>Ga0209445_1000014_pt1 | contig 88141 bp, 79 predicted proteins | sample MarorgKNORR_S2LV_4_FD_188223 | JGI IMG/M metagenome (GOLD analysis project Ga0209445, IMG submission 188223) | Marine microbial communities from the Southern Atlantic Ocean, analyzing organic carbon cycling - NADW_A/KNORR_S2/LV (SPAdes) (version 2) | ecosystem: Environmental > Aquatic > Marine >... | reverse complement strand
GGCTCGAAGAAGAATACAAAAAAAGTGGCAAGCTAACTGGGCAGCTGAGCACTACAAATAATCGGCTCGAAGAAGAATACAAAAAAAGTGGCAAGCTAAACGATATTCTAGAGCTCAACCAACAGAAATTGGATATTTCATGGGAAAAAATTCAGAAGAAAGATTCAGAACTGGCGGCCAGCCGGGCAGAACTGGCGGCCAGCCGGGCAGAACTAGATACTTTGACCCATACCAAAGAAACTATGGAAAAAGATCTAACCTTACGCATCACGCAACTGAAAGGTCAATCGGAACATCTGAACTCACACATTGCGCGATTAGAAGATCAATCGGAACATCTGACTTTGCATATTACTCAATTAGTGCAAGCCCAGAATTTAATTTTGAACTCTCTTAGTTGGAAAGTTACTAGTCCCCTTCGCCTCTTGCGCTCGCTTTTCACTCCATCCAAGCAAAGTTCTGAAGAAATTACAGAACCACCTGGTAACGATACAACACCCGAAGAATTCGATGAAACTGAACCTTCAGGGGAGATACTTGTCGGAAAATTTGGTGCGCCCGCTAATGGATCGGCTGGCACTAAAGCCGAATATGACACTAGAGCCAAAGCAGACCTGAAACAATTTTTTGCTTCTGATCAGACGTTGAAATTCCCGACTCTAGACCACCCCGCCCTAACCGTTGTTCTGGTTTTCTATAACCAAGCCCAGCTAAGTCTGCTGTGCCTCCGCTCTCTATTAGAGTTTGCAGACGTTTCTTTCCGACTCATTATTGTTGATAACAATTCATCGGATGAGACACCAAAATTGTTGGAACACATTGAAAACGCACATATCATCCGTAACCAGGAAAATTTCGGTTTCGTTAGAGCCGTTAACCAAGCCGCCGAGCAGGTCAAAACAGAATACCTGCTACTGCTCAACAACGATGCGGTTATAGAAGAAGCAACCCTCTCCACTGCTATTAACACCCTTAAGAGTGATAGTAGCATCGGCGCAGTTGGGGCCAAGATCAAACTACTCGATGGTAGCTTGCAGGAAGCGGGCAGCATAATCTGGAATGATGGTGCTTGTCTTGGTTATGGGCGAGGACAAGATCCTATGCAACCAGAATTCATGTTCCAGAGGGACGTGGACTATTGTTCCGGTGCCTTCTTGTTGTTTCGATGTGATGAATTCCACAAGCTTGGCGCATTCGACGAGGCGTTTGCACCCGCCTACTACGAAGAATCAGACTTTTGCATTCGGCTACAGAAGCGGGGTAAGCGCATCATTTACAATCCCAGGGTGAATATTACGCACTATGAGTTTGCCAGCTCCGGTGGCATGGAAGGAGCATCGAAACTGCAACTAAAACATCAACAAATTCTTTGTGACAAGCACCCAGAATATCTGAGCAACAAGTTAGCAAACGACGGTACGAATTCGATAACGGCAAGAATTAATAACAAGCATCCAAACATCCTGGTAATAGATGATTGTGTTCCCCATCCAAGCTTAGGGTCTGGTTATCCCCGAAGTGCCCATATCCTCAATAGCCTATGCGAGCTGAATCTTAACGTGAGCTTCTATCCACTGCAGTTTCCTATGGATGATTGGGGTGCTGTTTACAGCACTTTGGATTCTACTATCGAAGTACTGCTGGATCGAGGACACGCCGGGCTAATACCCTTGCTGGAGAAACGGAAAAACTTTTATCAGTATATTATGGTGAGCCGGCTTCATAACATGGAAATCTTCAACAATATAGTTGATCAGGATCCAGCTCTTCTAGAGGGCAGCAAAGTATTTTACGATGCCGAGGCCATATTTGCGCCACGGGATATCATGAAAATGGAACTATTGGGTCAGGCTATAACAGAGGATGAAAAACAGAAACTGATAGCAAAAGAGTTAGACCAAGCCAAGAATGCCGAGAAGATCATCTCAGTCTCGAAAATGGAAGCAGACTTGTACAAACACGCCAGTTACACTAACACAGTAGTTCTTGGCCACGCCCTTCAGGCGGAACCTGGCAACAAGGGGTTTGATGAACGCAGTGGGGTTTTATTTGTAGGCGCATTGCGAGACGAAGGATCACCAAATGTTGATTCATTGCTATGGTTCGTCATAAACGTATTACCTATCATAGAACAGGAAATTCCCGATATCGAGTTATATGTTGTGGGAGACTGTTCCGCTCCCTCCTTGAAAACCATCGAGTGTGGAAACGTACAGTTCCTAGGCAGGCTGGACTCTATTACAAGCACCTACAACGATCGTCGCTTGTTAATTGCTCCAACTCGATTCGCTGCAGGTATACCACACAAGGTACACGAAGCAGCATCGCGTGGTATACCTAGCGTTACTACCGGCTTGCTTGCCAAACAACTTGGCTGGAAACACGGGAAACAATTGCTAGTTGGTGATGGAGCACCAAAATTTGCCGAGCAGTGTGTCCGCCTATACCGAGATGAAAAATTGTGGCGCCGCGTTCGTTCAGCGGGTTTGCAATCTATTTCACACGAATGTTCAGACGAGAAATTTCAAGCCACTTTACGTGGCTTGTTCTCGCATCAGAGCTAAAATCGCCGCGCCACCCTGTAAAACATTCGTTGCAGTATCCCGACCCTCGCGCCCATACACGTCGAAATTCGTAGCCCAATATTATCCCGTGTGTTTAGATACCGGCCAAATCGTTTTTGGAAATCGGCGGCTTGGCACGCCACTTCAGATAGATGCTGATTAGGTTTGCATGCGAATGTTTCCTGCCAAAATGAGCGTTGCATTGGCGTAGATTTTACTGACTCCTTGGCTCCTATGGTGTTGGTACCATGTTGGCGATAGTAAACTAAAGGTCTTTCTATAAAAACCAGCTTTCCAAAGGCAGTCGCCACCAAGGCCAGCCACCAATCATGCATGATCGCCTGCCTGGAAACCGGTACTGCTTTGCGGGCCAGGGCTTCATTTATCAGCGCTGTGCAGCCAGTAACTATGTTGCTGATCACTAGATTGGAAAACCGGTTGCGGTCAATTTCTAGTCCTTGATAGCTTACTAGTGATTCGGCAATGAGTGATTTCTCTTCAGACACCACCCACAAATCACTATGAATCAACAATGGCAACGACTCCTTCCCAGTTTGATCTTCCTCCGCTTCAAGCATTGCCTCTACTTGCGTAACAATCTTGTCCGCACACCATATATCGTCCTGATCGCAAAACATCATGTAAGCTGAAGCTAGGCCCAGTAGCTCCAGGTTTTCAAGGACATATTCAATTAGGTAGGAAAAACTGCCACTCGCTCCTCGATTAAGATTATCTTGATCTAATAAATGAAATTTATCGATGAATTTTTTTGAATATTCATCAAGAATTTTAAGGGAGTCATCGCAGGAACCATCATCCCTGGCTACGATCACGTAATTTAAATAAGACTGGTCAAGAATAGAATCCAGTTGCTCTATAAGATACTTGCTACCATTATACGTAGAAAGCAATATCGCAATTTTTGGTTCAGTCCTCATTTCAGTCAGTTTAGATATTTAGCATCTTTAATCCCAGAGCGTATGTTAAGCCAATACTGCTTGCGTTCATGAGATGATAAAAGCAGCCATCCAGACTTGATAAAAAACCGGATCATATCTCGAATTTTCCAACCTAGTGGGCAGTATGCCACGCTATACAGGTGGGTACGGTTCCTACTGGAATAGTAAGTACGGGCGGGGTTATGCTGCGCGATTATACCTGCCCTAACTAGTGGATTAAAACTGCGCTCACCAATCGCATGGTAAAGGACAGCATCATCGGTACCTATGAGGTCAAACCCTTTTGATTTGGCTCGAAAGCACCATTCCAAGTCAATGTTATCGATGAAATATTTTTCCTTCATATCACCTATTTCATCAATATACCTCAAGACAAGCAGAGTGCCAGAGGTAATAAGAAAATCGGCAATATAGTGAGTATGACTATTCGTAAATAACATGTCAGAGCGTAACATTAGCTTGTTAAACAATTTAAATGGAGTTTGGCGCATAGTTCGAGGATTAATAATTCGCGGACCCACTGCCGCGATATGATTCTGACTGTTCTGACATGCGTCCTTGTAAGCAGAAATCATGCGGCTTACGAACAGATCACACAGGCCGCTATCCTGATCAAACAAGAATACGTATTCGTATTCGTTGTCCAAAGCCCACTTGATGCCTATATTAAGGGCCTTGGCTAGCCCTTCATTATTTTCCAGTTGTATAATTTCCTGACATTTTTTATAGGCGGTAATAGATCCTGCCAATCGTTCGACCCCAAGAGATCCATTATCAATCACTACAAAATTTGTTTCCTTGTTTAACTGACGCAATAATTTTAACAGGGGGGTTATGTCTGGATTATAAGTGACGATTATCGCGCAACTTTTGTTATATTCAATTTGATCTTTGTCTTGCAAAGCGGTACTCATGCTTTTGTTATCTCGTTATGCGTCATCGGGTAGTTCAGCAGGCATTTCGATAGCTTGGGGATTAAGAATAGCCAAAAAAATAAAGTAAGTGATAGAAATTATACCAATGCTAAGACCAACAACCACCCCAGCATCAATGATGCCCCGCCAAGGTTGTGGCAGTATGCGAGCAATCAAAATAAAGCAAATGATCATCAGCGTGAGACCAATTGAAATAATTTGACGCTTTCTAGTGGCGTAGATGTATCCCATGCAAAACAAAGGGGCGAGCAGAACATGAAGAATACGGGGATTATTCTTCAAATAAATTGCCCGAATTACTAAGCGGGGCGCGAAACCATGGTGAAACCCCTTATACCCCTCTGTGTAGGCCATGTAAGCAACGAAGAAAGCCAAGACTGTCCAGTGCAAAAGAGTCATCGTTGAATCCTCGAGAGCCAAAGCCATTGGGGCTAATCGATAAATTGCGAACAGCAATAACAATAGTACACCGCCCACACCCCAAGTAAATCCTAATACTTTCACTGTCTAGCAACACCTACTGAAAAACGTCTATTATAGACCAGACACATTGTATGCACCCAAAAACCGAAGTCTGTCAGTAACTCGAGTTCCATGACATCGCTTCTAACAAAAAAGTGAGATATGATTTTGTATAGCAATTGCAAGCCAACCGGCTCTACTAGTTAAACCGTTCCCAGGCAGAGAATTTCCCAATGAGTATCAAACTTGGTGTAGTGATGGATCCTATTGAGTCCATTGTTGTGAAGAAGGATACAACACTGGCAATGTTACTGGCAGCGCAGAGTCGTGGCTGGGTAATTCACTATATGCTGCAATCAGATCTCTACATGGATCAGGGAGAGGTATTTGCAAGGATGCAAACTCTGTCTGTCATGGACGACGAAAAGAAATGGTTTACGTTCGGGAGCAAAAGCGATCAAGCCCTTACAGGACTAGATGTCATACTTATGCGAAAGGATCCGCCATTTGATCTCGACTATGTGTATACGACATACCTGCTGGAACGGGCTCAACAAGATGGCGTTCTCGTTGTGAATGACCCACAAAGCCTGCGTGATTGTAATGAGAAGATATTCTCCACCCAATTTCCCCATTGCTGCCCACCATTCCTAGTCGCAAGTTCCGAAGAAAAACTAAAGGCATTCCATCAAGAGCACGAGGACGTAATATATAAACCGCTAGATGGCATGGGAGGAGCATCCATTTTCCGTGTAAAGAATGACGATTCGAACTCAAGCGTTATTATCGAAACTCTTACTGAAGGCGGTAATCGACAAATCATGGCCCAGAAATTCATTCCCGAGATAGCGAATGGGGATAAACGAATACTCATGATAGATGGGAGCCCAGTAGAGTACGCACTAGCACGCATTCCCGCAACAGGAGAAACACGTGGCAATCTCGCTGCTGGAGGCAACGGTATAGCCCAAGAACTTAGCAAAAGAGATCGCTGGATTTGCGACCAGGTTAGCCCTATTTTGAAAGAAAGAGGGTTGCTCTTTGTCGGGCTGGACGTCATCGGAGACTATCTCACCGAAATAAATGTCACCAGCCCCACATGCGTAAGGGAAATCGATCGTGCTTTTAACTTAAACATCGCAAGTAGCCTTATGGATTGTATCCAGCAAAAACTGAATACAGAGCAGGCAAATTAAGTTACGAGGAGAGGAATTCAAATGGCCACCGCCGATGAAGATCTTTCAAGAGAACGTTTTGGTTTTACCATTTTCCTCTCTGTCTGTTTTCATGCGATTGTTATTCTTGGCGTTAGCTTTACCTATTTAGGAAAACTTAACAACAATAATGCGTTAGAGGTTACTTTCGCCCAACACCACAGCATCCTCACTCCAGACGATGTCCGCTTCGTGACACGCGAAAGCCAGAATGGCGACAGAGCTATTGATGAAGCTTCGGTTCCCAGTAAGCCTTTTAAATCAGATTTTAACAATAATCTTATCCAGAAAGTTCTACCAGTACCCGGTATGGTTGACATAGCTAATGAAGTGGAAATGCAGAATATTGCCATCTTCTCTACATCCGCGGGCAAAGATAAGACCAATCAACAGCTGGAAGTGCTAGAGCCGAAAAAACAACAACCGGCTTCTGAAGAATCAACTTCGAAAGAACTGAGCGTCGTCATTAGGAGCCTGCAGGAACAACTAAATATACGGAGACAAGCCTATGACAAGCGCCCCCGCCGATACACGATTTCATCAGCATCTACTAAAAAGAGCCATGACGCTCTCTATCTTGATAACTGGCGCCGACGCATCGAAACAATTGGCAATATCAACTACCCCAAGGAGGCAAGGAGAGAACAAATCTATGGCAGCCTGAGGTTGTTAGTAGCCCTGCTCCCTAATGGAGAAGTTAAAAGAATCCGGGTCATGAAATCCTCCCAACACAAAGTCCTAGATCAGGCTGCTATTGAGATTGTAGAACTAGCAGCGCCTTTCCAGCCGTTCCCGCAGGCAATGCGCGACGAAGTTGATATACTCGAGATTATTCGGACCTGGCATTTCCATGAGGGCAATGCCCTGACTAGTTTCTAAATCAAGCCTCTACCGGTTGAGTTTCATGAACGATAACATTCACACAAGATATCTCGAGAATCAGTTCCTTATCGCCATGCCGCAGATGCTGGACTCTTATTTTACAAATACGGTGACCTACCTCTGGAAACACAATGAAGAAGGTGCGCTAGGCATTGTTATTAACAAACCTTTAAAAGCCTGTGTGGCTGATATCTTCGCTGAATTAGATATCATATGTTCTACTGAGAATAGCCTTTTTCGGGAACGGCCTGTGTTAGCGGGAGGCCCGGTCGAGCGAGACAAGGGTTTCATCATCCACGATGCTGGCCAGCAGTGGGAATCTTCTATCGAAGTTACGTCGGAGATAACTATTTGTACATCGAGGACAATCCTGCAGGATATCGCCAACGGGTCCGGCCCTGAAAATTACCTGGTGGCCCTCGGATGTGCCGGCTGGGAAGCTGGCCAGCTAGAAAGAGAGATCACTGAAAATACCTGGCTAACCATTCCGGCTAATGCAGAACTTATTTTCTCCGATAATTACAATGGTAAAGCCAAAGCGGCGGCAGGCCTTTTAGGAATAGACCTTCAACAGATATCTCCTGAAGCCGGTCACTCCTGAAACCACCAATTCTATAACCCGATACTATGATAATCGACATACTGCCAAGTAATTGCGACGAGCCAGTTACGGCACTGGCCTTTGATTATGGAACACAGCGAATTGGGGTCGCCTTTGGACAAAGCATTTCAGCAACAGCAAAGGCTGTCGCTGTACTTAAGGCCAAAGATGGGATTCCCGATTGGAATCAAATTCAAAGCCTGATCGACGAATGGAAACCGGGCCTGTTTGTAGTTGGCTTACCCTACAACCTCGATGGTACCGAGAGCGAATTGCTTTTGCGCGCTATCAGATTCGCTTACCGGTTGAATGGTCGCTTTAACCTCCCCAGTTTTGGAATGGACGAACGCCTCTCTTCCAAAGCGGCGATTGAAAAAATCGTCACGGCGACCCATGGCGCCAAGAAAAAAACCACCATCGACGACATAGCGGCACAGATCATCCTCGAAAATTGGTTTTCGGAATTCAATGCAAAAAACCAAAACTAACTGACGTAATCAATGATGACATCCATTATATTAGCTTTCCGTCAACCACTTTCCCGAGCTCATCAAGGTTAAATATCTGGTAACAACTTGACTAGTATCGCAGAAAATATTTCAGAAGTGAGCCTAAAAATCAGAGCGTTTGAGGAGAGCTACAGGCGCTCAGCTGGTTCTGTCAGTTTGCTTGCCGTAAGCAAGAAACATTCCGAAGACAAAATTCGCCAGGCGGCGGCAGCTGGGATCCAGAATTTCGGAGAAAACTACTTCCAAGAAGCTGAACAAAAGATCAAAAATCTGACCGACCTGGATCTAAGCTGGCATTTCATCGGCTCGATCCAGGCCAACAAAACCCGAAAAATTGCAGTTCACTTCGACTGGGTGCATAGCATCGACCAGGAGAGGATCGCTCGCCGCTTAAATGATCAGCACCCAGAATCTCGCCCCCTCCTTAACGTGTGTGTGCAGATCAACTTGTCAAATGAAAAAAACAAATCCGGCGCCGAGCTAGACCACGCCAAAAACTTGTGCAGCGTTATTACCTCACTGCCTAATCTTCGGTTGCGTGGTCTGATGGCGATACCAGCCCCACTGCCAGATCTAGAGTCCCAACGTAACTGCTTCCACCGGCTAAATCGAGCTTTTGAAGCCCTCAAAAAGAGTTACACATCAATGGATACACTTTCTATGGGTATGACTAATGACTTTGAAGCCGCAGTAGCTGAAGGTTCCACTATGGTGCGGTTGGGCTCTGCTATTTTTGGACCACGCGTATAAATCTTCACCCTTAATTATTTTTTAACCGGCCATTTCAGATTATCCAGTCCCCGGCGATTGAGATAGAATAGCACGCAAGAGCCGCACATTGTGGCCAAGGAGATAGGGTGAACAGCAACAAAATAGGCTTCATCGGTGCAGGCAACATGGCGAGTAGTTTGATCCGCGGATTGTTGTCGAAAGGCGTGACTCCGTCTTCGATTTTAGCTTCTGATATCGATGAAAAAAAGTTGCAAGAGCTTGCAAAAAGCTGCGGGGTTTCTGCTACCACCAACCAACAAATCGCTGATTCTGCCGATATAATCTTACTGGCCGTAAAACCCCAAGTCATGAAAAGAGTCTGTTCTGACTTAGTAATGGATAAAAACGCAACATCACCACTAATCGTTTCCATCGCTGCTGGTATAACTACTGGGCACCTGCAAAATTGGCTTGGATGCCAACATGCCATCGTGCGTTGCATGCCGAATACTCCGGCCCTTATCGGTGAAGGAATTAGCGGCCTTTTTGCCAATGCGAATGTTTCTAGCCACCAAAAGGAGCTTGCGGAAAAACTGATGAGAGCTGTGGGAACATGCGTTTGGGTAGATGATGAATCAGATATAGATACCGTGACAGCTGTATCAGGAAGTGGTCCGGCTTACTTTTTCCTTTTTATAGAGGCTATGAGGGATGCTGCACGAGAAATGGGACTGAGTGATGAAACGGCGAATGCGCTCGTGTATCAAACAGCGGCTGGTGCAGCCGAGTTAGCTATAAGTAGTGAAGAAGATGTTTCAGAATTACGGCGCAACGTTACCTCACCGGGCGGCACAACTGAACGGGCATTGAATATGTTTGAAGAAGGGAAATTAAAGGAACTGGTTGAGCGAGCCTTACACGCAGCGCGCGACCGATCTATAGAATTAGCAAATGAGTTTGGAAACAAGTAGCAGGATTTTTAAATGAGTGTATTAAATAGTTCAGCCGCATTTATTTTTAATGCGCTTGGAGGACTCTATCTCTTGGCGATTCTACTTCGTTTCCTGCTACAAATTGCCAAGGCAGATTTCTATAATCCAGTATCACAGGCCGTGATCCGGGTGACAGATCCTGCCGTTAAGTTGTTTCGAAATTTCATTCCAGGGTACCGGGGGATCGATTTTTCCTGCCTGATACTGGCTCTTGTTGTCGAAGCTGCTGCGATATGTGTCTTGATACTTCTTTACGGTGGAGGCATTCCTGGTATCAGACCCGTTGTAACCTTGGCATTCTTTGGCATTATCTATTTCACAATTAACATCTATTACTATGCGATAATCGCCTCCATAATTATGTCGTTTGTCATGCTGTTCTCGGGCAGCGTAAATCCTCATCCCGTTCTTCGGTTAATCTGGCAACTAACCGAACCAATAATGGCCCCTGTGCGCAAAGTAGTTCCTACTATGGGAGGACTTGATTTTTCACCTATTTTAATTTTCTTCATCATTCAGCTGATCCAGAACGCTCTAATCCGGACATTCGGCATAACCGAGCAACTGACAGCCGTGGTCATAGGAATATAATACGCGGGAATGCAAGTTGCTCTAGCGCTGGGAGTAAGACAAATTATACCTGAGCTGCAAGATCCAGCCCGAATCCCGCGAGTGGAAATTCGTAGGCGTCGCGGGTGATACCGCGAAAATTCACCTAATAGCCGCACCAATAAACAGAAAGGCAAACAAAAAACTAGTAAGGATTCTGTCTAAACAGTTTCAAACCAATCAAAGTGATATTATTATTGTTACCGGTCATACCAGCCGACTAAAACGAGTAAGGATCAGGCGGCCCTTAACAATCCTTGCGTCGCCAACATTCATACAGGATGCCCAGCATAGTTGCTAGGCACCTTTTTTCAAAATTATGCCCGAATCAATTCCAATAGATTCTGTAGGCCTGGTTGAATCCCAGGCATACCATTTCGACGACCCGTTGACTCTGCGCAGCGGTAAAGTATTACCTGCCTTCGATTTAATGGTGGAAGCCTATGGTGAGTTAAACGCAAACAAGTCGAATGCCATTCTTATCTGCCATGCATTGAGCGGCGATCATCATGCTGCCGGGTACCATAGTATGGATGATAGTAAGGCGGGTTGGTGGGAGAGTTGTATTGGACCCGACAAAGCTATCGATACACGGCGATTTTATGTGGTATGCCTTAATAATCTAGGAGGCTGCGCCGGTAGCACCGGCCCAACTTCAATTAATCCGCAAACTGGTAAACACTATGGGCCGGACTTTCCGGTTGTGACCGTAAGGGATTGGGTCAAGAGCCAAGTCATGTTAATGGACCGGCTGGGTATTGAGAAATGGGCGGCCGTGATTGGTGGCAGTCTCGGTGGTATGCAGGTGCTACGCTGGGCCATCAGTTATCCGGCGCGGCTTGCTAATGCAATTTGTATCGCGGGGGCGCCGAAGCTATCCGCGCAAAATATAGCATTCAATGAGGTGGCTCGACACTCCATAACGAGCGACCCAAATTTTCATGAGGGTAATTACCTAGAGAAAGGAACTTACCCTAAGCAAGGATTAATGCTAGCGCGTATGGTGGGCCATATTACCTACCTGTCCGATAGCGCCATGCGCGCCAAGTTCGGTAAATCCGTTACGGATTTTGAGAGTGATCAAGCCAGCTTCGGCCGTGATTTGCGCACGGGGAAACTGAGTTTTGGTTTCAATGTGGATTTCCAGGTGGAAAGCTACCTCCACTATCAGGGCGAACGATTCTCCGAAAATTTTGACGCCAACACCTATCTATTAATGACTAAAGCGTTAGATTACTTCGACCCCTCAGTAGACTTCGACGGAGATCTCAGTAAGGCATTTGCTGACAGCAATTGTAAATTCATGTTGATCTCTTTTAGCTCGGACTGGCGCTTCCCGCCGGAACGCTCTCGGGAAATAGTCAACGATCTGCTAAAGGCCGACAAAGAAGTGACCTACCTCGAGATAGAAGCCGACCAAGGGCATGATGCGTTCCTACTTCCGATCCCAAGGTATATAAAGGCATTTTCGGCATATCTGAAGCGAATACACCAGGAGATCGTTAGTGATGCGACCTGATTTAGAAATCATTCAGAAATGGATTACTCCAGGGAGCCGCGTGATGGACCTAGGGTGTGGTGACGGCGGCTTATTGCATTATCTAAAGACCAGCAAGGGTGTGAGAGAGATTGGCCTCGAGATAGATGAAGCCAATATCCAGCACTGTATTGAAAATGGTGTCAATGTTATTGAACAGAACCTAGATCAAGGCCTCTCGAATTTTCAGTCAGGTGGCTTTGATACAGTATTGTTGACACAAACTCTCCAGGCTCTAAGTAATCCCGATACCCTCATCGACGATATGTTACGAGTCGGTAGAAACGGAATTGTTACCTTCCCTAATTTCGGAAACTGGAAGAGTAGACTTTATCTCGCAATAAAGGGCCGCATGCCGATTTCCAAGTTCATACCTCACCAGTGGTACAACACACCAAATATTCACTTTTGTACTGTGAAGGATTTTGATCAACTCTGTGTTCAGAAAAATATCAAGGTTCTGACCAGGACAGTAGTCGATTCTCAACACCAGGGAAGCTGGTATATGAGAGCCTGGCCCAATTTTTTAGGGGAAATTGCGATCTACCACATCACCCGAGGTGAATCTGCTTGAATCGGCAAAAAGTAGTATTAGCCAGTGGCAACCCAGGAAAATTAATAGAGCTACGTTCAATGCTTAGTAGGAAAAAAGTAGCCCTAATATCACAGTCAGAGCTAGAAGTGACTGAGGTAGAAGAAACCGGGCTCAACTTCGTTGAAAATGCTCTAATTAAAGCGCGACATGCCTGCATGGAAACCGGTTTACCCGCAATTGCAGATGATTCCGGCTTAGAAGTCGATGCTTTGGCCGGTGAGCCGGGAATCTATTCAGCTCGATACGCTGGCGTATCCGGTCCCACTGCTGATGCTGAAAACAATGTTAAATTATTACAAGAACTAGAGCAGGTACCGGAACAGGACAGAACAGCTCGCTTTCAATGTGTCATCGCATACCTTATCCATTACAAAGATCCCATGCCTTTGATTTGTCAGGGCTCCTGGGAAGGCCGTATCCTGTTTTCTGAAAGAGGAAGCAATGGGTTCGGTTACGATCCTCTTTTTTATGTGCCAACTCACGGATGCACGTCAGCACAATTAGATGCGGAGGTTAAGAATTCCTTAAGCCACCGCGGACAGGCGTTGAGAAAATTACTGGAATGCTGGAAGCCCCGCCCCTAAGTCTATACATCCACGTGCCCTGGTGTACACGAAAGTGTCCTTACTGTGATTTTAATTCTCACACTAGCGATACAGCGTTACCACAAACTGAATATATTAAGGCCTTGTGTGAGGATTTCGATGCCGAGTTAGAACGAATACCCTGCGCTAAAGACAAAGAGATTGCTTCCATCTTCATCGGCGGTGGAACGCCTAGCCTGTTTGATGCCGCTTCATTCGAAAAATTGCTAAGTCACATAAGAGAAAAGAGCACGCTTGCAAAGTCTCCGGAAATCACTCTTGAGGCGAACCCCGGGACGGTTGAAGCTACTAAATTCGAAGAGTTCCGAGCAGCAGGCATAAACCGACTCTCAATTGGTGTCCAGAGTTTTAACGATGAAAAACTGCGCGCATTAGGACGAGTCCATGACAGTCGAGAAGCAAAAGCCGCAATCGAAACAGCTAAAAAAGCGGGCTTTGAAAATTTGAATTTGGATCTAATGCATGGGCTCCCCGGACAAGACTGCACCCAGGCAATTAATGATCTAAACACAGCCATCGAATATGCACCAACTCATCTATCGTGGTACCAACTGACTATCGAACCGAATACAGTATTCTACCGAAAGCCACCTTCACTCCCAAAGGAGTCCTTGATACAAGAAGTTCAGGAGATTGGGTTGTCAATTATGGAAGATCACGGCTTTCATCATTATGAAGTATCCGCATATGCGCAGCATGGTAGGGAGTGTGTTCACAATCTTAATTACTGGGAGTTCGCCGACTACATCGGCATCGGTGCTGGAGCCCACGGTAAGCTTACCAATATAGAGACCGATACTATATTTAGAACACGCAAGCTAAAGCAGCCGACTCATTATCTTTATAACAGCAGTAATCGGAATGCTGAAAGCATAGAGATTCACAAGGAAGAAAGAGCCCTGGAATTTCTTCTTAATGCATTACGTATCAAGCGGGGGTTTTCGACAGATCTGTTTATGATGCGCACCGGCGTCCCTTTTAGCACCATTGCAAAGAAGGTAGAATACCTCTCATCGAAAGGCTTTCTTTCAAAAAACGGGAACAGAGTTTCCGCCACCAAAATCGGCTACGCTTTACTAAACAGCGTGCTTGAGGAATTCCTCTGATATGTCAGCACTGTATGAAAAACACTGCGAAACCTGTCAGTTAGGTGCGCCAGTGGTTACCGAAGAACAGGCAAATGGGCTATTACTGAGCGTGCCTGCCTGGAAACGGGAATTTCATGATGGCGTCGAAAAATTGAAACGCGAATTCCATTTCGTAGATTTCAAGGACGCCTTAAACTTCACCTACAAAATCGCTACCCTTTCAGAGCAGGAGAATCATCACCCCTCGATTTTGACCGAATGGGGCAAAGTAACTGTGTGCTGGTGGACACACAAGATTAGTGGCTTACACCTAAATGACTATATCATGGCGGCTAAAACTGACATGATTGTAAAGCCTCCCATCAAATCCTGAATTGCTTTCACAAATTCACTAACATGCCTGATCGTAACTCATCATTGCTGGCCCATCTGGACCGGATAGTCAACCTCGCCAGTATTAGTTCAGTTAACAAAGCCATCGATATGAGCAACAAGTCTGTTATAGACTATTTAGCTAATGAATTTGAAACCTTGGGATTTATGTGTGAACTGGTGCCTTGCGCACCGGATAAAAACAAGTTCAACCTGATAGCAACTTACGGTACCGGAACCGGCGGACTGGTGCTGGCAGGTCATACTGATACGGTGCCACTAGACGAAAAGCTATGGTCAGTTGATCCATTTCGTCTTACCGAGAAAGACAATAGGATGTATGGCCTGGGCATAACAGACATGAAAGGGTTTTTCCCTCTAATAATGGAGGCAGTTAAACCTTTGTTAGATGTTAAGTTCAGGGAACCGCTTATCGTACTAGCAACGGCGGACGAAGAAACTTCGATGCAGGGGGCGAAGACTCTAGCCGAGCTGGGTAGACCGAAAGCTCGCTCAGCGGTCATTGGTGAACCCACCGGTATGCAGCCTGTGCGGGCGCATAAAGGCATCATGATGGATTCTATTCGCCTTTCGGGGAAAAGTGGACACTCTTCAGACCCAGGGCTCGGTAACAACGCGCTTGATGCTATGTATGCAGTGATAGGTGAATTGATTCGTTACCGTAAAGAGCTCAAAGCACGATACTCAAATGATCTTTTCAAGATTCCTTATCCCACAGTGAACCTTGGCAGTATCCATGGAGGCGATAACCCTAATCGCATTTGTGGGCATTGCACATTGGAATTTGACGTCAGGCTCACCCCTGGAATGCACATGGACTCTGTGCGAGCAGAAATCTCGGAGCGTATTTTACAGATTACTAACCCTCTGGGTATTCAGTTTGAAATGACCCCTATCTTTACCGGTGTTCCTGCTTTCTTTGCAAAAGAAAACAGCACGCTGTTAAAAACCGCAGAAGAACTCACCGGGCATACCGGCATTAGTGTTGCCTTCGGCACGGAAGGCCCGTTTTTACAACAGCTTGGTATGGATACCATTATAATGGGACCCGGCAATATCGATCAGGCCCATCAACCCGATGAATACATGTCGATGAAAATGATTGATCCGTGTATTACCGCCCTACGGGAATTGGTAATTAGAAGTTGCCTATAGTATGCAAAAAAGTACGTAAATTCATAGGTCTATGTCAATAATCGTTAAAGGCTAGTGAGTTGCACCTTCTATTCGCTGCAGCAAGCAAATACTGAAGTCATATGTATTCGTTTCCCCCTTATAGAACTCTTCACGAACAATCTCTTGCCACTGGCTTTCATCGAAATCAACAAGATAAGTATCCCCTGCAACATTGGCATGAACACGGGTCAGGTGAAATCGTTCGGCCAATGGCAATACAGCCTGATAAAGTTCCGCGCCGCCGATGATAAAGGCTTCTTCTGAACCATCAATTAAAGAAACGCTCTCTGCCACCTTTATAGCTTCCTCGATAGAATGCACAACGCGGGCTTCCTCTGCCTGATAGCCTGGGTCTTTTGTTATAACGATATTGGTTCTGCCTGATAAAGCCTTCCCTATCGACTCCCAAGTTTTACGCCCCATGATAATGCTGTTTCCCATAGTGACCCGCTTGAAATACTTTAGATCCTCAGAAAGATGCCAGGGTAGGCTGTTTTTCCTACCAATTACTCGGTTTTCAGCCATGGCACAGATAAGCGCTAGTTTCATGAGGGTTCACTCGATCTGTTCAATTTGCTTCCATTTACACCGAGAACGGATAGACAATTGGGTCATGGTGTCTGTAGCCCTCCACTATAAAATCATCCAGAGTTACCCAGCTTTCAATATCTTCTAGAGCCTTTATATCAAAATTGATATGTAGTTGCGGCGGTTGGAAAGGTTCTCTCTTTAACTGTACAGTTCGCATCAAATCTAGTTGATCTTCATAGATATGGGCGTTGACAATCTTGTGATAAGCAATTCCTGGCGTCTTACCTGTGATCTGAGCCATCAATGCTAGTAACGTAAATACCTGAATCTGGTTGAAGTTCAATCCCAGCGGCACATCACATGAACGTTGATAACTGGTCAGATGGAGCGTGTTCTCCAATAAGGAAAAAGTGTGAGTATGCATACATGGTCGAAGACAACCCAGGTCGAATTCCCCGGGATTATAAAAAGTCAGTATCTCACTGCGATCGTCAACTCCATTGCTAAGGTTATCGACGACCTTGCGGAGCTGGTCTAGCCTGCTACCATCAGGTTTACGCCAGCTTCTTCCCTGAACCCCATAGACACGCCCCATATCGTCTTTGCCCTTGCGCGCGGGATTACTTAACCAGTCTTCATTCTCGTTGGCATTAGCATCCCAGGATTTGGTGCCTAATTTACGAAAGTCAGCGGCATTGTCGTATCCGCGGAGGTAACCCAACAGTTCTGCTATCGCGGCTTTCCAAAAGCTCTTTCGAGTAGTAATAATTGGAAACTGATTATTCGCAACATCATAAGACAAGTCAGCATTAACCACTGTGAGACATTTTTTTCCAGTGCGTTTGTTTTCAACCCAAGAGCCTTGGTCGATAATGCGCTGGCTGAGAGCTAGATACTGCTTCATTAACTGAAGGATCCTAGACTAGTTTAATTAGAATGCCGGCGGATTTTTCTGTTTATTGTATGAAAGAAACAGCAATAAAATGCCTCCTGCTGCCATCGGCACTGACAACAATTGTCCCATCGTCAACCATTCAAAGGCAATAAACCCAATTTGCTGGTCTGGTTCTCGGAAAAATTCAATGAAGAAACGAAAGCTACCGTACCCCAATGCAAATACGCCGGACACTGCCAACCTTGGCCTAGGATTCGATGAAAACCACCATAACAAGATAAAAAGGGCAACACCTTCCAGTGCGACCTCATAAAGCTGGGACGGATGCCGGGGTAATTGATCAACATGTGGGAAAACCATGCCCCAGGGAACATCGGTGGGTCGTCCCCATAACTCTCCACCAATAAAATTTCCGATCCTTCCGGCACCCAACCCAAATGGCACGAACGGTACAATGAAGTCGATAGTTTCCCAGAAGCCCTTGCGAAGACTTTTCGAGTAAAAGTATAACGCAACACACACACCCAAGAGCCCTCCATGAAAGGACATACCTCCCTCCCAAACCCGAAATACCCAAAGAGGATCTTCAAGGAACCGATCAAAATTGTAGAAAAATACCGAACCTAGGCGTCCACCGACAACAGCGCCTATAGCCCCATAGAAAATCAAATCGGATATTTGATCCGTGCTCCACTGGTTAGGTTTCATGTTGCGTCGATATGAGGCCAGTACCCAGGCTCCACCAAATGCAATAATGTACATAACTCCGTACCAGTGGATACTGAGAGGCCCCAATGAAATAACGACAGGATTAAATTGCGGAAAAGTAAACATCGATACTCGCGATTAACAAGATTTGTCTGACCAAAACCGTTTGCTAATACAGTATAACAAGGTTGCTGTTATCAAACGCCAAATAAATGACCACGCAATGAAGTCCAGCCTTGACAGCCTAACTATTTGTCTGCAAATCTAGGCCTATTCACAGCTTAACCTGACAAGGAAGCAGCACAATCAGTCACTCATTCCTGTAGCTATTTCGACATGTGCCTTATAATTTTTGCTCATCGGGCAGAGACCGATTATCCATTGGTTATCGCCGCTAATCGTGATGAATTTTACGCTCGCCCAGCTGCTGAAGCAGACATTTGGGAAACCCCCTCGGGCGGGTTGCTGCAATCTCAGGTACTTGCTGGAAGAGATTTGGAGGCCGGAGGCACTTGGCTTGGCATAACCCGCAACGGACGATTCGCCGCTGTTACTAATATTTATGATCCTTCTCAACCTGAAAAAATACAGCGCTCACGAGGCGACTTAACAAAAAATTTCCTAAAGAGTTCACAGTCTGCTGAACAATATTGCGAGGCGATAACCACTGAGTTCCATCAATTCGCTGGCTTTAATCTGTTGATTGGCGATGGTGAAGCGCTTTACTACGCTAACAATTTAGAAGAAATTATTTGGCGACTTGAACCGGGTATCTATGGCCTCTCCAATGGCCTTCTAAATAGTCGTTCTCCAAAGGTAGAGCGCGGCAAAATAAAATTACATTCATTGCTTAACTCAGTACCTACACTTAATACAGATCAGTTGATTCGGATGATGGCGGATCAAGAACAGACATCCGGCGAGAGTTTGCCCAGCACAGGAGCAACGCTCAGGCTTGAAAGACAACTGTCATCAATCTTTACCCTAGATCAGGAGCGGCTCTATGGCACTCGGTGTTCTACTGCTCTAATTAGAAATGCGAAGGGGGATACCCGCTTCTGTGAACAGAGCTATGATTCGGCAGGCTCCCCCACGGCTTGCCATTATTACGAATTGAGCACCATGCCGAGAGAAATTAAAGAGCTAGGCATGTAGGCTATTTCAAAAATTGAGTTAACCCGACTGTATACTTTTTATACTTATCCAACGATTAAGCACAAAAAAGGACAGTGAAGTCAGATCTTAGGAAAGGCATGGTCATTCTGTAGCAGATTTACTGCTTATCTTCTCTCATAGCTGACGGAACTGAGGAAAGAGGTCTCCGCATTATTTATAATCCGAGCCTGATGAATATTACGAAGAGCTTAATGCTCTGGTTAGCGTTGCAATAATTTGGGCTTTATTAGCATATTCCTCTCAGAGGTCAGCTTTTCGCTTGCATGTTAACTAGTAGAAAGCCAAAAATGCTAGTTGGTTCTTGATGATCGAAGCAACCTGTCGACACCCGCATTATAAAGAGTCATGTCCACCGCACTGCGAATCGTCTGAGCATCATCCATTTGCATTACTTGTTCAAGCAAATCCTGCGCTGCCTCGAGACTGACGCTCCGAATTACCGATTTCACCTTCAGCAATGTGGCAGCGTTCATTGATAAGATATCGAAGCCCATTGCCATCAAAAGCACAGCCGCTCCTGGATCTCCCGCCATTTCTCCGCAAATACTAACTGGCTTATTTTCTTTCTGCGCTTCGGACACAACGTGATATAAAGCATTTAGAACTGCCGGATGGAATGCACTGTATAGGTCTGCAACTCGCGGGTTGTTCCTGTCCACCGCCAGCAGATACTGGGTTAAATCGTTGCTTCCAACAGATATGAAATCGACCAACTTCGCGAGGGTACGTGTTTGGTATACCGCCGCAGGCAATTCGATCATGATTCCAATCGGTGGGAAATTCACCTCGAGTTCTTCTAAGATAAGTTCATGGTGTGCTTTCTTAATGAGTCGCATGGCGGAGTTTACTTCATTGACATTGCTCACCATCGGCAACATGATTTGCAGGTTCTCAAGCCCGATACTGGCACGCAACATGGCTCGAATTTGCGCCATGAATATTTCCGGATGGTCAAGCGTTACGCGTATACCGCGCCAACCTAGAAATGGATTTGCCTCTTCAATAGGAAAATAAGGCAGCGCCTTGTCACCACCCACATCCAAAGTGCGCATCGTGACGACTTTCGGTGCGAAAGCCTTCAACTGTCTGCGATAGATGTCTGATTGTTCCTGTTCGCTAGGAAAACGTTCTCGCAACAGAAAAGGCTCTTCTGTCCTGAAGAGTCCAATGCCTTCAGCACCCTGATCTAGCGAGTGCATTGCTTCAGACATGAGACCAGTGTTTACCCAGAGATGTACACGATGATCGTCAGCTGTAATACAGGGCAAGTCTTTCAATTCTTCCAATCCTGCAATCATTTGATCTTGTTCCTTTATCGTGTTCAGGTAATGCTTGCGCAATTGATCCGATGGATTACTAATAACTTCACCTTTGTAACCGTCCACGATGATTTCTCGACCATCGAGATTATTGTAAGGTAGATCTACAGCTCCCATTATGGTTGGAATACCCATAGTGCGAGCCAAAATCGCAACATGGGAATTGCCTGATCCTTTGATAGAAACCAAGCCTTTCAGCTTATCTTTGGGTACTTCTCCGAGCATAGCCGGTGTGAGCTCCTCACTGACTAATATGGTGTTGTTGCTGTACTCCGTGATGACGACTTCCTTCTCTTGTAGGTAGAACAGAACTCGACTACACAAATCTTTGATATCCACCGCTCGCTCACTTAGATACTCATCCTCCATCATTTCAAAGTTACGCACATGCTCACGAGCAACATGAGCAAGAGCACCCTGGGCCCAGTCACCCTGTTTTATTCTCTCAACTACTTCGTTTCCAAGTGCATCGTCATCTAGCATACGCAAATAAACATCGAATAGTTGGCGCTCTCCTTCAGCTACGCGTCCTGCTAATTTGCCGTGCAGTTCACGCATGTCTTTGCGCACGGAATTCAAGCTGTTATTAAAATATTTGATCTCCTTCTCAGTATCTAATGCCGGTCTATTAGGAATCTGGTTTAAATCAGCTAATGGAAATAACACTACAGCATGGCCAATAGCTACACCGGATGAGGCAGAAACTCCCGGAAAAACGGTATCAGATGTCTTCTGTCCAGATGGGCTGATGCCTTCAATAGCGCCGGTTGCCTCTGCATGGGCGATTACCCCGGCTAATTGTGCTGACAAAGTGATCAGAAAAGCTTCTTCGTCACCATCGAATCGGCGCTTCTCGTCGTGTTGAACAACGAGCACCCCGAGCACTGACCGATGGTGAATAATAGGAACCCCAAGGAAAGCATGGAAGTTTTCCTCACCTGTTTCCTTAAGGTAATGATAACTAGGGTGCAGGGATGCATCTTGTAAATTGATCGGCTCTGCATGCTTGGCAACGAGGCCGACCAATCCCTCTCCAACCGCAAGGCTGACATGTCCAACGGCTTCTTCGTTGAGCCCTTCTGATGCCATCAATACATGACTATTGATATCAGTGTCTAAAAGGTACACCGAGCAGACTTGGGCCTCCAATGTTTCGCGCACCCGGTGTACGATAATATCGAGCGCTGACCGCAAATCCTTAGCTGCGTTAACTTTCTGAACTATCCTGCGCAGTTTTTCCAGCATGCCAATTTCCGATAGTTTTTTACGTTAAGCTGGCAGCCATATTTATAGGAACCTTCATAGAGTGAAGGGCATGCTTCTCAACATAGCATCGCTTTAACGTTTTATATCCTAATCTTAATCTCAGGATATTGTAATTATTGTTGCTTCACGTAACCATTAAGAGGAGTGATTAACTCCTTGAGAGCTCTTCTATAGACATCCCGTTTGAAGTCGATGACCTGGTTAAGCGGATACCAATAGCTAACCCAGCACCACTCATCGAATTCTGGTTGCCCCGATTTTGAGAGTTCTACCCTGCTGTCGTTGCTTTCTAAGCTTAGTAAAAACCACTTCTGCTTTTGTCCAATACAGAGCGGGTTTTTATGGTAGCGAATGAAGTTTTTTGGCAGACGGTAGTGAAACCAATCATTGGTTTGGTGCAGAATTTTTACATCTTCTGCAACCAACCCCACTTCTTCATCGAGCTCACGATAGAGAGCCTGTTCCAGTGTCTCGCTTTTTTTGATCCCGCCCTGAGGAAACTGCCATGCACTTTCGCCCACTCGCTTGGCCCAAAGCAGTTGACCAAGCCGATTGCAAATCACAATCCCAACATTGGAGCGAAAACCCTCCGAGTCAATCATACCCATCAGCCCTTAGACAAATATAAGCAGTTATTGTTTCACATCGCCTCTTGCTCGATCAAACCCCAAGCAGCACTTTCTAAACTTTTTTACTCTAATATTCAGCAGCTTAGAGGTATTTTCGAGTGCATAAATCATCTTAAGAAAGGATGATTTATATGCGATGTGAGACCGGCAATGAGTATAATACGACCTTTAAGTGATACCAATCCAATGATAAGACGCCTTGCATTATTCGATCTAGATAACACTCTGCTAGCTGGAGATAGTGATAAAGCCTGGGGAGAATTTCTAATTAGCAAGCACTTAGTTGACGAGGACACTTACCGGGCACAAAACAATGGGTTCTATCAGCATTATCTTGAGGGTGTTCTGGATATCCACGCCTATGTGAAGTTTACCTTATCCCCAATTCTCGATTACAACAAGCAACAGCGCAATAGCCTGCTTGGTGAGTTTATTAAAGAAGAAGCCCTACCGATGATACTGGGTAAGGGTAAGCAACTTGTCGAACGGCACCGCAACGCCGGTGATTGCTGCGTGATCATTACTGCCACGAATGCCTTTATTACCGAGCCTATTGCCGAGCAATTCAAGGTTGATCAACTGTTGGCGACCGACCTTGAAATTTTCAATGATCGATTTACGGGGAACATAACCGGTATACCTTGTTATCGCGAAGGCAAGTTAGAAAGACTGGAACAATGGCTCGGCTTGAACAAATATTTAGCGCTCGATAACAGTATCTTTTTCAGTGATTCTATCAATGACATACCCCTTCTGGAGAAAGTCGCTGAAGCTGTGGCTGTGGATCCGGATGAAGAACTTTTACAGGCTTCCAAAGAGAAAGGTTGGCAAATCATAAGCCTGCGTAATTGATCCGCGAAGCGAACATTATCAACCATTTAGAACGAGTTAAGGTCTGCCTATACAATCCTCTTTAATCCAGTTGAATCTCAACAATAAGATCATCTGCGAGTTGTTCAAGTTCACACTGTAACCTGTCCAAGTTGAGTCCCTGCGGAACTTGCAACTGCGCTTCAGCTTTGAAAAGTGTATCACCGGCCATGGGCGCCGGAACACATTCCGTGGTCAATTGGGCCACGTTAACTGCCATTTTGGTTAGTTCATGTGATATTTCTCGAATAATCCCCGGTCTGTCATTACCTACTAAGTTCAACTTCACAGTACTAGGAATTTCGATACTCTCATGCCTATCGACTCGCTCGATAACAAGTTTCAACCGGTCGGACAACTCGTTGAGCCTTTTTATCAGCAATTCTGCATCCTCATCGCTGACACTAACACGTAAGATGCCAGCAAACTTCCCCGCAAGTTGGGACATACTGCTTTCTAACCAGTTACCGGAATTTTCGGTAATGACTTGGGACAAGGATTCAACTAGTCCGGGTCGGTCGTCACCTATTGCAGTCAGCACTAAGTATGTAGTCATGGATAGCCCCAATTACGTGTCTCTAACCGCAGTCGAGTAAAGATAAAACCGTCTAGAGTCGAAAATTAAGGCGAATTTCGTGATACAGGCTCAGAATACTATGGGCCCCTCACACCACAAGTGAGAGGGACCAACAGAGCTATGTGCCTCAGATACGAACCCTTCTAGGAAATTGGGCAAAATCTTCCCAGAAACTGACCTTCTCTGGCAACTCGTCTGAGGTTGCTTGCACGTTTCCATTGATATCAGTTGCCCGTGAAATGAGAGTGTGTTCGCCCGGACTGGGATCTTGCCAATTATAACTGAACAGCTTCCATGAATACTTGGTGTTGCGAGAGCTCATATTGGCAGACTCCCAAGGGCCATCGTCAATTTTTACTTCGACATTTTCCAAGGGAGTACCATCGTTCAATACAAAACCTTGAACCCTATATTGTCCACTCGATTCCATAACTCGGACGATTGATGATTTTAAGTTCATAGTAGTGACAGAGTTTTCGACCCAACGCTCTGTTCCACCTACATCGGTTCTCTTCAGAGTTACATAGTCACGCCCCATGAACCTGCCCATGTACCGTGTATCTTGAATATGTATCTGAGTAAGCCATTTGACATTCGATACTCCATACCAACCAGGCACTAAAAGTCGGACGGGTTTGCCGTGGAAATGGGGTAGCGGTTCACCATTCATCTCGAATGCCAGCATGTTTTCCGGGCGCATAGCATCTTCAATCGATAGACTACGGGCAAAGGCTTTTTCGACCTCACGACCGCGGATTTCTTCGATGGCTGTATCAGCGCCAAAAAATACGACTTCCTTAGCACCATCCTGGATACCAGCTTCTATCAAGATATTAGCAAGTGAAGTGCCGCGCCAATTAGCATTTCCAACGAGGCCATGCAGTAAACGCTGACCATTACCACCGCATTCAAAACCAACTTGTTGTTCAAAAATATTTTTTTTCATGAGCTCACTCAAAGATATTTCGAGCTCGTTATCCACCATACCCGTCACTTTTAAACGCCATGAGTCATTGTTCACTTCAGGCTGACCATAGTGCTGAACCAAGTAAAATTCATCGTTATCGGTAAAACGGTTACTGATTTGCCTAGTATCCTGCCAGTGGGTGCTATTCGGCTGGATCGGGTTCCATGTGAAAGCTTCAGATTGCTCATCAATGAATGGAACGAGCCGCTCACCTTGCGCTAGAGCCGGAAAGAGCAGATTAGGTGCGGTTACAACGCCCGCAGCCAATACGCTAGTGCCTAATGCACCTTTCAGTACTTTTCGTCTACCAATATCTTCTGGATTCATTATCTTTTCTCTTTAATCGTTAATGCTATTCTTGTAGTTTCCTCTGAATTCCTGAGCCTCAGGTTGATACAAAATCATTTAGACTGAAACCCCAGAATACACAATGTTGTTTCAACCATACCACAACAGAAAGCTCAGGGAAGCTTTCTTTTTCCTAGGCCAATCGGCACTTAATCCTGGGTCACTAGTGTTGGTGGCCACCACGACCGTGGACATGGCCGTGACTGATTTCGTCCGTCGTGGCATCCCGAATAGAAACCACTTCCACCTCATAAAATAGTGTTTTGCCCGCTAGCGGGTGATTGAAGTCAACATCCGCACTGAACTTACCAATTTTTAGTACCACTACTGGGCGAGCACCCTGGCTAGTTTCCACGGCTGCCATCATTCCTGGCTTGACTTTTTTTTCACCGCGCTGATAGCGCAAATGTTTAACTGGGATTCGGCGTAATCCCTCAGGGTTCCTAGGGCCGTAAGCTTGATCCGAAGGCAATGTTATTTCTATCTTGTCACCTATTTTTTTCCCTTCAAGTGCTTTTTCCAAGCCGACTATGACGTTATGATATCCATGCAAATAAAGCAGTGGCTCCCCGCCATAGGACCGTTCTCTCCATTCCCCATGACACCCTCCGCTGTCAACTTCGCGTAGCCGATAGTGGAAACTGACAACCTTGTTGGTCCTTATGTTTTGCGCTGCCTCATTTTCATTTGCATTCCCCTTTTTAGTCATCACCGCCTCTCTTTAGGTTACAAATTCTAACAGATCGCTATACTGATGAGATATGACCATAGGGAAACTGTGGCTGGTTACCACTTACACCAACCCGCAAAATATTTCATTGGGATATTCAAATTTTTCTGCCATTACCTTATATGTTAAGAGAAACATTCGGCGACTTCGCTTGAATACCCGATACTCAATGAATGAAGCAGCCCGTCTATTTAGTAGGAGTCTCTTAGTAGGAGTCTCTCTAGCAAACTCGAGGACATAGAGGCAATTCGCAATTACGGAAGCCATCTGGATCTTGATTTACTGGCAAAATTAAAATGATCTACAAGACACCATTAGATGATCTGATTGGAGACTTACTCAATGATTATTATTCCGTTTACTACATAAGACCTCGTAAACGACTCAGACCTAAAACCATGTAATAAACTCATCGAAAAGAGAGTACTAGTCATAGCCCTGTACCTGTACTCATTAGCCGAAATTAACGGTTTCATGTATACTCGCTTTTTTCCTGGCCCGAAGAGAAATAGTAGGTATGGCAAACAGAGCAAGAAAAGGCAACACTGTGAGCAGTCGCGAAGATCTGGCAAAACACATCGAAGCCTTCTTTAAGGCGGGCGGCAAAGTTCAACAAATCCCTTCCGGGGTGAGTGGCCAAACCTCAACCAGTGGCCCAAGACAGATTGTTTTAAGTCATAAAACTGGTTAGTCATAAAACTGATTATTAAGCTTTTGTTTGAGAAACAGGAAGATAGACTTATTGTTCTGTTTTTTACGTTTCCGCAAACAGAATAATCCAAGGATTAGAGTTGTGTGACTTGATAACCCTTGCCTTTGAGCAACCCCAGAAGACCATCAGATCCAACCAAATGCGCTGCTCCCACTAGCACGAACTCCGTGACACTGTCATTAAGCATTTGTTCAATCTGTAGAATCCATTTCAAGTTGCGCTGGCGAAGTAAAGAGTCATACAGATCCGGGGCCTCCGATTGCATTTCAGTGATAAACATCGCTGCCAATTGATCGTTATCGCCAGCCCGCCAAGCTGCGAGCAGGTCCTTCATCATCTCGTCGGTTCGTTCCAAATTGCGAAGTGACAATAGAAGAAAATCACTTTCATTACCCTCACCCATTGAGGCTAGGAAGCCTATTTGATCTTGAACAGATTCGAGTTGCCCCATTGTCTTGGCGTCTCCAATCGCGCGAGCATAGAAATATGCATCCACTCCTTCCGGCGTAAATCCCATACGCTGAAACTCAATTACCTGTAAAGTGCTGACAATCATGCCAGGCTTGAATTTCTCCATCGCCACAAGCGGTATTCCAATTAGCTCTGCGTAATCTGATAAAGCGCTGTAAGCCTCCTTGTTAAGCACGGTTTTCAGACTACGTTCATCTTGATAAGTCAGTTGCTGCTGCATTTGTGCTCGCACTGACAGTTCAGTCATGGAGCTCAAATCTGTTTCCAGGTAGATTTTTGAAGATGCCTGATATGCCTGCTCATACTCCTCAGGCAACGGATAGTCCATTGGGCGCAACATGTGAATTGTGCCCCCTAGGTAAACCGTACTGGAACCTGATTTTACCTCCCAGACCGAGGTGTCTGCCAAAACTGTACCGCATAACGACGCTAATACACAGAGCAAGAGCAAATTAAATCCAGGTTTGTATACGGGCATGCGGTTCAACATGTTTATCCTCTTGTTTAAGCACGCGCCGACACACGTTCGGCGCTGCCTAGGTAATCCAAAGCCTTGATCAAATTAATGGTCTACTCTAAGGTAACATGACGGAAACACTGACAAAAGTAAGCTACGAAGAAACTACTGATCAATGGCTAAGCTATTATTCAAGATGCGGAATGTTCTCGCCGACGAAGCACAAGACGTCCGTGAATTACTAGAAGATAACAAGATTGATTATTTTGAAACCTTTGCTGGTAACTGGGGTGTTTCTTTACCCGCTATTTGGGTGAAAAATGACGACCAACATGAAATAGCTCGAAGCTTATTGGACAAATATCAGGCGGAACGTATCGCCAAGATCAGGGAAGAATACGAACTAAGTCTACGGCAAGGCGAAGTGAAGTCCATGTGGCACAATTTTCTTGAAACCCCAATCAAGTTTGTAGTCTATATGGGTTTGGTCGGATTAGTGCTGTATTTGTCCCTGCAATTCTTTTTATCATTTTAGTCTATGGGTAGCTCGAACTCATTTGACGACCTCAGCTGATAATAGCCCGAATTCACAAGGCTGCAATTATTTCAAACTATCACCAGCAATAGTTATCTACATCATAGATTAACCAAAGCGAAACTTTATCAATCTTCAGCTTTACTCAATCGTTGATGTGTTATATAAAATCTTCTGACTTTTGTTAGTGGTTCTAACAGGGGGGACCTCCTAGCAGCTCTAGCTACCCTGGCTTTCAAAGGAGGTGATCCCATCAATAGTCAATCTATTAAGGGAGCCTCTGGTTATCGCTTCTGACGTTGGTAGAGAAACTATCGACTTGAGTTGAATAGCTGGAGGAGAATGGCCATACTTAATGGCATTCTCTAGCTCCCATATGTAGAAGGTCCCGTTATCGCCTTTGGCGGTAACGGGGTTTTTACTTTAAAGAGCGGCGTAACAAAACAATACCGTTAAGCATTAGCGTTAGCCAATATAACTGCGCAAGCGGGCCGGGAAATTCCATTTTCGCAGCATCTGTTGCATATTCCATTGCTGACCACGCTTCAGCTTGAGCCGGCGTTGGTGCTCCGAACTCGGCAATAAACCAGTTTCGACAGGCGGAGTGAAAATCGTTTAGGGCCGCGGGTTACTCGTTGAATAGACGAAATACTGTATTGCTATACAAGTTATTGGGGCTTTTCAGTATTTGCAACCTGAAAAGCAGTTAAAGATGGCCTTCCCTGCAAGCACGGCACAATCTCCAACAAAAACGTAAATTGTACAAGCGAAGCTTGATGAAATATGTCCTAAATAGAGACCTTGGGTTTGACATGGCTCAATCAGCCCGATAGTTTGTTGCCAGAGATTTTTGAAGTTAACTGAGCTATGACTGAACCTCACCATTTTGATCAATACAATCTCAACAAATTACCGAGCCGAATGCGAGGTTACATGAAATTATTCTGGAAGGAGAATCGCGAATTTTTCCTGTTGCTTTTCTGCATCGTTTTCTTCAAGAGCGCTATCGCGGATCTGAGCTCAATATCAGGTGCCTCTATGCTCCCCTCTTTGCTGGATGGGGACAAAGTTTGGGTCAACAAACTAGCTTACGATATAAAGATTCCCTGGACCGAAATTTCTCTAGCCGAGATTTCCGATCCAAAGCGAGGGGATATCGTAATTATCGATTCAAAACGCGCAGGAAAACGCCTCGTGAAAAGAATCGTGGGCGTACCTGGAGATAAGATCTATATGCACAATAACGCTCTGGTAATTAACGGACAACCAGCTAGTTACCAGGTACTATCCCGCGAAGGAGACACTGTCACTATCCTCGAGGAACTCCCGGATAAGGTTCACCACGCCAGGTTATCGCGTGGTTTCTACAATCTTTCCAGTCGAAGCTATGGACCAAGTATCGTGCCCGAAAGTCAGTATTTCGTGCTAGGTGATAATCGGGATAACAGCGCCGACAGCCGTGTATACAGCTTTGTGCCACGCGGCGAAATAATCGGCCGGTCCAATGCCGTAGTGTTTTCCCTTGACAGCACCAATAAATATTTGCCACGCAGTAAACGATTCCTAGCGAATATCGACTAGAACCATAATCGCTTTATATTTATTGTGAGGAATTCCCGGTTTGTCGGGTAATATAAACTACTAGACGCTTTACTCCTGTCTTAACAAGAAAAAGGGTAAAAATTATGACTAAACCCCGCCAATGGTGTTTCGTGTTAAGGAGCAAAATACTGCTTGCCCTTATCCTAGGGGGTACTTTTCAGATTGCCTTAGCGCAGGAATATGTCTGGGCTCCAGATTTTTCCGTCGGATTGTCTATCCCGGAAATATCAGCTGAAGATCAAAACGGAATTTTGCGCACATTTGATGATTTAAAAGGCGAAAAGGGGCTGCTCTTTATGCTGAGCCGATCCTTTGACTGGTGACCCTTCTGCAAAGCCCAGCTCGTGCAGCTGATAGAAATTAGTGGGGAATTTAAGGCTATGGGCATCAACGTTGCAACGATGACTTACGACTCTATCGATACATTAAAGATAGTAGAAGAAAACCAAGGTATTGAATTCCCCCTTCTCCATGACGAAGGCATCACCTACGTGAATGCACTCGGTATTTTAAATGAAGATTATGACCCTGGATCACGTGCCTACGGCGTACCCCATCCCGGCATTTTCCTGTTAGACCCCAATGGCGTAATTCAAGCTAAGTTTGCTGAGGAAGGCTATCGAGCACGGCCAGATTTTGATGACGTTTTTGAAGCCGCTGCTAATTTGTAATCGATACGACCAAAACAGGAATCGGTAATACTTCCTGTTTTCTTGCGTCAAATATTCAGTTGCAAATTGCCAAACACTCCTATGCCATTGTCGATTAAACTGCGATTTAAGTATTCACGCGAAATTAAGAAAGATACCTGAGATTTTAACAGCGGAGTAGTATGCGTGCCTGCACAGAGTTATACCCCGTCCCCTACTTATTTTTGTGCCAGCGCAGTTCTGATAATAATGTCAAGATTAGCCGCTGCACAAACACCGCCTGACTTTAATATCCCCCGCATTATTAGGCCCCCAACAATCGATGGGGTTGTTGAAGCTAACGAGTGGAAGGAAGCTACGCGTATTCCTGTCAATATCGAAGTCGAACCTGGAGACAACTTAGAGGCACAGGTATTTGCGGAAGCGCTGCTCATGGAAAACGGTGAGGCTCTCTATATCGCCTTTATCGCTGAAGATCCTGATCCAGATCAGATCCGCGGGTTTTACCAAGACCGGGACACCGGTTGGAGTGGCGATTGGATAGGTATCACGCTGGATACTTTTAACGATGAGCGTCGCGCGTTTGGATTTTATGTTAATCCATTGGGCGTACAAATGGACTCTATCCATGATGACGTCAATCAGAGAGAAGATAAATCCTGGAATGGAATTTGGGATAGCGTTGGTCAGATTACCGAGAATGGTTATACCGTCGAACTCTCCATCCCCTTGAAGCAGCTTCGGTTTGCAGAAACTGGTTCGATCCAAACCTGGGGTGTTGACATCGGAAGACAATATCCTCGTGACCGCGTAACCATGATCAGCAGTCAGGAAATGGATCGTGATGTGTCCTGCTATCTATGTCAAATTAGCAAGATGCAAGGATTTGGAGATCTAGAGCCTACCCGCAATTTAGAAATCATTCCAACGGCAACGGCATCATCCATCGAGAACCGCGACCCAATTATAGGTGATTGGGAAAGAGAGGGCTTTGATCCGGAAGGAAGTCTAGATGTTCGTTGGGGTATAACTCAGGACATTTATTTAAATGCAACAATCAATCCAGATTTTTCTCAAATAGAGGCAGATAGCATACAACTGGATGTTAATAATACTTTTAGCTTATTTTTCCCTGAGCGTCGAACTTTTTTTCTCGATGGGGCAGACTACTTTGACACTTACGAAAACCTGGTACATACAAGAAATATCGCATCACCCGAGTACGGTTTAAAGCTAACCGGTAAAACCGGAAATCATACCTATGGCGTGGTGGCCGCGAACGATGAAACCACAAGCTTCATTATTCCGAAGAGTTTAAGTTCTCGCATTGCATCCATTGAAAACATGAAAAGTAAAGTTGCCATAGGTCGCTACCGCATGGATCTCTTTGAGAACTCAACAATCGGTGCGCTAGTTACTAATCGACGCGGTTCTGGTTACGACAATACCGTAGTTAGCATTGATGCTTCTTTGCGGCCCACTGATTCCGACACCATTTCAATACAGAGCATGCATTCCAGTTCTGACTATCCCTTGATGATTCAAAATCAGTACTCACAAGAATCCAGTATTAGCGATAGCAGCCATGTAATTGAGTATCAGCACAGTGATCGTCGGTGGGACTGGCGGCTTGGTTATTACGATTGGGGAGACGATTTCAGGGCAGATTTGGGCTTTATAAATCGAGTCGACTTCAAGCACATAGTTGCTACAGTCGGACACACTTGGCGTTGGGATGGAGATGGATTCTTTAGTCGCATTCGGTTTGCTGCAGACTATGATCGCACCGAAGATCAATCAGGATTACAGTTAGAAGAAGAGACGGAATTCTTTCTTAATATGAATGGGCCCAAGCAATCATATTTAAACGGTTTATTTGGGGGCAGCGAAACCTACTGGAATGGGAAATATTTCGACGAACAATTCAACATGATTAATGTTGGGTTTTCACCGACACCTAATCTAACCATTAGCTCGTTAATTCGTTATGAAGATGTTGTAGATTTTGCCAACACCAGGTTAGGTTATTCCAAACGTTGGGGGCCAAGAATTCGTTACCGTTTCGGCCGACATTTTTTGATCGATGTTGGGCACCAATTTCAGGATTTTGAATCGGATAATGAGCATCTATTCACCGCCGAGCTTACCGATGTAAGAGCGACCTACCAGTTTGATACCCGTAGCTTTTTGCGGCTCACGATTCAATATGCTGATCGAGAGCGAAATCAAGATAATTATCTATATCCAGTAAACAGTCGATCCCAAGATTTAGGTGCTCAATTACTCTATAGCTACAAGGTGAATGCAGCGACTCGCTTCTTCATTGGTTATTCCGATTCTGGCTTTCGGAATGATGACTATAATTCTATCGAATATACGAATCGCACATTCTTTGCCAAATTCAGCTATGCCTGGCTACCTTAAGGCTCAGTATTTCGGGTGTTTTAGTTCAATAGCTTGGCCAGAAGACTCGAGAATAAGCTCAGAAGATAATGCACCCTGTTACAGTTCAAACGTACACTTTAACCCTGTCAAAAGCCTCAGTGAATAGGTAATATTAAGCTCTTTTTATACCGTTGATTTGCAGTAAACGCCGGTGGGACAACAGACCGCTCTCTTCCACAAACATATCAAGGCTGGCGCCAAAATCGTGGATTTTGCCGGCTGGGATATGCCTATCAATTACGGCTCACAAATCGAAGAACATAATCAGGTTCGGGCCGCCGCTGGAGTATTCGATGTCTCTCACATGACGGTGGTCGATGTGGGCGGTGATGGAGCAGAGAAGTATTTGCGTTACTTATTGGCAAATGATGTAGCGAAGCTGAAGAAAGTTGGCCGTGCGCTCTATAGCGCAATGCTGAATCATGACGGCGGTATTTTAGATGACTTAATTGTCTATCGCATGAGTTTTGGCTTTCGGGTGGTTATTAACTGCGCTACTCGCGCCAAAGATCTGCGTTGGATGATCCAAAAGACTGATGGCTTCCGCGTTTCAATCGAGGAAAGGCCGGATCTCGCTATTTTAGCGGTACATGGACCTGAATCTATCGAGAAAGTGTGTGATATTTTGTCAGATGATGAGGTAAAAAAGATTCGCAAACTAAAATATTTTCGAGGTGTCGAAATAGATCGCTGGTTCGTAGCTCGTACCGGCTATACCGGTGAGCAAGGTCTTGAGTTCATAATCCCAGAAGAAGAAGCGTCGAACTTTTGGGACAAACTGATGGCCGCTGGGATAAAACCGATCGGGTTAGGTGCCCGAGACACGCTCAGGCTTGAGGCAGGAATGAATCTTTATGGCCACGATATGGATGAAACGACTTCGCCTCTTGCCGCCAACATGGATCAGACAGTTGCTTATGAGCCGGCTGATCGGGAGTTTATTGGCAAGCCAGCGCTAATTGCTCACAAGCAATTACGCGACGCCGGAAAAATCCCAGAGTTAGTCGGCCTAGTCTTGGAAAGTCGTGGCGTGCTCAGAGAAGGTCAAAAAGTAGTCACAGATAAAGGGGATGGAGTTATAACCAGCGGGAGTTTTTCACCTACATTGAAGCATTCAATTGCATTAGCTAGAATACCTATGAGTAGCGAATCCTGTGAAGTTGACCTGCGTGGCACACTAACGTCGGCACGAATCGTAAAACCCAATTTCGTTCGCTTTGGCAAGAAAGTATTCGAATAAAAACACCGAGAAACTAAAGCTCTACCTGGGAAGGAATAAATGAGGGAGTCATTGCGTGAGTTATATTCCTGATGATTTAAGGTATGCGTTAACACATGAGTGGGTTCGAGTCGACGACGATGGCACCGCCACTGTCGGAATTAGCGATCACGCACAAGATTCCTTAGGCGATATCGTATTCGTCGAATTACCTGAACCCGGTTCGATAGTAAACGCCAATGATGAAGTGGCTGTGGTGGAGTCGGTAAAAGCCGCGTCCGACATTTATAGTCCAGTTTCTGGAGAGGTCACTGCAGTCAATGAGGCTCTGATCGATGCCCCCGAAACAGTGAATTCATCTCCCTATGAGAATGGTTGGTTTTTCAAAATTACTGTCAGCGATGGAGCTAAGCTTGCTGATTTGTTGGATGCAGGCGCATATTTCGACCATTGCGAAGATGAATAAACGCTGAAACTGATTTGCTAGAATACGATTAAAACCAGTAAGCGAGGTTAGTATTCCGGGAATTTACTTTTGCTAATATACTCACACCTAAATTGAAAGAATCAATGCAGACACCAGCCAAATCTTCATACATGCCATCCAATTCCGCCCAAAATGATTCAGTCCCAGCTCTTGAAATGTTGCAATATCAGGACGAATTCCTCCACCGCCACATTGGGCCCGGGGATGTTCAAATCGCAGAAATGCTACGCGAACTTGGATTGGAATCGCTGCAACAACTGATAGTAGAAACCATTCCGAGCTCAATCCTTTCAAACAAGCCACTATCACTGCCGGATCCCATCCCAGAAAGTGAAGCCCTGGCGAAGCTCAAAAGTATAGCGGCAAAGAATAAGCAATCGCGTTCGTTCATTGGCCTGGGTTACTACGATACTTATACCCCCAATGTTATTTTGCGCAATGTACTGGAAAACCCGGGCTGGTATACGGCTTATACGCCCTATCAACCAGAAATATCTCAAGGTCGACTGGAATGTTTGCTCAACTTCCAACAAATGACTTTAGACCTGACCGCCATGGATTTGGCCAACGCATCCTTATTAGACGAAGCGACTGCCGCTGCAGAAGCCATGGCCTTAGCCAAGCGGACTAGTAAGAACAGAAACGCCAATAAATTTTTCGTTCATGAGAATTGCTTCCCACAAACCATCGATGTCATCAGAACCCGGGCTGAATGTTTTGGATTTGAACTGGTTATCGGTGGCATCGAAGACATAAATGCCGAAGGCTTATTTGGTGCTATATTTCAATATCCATCCATGTTGGGCGACGCCACCGATCTCACTGAAATCATAGCAATATTACATAAGCATAATGCCATTGCCGTAGTAGCGGCAGATTTAATGAGTCTGTCATTGCTTAAACCTCCTGGCGAAATGGGAGCGGATGTTGTGACAGGCAGCACTCAACGATTTGGTGTTCCTATGGGTTATGGAGGGCCTCATGCCGCTTACTTTGCAACCAAGGACGAATACAAAAGAGCAGTCCCTGGGCGTATCATAGGTGTATCGGTTGACGCCCGTAAGAAACTAGCATTCCGCATGGCCTTGCAAACTCGTGAACAACATATTCGCCGCGAAAAAGCGAACAGTAATATTTGTACTTCTCAAGTACTATTGGCGAATATCGCAGCACTTTATGCAATGTATCATGGCCCTACTGGCATCAAAAAAATAGCCGATCGAATTCATCGACTGACCATTATTCTGGCTACCGGATTAGACAGCGCAGGATTATCAGTCGTAAACAAAACCTATTTCGACACTCTCACGATTAATATTGCAGACAACCAAGTGCAAGCCCTTATAGAGCGCGCCAATCTGGCGGGGATCAATTTGCGCATGGATCGACTCACTGATCATGGCACAATTGGGGTCAGTCTAGACGAGTGCACAACCAGGCTCGATATCGAGAGACTGTGGCAAGTGTTGCTTGGCAAAGATAGTAAAAAACTATCGATCTCGACAATAGATGGTGCTATCACCCAAGGATATATAGCGCCAGTTATCCCAGTTAATTTAATTCGGCAGAGCGAGTATCTGCGACATCCGGTTTTTAATTATTATCATAGCGAAACCGAAATGATGCGCTATATTAAGCGACTCGAAAACAAAGATATATCTTTAGCCAACACGATGATTCCGTTGGGTTCCTGTACCATGAAACTAAATGCCGCGGCGGAAATGATTCCGATTAGTTGGCCGGAGTTTGCTAAGCCCCATCCTTTCACACCGTTAGATCAGATGGCGGGCTATCAACAAATGATTTCTGAACTAGAAGACATGCTAGCGGAAATTACTGGTTTCGATAACGTTAGCATGCAACCAAATTCCGGTGCTCAGGGTGAATACGCTGGTTTGCTAGCCATTAAGAAATACCTCAATAGCCTAGGCGCAATTAACCGAAATGTTTGCTTAATCCCAACTTCAGCGCACGGAACCAATCCTGCCAGTGCTCAGATGATTGGCATGAAAGTAGTGCTGATCGCCTGTGATGGAGACGGCAATATTGATGTGACAGATTTAAAAGCAAAAGCAGAAACTCATAAAGATGATTTAGCTGCGTTGATGATTACCTACCCTTCAACTCATGGCGTTTATGAAGAAGCAGTAAAAGAAATCTGCCAGATCATTCATAATAATGGCGGTCAGGTTTATATGGATGGCGCCAATCTCAATGCCCAAGTTGGTGTTGTCAAACCAGCTGAAATCGGGGCAGATGTGTCCCATGTGAATCTGCATAAAACCTTCTGTATCCCCCATGGTGGAGGCGGCCCGGGTATGGGACCCATTGGCGTGCGAAAGCATTTAAAACCTTATTTGGCCAACCACTCCGTCATCAAAATCCAAGGTCCTAAATCGGACAACAGCGCAGTATCCGCTGCCCCTTGGGGAAGTTGCGGCATTCTACCAATTTCCTGGATGTATATCGCCATGATGGGCAGCCAGGGGCTTTTGAAAGCCACCCAGGTTGCCATTCTTAATGCCAACTACATAGCAATTAAGCTAGCACCACACTACCCTGTGCTCTATACCGGTAGCCGTGGCTTAGTAGCCCATGAATGTATTATCGATATGCGCCCACTCAAGCAAGCTTCAGGCATTAGTGAGGAGGACGTAGCTAAGCGGTTGATGGATTTTGGCTTTCACGCACCGACTATGTCATTCCCTGTTGCAGGCACATTGATGATTGAGCCTACTGAAAGTGAATCGAAAGAAGAACTGGATCGATTTATTGAGGCCATGATTCAGATACGAAACGAAATTGCGCAAGTCGAATCTGGCGAAATAGACGCTGAAAATAATTCGTTAAAGCACGCACCTCATACCATACATGACATGGTAGATAATCAATGGGACAGACCCTACAGTAAAGCTCATGCCGTTTTTCCAATGGGTGGTAACATGGATAGCAAGTATTGGCCCGCTGTTAACCGTATTGACAATGTTTACGGTGACCGAAATTTATTTTGTTCTTGCCCGGCGATTGAAAATTACGAAGAGTAGTTATGGCCAAGGAAAGTTTGGAGAGCGCAGGTAAAGCAACTCAATTTTAAATATCGCGAAATCAACAATCCATTTTAATCAAAACTGCTATTAAGTAGCCCCATGATATTGGTTCGCTAATTTTGATGCATGGGCTATTCTCGTGGCGGTAGACCATGCACCATTGTGAGTGACTTTAATGTGGTGCCAGAGCGTCGAAATTCAGATAGGTTCTGGTACTCTTCATCGTCGTACCACTCTTTGGCTGCTTGTTCCGATGGAAATTTAAAAATTACGACGCGCCCTTGCAGTGGATCGCTGCCCTCCAAGTTTTCGTGACTATCATCGACCGTTATAAATTCTCCATTAAACCGTTTTAAGATTGGGAAAAATCCTTTCTCATATTTCCTGTACTCATCTACATCACTCACGACCAAATTGGCAATCATATAAACTGGAGCGTTAGCCATTTTTATCTCCCTAATATTACTTAGTGCATAAGATTTAAACCTTTCGAGGAGATCATTGCAACGTGACCGTTCTTTGCTGATCTAATTCGAACCCCTCAGTCCGTAATCAAATGAAAATTATTTGCAACACCAAAGTAAACATTGAATATATCATGAACCCTTCTAAATAAGTTTGCCTTAATTGAATCAAGAAGCAGTATAATTTGCAGCCCTGTCGGGAAACAGGCAAGAGTTAAGTACTGACTATGGAATTATTTCAAAAACATATTCTTTCTCTCACAGTGCGCTATCAGCGCGCGCTCGCTCTTTATCGAGAAAATGATAGAGCGCTTGAAGCCGTGCTTGTGCACAGCGGATGTCAGTTATATTACTTTGCCGATGATCGCAGCGTTTGTTTTCAGGCATATGGCCACTACCTGCACTGGCTACCAGTTAATCGCCCAGATCAGTTTATCTATTTCTCTCCTGGCCAAAAACCTATTTATTTCCAGATCGTGCCGGAAGATTACTGGTACGACCAGAGCATCAAAAATGCTAGTTGGTGGGCAGACAGTTTTCAGATAATTCGTTTAGGGGCTGTTCAGGAAATTGCAAAATATTTGCTCGATGCTGAAGTAGCCTATATTGGCCCCAATGAATCGAGAGCAGCAAAAATTGGTATCGATAAATCAGCAATTAACCCTGATGCAATCATCCATTATCTGGATTATCAGCGAGCTTATAAAACGCCATATGAAATTAATCAGCTTAGAGAAGCGAATCGCTTGGCTATTGCTGGACATGCCGCAGCTCGAGATTGCTTTCTGAATGGAGGCAATGAATATCAGATACACATGACTTATATGGAAGCCTGCAACATGTTGGAAGAAGAGAGCCCTTATACCAACATAGTGGCTCTGGATGAGAAGGCGGCGATTCTCCATTACCAGAGAAAGCGTCGGAATAATAGCGAGCACAGTCAGGTTTTATTGATCGATGCAGGGTGCCGCGTGAATGGCTATGGCTCCGATGTCACTCGCACCACAGTCAAAGAGAGCGCGCATGATTCCTTTAAATCCTTATTGGCTGGGATGGAAATACTCGAACAGGAACTGGTATCCATGGCAAAACCGGGGGTCGACTATCCCGAAATTCATCTTGCTGCGCTTTACAAAATTGGACAGTTGTTAATCGATCTCGATATTTGTCATGGTTCCGCAGAAGAGTTGATGAAATCGCATGTTTCTCATTTATTTATGCCCCATGGTGTCGGCCACCTATTGGGTCTACAAGTGCATGATGTGGGGGGTCATCAACAAAGCATAAATGGTGCAATAAAACCGCCACCAAGCGATACACCTTCACTGCGTAATACGCGCGAATTAAGCGAGGGTATGGTGTTTACCATCGAACCCGGATGCTATTTTATTCCATTCCTGCTGGAACCAGAAAGAAGTCAGGAGCGAGGCAAGGCAATCAACTGGAAGTTAGTGGATGAGCTGTATTGCTGTGGAGGTATTCGGGTAGAAGATAACGTACTAGTTGCAGAAGCCGGAGTGGAAAACTTAACACGCCAGTTCGAATAGTCTTCTGATTTTACTCACTAAATACTTTTTCTATTACTGATAGTAGAGCCGGCAAAGCTTGCTGGTTGGCATCTATTACTGACCTGGCTGCCAACCCCATTTGATTACGTTTGAACTCATCTTCAATTAGTTCCACTAAGAATGTTGCAAGCTCTTGTTCGTTAGCTACCGTTTTTAATCCACCGGCACTTTCTAACTGCTTGCATATTTGCTCGAAGTTAAACTGTGAAGGACCTACCACAACAGGGAGAGCAAGTGCTGCTGGTTCTAATACATTTTGACAGCCCGTATCCACAAGGCTTCCTCCAACAAAAGCAATATCTGCGACAGAATAGTAGTCGAACATTTCTCCCATGCTATCCCCTAGTATGACTTGCGTGCTAGCGTCGGCGGATCGTTGAGAGGAACGACAAATTGTTATGAGTTCATGTTTTTCACAAAGTTTCCCGACTTCTGCAAATCTTTCTGGATGACGTGGAACGAGCAGCAATAGTGTATTAGGTATTGTCCTTTGTACTTCCTTATAGGCGCTGATAACCTTAACTTCTTCGCCTTCCCGAGTACTTGCAGCAATTAAAACTGTGCGACCTGAATTTTTTATGAAATTAAAAAAAGAATCATTTGTTTGAATTTTTGAACCTTGTTCAACATTGAATTTTAAGCTACCCGTAACAGATATTTTATCCGCAGGTGCCCCCAAGGCCTGAAACCTGCTTGCGTCTTGCGTTGACTGCGCTGCAATAGCATTAATTGATTGCAACATGGGTTTAGTCAGACCAGAAAACCTGGCGTAACCTGCGACTGATTTCTCTGACAATCTGGCGTTAGCCAAAATGGCTTTAACACCTTGTTTTTTACACTGGTGTATAAGATTAGGCCACAACTCTGTTTCCATGATGATCAGCAAGTTAGGTTTAATGCGAGTGAGAAAGCGATTGACCGCTGTGGGTAAGTCATAAGGTAAGTAGCAGTGAAATATGGTGTCGCCAAACAAGACATCAACTCGATCAGCTCCTGTTGGAGTCATATACGTTAGCAGGATTTGGGCAGTGGGATAAGTTTGCGACAGCGCCTTAACTAGTGGCTCTGCTGCGATTGTCTCTCCAACGGAAACCGCATGAATCCATATTGTTGTTTTGGCTAGGTCAAATTCTGAGGATGGAGTATAACGGCCGAATCGTTCCGAGATACGTTGCCAGTAACCCGGCACCCGATAACCACGCCAGTACAACCGTAGCAAAATTAACGGGACTGAAAAGATTAATAAAAGACTGTATAGAAATCGCAACATTGCAAGTCTAGTATTCGACTGACGCCTTAAGGTGCTATTGGGAAATTAGATTTGATGTCGATATACTCTAGTCGCTTTAGAAACGCATTCATATTCAGTTAGTAAAGGTAACCAATGACATTGAGCTATTCAACCGACATCGTAGTATTCGGCGGCGGTGTAGCTGGACTATGGTTACTCAATCGATTGCGTAATGAAGGATATGGAGTCATCCTTCTTGAAAGTAATACCCTTGGTTGTGGCCAAACTGTTGCATCTCAGGGCATCATTCACGGTGGTCTCAAGTATGCCATGACAGGATCCCTTACTGGAGCCAGCAATGTTATTGCGGATATGCCTGCGCGCTGGCGTAATAGCTTGCAGGGCAGTATAGAAGAAAACTTCGATATCGATTTGTCCAATGTGCGCGTCACCAGTGATCATTATTATATGTGGTCTGATACGGGTATGCGTTCCAAGCTGAAGGCTTTCCTGGGCAGTAAAAGTCTAATTGGCCGCGTTAGAGCCGTCCCTGAATCCAATTATCCTTCATTCTTAGCCGACGCTCCTGCGGAAGGCACGCTATACCGGTTACCCGATTTTGTTATAGATTCCTCTTCGCTTATTGAAATACTAGCTGATCACCAGCCCAAAGGAATTTATCAGACTAATCCTAGCACTATCGAATTCCTTAGGGATGATTCTGGAAGTGTAACCGGGACCCTAATAAAAACGAAAAATAAAACAGTTAGGATTGCGACGCAGCGAATAATTTTCTGCGCAGGAGAAGGTAACCAGGCACTGATTGAAAAGGCTGCTCTAAAAACCCCACAATCGCAGGTTCGCCCACTCAATATGGTGTATGTAAAAAGGCCTAAATTACCTATGGTGTTTATGCATTGTATAGGCAGCAACTTCAGTTTGACTCCTAGCCTGACCATAACCTCTCACCAAGACAAAATGGGCATCACCACTTGGTATTTAGGCGGGGAACTGGCTGAAAGCGGCGTAACGAAGGGGCCCACAGACCAGATACACGCTGCGAAAAAACTAATCTTTTCGCTGTTCCCTTGGATCGAGTTTGACACAGCGACCTGGGGTTGCTTCTTAATAAATCGAGCTGAAGCCAATATCAATAATAATTATCGGCCGGACGATGCCTGTTTGATCGAAGAAAAAAATGTGCTTGTTGCATGGCCAACAAAGCTTACTCTAACACCCGTACTGGCCGATAAAACTATTGAAATGCTTCACGCTACCAGCGTAAAGGCCACGGATAGAGAGCACTGCGCTGAACTGGATTCACTCTTTAATCGACCTAGCATCGCGAACGCGCCTTGGAGTTAAAAATCAGTGACACTGTCAACCCGCCCGCTAGGGCAAACAGGCTTGGAGGTTTCCTCCCTTGGCTTAGGCACCGTTAAGTTCGGGCGTAACCAGGAAGTAAGATATCCCAACAGTTTCTCATTACCTTCCGATCAAGAAATCATAAACCTTCTCGATCTCGCCCAATCACTGGGTATAAATTTGTTGGACACGGCTCCAGCTTACGGCAGTAGTGAGCAACGCATAGGTAGACTGCTCAGCAATCGTGCCAATTGGGTGATCTGCACTAAAATTGGCGAGGAGTTTGTACACGGACGATCCTTCTTTAATTTCACCGCTGATCATGTCCATTACAGCATTGAGCGCAGCCTGCGTAATCTCAATACGGATTACTTAGATATTGTGCTGATTCACTCTGACGGAAATGATATGCGTATACTCGAATCAACGGGTTGCCTTAATGCTCTGTTGACATTGAAACAGCAAGGAATAGTGCGAGCAGTGGGCATGTCGACCAAAACAGTAGAAGGTGGTATGAAGGCCATAGAAATTGGAGACGTCGTCATGGTGACCTACAACCCATCAAACAACAAAGATCACGCCGTAATAGACCGCGCGGTGAAACTGAATAAAGGCGTGCTTATCAAAAAAGTGCTAAACAGCGGACACGATTGCATTAGCACGAAGGCTAACGTTACAAAGAATCTCCGATTCGCTCTCAGCCACCAAGGCGTGAGCAGCGTAATAGTGGGAACGATTAGTGCCGCTCACCTGAAAGCAAATTCGGACATCGTGAAAAGTATAAAGGTTTGAGCTAACACGGCGAATTAAATATCAAAAGGCTATTCCCCAACTTCTTTCATTTTTTCCATGATTGCCGACGTTGAACAGTTATCTAGAAACTCCAGAACTCTCACCATACCTCCATAAGATTCTACATAGCTCCCACCCACAACCTGATCCATCGTATAGTCTCCACCTTTTACCAGCACTTCCGGTTGCAAAGATTCCAATAACGGCTCCGGCGTGTCTTCGGAAAAACTTACTACCCAGTCGACCGCTTCAAGCCCGGCGAGTACTGCCATGCGTCGTTCTACTGGATTTATTGGGCGACCTGCCCCTTTTAACCGGCGCACCGAATCGTCATCATTAATCGCAACAACGAGTCGATCACCCAACTGCTTCGCATCTGCTAGGTAGCCAACGTGGCCGGCATGGATAATATCAAAACAACCATTGGTAAAGATGATCTTTTCGCCATGAGCTTTGGCATCCTGCACAACTATTTGTAATTGCTCCGCTGTCATAACACCGCGTCCAGAGTTCTGATCTGCTAACATAGCTCTGCGAAGCTCAGGCCCGCTTATAGCGGCAGTACCTAGTTTGCCAACGACTAGGCCAGCCGCAAGGTTGGCGAGTGCAGTCGCATCCGCGAATCCATCGCCAGCCGCCATTGAGGCAGCCAGTACAGATATCACAGTATCTCCCGCACCTGTGACATCAAACACTTCCTGGGCCCTTGCCGGCAAATGAAGCTCGGGTGAATCCGGCCGAATTAGAGTCATCCCGTGTTCACCGCGAGTAATGAGAATAGCTTCCAGGTTTAGCTCCCTGACCAAACGCAGCCCTTTATTTACAAGCTCTTCCTCGTTATGGCTGCCTCCCATTACGGCTTCAAACTCAGTTAGGTTTGGAGTGATCAGTGTGGCACCACGATACTTCGTAAAATCTGTGCCTTTTGGATCGACGATAATAGGAATGTTCCTACTTCGACCTAGGTCAATAAGATCATTAATGTCCTGCAAAGCACCTTTGCCATAATCAGAGAGCACCATTACTTGTGAGTCATCAACGAGTGATTTCGCCTTGTCTTGCAACCCAATGATATCTGAAGCTTCAAATGCTTTTTCGAAATCGAGCCTAATGAGTTGCTGATGCTGGCTGATAATGCGCAGCTTGGTTATGGTGGGTTTTTCCTTCGACTGAAGAAAATCGCAATAGACACCCGCAGCTTTGAGCCGAGAATATAACTCGAGCCCAGTTTCGTCGTCACCTACAACACCTACGAGTCGAACAGCACTGCCCAAAGCGGCAATGTTGAGAGCTACGTTACCGGCTCCGCCGGGGCGATCCTCGCGATTAGCAACTTTCACGACGGGAACCGGCGCTTCCGGTGAAACGCGTGATGCAGAGCCATGCCAGTATCGGTCCAGCATGACATCACCAATGACCAGTAACCTGGCATTTTGAAACGGTGGCATCTCCAGCTTCATACAAAACTCTCCAAAATAGGCCAAAACCTCTTACTTTCCCGGCGGCAGATCATAACACAGCAGGGATTAGGAGTAGATTAGCAACCGAATGCGAATATCCTAGTTATATTCTAAAATGTGGGTTTTTATAACTAAATATAAGCTCGTAAAAAGCTCTTTGTGGGTATTTATATTTATTTTGTATATATTCCTCCATATTGAGTGAAACTGAGATTGCAGGCAGCATCTGCTACAATTCGCGCCAAACCGCCTTTGAACTCCCTTTAAGTAGGCTAGCTCCGTGCCTGAAGCATCACTGGAAAAAATTCCGCTCCATCAATTTTGCGCACCCCGCTACTGGGCTACCTGGATTGGGCTTGGTTTTATGTGGTCCGTTGCACATCTACCCTTTGCACTACAAATTCAGATTGGTAAGTTATTGGGAATATTAAGCTATTATTTCGCCCGTAATCGCCGCCAGGTTTGTGAAGTAAACCTTAATCTATGTTTCCCAGAGCTGACCGATTCAAAGCGTCGACAACTCGCTAGAAAAACTTTCATTTCCAACGGTATCGGGCTGATTGAAATTGCTATCGCATGGTATCGTGACCCGGAGGATTACAAGGACCGTGTTACCACTTCAGGGCTCGAAAATCTAAATGCCGCACTTGCCATGGGTAAGGGAGTGCTACTACTCTGCGCTCACTTCACTACATTAGAGTTCGGTGGGTTTCTTTTTAACCTCTTTCACACTATGGACGTGACTTACCGCCCAAACAAGAACGCGTTGTTTGAAGCAGCCATGTACAACGGTAGAATCAGACATTATCCTAATGTGATTGACCGAAAGGACGTGCGCAGCGCCATTCGTACTTTGAAGCAAGGAAATATTCTCTGGTACGCGCCGGATCAGGATTACGGCGCTAAGCATTCAGTATTTGTACCGTTCTTTGGCAATAAAGCTGCTACGATTACTGCCACCAGTCGATTCGCCGGGGCGAATGATTCAGCAGTCGTATTTTTCAGTCATTATCGAAAAGAAGACAACTCAGGTTACCATCTTGAATTCAGCCCTATGCTGGAGAACTATCCCAGTGGTAACCAGGAAGAAGATGCTAGGGCCATCAATATATTGGTCGAACAGGCAATAAGAAGGCAACCAGACCAGTACCTGTGGTTACATAAAAGATTCAAGACCCAGGCCGCTGGCAAGTCTGCAAGACCTTATTAGGATGAGATCAAACTTGACAACTTGCGCAACCAAGCAGATAGACGTCAGAATGATTGCCGTTATTTTGAGCGTTCTAATTTCAATAATTACTATTCTTTTCCCTGATACACCCAATGACGATGCTTATGTTTATATCAAGACTGCTGAAATATTTCTTGCTGAAGGCACAATTGCTGCATTCCAACATTACGCTTGGGCAGGCTACTCACTACTAATTGCTTTCGTAAGCCAATTAGGATTTTCACTATTCACGTCAGCGTTTGTAATTAATGCTCTATTTTACGCGCTGCTAGTGTATTCCTTCCTTAGTATCGTAAAACTCATTGACGATTCACCGCAAGTTTTAATTCTAGCAGCGCTCAGCGTGCTGCTATACCCACAGCTCAACGAATACCGTTATCTAATCATCCGTGATGTTGGATTCTGGGCTCTCTCACTGTTTGCCCTGTGGCAGCTCCTTTTGTTCGGAACTAATCGAGCGATAGTGCATGCCTTTGCCTTTAGCCTGGCCCTACTGATTGCGACAAGTTTTCGAGCAGAAGCTATAGCATATTTAACCGTAGTGCCATTTGCAGTTTTATTCGATAGCAGGTTTGATAAAGGAATACGTCGACAAAATTTTTTACGCCTTTTGGGAATAGTTCTTACGTTATCCATCGCTTCGTTATTTTTACTAGCACTTGGCGGAATGAGTTTTGGCAGCCTGTTAACAGATTTTATATCTCGTTACGAGCCTCTCGTTGAGAGGGCATTCAATCCTAGCGTAACAGAGGCTGCGATGCTTGGTACGGTCCTTTTCGGGGAACATGCAACAAATTATTCACAAGAATATATTGCTGTGTTTCTTGCCATGGGATTTGCAGCGGTTCTGGCAGCAAATTTATTTAATGGCATAGGTGGTCCGTATTTTTGGCTACTTCTTTATGGTGCTTTAAAAAAGTATATAAAAACAGAACAGCACCTAGTTGTGCCTGTCATCTTCTACCTTATGATTAACGCCATCATCATTTTCGGCTTCCTCTATATTTCGCGTTATCTTTCCAGCCGCTATGCTATGTTGTTTTGCTTGTTGGTTGCCTTGATGATACCGATAGTACTTTCACGAATTATTGACAGTTTCCGCGGACGTAACTGGGGAACAATTGGTATGCGGGTTGTAATTCTCTTCTTCGGTTACCTGGGATTCGATTCATTCATAAGCTTTGGTGACTCGAAGGACTTTGTCTTCGAGTCAATTAACTGGATTAAAGAACAGCCCGAAACTGATGTAAATCTAATAACCAACAATCATGCAATCGCCTATTTCACCGGGAAAGTTTTTGACTATGACCTAACCCAAAGATCTCTGACTGAAGATCAGATCAGTGCTGCACAGCCCAATGATCTAATTGCCATTGAGATGTACTACGAGATGACGGAATTAGTAACCAGGGATCAGGTAGATAATCTGTTAGACCTCCAGATAGCATTCCCAAGCTTGGAAGATCAGCGGGTCACAATTTACCGACGGATAAATTACTAACCGTAAAGGCATCACCAGATATCTAATTCCTCGTGTTTCGTTACCAATAAGTCTTCCAAGATCATGTAATTGAGATCAGTCCCCATAAACATATTCACTGCATCCTCTGGGGTGCAGGCCAACGGTTCACCAGGCCGGCTCAACGTGGCATTAATTAACAAGCCATGTCCTGTATTCTCCTTAAAACATTGTAATAACCGATGGAAATCCGGATTGCTGCGCTGATTGACCACTTGCGCACGGGTGGAGCCATTTTGACAAACAGTCGCCGGATAAAGCTCCCGCCATTTTTTACTTACAGGCAAACTTATACACATGTACTCATCGTGGCTGTCACTAGGCAAATAATCTTCCGCTGTAGTGTTGAGTACGCTAACCGAAAATGGTTGCCAATGTTCCCGGAACTTGATTTGATGGTTAATCACATTTGCAATGCCTTTCTGGGTGGGATTAGCGAGGATACTGCGATTGCCCAATGCCCTTGGCCCAAATTCCATTCGCCCCCGAAACCATGCAATGACCTGTCCATTACCGAGTAACTGCGCCGCTTTTTTATGGGGGTCTTGCAGCAATTCCCATTGTGGCTTCTCTCGATGCATGATACAGGCGTCGATACACTGATCATTGTTATACGACGGCCCTAGATACATGTTATTTACCGGCTCCAATGTCAGGCCTAATCGCCTTACTGCGTGTGCTGCCGCGCCTATAGCTGTGCCTGGGTCACCGCATGCAGGGTGAACAATAAGTTCCTTCACAAAAGGAAGTGCTTTAAGCCTTTGGTTCAAGCGAATATTCATCGCGCCAGTACCGGCAATGGCTAACTTTCCAGTATCTTCGAGGATATCTTTCAAATAATAGCTCACCAGCCCTGCTACTATGTCCTCGTACAATTTCTGAATTGCAGCAGCATAGTGTACGTAAGGATCCTCCAACAAATTCCCCTCTCGTCGTGGCCCCAGCATTTCTACAAGCCTTTTGCTAAAATAGTGACCACCAGATTTCGTTTTGTAGCGGCGCAGACCAATTGTACTAATTAGCTTGTTATTAACCTTAAAGTGCTTGCCATCGAAACTAGCAAGAGAAGAAAGATCATATTTCTCCGGGTCTCCGAAAGACGCAATTCCCATGACCTTAAATTCTCCATCCAGAATTTCAAAACCAAGATAATCAGTCAAGGCGGCATACATGCCACAGACTGAATCTGGGTCGTAGAACTGCTTGATTTTTTGGATGCTGCCATTTTCGCCGCTGCCGATAAAAATATTGGAATATTCACCTTTCGAATCGATACAAACGATTCCCGTTTTTTGTTTCGGTTCGTTAAGGTAGTAACAGCTACTAGCGTGGGCTAATTGATGCTCGACAGTTACAAGCTTTATTGCCGACCTTGAGATATGAAGTTTTTCGAGTAGCCCATTGAGTTCCCGCAGATAACGGCGAAATCGACGATTGCCGTTAAACAGACTATCGAGACTGCGGTCAGGCGCATACCAATGACGATAAGCATAGTGCCAACGGGCCTTTTTAAAAAGCGATATCGGTGCGTACGGGATGGCAACCTGATTAACATCCGTGGCTTTCAATCCTGCCATCTGGATGCAGTGCCTTGCCGCAAGGTAGGGTAATTCATCTTTCGCGTGCTTGCGCCGCAGTAACCGCTCTTCTTCGATAGCTGCAACCAATTTACCATCAACAAATAAAGCAGCTGATGGATCATGGCCAATTGCTCCTGAGAGCCCAAGAGTAATGAGAGACATTTTTATTGTCCGGGGTTTAATTACCCTATGTGGTTAGTAATCGAGCCAAACACACGTTCAAGTTTCCCACCCTGCCAGTTGCGTTGGAAGCGTGACATGTCTTTGTTCGCAGCATCAATAAAACTGGATTTTGATCTGTGACGACGCATAGCATCAAGATCAAGCACATATAGGCCCTGATCGCTAAAAATAAAGTTGGTTGCCTTCATATCGCCATGGCTTATTTTATACTCACTCATTGTACTAAATAATTTCTGAAACGCTTTTACTAGAGAATCGATATCAGCTTCTAATTTCCCATCCGTTTCCAATCGTTCCAATATATTGGGCTCTGCCACTTTTTCCATAAGAAAGAATGCTCTTCGACGAAATTGCCAGAGCAATCGTTCTTCCAACATAAGATAGGGGCGCGGAGTGGCGATACCTAGCATCTCAAGAACCCGACTGTTTCGCCACGAATGGCTCGCCCGGCTCACTTTGAAGACGCGCGTTAGGCCATGCCAGAAGCTCTTGATATTATAACGCTTGAGTATGAATTCACGGCCACCAATTGTAATTTCGGCAACAGTACTGGTATTCCCTGCCTTAAGAAGATTGTTCTCATTGATAAAATTGTCGGGATTCTCGATAAATTTCTCTAATTCCGGTGAATGGATGGTCCTATCGTAGACGACAAACCTGTTTGAGTTTTTTACACATCGGGTTACTGTCGTCGAACGAAACAATTTCTTTTCGAATTTAGCGATTCTTATTTCCCTAGCAACACGTATGCGCCCATGAAATCCCAAAGTCGCTTGTTGTGTTAATTTAAGCCCTTTTTCTCGATAGTAACCCAGCCATTCATCTACACGGCTATCTCTGCTTACTGGAAACTGTGCAAAGAAAACCGCTAAATTATGCAGCGCCGTGTCCAAACTGAGACCTCCATCTTCAGCCTTGATATCACCGCCATCAAGCAAATAGACCTCTTCGTTGGCAAGCATGAAGTTTTGCAAGTGTATGTCCCTTTGCCAAATGCCCGCGCGATGGCACTCACCTATCATAGAGAGCGCTAGCTTTGTAATGTTGTCTCGCCGATCCTCATTACAAGCTTCTTTAAAAAGCGAACCCAGGCTGACGCCCTGTTGCAGATAGTCAATGATTAACACCGCCCCTCGTCCATCGGAGGTGGTTGTTTGGTGCAGGATTTTTGGTGTTAGGATATGGTGTCGCAGAAGTAGGTTAATTCCGCCAACATCTCGCAAAAAATTGCGCTTCCACCATTTAGGCTGGAAAAATAATTTTATGACAACCGTTGAATTCTGCCAGCTGGAAACCCCGATTAAGCGCTTGCCCGGTATAACCCGGAGTATGGAGTCTATCTTGAGCTTTCGGTCGCCTTCTGTTTTGGCCAACTCCAGATAGAACGGCGTTGGTATATGCCTACCCATCGTGACCAGGTTTGCGCAAGTGAAGTTCTTCATTCCTTAGATTGATGGTCCCAAGTTTTCGTACATGCGTTGCGCTCTCTGCTCAACTCGCTGCCACAAAGCATTATCTCGGGTTAAGCTCATACGCAAACCGCTTGCACTGTAGTGCCTAATAAACCGCAACAAGTCCCTCTTGGTTAGCCCAAGATTCATTGAGGAATAGTAAAGCCCAGCGATGTCTTTGATTATCCAGCGCCTCGCCAGCTTCGTTTTTACAAGAGCACGATGAAGATCTATCAGGGATAACTTGATGATGCTTATTTGATCCTTATGTAGAAGAAAATGGCAAAGGTAATAATCACGATGACAAACTCCGTTGCGGTGTAAAGTTTTACTAATCCGGGCAATCTCCTTGATTAGTTGCCTGCGTAACCGGGGATCCGGAGGATCTTGTTTCCAGCTTTTACAAAAGTCTTCGAGGCTAACCGTGTTGCAAAGTTCTTCGGTGATGATAAACGATTCCCGACATGCGGGATTTATTCCTCGCGACCCATATGCCACGGGATTCAGTGTAGCTATATCGAGCTCCTGCAATCGATGGATTGCTCTCCATTCATTTCCAGCACCAACTATTGGCAACCGGAACTGCAGGATATTTTTAAGAATTTCTGCCCAGCCAACGCCGGTATGCAATTTTGCGAAATAACTCTTGCCGTTAAGGGAAAACTGAAAAGTCTTGCGACTATTAAACTGCCGATAAATATTGCCTTCCATAGCTCGCAAAGTCTTGAAAGGATCCGCTCCATCAAAACTCTGCGCAAACTCTTCATTCAGATAGAACATAACGTTACATCAATCAGTCTTTTTTGTGAGCTTTTCGATTAAATCTGTAACTGTTTCGGGCAGAGTATAAAGATCCATTTCCTTTCCATACTTTAATCCATTATCAGCCCATGGGGTTGTACCAAGGTTCTGCATCATATGCAGTAATCGATCATTAAGCTCTTTCTGTCTGAAAGGCTCACTGCATACTTCCCCTGATTGCGCCTTTTCAATGTGATAAGAATATCCGCAGCTGGCTGTAGTGAGTACTGGCAAGCCAGCGATAGTTGCTTCGAGCAATACATAACCCGCGCTCTCCAAATAAGCCGGATGCAGAAGTATATCGGCTCCTGCTAAGAATCTTGGGACATCGTCTCTGCCCGTGAGAATGACAACCTGATTATCTATTCCCAGATTTTTCGCCTGTTTTTTAAACCTAGCAGATTTATCCTGGCCTATCAGCATGAATTTGGTGACACCGCGGACTTCACTCGGTAATGACGCGATAGCAGTTAGGGATCTGTCTACGCCCTTAACCTTGAATCCGGATCCAATCTGGAGAACTAATTTCTCATTGTCACTGATTCCAAATTGTCTTCGAAATTCACGACGCATTTCAACATTTCGACTATCGATCTGCCGATCGCGGGAAATGCCTGGAGGCACTTCATGCAGTCGGTGGTCACACCCTGAATAATACTTTTCAAAGGCATAGCGCTGCTGTGGTGAAAGAATAAAAACTTCAGTACTACTGCTTGCACCAAATACCGCCTCCTCATAGCTTTTGAAGTGGCGATATCTTCCAGTAAACTTGTAATATGCGCGACGCTGAGTTTGTGCTTTCTCGGCAAAACAAGGATCTGCTGCAAAATAGAAATCCAGTAGGGGCATCTTGCTGAACCCAATGACAGTATGCGGTGCTTTTTCGGCCAGTCTCTGTTCTACCCATGCTGTGAAGCGTTGATATAATTTTACCCGAGTGCGCGCACGAACAGGTACTTTAATCAAATTGATATATACAGGTATTTCGCCTTGCCAACGCAGTGTATAGACATCCAATTCGTGTCCCCTGTCGCTGCACTCCTTGACGACTCGGAGAAAATCCCGTTGTTGTCCGCCATAGGGGAAATATGAATAAATCAAAAAGCTCAACTTCATCAGCGTTTGTTATTCTTGCAGCAGGTTTTCGAATTGTTGCCAGACATTCTCCGGTTTATGGGATGAAAAACAAGGAGGGATTACTGCAAATTTTTGGCCTTCGAAATTTCCGGTAACACCAGGACCAGAGTAGCCGCAAGTCTTCATGACACAAGGCGCACACTTAAAATTAGAATTAACGTGTAACTGTTTTGCACCATAAGTGCCAGACAACTCCGGATTTGTTGGTCCATAAAGTGATAACGTCGGCTTTGCTAGCGCCGCCGCCAAGTGCCCTAGCCCAGTGTCAACTGAAATTACACCGCTAGATGCATTAATTTTTTGGGCTAGCCCAGATAATGATTGCTTATCCAATACAGTTATCTGTTCATTACCCTCGCTAATGAATTCAGCTCTTCGTAGCTCCCTCGGATTTCCCCAAGGGAGTAACACACGATATCCCGAATCTGTTGCAATATGTGCGAGGTGGCGCCAGTAATGCTCTGGCCAATGCTTGGTTGCCCAAGTCGTGCCATGAAGAAACACCACTTGCTTTCTACCAGTTGCGGGATACCCTCCGGAAATTCGGTCTATATCGATACCATAATCTACAACACCCTTATTGTAGTTATACTTCAGCGCCCTGGAAAACAATTGCCTAACTCGATCAACAGCATGCTCGGTCCTAGGTACCGAATAAACCTTATTATAAAAGAGAGTCGCAAGTGGTTCGCGAATCGTCCGGTTGTTTAATCCAATGGTTAGCCCTCGGGATAAGCGGCTAATCATGCCGCTTTTGATTAGACCCTGAGCATCAATTACCAGGTCGTAGTGGACAGCCTGTAGAGCGCGCTTAAAAGCCTTGAACTCGTGGTTAATATAGGTCTTGAAGACATTGCGCCGCCAGCGCCTGATCGCTACCGGTATAACCTGGTTCACTGCTGGATGCCATCCTGGCACTTCAACGAAGTTTTCTTCGACCACCCAATCAAAAACGAGGCTTCTGTGCGCCAGGTGCGCATCTGTCACAGCTGGGAGCGTATGAATAATATCTCCTAAAGAGGAGACTTTAATGATTAGTACGCGCATTTTTCTGTAAAGCTATTCATCAACCAACCGGTGTACTGCCGTTATTGTCTGTGATGGCTCCAACTCAGTCAGACACCTCCGATGTCCGTATGGGCAGGTCCGCTTAAAACAGGGTCGGCACTCTATATTTGTAGCAAGCAATTCTACCCTTTTAGCCAAAGGGGGTGTAAAACCCGAAGATGTAGGTCCAAACAACCCTACAACTGGCCCTCCTAGTGCTGCAGCGATATGCATAAGGCCCGAATCGTTGGAAACCGTAATGGAAGTCACTGACATCAAATCAATCGCTTGAGTGAGAGTAGTCCTTCCGCTGAGGTTAATACAGTATTTAATATTCTCGTTATTGATATCTGCCAAGATAGCCTCGGCTATGGAGGCATCATTTGGCGATCCAAATATCCACACTTGCCAACCTTCTACAATCAGAGAGTTACTCAGAGCTGCAAAGTGTTCCGCCGGCCACTGCTTGGCGTCCCCGAACTCAGCACCTGGACAGATCGCTACTATCCTCCTGTGCATGTTAAGACCAAAGTCAGTCAGTGCGTGGTTAACATGAACAGCATCAACTTGAAGTTTCGGATGTGGAATAAAACCTGGCGGATTAGTATCACGAGTGAAGGCCAACGCGGCGAAGCGCTGTACCATTAGGGGAAACTTGTTCTTATCCAGTCGACGGCAATCGGTCAGTAAGGGTACTCGCCACTCCCCTTCCCAACCAATTCTGCTAGGAATGCCGGCATGAAAAGGGATGAGTGCGGCTTTGAATGAATTCGGCAATATGATTGCCTTCGTATATTGGTATGTCTTGAGTGATTTTCCTATTCTTCGCCGCGTACCGAGTTTAAGCTCTCCGTGGTCAAGCTGTGCATCAATAGCTGCATCAACCTCCGGCATTCTTGCTAAAAGGGGCCTAGTCCGGTCGGAGGTCATTACTGTCAAAGTGCACGAGGGCGACTTTTCCTTAATACACTTGAACAGAGACTGGGCCATAACCATATCACCAACCCAAGATGGCCCAATCACCAATATATTGTCTGAAGCTGCCATCTTGATACGCTGCTGTTTAAACCCGAATTGAAGCCCGGAACCATACTTGGCTCTGATAATTAATCGTGCGTGAAGTCGCCTGTTTCCGCACGATAACGGCGATTTCAGGCTTTCGGAAGAACCCTATTTATTCTACGAGCTTAATCCAATCCCCAGCTTCCGGAGTCCCAGTTGGATAGTAACCATTGAGGATACGTAAAGTATCTTCCGGATATTCAGCAATCTTGCTAGATTGAGCGATCACTGCAAAATCAAAATACTCGCTAGCCTGAACATACTTGATTTTGAGTTCTCTGCCGGAAGGTGTTTCACCGCGTTGCGTAGCCCTGAATGTTTTGATAGAAGCTAGCAAAAGCTCATCGATCTGATTGTTGCCACTTGAATCTTCCACCTCCCCGCGAAAGATGTAGGCCCGCGGGCCAAAATAGATTACTGCCAACCGTTCCAATTTGCCATTCTCTGGGGATACTGTCACTCCCGTGTGTCCAACCAGTCGATATTGCGAAAGAGGTTCCGATTTCTGAAGATTTTTTACCCCGAGCTTGTCCGTAATAAAGACACGCGGATCTGCATAGCCCTGCAGACGCTGTGCTTCAATTCGCAGGGAACCAGCATCCGTAGCTGTAGCTGTAACGGTCGTGGTTGTCTCTGAAATCTCCCACTCGTCAGGAAATACCAAGGTATAACCCAATAACCCTTGATAATAGCGGTTACGACCTTCCGTCACTTGCGACGTTTCGCTGTTTCCTACGATCAGTCCGTCGATATGCTGACGAAATCTTTCATTATTTTTCTGGGTTATTTCAGAATCTTCCAACTGACCTACCGCAGCGATCGCTTGTTGAAGACGAGTATCATTACGTGGATGTGTTGCAAAAAGCCCGTGATATCCATCGCCATTGCCCCTCACTCGGCGATTAAAGTCTTCCTGGTTTTTAAGCACAGTAATTACATCAATAACGGCCGACGGATCATAGCCGGCATTAACGAGATATTCGGCTCCAAGCTGGTCAGCTTCCAATTCCATTTCACGACCGAATCCGCTTAGTCCCGTCTGGGCCCAGATAGAAGCTACCTGGCTGATTTGTGAACCGACGTAACCACTCCCCGTAGCAACGGCGGTTACAAACCCTCCTACAGTAGACGCGACACTCGCCAGGGCACCCCGGGCTTGTTGCAGTACAGCGTGTCGAGCCGTTATATGACCTATCTCGTGCGCCAGCACTGCAGCGAGGTCAGCTTCAGAATTCATAAAAGTTAACAAGCCGCGATTAACGTATACGTAACCGGCAGGTAACGCAAAAGCGTTGATGTCAGGACTGTCAATGATATTAAACGTATACTCAAGATTAGGACGATGACTGACCTTAGCAACCCGATTGCCAACCTCTGTTACATAAGCGAGTAATTCTTCGTCTTCGAAAAGCGGTTGGCTGGCAAGTACTTTCTCGTGTTCTTCCTGTCCGATTTCTTTTTCCTTGTTTTCGGACATCAATACTAAGTTTGCGGACCCAGTCGCTGGGTTAACAGCACAAGACGTGAGGAACATCAGAGCTAAAATAATACTTCCTGCAGCCGAAATGGTTCTAATGCCGTTTCGGACAGAAAACGTAAATACCAAGTTACAAAAACCTAGATTGATCATGCATGCGTTCCGCTCATAAGGGAGCAACTCCTATCTAACTGCCGTTGACAAACTGTTTTAGCTGGTCGGCTAGGCGTTGGCAAGCGTTGGCCTCCACTCGTGCTATTAGCGGAATAGGCACTACTATTGCAGGCATAAAAGATTGTCCGGTCGCATCGGCACTAATCGTTCCCACGGTGGAGAACGACCCAACATCCCAGACCATGGCGGTGAAATTGGCATCATCTTCCCACGTTAGTCCTCCAAAACAGGCACCTCCGCCGGGAGCTATAGCACAGGAAAGGGAACCGGCACGATCCCGAGTCTCAGTAACACCATCGAGCCAGACAATGTAACGGATTCCGAATTCGTCCATTTTCCTAGCGACCACATCTTCTACCATCAACTGCTCAAGATCACGGGTACGCAATGGCGCAGTGCGTGGTTCAAACCAGGGGAACATGGCATCGATGAATTGTCGCTCTGGAACTATACTAATGGCACCATCACCGCGTGCCATTCGTTTACCAACGCATTCCACGAACTCGGAGCGAGTCTCGTAGTCACTCGCCTGCCTCCGTCCCAGAACTACCACAGATTCATCGCTTTCGATTCCTGTTTCGCCCTGTCGGAATTCGTCGACAGTTGTAGTCGTGCACGAAGCGACTATTATCAATAATAAAATCAGAAACCCCGGTGGTTTTAGCCTAGCAGTGGTTAAATAAGACTTCACAATAAAACTCTCCCGAAGCCCCTAACTCTGAAGACTACTTAACCAGTCTCGCACTTCTGGGACTTGGCCAAAGCTCAGTGAAAAACTTGACGCCAGGTCACGCAACGCGACTACCGCAGCTTCATTTATGCCGTCTGCAACGGAACGGAAAGTCTCCGTCGGGGTCTTTCCGTAAGAAGTTAATATCCAATCTGCGATATAGTCACCTTCGGCAGTTAGTAAGCGCATATTGTACTTAATCCAGACTTCATAAACATCTAGCTTGGTCTTAGCCGGAAGCGCCAACTGAAATTCTTCGATGGCTGGGGCAAATACCGCATCCACTCCTTCAGCTCGAGCATCTTCCAGGTTATCCACAACAATGACTCGATCAAACATCGCGGGCAACACCGCGTTAAAGAGTTCCATATGCGATTGGCCGCTTTCAATATTAAATTCTTCCTGTCCGGTTTCAGAGTATTCCAGATACGAAAACCCCCTGATCGCGTCATCGTAGTATACAGCCACGGTGACTGGAATCTTGTTGATATTAGGAGTTGGGAAACTACCTTCAATGACCACATTACTGACACCGCAGCCGGACAGCGCCAGTGCCACAAGTAGAACTGCCATGCCGAAATACATGTTTTTATTAATTACCACTAGTCGATTTATTCCCGTTATTCGCTTTATCACCATTACTGGTAATCATTAAGACCTACAAATGTACCACCATTTCGCTGTGTCATCTCCCGCATTAGAGTCGAATATCGATAAACGCTTTGCTGGAAGCGGGCGGGACCGGCAAAAATTGTTGGAAAACCAATGCCATGGATACGCACAAGGCGATTTCCATTAGCATCCTCTACATTTATACGATCAATTGTCCTCATTACCTCTTGAATAGACCCACCAGGCTGGAAATCGTCACCAAGGACGTAGATGCTGATTTTTCTATCAGGTGCGTAGAAGGTGTTTATAGCACGGGTGACTCCTTCTACCGGGCTGCTGTTGCTATATGGATTCCAGGTTCTTAAGGAAGAAATTATCTGGTTACGGCGCCCGGGTGTATCGGGAATCCAATCGCCCCGATAAGAATCAAACATATAGTCGCCCATGTCATTCATTACCTGTATGCCCTTCACTTCCGGGTATACATTAAGTGTATCCTCAATGACCCCCAACATTTTGTTCCAGCTCGGGTTGTTGAACATACTGCCCGAAGTATCGATCACAAAAATGACATACTCGCTATCGACGGGTACACCTCCGATCGCATTATTGGGAGGAGCTGAACTGTTTGCCAAGAGCCGCTCCATTTCTGCAGTCAGAGTCTGACGGGCAATCGCCAAACGTCCAATCTCATCTGTGGTCTCATCGGAGAGCTGCCTAGAGCTCTGGAAGCGACCTTGAATGTCATCCATGTCCCGCCGCAACCGAGCGATGCGCTCGGTCAGAGCTGAAAGCTGCTCGTGTTTAGCATTAAGCTCCCGGTTTAGAATAGTGGTTTCACCACGTATGGTGAAAAGCTGTTCCTGGAGTTCCGTAATAGAACCATCCGACGTAACATTAGCATACTCGATGGTTACAGGGGCCGAAGACTTCGTGATCATCAGTAGTATGATCATGGCACCAAAGCCACAAGAAGCCACGTCCAGGAAGGAAACGGTAAAGCCATCTGTCTCTCTGTTCTTGTGTCTTTTCATCTATTTATTATTCAGAATTCCCGCCGTAATCTAGGGCCAATCCTTCGATGGTGTTAAAAAGGAACCCTGAGTGTACTGAGCCAATTGCCAGAATACAGCGGCTGCACTAGGATCTCCTTCCAACGGCATCAATATAATATTGACTGGAATGCCATTTGGTAATTGCTCTACGGCATCTTCAAACAATTCCATCCGTTCTGAAGGGGTAACCAAGGCCTTGACTGAACCTCTGTCGTTGATGGTTGGAAGTCCATCGGTGATTAGGAAGATATTATCCGGCAAGGGTGACATATTTGCGACACCCCTGAATACCTGTTCCATATTCGTACCATCCCCAGGGACGATGTCTTTCACGTTTTCAATGGCTTCATCCAGTTGCTCGCGGTCAGCAACCTCTAGCCACATATCCTCGGTATCCGGCAGAACGCTGGCATACTCTGTGCTGAAGTTCCATATCTGATACTGACTGGTTATGGGCAACTGGGTACTGATCCAGTCCACGCTATTGACAGCGCGTAGCCATTTTGGAGCATTCCTTTTCCGTTCATTAGACATATTGCGTGTTCTAATAATGTTAACGAGACTGCTGTCTAGCATGCTGGCCGAGCTGTCCATCAAAATCAAGATACGCTGCCCGCCAAGAAACAGTCCAGATAAGTACTGCCTATTACCGTCGCCCAGAAACTGGCGAACATTGCTCCCCTCATACTCGAGAGCGTTGGCCTGCAGTCTCAACAATTCTTCTTCCAGTGATTGAATGTCAGCCCGCAGTTTCGCAATATCTTCTTCGGTAGCAAGGCTGGAGTTCTCCAGGGCAGCCAGTTCCTGCAAAAATGTATCAATCTGTTCCTGGACCTGGCGAGCTAGCCCCTGCGCATCTACCACTTCGAAGCTGACATCGGAAACAATATTACGAATCTGAACCAATCCCAGTTCACCTTCCCTTACCTCTTCTTGCAACAAGTTAATCTCAGCAGTAAGTTCTGGGCTTTGGTTTACAGGAGAAATTGTACTCGCGTGGTCCAAGATGAGGAATATAAGAATTACTGCACCGAAGCCACAAAACATGACGTCGAGGAACGACAGGCTGAGCGGGTTGACTTTACGTCTTTTAGCCTTGGTTTTAGATGGCATTACTAACCTGTATCAAACATATTTCTTCACTGTCTTTGGTAAACTGAATTCGATCACCAAGTTTGAGTTGTTGCTCGCCACTAACTCGATTGTTATTCAATAAAACCTCTTTGACCCAACAATCCAGAAAGATACCTCCAGGACGCTTCTCGATGCGGCCTAGTTTTTCCGGAAGGCCTGGCAACGACATCACAATGGCTCGTGAAGCAGCGGCATGACCGTTTAGTAGAGACTGATTCTTGATATCAATCACATCCACTGTCAGGGCTCGATTTGAGTACAGGGCGTGAGTGGGCTGGTTTCCTTCTTTGTCATGTTCTTGTTCTGCACTCTCGGGGGGTAACAATTGGGTCGTATTTTTTGCCTGGATGGGCAATTTATCAATCAAGTGAATCCCTTCTTTGTCACTAATAATAAAGTCACGGTACTCATAGCAGGCAGCATTCACAATATGTGGATCCAATACTTCCAGATTGGAGTGCCCCCGCAATGAAGCAATAAATCCAGGCAATGCAGACATACGGGAATTGAGCAAAATACGACCGCTATGGTCGGTGGTTAACGCATCAATCTGCTGATTTATCTTCTGGTACTGCCCATTCAAGCTACTAATCAGGTTTTCACGAGGCATTTTGGCAGTATGCACTGAGCCTTCTGTTTTCAATTCCATCATCAGGCTACCGTGATCCCCATCACTTTGCTGTAACCAGTAAGGCAATTCGTTATACAGCTGTTGCTCCGAGGCAGCATTATGTTGCGGATTAAAACGACATTGTTGAATAAATAGTCCAGTAGTTAACTGCATCATCAAATCCATGAAATTCTGAGTACCCACCCCGGGTACTTGGATCACCGAATCAATAGATAGCTCCCCTTCCAAAATGATCAATTTGGTTAGTACTACTTGGTGAAGTTGGATATCCACATAGACAGCGCTTCCTGAGCGGCCTCCTGCGGTAGCTGCCGCCAGCGCGGAATTCACAACTCCAATTGGAGTGAAAGGACACTGCTTTGCTAACCCAAGCAGGATAGCTAGTTGCTGCCGCGTAAAATTTCCGGAAACAGCAAAGATTACGTCTGAATCAATTTGTCCAATCTTCGCAAGGTCTAGCAACTGCGCGTACGCAATGTCGGCGAAATGCCTAATGTTGTTGCCGTGGGAGATCGGCTCAAGACTGAGCTCATGCCAATACTTGTTATAACTGTTGGTTGGCTGGAGACGTGCCTTTTGTTCAGCCACTTCACCGATTTCCAAGGAATCCTCGGCTGCGAATGCAAATCCAGGGCTTTGAGCGATGATCCCATCCTTATCACCAACAACAATGCCGCTGTCGTTTAACTCAATGACCTTCAAGCTCATACCTGGCCTCCTTCTCCGGTACCTGAAGGTGTCTGATCAAGCTTTCGTCACAGTAATTCTGAGAATCCAATACCAGCCTATCCTGCAATAACTGAAGTTGGTGCAACAAAAACATAAGGAAGATGCTCACTACCAAAGCAACAAAGGTGGAATTAAAAGCAACGCCCAGGCTGACTGTAACCCCCACGATGTCTCCGCTAACCGCTTGGTACGCCTGCCCGAGCGCCGTACCGATACCACGAACAGTGCCTAAGAATCCAATGGAAGGAATTGCCCACGCTATATAGCGTACGATGGATAACTCGGTTTCCATGCGATCCGCTTCCGTGTCACAGATATCTCTAACGGTTGAAGACACATCCTGAATATTGCGCGTACTTTGAAACCGGTGCAATCCGGCCAGTATTGCCCTAGGCAACAAGAAGTCCCTTTCTTTCTCCGGCAGTGCCTGTACCGACCTCGCGTAGTTGCGTGAATCCTCCGGCAAAATACTCATGCCGTCAGAAACCTGAATTAGTCTGCGATCAAGAAGTGCTCGCTCTCGCAATGTGTTCTGGGTTTTCATCCCGATAATGGCAATAGCCCACAACATTAGAATGATACAAGTTTCCTGTTCGAAATCCCTTAAGATGATGAATACCGAACGCTCCGGAACAAAATTTTCATCTGTCTGTTGTAAAACATTTTGTTGCTCTTGGATCAAATCAGCATTGGGCCGAATTACCGTTACGTATGTTGCATGAACGATAATCCCCGCGAGAATAAGTGCACCAATCTGAAAGAGTGCTTCGTATAACGAACCTTGTTTCATAATACTACTGAACCTTCTGCTGATTATTGGTTGCTAGATATCGACTGGAAAGGAAACGCCCAAGTCCTGGGAAATCTGCTCCGTGGGAATAAAGCGTCCACTCGACTGCCTTTCCTCCTCAACCTCTTGCTCGTTCCCTTCATTATCCGACACTAGATCATCGCTTTCACCAGCCGCTGCTTCTTCAGGTGTTACGCCAGTATCTAGAGCCGCCTCTTCACTGCCTTGATCTTCCGTCGGTTGCTGGGTTGCATTTTCGGCCACCCACGCAACCTGCGAAAATAAAAGTAAGTAGGCCATAAACATTTTACGCATAAGCTAGTCCTCCAGGTAACGGGCTATGCGAAAACCAACATCATCGCGTGGTTCAATACCGAAATCACGAAAGGACAGCCGCATTTCCGTGATGGATCCATGTGCCCAACTGGAACCACGAATGGTATGGAATTGACCGTCTTCTGGCCCTAATGGATCCACTTCTACGCCACCCAGCGACCCCATTGCGCCGTAGAAGTCATGCACCCATTCCGCCACATTGCCAGCCATGTCCAGTATCTCATGCTGATTGGGGGCAAACGATCCGATTGGTGCAGTGGCAAAATATCCATCATCGTAATCGAATATTATCTCACCTAAGTATTGGCGCGCTGTTACATCAGCGAAATTACCAGCGTTCTCAGGTGGTGGCAGCTGGTCGCCCCAGGGATACCTCACGGTATTGCCGCTTCCTTCAGTTCGAGCCACCCAGGCCCATTCTCCTTCGGAAGGGAGTCGATAGCCCGAGGACTGCGGATTAAATCCAACCACTTCATCCTGCTCATTGACCTGATAAAAAGGTGGTAGGGCCTCCTGTTCGCTCAACCAATTACAGTATAGTGCTCCCTGGTTCCAGCTTACACGCACCACGGGCTGTGCTTCATTATCCAATGTCACTCCTGAGACAATCCCGGAGGAATGCTCACTATCGAATAGCCTGTACTCAGAATTTGAAACTTCGCGGTAAGAAATATAAAACGCCCGCTCTAGTTGAATGTCTCGCAGATTCTCGTTTGGCCTGCGTCCGGCTTCTCGTCTCGAAGCTCCCATCGTGAAGGCACTTGGGTAGAAAAGCTTGAGAGACTGACCTGCAGCCGTCGCAATTACGGGTTTGATTTGCTCCTGCCGAGCTTGTTCCAGCGACTTGAGCGTTACTCGAATAATTTGATCCAGCCCAGGACGAGAAGTGAACTCGGCGGTATAGGGCACATAGCCGGCTTTGCGAATTTCAATCTGTTGGCTGGCGGCCATCAATTCAATTGACTGATTCGCCAGCCCACGAAACTCACCATTGACATAGAGCTCTGCATCCACCGGTTCAGCTATAACGCTGACACTGGCCAGCACAGGGTCCAGTTCCAAATTGAGCTCCCGTTCCTGGTTTGGCTGCGTGCGTATAGTGGTTTTTTTTGAATGGTAACCATTCTTAAAAAACGTCAGCTCGTGGTTTTGACCAGGGGCTAGCGCAACTTCTAGCGGTGTTAAACCCTTAAAATCCCCACCGATTGTGAGGCTAGCAGCAGAAGGGTTGCTGCGGATAAAAACCAGCCCGTCCGCGGGTTCCAGTTGCACCGGCGGGATCGTAAAGTCCTCGCCGGCAATCACGTCAAAGTCGTCCTGCCACGCTTTGTGCCCAGAAAGTTTGAGAGTTAGATCACGCCGCCCTTGCAGAATTTCTGCGTTAACTGGAGTCGTACCGAAAATTTCCCCATCTACTAACACGTCTGCTCCAGCTGGCACAGTAGAAAGACTGACCGTTGCCCAAGCCGGCTCTAGGCTAGCTTGGTAGCGCTGCACAACCGAGCGTCCCTCAACAGAAATGGTTTCTCTATAATCCAAGTAACGTTCTTTTGAGATTGTCATTTGATGATCGCCCGATTCAACAAGTACTCCGTTGAGGGGTGTTAAACCAATATCCACGCCATCAATCTGTACTCTGGCGCCATCAGTAATGTCCGATGCAATGGATATAATGCCCGGCAGCTTCCGCATGATAAACGGGTGAGTTTGGGATTGCTCGGCACTAACCAACAACTGTGTGACCGAATCGTGATACCCGTCATTGAGAAGCGTTAATTCGTAGGAACCGCTGCGAATGAGGTAACGTTGCCCAAGCCTGACCTTGAATCCGCCTTCAATCTCTATCTGTGCGGTAATTGGATCGATTTCTACAAAAACGGATTTTGCTGTTAAAACAAACCACCCTGCGGTAACTGAGATAATCGCAAATGCACCGATTAAAAGATGAACCCACTTAAACTTATATGTGACTCTTGGCCCCTTTTCATTATTGGGGATAAAGTCGATCGGAATTATAGGGTCGATCGGGCTTTGCACTTTTTCGTCACCGTCGATCTTTTCCATTTGTTCATCGCCTGTTAGTGCTGACTATGCGTTCTTCGCATTGCACTAAAACCAAACCGGGGGTAAGCCCGAAACCAACGGTGAATTCTTCCCGGACTTCGCGATAGCCCGCACGCCGTCCCACGGCAACATAGCGCCCCGGCTTCAGCGAGACGTAATGTTGATCGAATGAACCTATATTGCCGATTCTTAGCAAAGTCACGTCTGTCAGGTTATCGGACACCAGTTGAATATCAATGGGAACCTGGGAATTTTCAAGCAATACCTGCAGTTCATCTAGCTGCCCGACCAGTCTGGGGCCCGGTCCCTCAACAGCGCGACCTGTGTAATAGACATTGAGAGTTTGCTGAAAGACCGCATCTTCGGCAAACCGCTCCGGGTTTTCGTTAGCATCTATTAGAAGCCGATCGAGCTGGGCCCGCTTATCAGCATAGCCTCTGCCATCTATGGCGAATAGGAGGTTAGGATCGATGGCCAAAACCTTATCGTACTCATCAACTGCCATCTGCCATTTTTCCTCACTCTCGGCCGCGCTAATGAGCACTCGTATTTCATTAATTTGAGCGTTGGCAACCTCGGTTTCGGTCTGAGTTATCGCCGCCAGTGCCTGCTCCTGCCTAACACCCAAATTTGCTGCCTGCTGAAACATGGTGATTGCCCGTTCTGGATTACCACTCTCGAGAAATGCATAGCCTCGAGACATAATCATAGCAAACTCATTTTCGGTTATTTGGGCCGCTACTTCATTTACTCTTCGCCTAGCTCTTTCATTGTAACTGTCCAGACCCAAAATTTGCTGGTAAACATCTCTTGCTGCTTCCAACTCGCCGTCCTCGTACAACACGTCACCATGATTTAAAAGTACGGTTACTTCATCTAATACCCTAGCACGCGCCAAGCCGACCTGGGCCTCTTCACTCTCAGGGTCAAAGAGCAATGCCAATGAAAACTTGTCCTGAGAAGTCAGAGAATCTGCTTCATCGAGCGCCCTCTGAGCATCAACCATGGTTTGAGCCATGACGGTTGGAACCGTATCGACCAGCTCAATCAAACCATCCCGCCCGCGTACATAAGATTCTGTTGCTAGTGTAAAGTCCTGGGTCCGGTAATATTCATCACCAATACTGGCTTCTTCCAAGGCGGCTTCATACTCTGCCTGCCCCCAGTGTTCCACTTCAAGTGTATCGAGCTCACCCTGTTTCTCTAGCAGTACAGCCAATACATCCTGCGCCTCCTTGCGTTGAAGTGAGCGCTGAGCTTCTTCAAACGGCGAAACAGCTATTACAGAATTTGCTGGGGCCACAGCGGGCTGTGCCAATGCCGACTCAATGCGCCTTTCAAGTGGAAGTTCATATTCAGTAACAACAGCGGGGAGAACGAAGATCACCACCAACGCTACTACGATCAGTAGCGCCAATCCGATCCAGATCCAGACAGGAGGCTTATTAGTATTTACGACAGCAGATTTATTGGAAAATAGTAGGCTGTCGTTAAGATCAAAATCAACGGGCTCAATTTTGTCGATGTCTTTCTCTGACATATCTGTTTCTACGGATGAAATAGTCCACCTGAAGGGATAGCAACGATTACAGCTCGCCTACTTCTGTAGCATAAAGATCTGCCAGTATCTCTCGCCATTGGCCGTACTGCTCTTCGACGGACCCAGTCAGCGTAATTGTGCGATCCTCCAGGTTTATTACCTGTGGCGCCAATTCGTCTTCAAGGGACTTTCCAAGCTCTTCCAGGGCCTCCATATGCATTTGTGCTTCGGCCCGCTTATCAAATCCGCTTTTTATCAGGTAAGCGCCTGCGCTAGCGGCACTTATTCCGCCTACCTGCGAGGCGTAATTGCCGCCATTAGTAGCTGCTGCCACGCCGGCGATAACCGCCGCAGCACCGCCAATGAACCGACGCCTAGCTGATTCTCTGAGCTCACGTAACTCCATGGTTTCATGGTAACTTTGCTCCCGCCACGAATCGTAAGGTAAGCGCATTTGTCTTACGTAAGTCGCGTAGTAATCCTGAACAGTATCAATAAACATGAAGTCCCGTTCCCGAATATCGCGAACTCGAACTAGCACGGGATCGTTCTCCGCGGGCAAGGAAACGATCTGGATGTTGCCGCGACGATCTTCAGTTAGATAGGCATCGAATATTTCGGGCGAAAACCGCTGTGCGAAAAGAACCTCGGAGATGGTGCGTATCTCAACTATTTGTTGGTCGGAAATATTTGTATTCCTGAACGCAAGCAGGTCATTGGCAATATTGTTGTATAAGATTTGAAACGGGTCATATTGCTGGCGCTGAGACGGATCATAGCTGAACTGGCTAATCGCCTGGTCATACACTTTGGTATACCATCCGCGACCCGTGCTGTCGGACACTGAAATTCGTAGACTCATAGTCTCGCCGTCCGACTGTAAGACAGTGCCGCTCACCAGTACGTCCATTGGGCTGGCACTACTAGGCATTAATCTGACAATGCCCCAGTTACCTGACCGCTGCAATGTTTCGGAAAGCAAGTAAGGTGCATAACGGGATTCAGCTACCCTAATATCGTGGTTGGTGGTTTCCTCTTCACTTCTCTCTATTTCATCGATACCTGGATCAAAGATGGCAATACCTACATCTAGCAACAAGTCTTCAGGCACATTCCGGCTATCGCTGATGACCGGGGTATAGACAGTCGACTTTACGGTATGCGTTGAGCAGGCGCTTGCGAAAAACGCTATCAATATCAATCCGGTCAGATTTTTTAAAATTTGTCTTATCGCTTTCATTGCTCTTCACCGATGCCTGTATAGTTCCTGTATTCATCCCAAAGCGCCTCACGCAATTCTGTGTCCGGCTCACTCATGGCTGCCTCTCTTAGTTGTCGCGCCACAACATCATCATCGCGGCCACTTGGAATATCTTCCGGCGGGGCAAAAGTCTGGTTCTGCTCTGGTGGTGTGGAAGCCGACTGGGCGGCAACTATCGCACCGGAAGGCTGACTACTCGCTTCTTCGAGAGTCTGTGGTAGGTTCTGGCCACCTCCACCACCCGCGGCTCCGCCACCCGGTTGGGCACTACCAGCCGCATTGCTTTCATTCTGGGCTCGCTCTCTCTCACTTAGGATGAAACCGTCAAAAGTCTCATAACCTCGTCGCAGTCTCTCATCCAGTACGGCAGCGCGTTCCGCCGCAGTCATTGCACCGGCAGTCTGAGAGTTATTATTCCCACTTAAGACGCCATCCGGCAGCGTATCAAGACTATAATCCCCACTTTGGCTACTTGAAATACCTCCTCCTGAACTAGTATTCCCACCGGAATTCTGACTCAAGTCTCCCGTAGAGGTGTCACGGCCGGTGTTGCTATCGTCTTGCTCACCGGAAGAACGTGTCTGAGAACCGGCTTCTTGTCCGGTGGCGTTAGAATTGCTCGGGAAACTGACGCCTGCCGTAGCCTGTTGCCCGGACTGTGACTGGGCACCAGGTGAATCCTCCCTCCCCGTCGGAAAGGCGCTTGCACTGGTCGAACTCTGGTTTTCGGACTGAGATGCTTGGCTAGTGGAATCGGTCCGACTCGCGCTACTGCTTTGTGACACAGAAGGTGATGAAGAAGACCGGGAAGACGATGAACTGGACGAGGAAGACTGACTGCTAGAAGACTGACTGCTAGAAGACTGACTGCTAGTAGGTCTCGTCGCTGACGGTGACGCAGAATTGGTCGAACTTGTGCTGGATGACGATGGCATCGGAGGCGTCGGCATGCTCGAGGAACTCTGGCTCGCCGACTGGCAAGCCAACACACTCAGGCTAATGCTGCTAAGCACGAATAATTTGAATATAGTCAAAGATGGCTTTTTCATAACAGATTGTTGCTATAGTAAATTTATGCACACATCTAGTATTTCGTGAATTTTCACCAATTATTTAACCTTTTCAGCGAATTTAGTGATTTTTAACGGGTTTTTATAAAGCCCGAATATTCTCCAAATAAGCATAGTGTATTATATGCGCCGCATTGATAAAGTAGTTCAAATCCCCTTATCAATTGCTTAACGAAGCCTAAAGAATCTCCTGATGCTACATCATTAGTACCAATACCGGTATCTAAATTGGTGACCTCTAGAAATCACTGGTTGACCATCAACAACGAGTGGCCTGAAGGATGAATTGCGGACCTTACGCCTCAATTGAGAGAGTAGACTGGAGTTCTCTTCGGTAATTTCGCTGCTCATTCTCAAGTTACGCACATATCCGTTTGCTGTTACATCGAATATTACGTCCGCATATGCACTGCGAAGCCCTTCCAGTTCTGAGTCGTATGAAGAGGCCTTTCCTAGGTTCGCCACTTTGCCGAATGCCGGTATCGGTGCCACTTGACCGAAAAGCTGTTGGATTAGTTCTTCGCTATTGTCTAATGTTAAAAGCAATTGCCAAGCCTGGGTATACCTGTCACCGGCCGGTTTTCGCTGATCGAAGATAGTGTACCAATCTCCGAGATTAGTAATTGCTACGGCTAGATCGTAGTTAGAACCTGGCTCCTCAATATAGTATTCCACGATGTCCCGGAGGGCGCCTTCGCCAGAGCGAAAACTTTTCGGCCCTCGGGACCGTTCATTAAGACTCTTCAGAAGCCTATCTTCCGTGTTCCGGAATTCAGGTCTTTGCTGTTCTGCTGTGTAGTTCGGGTATCGCGACACAAGGTAAGCGGACTTAGCAATGTTCGTTTTTAGGGGCACATATCGCTCATCACTCCGACCAAAATGCAAACTCACCATTCTCACAGCCGCCCGGAACAGAATTTGCGCGGTGCTTAAGCGCAAACCGAGAGAATCGCCATAACCTAGATCAAAAGCCTGCATATTCCAGTTTGCCAACCGGTCAAGCACCGGAATTATTCTCGGGTCATTCGGTCCAAATGCTTTCCTCTGAATGAAGAACAGATAGTTGTTATAAAGATCCGCGTTTTCCCAGTCTTTTAAAGCAACATAGCTATCCAATATACTCTCCACGTGAGGAATCTGCTGAAGTGAGTGCAAGCCGTCGTTGATGCGATTGACATGAATAGCTCGGTCAAAAGTTTCAACAGCTGCGTCATGATCACCCTGCCGCTGCTGCAAAAGGCCGAGCGCAAAAAGCTCTTCTACGAGGGCGTGATCCCAGGCTCCCCCTATGTACTCTATTTCTTCAACCGCGGAATTGTACGCCCTAATGCCCTCCTCACGACGGCTATACTCCGGGTCATCTTCGGGGTTTGGTTGTTCCTGATAAAATGGTTCAGGCGCCACCGAGTCAATACCCTCCTCCAGCACTCTCGCGATATCGAGATATAAAAGGCGGTTATTTAACTTGGCGGATTGTTGCGGCAGCTCAGTGTCTGAATCAGCTTCCTGAGCATAAACTGGAAATACGTATAGCAAAACCGCTATAACAGTGAGATTCAAGTAGGTTTTTTTGATCGGGATTAGCATATTTAAAATTCAAGCCGGCTGATAGCTGATAGAGGAAAAATGAATCCCGTGAGAACTAAAGCTATCTTGCATCACGACATTCGAGAACATTCATTTATAACACCTTGAAAATTAGTGGTAAACAACCTCCAACCACAAATAATGAAATCACAATTAGCCAAACATTTGCTAAAAGGCTTTTTCTCGGGTCTCTGCGGACAAAAATATTTTTAATTAAGTTTGGAGAGCAATAAATTTCCGTAGCCATCAGAACAAGCAGCCCAACCTGCTTCAACAAAAATTGTGGATGAATATTCCGTGATTATCGCAGGGCCCTGTATTTTCTGATTCGCCGAAATTTCGTTTCTGGCCAATACCCGGAACAGCCCATTTTCAGCATAATTCTCGGTGCTTTTCTCCCCATAGCTATCTGGCTCAGCCGCTATTTCCGGGAACGTGACCTGTGGGCCATGGTGGACTACTTTAACCCGCAGGTTGACTATTTCAGTGTCACCTTGAAGGGCATATCCATAACGAGTCTGGTGCAGAGTTTTGAAAGCTTCTTCTGTATTCCGGAGATCATCCCAGGGCACGTTCAGCGTGTAAGATTGTCCAATGTAACGCATATCGACACTGCGCTTTACGACCAAATTTTCCACCAGCAAATGCTCCCCAACTAACTGCTCCTTTCCATGCCTAGCTAATTTTTCAAACTGCTTTTCCAGGTTCTCAGGCTGTAATTTCTTGAGGGCAGCAGAAACAGTCCGAGTAAACTGCCTGCCTTGGTCGGCAACAAGCATACCCAGGGCTGAAAAGACACCACTATACGCTGGCACTATTGCACGGCTCATCTGCATAGCTTCGGCTACCGAACACACATGCAGACCACCAGCACCCCCGAAACTGGCCAACAAAAACTCATTCGGATCGTAGCCTCGGTTAACCGAGATCAACCGAATAGCTCCTGCCATGTGTTCCGTGGCGATTCTGACAACACCGAGCGCTGTCTCTCCAATGGGCAATCCGATTTGATTTGCCAGCTTTTTAATGGCTGACACCGCGAGCTGCTTATCGAGTTTCATATTATCAGCAAAAGCCACATCATGGATTAACCTTCCCAGCACTAAGTTGGCATCAGTAACGGTTGCATCCTTACCACCTTTGCCGTAACAAGCCGGGCCCGGGTCGGCTCCCGCGGACCGAGGCCCCACCTGCAACATGCCGCCGCTGTCGATAAAGGCGATCGAGCCACCCCCAGCACCAATAGTGTGCATATCTACCATAGGCACACCAATTGGGTAACAACCGATAACCCCCTCAGTGGTCATATTGATTTCACGATCAAGCAATGCCACATCAGTTGATGTCCCTCCCATATCGAAACTGATTATCTTTTCAACACCGATCTGTTTGCCAAGAAATTGAATGGCCGTTAGTCCACCAGCCGGGCCCGATAACAACAGATTAACAGTCGCCTCCTGGGCTTTCTCTGCCGCAATGGTTTCACCGCTTGATTGCATAATTTGTAGCGGGCAATCACCCAACTCCGCTCGCAGGCGTTTAAGGTATCCACTTACAACCGGCCCCAAGGCTGCATTAAGCCATGTTGCGACACCTCTCTCGTATTCCTTGTAGACTGGTAAAACTTTCGATGAACGACTCACGAAAACGGACGCGATAGTTTTTCTGATTCGTTCTTCGATCGCCCGCTCAAAGCCATCATCGAGAAAAGAAAACAAAAGGTTAATGGCAACCGCTTCTGGGTTCGCCCCAAGTATCTTTAGGGCAAGTGCTTCCAGATCTTCTTCGGTTAGTGGCTCAACGACCGCTCCATCCGCTGCCAACCTGCCTCCCGTTTCGAAGCAGAGTTCAGGCGGAACAGGTGGTTCTTTAGGTGGAAATTCTAACGCGTAAAGTTTGGGTCGAGTTTGCCTGGCCAGTTTAAGCATGTCTCCAAAGCCGCGATTGGTTATGAACACAGTTCTGGCTAACTTACCTTCCAGCGTGGCGTTGGTGGCAACAGTGCTGCCATGAATAATATTTAGGGAACCCTGCTCGGCAAAAGCCGTCAAGCCCATCTCGCGTAACCCATTCATGATTGCCTGCTCAGGTGCCGTTGGAGTTGATAGGGTTTTATGTATTTTTAGCGAATTTCCACGACCAATTTCGACGCAAACGAAATCAGTGAAAGTTCCACCTGCATCAACTCCTAGTATTAATTGCCTATTCAAAAGCTGTTTACCGTGCGCTAGGCTTTCATTTAGAAAGAGGAGCGATTATAACGGCTCTTCATAAACACACCTATTGACATTCGAACTCCGCAGGAAGCGCCGGTGCCAGAATTACCTGAAGTTGAAACAACTCGACGAGGAATCGCGCCACACGTTACCAAGCGACGTGTGTTAAAGGTGATCGTAAGACAACCAAACCTCCGTTGGCCAGTTACTCCTTCCTTGGTAGACGAGTTGCCTGGGCATGTGATCGACAAGGTGGACCGTCGAGGAAAGTATCTCCTGCTTAAAACACGCATTGGAACATTGCTTGCCCACCTAGGCATGTCTGGTAGTCTCCGCGTCCTCAACACGAATAAAAGCCCTAGTAAGCATGACCACTTAGACATTATTTTTGAAGGTGATCGATTATTGCGCTATTCCGATCCTCGCCGGTTTGGGTGCATTTTGTGGGAACCCAACCCCATTGAATCACATCCATTACTTCAATCGCTTGGCCCAGAGCCTCTTGGCGACGGGTTCGATGGTGAATATCTTTACCATAACAGTCGCAAACGAGTGGCATCAGTAAAAACTTTTATAATGGACGCCAGGGTGGTCGTGGGCATCGGTAATATTTACGCAAACGAAGCTTTATTTATGGCAGGTATCAACCCGAAACGAGCCGCAGGCAAAGTTTCACGACTACGTTACCGAGCATTGGCTGATCGCATTAAGGAGGTTTTGAACAAATCGATAAAGGTAGGCGGTACTACGTTACGAGACTTCACCAACAGTAGTGGAAACCCAGGTTACTTCAAGCAATCATTGCAAGTCTATGGTCGAGGCGGCATGGCCTGCCAGAAATGTCAGAGACCTCTAAGTCAAATTCGACTTGGGCAACGCAATACCGTTTATTGTCCTCACTGCCAGAAATAGAGGTATCAGGCCTTGACTCTCATACTTGGGACATGGCCTTGACCACACTCGGATGTACAAATTTGGAAATGTCTCCGCCGAATGAAGCAATTTCTCTGACCAATGTCGACGAAATATATGATAAGTGCTCAGCCGGTGCGAGAAATACGGTTTCAATACTGGGATCCAGTACTCGATTCATCGCAACCAACTGAAATTCATATTCAAAATCAGCCACCGTGCGTAATCCACGCAAAATGATATTAGCGTCACACTGCCCTACAAAGTCAGTTAACAGCCCATCAAAGGCAATCACTTCCACATTAGTCAAATGCCCAAGCACCTCTGCAGCAAGACCGACACGTTGTTCAGTGGAAAGCGTATTGTTTTTCTGTCGATTGGTTCCTATGGCAACAATAATCTTGTCAAATAACCCGGCAGCGCGTTCAACAAGATCAGTATGACCATTGGTAATGGGATTAAATGTGCCGGGATAAACTGCTACTTTCATTGATTAATCCTAGGGTTGGGTACCTTTACCTATCTAGCATTTTAGCGAATTGACCCCGCCCATACAATCGCGCCATGTTTTACATCAGACTTGAATAAATTGCAGGATGTTTTGCTCCAGCCATTGTTCAGACCAGCCAGATATAAAGCCAACATGGCCTCCTTTGCTGCTCAATTTCAAATTTATATGAGGTGATAGTTTTTCGCTGGAAGGAATGGCGAGCGCCGGCACTAATGGATCATTCTGGCTTTGAACAAGCAGCGTCTGAGTTTCAATGGCATCTAGCAAACCAATACTGCTGCACTGGTTGTAGTAATCTTCGGCATCTTTAAAGCCATGCAATGGAGCTGTAACTTTGTCATCAAATTCCCAAATCGAAGAAATACCAGTCAACTCACCTAGTTGATTTATTTCACTTAGTTGATCTAGGTTATCGACTTTCTCGAAATACAATTTCTTATTACTAAGGTCGGCTAAAAGCTTCCTCACAAAATATCTTCCATACAGCCTGCCCAATCCCTGTAGCATGGCTCTCGAACAATGCGCTAAAGAAAAAGGTGTTGAAATAGCAACTGCTTTCTTTATTCTCGAATTCCCAGAACTTTCTCCCAGCCATTTAAGCAGCACATTTCCGCCTAGCGAATACCCGACAAAAGCAAAGTTTTTTTCAGGGTGCAACCAAGATAAATTGGAAAATACTTCTTCAACGTCGTCTGAGATACCCGAATGATAGGCTCGCGCTTTACGGTTCATCTCTCCACTACAGCCGCGAAAATTCATCGCTACACTTGATACACCATTTTCGCTAAGTAATCGCTGAAGAGATAAAACATAAGAGGAGCCCGAGCACCCGCATAACCCATGCAAGATCACCACAATCAAGTCCGTTGCCTTGTTAACAAGGGCAATATTTGTAGCCCAGTCGACATCAATAAAATCACCATCCCTTAGCTCAATTCGTTGGCGCACCTGCCGAACTTTTTCTAACCGTGAGAGTTTTCTATAAAGAGTTTGACTATGGCCGCCAGGCAACCACCAAGCAGGTTCAAATTCTTCTTTTTGGGGGCCACTTGACATTTATTTAACCCCCATCGCAGTTTTCAAACAAATAATAATGAACTTTGCCGGCCTTTTTCTGTTTCAATTTTATCCAATTTTCAGGCAAGTCAGCTTCCAATAGCTCTACACCACTCTCGACGTAAATTTTGCTACTTTTCTGGAGAAAATTACTGACAGCTAGCTCATTGCATACTCTGCAAATATCATCAACAAATGGTGGATCAATAAAGACAATGTTGAATTTCGCTTTGCCCTCCGGAGCCGTTTGCAGCCAGCGTAATGTTTCAGAGTTGCTAACTTCGCCGTTTTCTAACCCTAACATTTTTAGGTTGTGTTCGATCGCTTTTGCTGCAGACTTATTCTTTTCAATGAATACCGCGCGCTCTGCACCGCGGGAAAGAGCTTCGATACCAAGTGCTCCGCTTCCTGCAAATAAGTCGATACATCTACTAGCGTGAATACAATCCTGCAACCAATTGAACAGCGTCTCTCGAGTTCTGTCTGATGTCGGCTTCAGGCCTTCAATATCAGGGAAGTTAATCTTCCTTCTGCGAAAGGAGCCGCCGATGATTCGCAGGGAGTTTTGTCTACCTGTCTTGTGTATTTTCATTATGCTTGGGTTGGTTTGACCTGCTAATTGCTAGCCTAGCAAGGCTGACCGATAATTACAGCTAATAGCTTATCTCGTATTTATGTAACCACTGTCTGTGTGGTGGTAGGATAAGGCAGTTGGGATTATCGTATCCAGAGTATTTCTGATGTTTAGAATTGGAAAAAAAGAGAAAACTTCGAAAAATTCCCCGGCGAATCCAGAAAATGTTTCGGCACGATCAGAAAACCCAAATCCTGAAAACAAAAAGCCCGTTTTTTTCTCACGTTTGATTTCTGGGCTAAGTCGTACCCGGGGGAGACTGGGTGAGGCTATCGAAACGTTGGTCCACGGTGAGAAGACAATTGATGCAGAGTTTTTGGAAGATATAGAAACCCTGTTGCTCTCCGCCGATGTAGGAATTGAAGCAAGCGACCAGATTATCTCCCGTTTAAAACAACAGCTCGATCGTAAACAGCTCTCAGCCCCAAGTGAACTTTTGCACGCACTTAAGGCAGAGCTGCAGATGATTCTTGACCCCTGTGAAGTACCACTCCATGTCAACAGTAGTTCCAAGCCTTTTGTTATTTTAATGGTTGGAGTAAACGGTGTCGGCAAAACTACCACTATTGGTAAGTTAGCAAAACGTCTACAGTCTCAGGGAGAAAAAGTCATGTTAGCCGCTGGCGATACCTTTCGAGCCGCGGCGGTTGAGCAGTTACAAGTATGGGGCGACCATAATGAACTCCCGGTGGTAGCGCAGGAAACAGGAGCAGACAGCGCTTCTGTTATCTTCGATGCTTATCAATCTGCCAAAGCTAAAGAGGTTGATGTACTCATTGCAGATACCGCCGGTCGATTGCACACTAAAGATAATCTCATGAAAGAACTCGAGAAGATCGTGCGCGTGCTCAAGAAGCAAGACGAACGATTGCCGGACGAAATTCTATTAGTGCTGGATGCGACTACCGGTCAAAACGCTCTCAGCCAAGCTGAGAGTTTTCATGCCTCAACGGAAGTCACTGGTATAACTCTTACTAAGCTGGACGGTACCGCCAAGGGGGGCGTAGTATTTGCGATTGCCAAGCAGTTGGGACTTCCCATTCGGTTTGTCGGTGTAGGAGAACAGGTGGACGACCTCAGACCCTTCGAAGCCCAAAAATTCGTTGCAGCACTTTTTGTTGAGTAAAGCGGAATGACTACGTTCGACTCAGTTAGTAAACAAGGCAGGAATTTCTATATTCCTTTTAAAAAGCCTATTTAATAACGGCACTTAAATGTAAGTAAATGCTCACATACGGGGTTAGGTGTGAATTTTTAGCCCCATTTCCGATAAGTCAAGATTCTTCCAGTATTCAGCAGCACCTTTGGCTTTTCTGCCATCATAACTAAGCAGGAAGCAAACGCGCTGCTGAATACAACAATAAATCTTTAATAATCAATGTATTAAAATATTTCATTAAAACTGATAGAATATGATGCTAACCATTGAAAACTAGACAAACAGCCCCAAGATTAGTTAATGAGGATTGTGGTTTCCAATGGAAAAATTGATCCCATCTAATTGAATTAGAGAAATTAAGTCTCTAAAGCCCGTAGATCAATGGCTTTGACAACATCCATGAGATAGCAGTGAAAACTAATGGATGTTAGAATGCGCCGCTCGAGTGACCGGTCGGTTGAGCCGACAAAAAGGTACGAACAAATATGAACACTGGAAAGGGTTTACAAGTATTCGACCCCATAACTCCGGGTCGCGATCTAACAGCATACATTACGTCTGTTAATGGTATCGCCATGTTGACTCCCGACCAAGAGCGTGAGCTCGCTAACCAGTATTACTACGAAGATAACGTTGATGCAGCCCGTCAACTAGTAATGGCACACCTGCGCTTCGTGGTGCATATGGCTAGAACCTATTCTGGCTACGGACTTTCACAGGCAGACCTTATCCAGGAAGGCAATGTCGGGTTGATGAAAGCTGTTAAACGATTCAATCCAGAGGTAGGAGTGCGCCTTGTCTCCTTCGCCGTACACTGGATCAAAGCAGAGATGCATGAGTACATCTTGCGTAATTGGCGCATCGTCAAGATCGCCACCACCAAGGCTCAACGCAAACTATTCTTCAACCTGCGTAGTTCCAAGAAGCGTCTTGGTTGGCTAAACAATGAGGAGGCTCAAGCAGTCGCGAAAGATCTAGGCGTTGATGAAAAAGTCGTTCGCCAGATGGAAGGCCGTATGAGTGCCTATGATGCACCATTTGACGCCGAAGCTAACAGTGATGACGATGCCATTTATAGAGCGCCCGCTTACTACCTCGAAGATCAGAGCTCCGACTTGGCACATAACCTCGAGGAAACGGAGTGGGAGGAAGTCACCAATGCCAGCTTGAATCTAGCAATGAACGAGCTAGATGACCGCAGCAAAGATATTCTCCAAAGTCGCTGGTTAGGTGAAGACAAGGCGACGTTACATAATCTAGCCGATAAATACAGCATTTCAGCGGAACGAATTCGTCAACTGGAAAAAAATGCCATGAACAAAATCAAGGCTCACATGAAAGCCCAATGAGTATTAGGGATTAGCTAAGGCGGCCGCGAATTTATCGCGGCTTTTTTTTGCCTCTGCCCCGACAAGTCTGAACTTGAATCCCCGAACTTTCCGCTCCACAATGCAGCAGCTATGACAAAACAATTAATCGCTATTGCCAGCGCCAACGGCTTCCTTGTAGTCGCCCTCGGGGCATTCGGTGCCCACAGCCTAGAAAGCCTTATAGCTCCGAGCTTACTGAACACGTATAACACCGCTGTCGAGTACCACATGTATCACGCATTGGCCCTGTTTGGAACGGCATTACTTTCAATACATTATCCCAACGAAAAACTATTGAGTTTAAGTGCTTGCCTGTTCGTGCTTGGTATACTGTTTTTTTCAGGGAGCCTTTATATATTTAGCCTAAGCGAGATAAGCTGGTTTGGTGCAACTGCGCCAATAGGGGGGGGCTTGTTCCTAGCGGGATGGGGAGTTTTGTTTTGGTTTGCGATCGGTAAAACCTGGTGACGTCTTTAGAAAAAATATTTGAGAGAGCACCATGCACATCATTGTAAATGGCACCTGCCATGAACTCGACACCAATACCAATCTCCAACAATTGTTAGAATGGTTAAAAATTGCTAAAGGGCGCATTGCAATTGAGCTCAATGGCGAGATCGTACCCAAGAGTCAATTTTATCAACAACAGCTTAACAGTGGAGACAAAATTGAAATTGTGCAGGCAATCGGCGGCGGCTAACCACCACCGCCCTGTTAGCAAGATGATCCGAAACCATGAATAATGTAATTGATAAACCATTTTATTTCGCGGGTAAAACCTATAATTCACGGCTAATCATCGGTAGTGGGAAATACAAAAATTTCCAAGAAAACCTAGTCGCCCTCGAAACGAGCGGCGCTCAAATAATCACTGTGGCAATTCGGCGTGTTAACTTAGGTCAGAACAGTGACGAGCCCAGCCTATTGGATGTCGTCTCACCTGAGAAGTACACAATCCTTCCCAATACCGCAGGCTGCTATACCGCTGAGGATGCTGTTCGCACCTGTCGTATGGCTAGAGAACTATTAGACGGGCACAAGCTGGTAAAACTTGAAGTGCTTGGCGATCAAAAAACGCTTTACCCCAATATCAGTGAAACCCTCGTAGCTGCCGAAAAGTTAGTTAAAGACGGATTTGACGTAATGGTGTACACCAGTGACGACCCGCTGGTGGCCAAGCGTTTGGAAGAAGCTGGCTGTCTTGCCGTAATGCCACTGGGCGCACCAATTGGGTCTGGCCTAGGTATCCAGAACCCCTACAATATACGGTTAATCCTGGAAAATGCTAAAGTGCCTATTATCGTAGACGCGGGAGTAGGAACCGCATCAGATGCCAGCACCGCTATGGAGCTCGGTTGTGACGGCGTGCTTATGAATACAGCAATAGCGGAAGCAAAGAACCCTGTCCTGATGGCTTCGGCTATGAAGAAAGCGGTTGAGTCAGGCAGGGAGGCTTTTCTGGCCGGAAGAATCCCGCGACGGCTCTACGCAAGCGCATCTTCGCCAATCGACGGCACCTTTTTATAAATTGCGGTTAATAACCCGGCTGGCCCTCCTAGAAAAGCAGTCTCTCGGTGTTTACAAAAAATCCCACAAGCCACAGACCAATTCGCAGCTTTGTCATCAGATCTGGCAGACTAACGAACTCTCAACGTAAAGCAATCGATCAGCACTGGGACCGATATGTTGTCAATAACCAATCTCTATCCCGACCCGTCTGGCCAATGCTTTCTGAAAAAGCAGAGCTTATCGTCGAAATAGGGTTTGGCATGGGGGACTCCCTTCTGGAGATGGCCAGTGATGAACCTACAAAGATATTCATCGGGATTGAAGTACACCGACCAGGCATCGGCAAGCTGTTACACAACATTGCAGAAAACAAGCTCAGGAATCTCTGGATAATCTACCAAGACGCGAAAGAGGCAATGACTAATTGCTTTGAGTCAAACTCCATTGACAAAATACTTATACTTTTCCCTGATCCTTGGACCAAAAAACGGCACCAAAAACGCAGGTTGGTCCAACCAGATTTTATTTCCCTCTTAACAGAGAAAATCAAACCTGGTGGGGTTTTGCACCTGGCGACCGACTGGGAACCCTACGCGCAACAGATGCTAGAATTACTGGAACAGGCTGAAGGACTAGTAAACGAAAACGGTTCCAGTAATTACTGGGAGCACCCAAAGCGCCCTACAACAAAGTTTGAGCAGCGCGGAAAAAAACTTGGACATGGAGTGTGGGATTTATTGTTCAAGAAGTCAGTTTCTTAGAACCAGAAGCGATGTTCTTGCTCTTTAAGCCACTCAATGTAGTACTCGTAGTTCGGACATATCGATGCCACCAAATCCCAGTATTGTTTAGAGTGATCCATATGTATAAGGTGGCAGATTTCATGCGTGATCATGTAGTCGATGATGCTATAGGGTGCCAACATAATTAACCAGTTGTACTGGATAACTCCGGTGGAAGTGCAATGTCCCCATTTCGATTTAGTCTTTCTGAGCTTGATTTCCTTAATCTTTCGATCTACACCCAAGTATCTAGCCAGCCCATGCGCCCGGGGAATGATGTACTCACTCGCCTTGTCGATAAGGTGATCTTCTAACTGCACGGTAGCCTTGGTGACATTGAGCTTATGCCCCTGGATGATAAACCGATCTCCATTGATCAAAATGCGCTGCTTCCGGCCTTCCTTATATTCTATGGTTAGCTCCCGTGCGCGGTAAAAGATTCTGCCATTCTTTTCGATTCTTAATTTTTCCTTGTTTTTTTTCGACTCTTCTTCTAGCCGTGCCTGGATCCATTTCTGGTTTCTATTGACGAAGTCTTGCACTTCTTTTATGGGAGCACGATCGGGGCACCTGACCACCACCTTCCTATGGGAGATAAAAAGAGCCAGCGTTTTGCGATTGCTTCTTAGTACTTCGCAGCCAAAGAACTGCTGCGATTGCTGACTTGTGGCCCCAATATTCAATGGAACAATTTTTGATTTTTTCATACGCCCCTGTACTGGCTATCTCAATGCCTGCTTGGGCTTCCTAGCTATGAGGCTCGCCTTTGCGCATCTATTCTTTTTGCTGCCGGATTGTATTTCACCCTCAAAGTAGTGTTCAACCTCCCATTCACCGAAAGACTCCAATAATTCTCCGGGCCTTAGCAGATAATCTGGATTCGTAGGCTTACCAAACTGGGGCTGATGTACCGTAAATGTCTCGTAAACGATCAGCCCGCCTGGTCTCACCACTTCGCGGATCGACGCCATCAGCGGTCGATGTAGATAGTTAAAAACCAGTACTAAGTCAAACCATTTATGCGACAGCGGGTCACTGCTGGTAGTTTCGAGGTCGACCTGCCAGCAGACTCCTTCTAGTCCCTGGTCTCGAAGTTCACCGGCCAACAGTCCCAGCTTTCCCCTATCACAATCCGCAAAAGTGACGTGGATATTATCACGTGCAAGCAGCAATCCGTTCCTTCCGGACCCACAGGCCAAATCCAGCACACCATTATCGAAACTCAGGTTTTTCAATAGCGACATATTTTCGACCAGTAGCCGCGAGGCGCTGGCGTTTGAAAGTGGCATAGATTACCGGATAATACGCAGATGGTTATAGATTCCAAGCATCAGTAAAATAAGTTAATACTCTTCGATTCGCAATATTTTGTAGGTTTTTTCTTTTTTACTCCAACTTAAAATATTGCGGCATCGTTAAGACGCATCGGAAAAGTTTTTATGAGCACCCCTACTCGCAAAAAAGATCGATTATTCGCTGAACAGATCCTCCCTGGCGACTTCGAGTTCGATAAAGAAGTCGCCGAAGTTTTCGAAGACATGATCAGTCGATCGGTGCCTGGTTACACTACGATTTTAGACATGATTGCAATACTGGCCGAAAACTACATCCAAGAAAATTCTAAAATATACGATCTAGGCTGCAGCTTGGGGGGTGCCGCTTTTGCTATCACCCGCCAACTTCCAAACATCCCGTGCTCAATTGTAGCGATAGATAAATCCTCGGCTATGATTGACAGAATGGAGAAGAAAAAGGCTTCACTGGGAACGACGATGGCACTCATCGAATGCCGTTGTGAGGACATACTGAATGCCGAAATCTTCAATGCTTCAGTAGTTGTATTGAATTTTACTTTACAATTTGTCCAGTTATCGGATCGGCAGCGCTTGATTGAGAAGATCTTTGCTGGTATGAATCCGGGAGGCATTCTCATTGTCTCAGAAAAAATAAGGTTTCCCGATGACAAACTTAACTCCTTGTTTACAGATATGCATCATGGCTTCAAAGGAAACAGGGGATACAGCAAACTAGAAATCAGCCAGAAACGAAGCGCACTCGAAAACGTGCTGATACCGGAGACTATCGATACTCATCGGAGCAGGCTTACACAGGCAGGCTTTAATTCGTTCGATGTCTGGTTTCAGTGTTTCAATTTCGCTTCTATGGTTGTATTTAAATAAGCTTATAAAGTGAATTTTTCGCCGCTTCGACTGTTGATCGCTCGCACTAGTCTCGAGCCGTTGATTCCACTGTTATCCGATTCTTATTTAGATGGCATTAAACATGGAGATTTTAGGAGGTGGCGAGAGTGCCTCGCCAAGCTACCAGCGATTTGTCCCTCAAACGTTGAGCTTGGCCATACAGTGAGATTGGGGACATCTACTGACTGCGATAGCGACACGCTGTCTCTACTCGATGAACAGCTTCGCGAATTTATCCCTTGGCGCAAAGGGCCATTTAGTGTATTTGGCATCAATATTAACAGCGAATGGCGATCTGATCTTAAATGGAATCGTTTGCAGGACAGTATTGGTTCTCTAAAAGACCGCACTGTACTCGATGTTGGTAGCAGCAACGGGTACTTTGGTTTCCGCATGCTCGAAGCCGGTGCTAAGCTGGTTATCGGAATAGACCGCCATATCCCCTACGTGGCACAATTTTGGGCACTGAAACATTTTGTGCCAGAACTTCCCATATTCGTTATACCAGCACATCTACAGCAATTACCTCTTCCCTTGGAAGAATTCGATAACGTGTTTTCAATGGGCGTACTTTATCATTCACGGTCGCCCTATGCTCACCTTTCCCAGTTACGTCAATGCTTGAGACCTGGCGGGCAACTGATCCTAGAAACGCTCTATGTTGACGAGGAAGCTGGAAATGGATTGATGCCTGTAGACAATTACGCACGAATGCCGAAGATCTGGTTCATTCCAAGCATTTCTACTTTACTCAACTGGCTTGACCATTCTGGCTATGTTGACATTGAAGTAATTGACGAATCAGTAACGACTATTGAAGAACAAAGAAGTACGAGTTGGATGCCCTTTAAATCTTTAAGAGAAGCATTGGACTTATACGACGAAAATAAAACTATCGAAGGATTACCTGCCCCAAAGAGAGTGATTGTTACTGCTTATCGCCGATAAAGCACACCATATTTTTAAAAGGGGTCAAGCCTCGCATTAATTTACATATTTAAATAGTGCAATTGCAGTGACACAGAATTACTTTTTTTGATTTAATTTTTAACTTTAAATGATTTGTATTACATCAATACTAATTCTGTTGACGGGCATGTTTAATTACGATACCTATAGGACTAGACCCATATAGGGTCAGCTCTAGTTATATCCACGAACAAAACCAGAGAATTAAAAATGGCGAGACCTCTTCGAATAGAATACCCCGACGCAACTTATCACGTGTCCAATTATGGTTTGGGCAACCAACGCGTATTTCCTTCTCCAAAGTATTTTGAAATCTTCCTAGAAGCTTTGGGGGAAACTTGTTCACGGTTGAATGTTGAGGTACATGCTTACTGCTTGTTGCGTGATCAGTACCATCTGGTAGTTAAAACCCCCGAGGGTAATCTAAGCAGATTCATGCGCCAAGTCGACGGCCTTTATACGCAACAGTATCAATCTATGAAGAACATGGCAGGTTCTCTGTTTAGAGGTCGATACAAGGCTGTGCTTATACAAGCTGATAAGTACTTGCTTCCACTCTCTCGTTATATTAACTCCAAAGTCAAGGTTTCAGAGCGGAACACCTATCCTTATATCAGCTACACCTACTTTACGCGCGGGAGTACCAACCCTCCGGTCTGGTTCAATCGCGACGATACCCTTCGACAACTTCGTGTTGCTGTAGCAAAGCGTCCCTCTGCTTACAGGAAGTATATTGCACTGGGAGTGGATGGCGAATTTTCTCATTTCTATGGCAAAAAAAATCTGCCGTCCATCATGGGAGACAAAAAATTTCTCAAGGCGGCACAAAGAAAGCGCTCGGCTACTTCGGTGCGAGGTCTGTCCCGTGGCGCCAACGCCAAGTGGCGCCCATCCTGCAAAAAAACTGTATCCGCTGTTGCAAAACGGTTCAAAGTAACAGAAGCGAGTATATACAAAGCAGCCCGAGGCCCTGGATCAAAAAACGTACCACGATGGGTTGCCATGTATTTATGCCAGGAGCTTTCTGCTGTGACTCTGCAGTCAATAGCTAAGCTGTTCAGGCTAAAACGATACGGCACAGTTTCAACGACGGTTGGTAAACTGAAGATCGAATTCGAAGAAGATCCAGAGCTACAGCTAAAAACAGAAAGACTTGCGAAACAATTGAGCCGGGCTAAGTAATTACTTGTAAACCTAACAGAAGGCCAATAACAATGGCGGTATTTTAGTTAAACGTGATCAGCAATTCTACTTGATCTTGGATTCTTTGTAGGGCACATGTTTACGTACCACTGGATCAAACTTCTTGATCTCTAACTTGTCTGGCGTAGTGCGTTTGTTTTTGTCAGTGGTGTAGTAGTGACCGGTTCCAGCGCTTGATACTAATTTGATTTTTTCTCTCATGTTTGTACACCTGTAGTGCCTGCCCCATTTTCAGAGCCTAAACACGCGCACCCTTTGCACGTATATCGGCCAACACCGTGTCTATTCCAAGTTTATCGATAATACGCATACCCTTGGTGGAAACACGAAGCTTTACAAAACGCTTCTCAGACTCCACCCAGAAGCGATGATTTTGAATATTGGGCGAGAATCTTCGCTTGGTCTTATTGTTGGCGTGCGAAACGTTGTTACCTGCGGCCGGTTTTTTGCCTGTTACCATACAAAGCCTGGACATCTTTCTGCCTCTTGATCCTGCAAAAAGGATCGTAACCTAAAGCAATATGCAACCTCTCAAGAGTATTGACTTATCCGTCAACTCCCGAGGGTAAAAAGATCGCGTTTTATACCAGAACACCCCCTCAATGGCAAGGGATTCAGCCTTTCTAGGGCTCTATCGCTGGCGTCTGCAGGAAGATCGGAGGAAGTCGCATATATTTGCAACAATCTGAGTGCAAGTACGATTGTACATTACAGCCAGCGGGAACTGCGCTTCGGGCCAATGCTTGAAGCCAACATCAAGTTCTTTTTCCAAAGACCGCTAACGCATCGGCAGGAAATCAGTATCGTAACGGCAAATTCATGTATTCATAATTAATGGCTAAGCATACCCCAACCATTGACATTTACCTTAGCCGCAGCCCAAATTGCGTCGGACAGAGCGACCTGCTAGTCTAGCGCTCCCTGATTAGGGTGCTAGATTTCACAATGGTTCCCATGTTAAGCCTCACTAACAAACGCGTTATCTTGGGCATTACCGGCGGAATTGCTGCGTATAAGTGTGCTGAACTTACACGGCTCCTTGCAAAGGCAGGTGCCGAGGTGCGGGTTGCCATGACTAAGTCAGCAGTCGAGTTTATAACTCCTCTCACTATGCAAGCTCTTTCCGGTAATCGCGTACATCTTGATCTACTGGATACTGAAGCAGAGGCAGCTATGGGCCACATCGAGCTTGCACGCTGGGCAGACTTAGTCATGATCGCTCCAGCAACAGCTGATTTTATTGCTCGGATAGTCCATGGCCACGCAGATAACATTCTCAGCACTTTGGTATTGGCCACCTCCGCACCTATTGCAATTGCACCGGCAATGAACCAAGCCATGTGGGCTGATGACGGTACCCAAGCTAACCTGCAAGCACTAAAAGAGCGACAATTTTATATCTTTGGTCCAGGAGAAGGCGACCAAGCCTGCGGTGATGTCGGTCTCGGACGCATGCTGGAACCAGTCGAACTTATCAATCTCTGCGCCGGCTTATTTGAAGCGGATTTTCTGGCAGGTAAAAAGTTTATTATAACCGGCGGGCCAACCCAGGAAGCGCTTGATCCAGTTCGGTTTATTAGTAATCGCAGTTCAGGGAAAATGGCGTATGCCCTGGCTGAGGAAGCCGTTGGCTTTGGTGCCCAAGTAATCCTGATTAGCGGCCCCGTAAACATTGTGACACCCGATCGCGTGCGACGCATCGATGTTGTCACCGCGAGCGAGATGCTGGACGCGACGCTCGCCAACATCGACAATGCTGACGTCTTCATTAGTGTTGCTGCTGTAGCGGACTATCGCCCTAGAGAAATAGCACCACAAAAGATCAAGAAAAAAGACAAAGAGCTGCAACTTACCTTAGTAAGAAATCCTGACGTCATTAGCGAGGTAGCAAAACTGGAACACCGCCCCCTTGTTGTGGGGTTCGCCGCTGAAACTACGGACATATTAGAAAATGGGAGGAAGAAGCTGAAGCAGAAGAACCTAGATCTATTGTTCGCCAACAATGTGAGCGAAAGTGTTGATAGTGAAACAATCGCTGTTACAGCGATTAGCAAGGACCAAGAACAGGAATTGCCCGAATCAAACAAGAATGTTGTTGCCCGAAAGATGCTTCAGCTCGTCGCTGCCCAGTTAGATACAGCGTCTTGACTCGATTATGGCTGCAGTTAAAACCATCAAGGATCCGTTTAAAGTCTTAATTCGTAAATTGAATAAACACTTAGATTTAAGCCCACCGGATTAAAATCCATGTCACTTACAATCGATAGCGCAAAGAATATCGCTGAAGTACTCACTGAGTCTCTTCCCTATATTCAGAAGTTCACTGGCCGCACGGTGGTCGTTAAGTACGGCGGCAACGCCATGACGGATGAAAAGCTCAAGCAAAGTTTTGCTCGCGACATTGTGCTAATGAAACTGGTTGGCATAAATCCCATCGTGGTGCATGGTGGTGGGCCCCAAATTGCCAATGTTCTAGATCAGCTAAATATTGAATCCAATTTCGTTAACGGACTACGAGTCACTGATAGCAAAACGATGGACGTTGTTGAAATGGTTCTCGGTGGATTGGTTAATAAGGAAATCGTAGGTCTTCTTAACAAAAATCACGGTAAAGCTGTTGGCGTAACTGGTAAGGATGGCAACCTCATAAAGGCTAAAAAGCTGCGAATCAAACCTAATGAGGGTGATGACGAGGTTGTTGATATCGGTCAGGTTGGCAAGGTAGTTAGCATTGACACAAAGGTGCTGGAAGTCATGAAGGATAGCGATTTCATCCCGGTAATCGCCCCAATTGGGGCCGATGAAAAAGGGGCCAGCTATAACATCAACGCCGATTCGGTAGCTGGAGAGATTGCCAAGGTTTTACGTGCAGAGAAACTCATTTTGCTTACCAATGTAGCCGGAGTACAAGGGGGGAAGGGCACGGTTCTGACTGGGCTCAGTATCAAACAGGTTGCTAAACTAATCGCCGATAAAACAATTCGAGGAGGGATGTTACCGAAGATCGAGTGCGCGCTAGAGGCCGTGAAAGGCGGAGTTCATAGCGCCCACATAATCGACGGTAGAGTAGAGCACGCAGTGCTTTTGGAAATATTCACCGACGAGGGCGTAGGAACCTTGATTACAAGGAACGGGCTAAATCAATGACAAAACCACTGATCTACAATTTTAGAACGATCGGATAAGCGAATCATGGATAACAATAAGGTGTCACGCAAAGACCAAATCCTTCAAGCCTTGGCTCGCATGCTGGAAACCGCGCCCGGAGAGAGAATCACCACTGCGGCATTGGCAGAAGAAGTCGGAGTATCAGAAGCCGCACTATATCGCCATTTCCCCAGCAAGGCTCGGATGTTCGAAGGCCTGATAAAATTTATCGAAGAAACCTTGTTTCTTCGTATATCTCGTATTTTAGACGACGAGTCCAGTGCTGAAACAAGATGCCACAATATACTTACGCTGTTGCTGAATTTTTCAGATAAGAACCCAGGCATGACACGGTTACTCACTGGAGACGCTCTTGCCGGTGAGACCGAGCGTCTACGGGCTCGCATAGCTCAGTTACTTAACCGGGTGGAGTCGCAACTCAAACAAGTATTGCGGGAAGCACAGATTCGGGAAAATTTGAAACCGGGCGTATCCCCAACGGCACTAGCCAATTTGCTGTTAGCTACATGTGAGGGAAGATTGGCTCAGTTTGTGAGAAGCGAGTTTAAAAAATCTCCACTGGAGAATTGGGATACGCAATGGGAATTCCTTAGCAGAAACTTGCTGGCCCCCTATACTGCACCCATAACCACCTTAGACAGCTAGTTGGACGGCCTCATTCAGGGATAATGTCTAAATCCCGTATTCCTTGCGATAAGCGAGCACAGCGTCAACTTGCTGCCGTCTCTCGTTGCCCTTACCTTTTTGGAGATGGTCAACTATATCTTGTAGATCTATGATACTAGTGACCTTTATTTGGTGGTTCTGCTCAATTTCGTGAATCGCCGAGAGCGATCCCGTGCCCCTTTCTTGCCGATCCATTGCCACTGTGATGCCAACTAGAATTGCTCCGTTAGC
>Ga0209445_1000013_pt1 | contig 88448 bp, 85 predicted proteins | sample MarorgKNORR_S2LV_4_FD_188223 | JGI IMG/M metagenome (GOLD analysis project Ga0209445, IMG submission 188223) | Marine microbial communities from the Southern Atlantic Ocean, analyzing organic carbon cycling - NADW_A/KNORR_S2/LV (SPAdes) (version 2) | ecosystem: Environmental > Aquatic > Marine >... | reverse complement strand
CGAGCTCCAGCGCCACGATCCGGTCGACGACGGACCGCCGGCAGGTGCTGCGAAGATCGCCGGCGCGGGCCACGATGAGGATCCCGACCCGCAGCGTCGGGTCGCCTGATCACGGCCATGCGCGTCGGACTGCTCACGATGGCGCTGCTGGTCGTCGGCGCCTGCAGTTCCCCGGACCTACCCGCCGACGGGCTCGGCACGATCGTCGAGGTAATCGACGGCGACACGGTGGTCGTCGACCTGGCCGGGCACCGTGAGACCGTGCGGCTGCTCGGCATCGACACCCCCGAGACCGTCCACCCCGACCGATCGGTTGAGTGCTTCGGTCCTCAGGCATCGGCGAGGCTCCGCCTACTGCTGGTTCCCGGCAGCGGGGTGCTGGTGACACGCGACGTCGAACCTCGTGACCGCTATGGCCGCCTCCTCGCCTACCTCGAACGCCTCTCCGACGGCCTCCAGGTCAACATGGCCCTCGTCGAGCGCGGCTACGCGGCCACGCTCCACATCGACCCCAACGACGCCCTGCGCCAGGAACTGGCGGCAGCGGAGAGCCGGGCCCGCGCTGCCGGCCTCGGGCTCTGGGCGGAGTGCGGCGGCCCCCACGAACCACTCGCCTGACCGACGCACGTCCCCCACGGGTTCCCCCACTCTCCCTCGCCCGCCGCTGTAGTCGTCGGGTACCGTTCTCCCATGACCGCACTCGCCGAGGCGCTCGGCCACGACGCTGACGACCGACTCCTCATCCTCACCGCCGACCAGTTGGGGATGTGCCACGCCACCAACGTCGGCGTCTACGAGAGCCTGCGCACCGGCCTGGCCACCGGTGCCTCACTGATGGTTCCCGCCCCCTGGGCCCGGGAGGCCGCCGCCCACTACCGCGGTGAGCCAGTCGGCGTGCATCTCACCCTCAACGCCGAACTCGACTGCTACCGCTGGCGACCCATCACGGCCGCACCCTCGCTCCTGGATGGTGACGGCGGCTTCCCGCGGACGGTGGGCGACCTCTGGGACCATGCCGACCTCGACGAGACCCGGTCCGAGTGTCGAGCCCAACTCGAGCGGGCCATCCTGTGGGGCTTCGACGTCTGCCACCTCAGCACACACCTCGGCGCCCTCCAGAACCGCCCCGAGTTCTTCGACGTGCTGCTCGACCTCGCGGTCGAACACCGCCTGCCGATCCGCCTCGAGGGCGGTGACGCCGAGACCTTGGCCGGCTTCCCGTTTCGGGCGCTGGCCGCCGAGGAGGGTGTGCTCACCGTCGACCACCACCGCCTGCGCCCCCTCGCCGACCCCGATGCCCTCGAGCGCCAGGCCATGGACCTCGAGCCCGGCGTGACGGAGATCGTCGTCGAACCGGCGGTCGACACACCCGAGTTGCGGGCCATCTGCGACAACTGGGGGCGACGCGTCGACCACCGCGATCTGGCCTGTGGCAATTCGGAGATGCGGGCCGACCTCGACCGGGGCCACGTGCGGCTGATCAACTGGCGCGAGGTACGCGAGGCCCAGCGGGCCACCTGAACCGGCGGTGCCCCGGCTCAGGCCCCGTCGAATGTGCTGCGGTCGGCCAGGCCGGCCAGTAACTCCGACCACTCGGGGCTCCCGAACACCGGCCGCAGCCCGAACACGTAGCGGGCGTAGTCGCCCTCAACCTTGCAGCGACCCGCCATGAACGCCTCGTCCGGATCCAACTCGCCGCGGAACTGCGCCACGGCGTCCGGGTAGGCCCACGTGACGGTGGCGTCCTGGTCGCCGTCACGGCCGGGTAGCACCTCGACAACCCTGCCATCGGCCACGACGAGCCGAAACTGCACCTTGCCGTGCGGCGTCTTCGAGACTGCGAACCGCACCACCCCCTCGAGGCCCGGCCGCTCGGGCAGCAGCGCCGCCCCTTCGGCGAAATCGGCGATCCAGTCCTCGGAGAGGAACGACGCCATCAGGCCAGCTCCTCCACCGCGTGCCGTCGGGTCAGGGCATCGATCTCGGCGTCGCCCATCCCGCGGATCCGGTCGAAGAGGTCGGACTCGAGCCCGCCCTCGGCCGGGCCGCCGACCAGTGTCTCGGCCAGCACGTAGTCGTCCCACGGGTAAGCGTCTCCGGCGACGTCGTCGGGGAGGCCGAACCAGAACCGAGAAGCCGGATCGATCTGAGTGGCGTGGGCCCGGAGGGCGTCGCACCGGGCCTGCCAGTGGTCGCGGATGTGCACCTTCGTCGTGATGAGGTGGTCGTGGGAGGGCCGCTCGAACCACCACTCGTCGTAGGGCGACTCGAGGCCGAGTTCGCCGAACTTGGCGTGGAGCGCCTCTATCCGGGCCCGTGACCACGTCGTGAAGTAGAGCTTCAGCGGCTGCCAGGGCTCCCCCACATCCGGGTACCGCTGCGGGTCGCCGGCGGCGGCGAAGGCCGGCACCGAGATGTCGTGCACCTGGAGGTGGTCCGGGTGGTTGTAGCCACGCCGCTCGTCGGGGTAGGTGACGATCACGTGCGGACGGACGCGGCGGATGATGCCGACGAGCCGCCCGACGGCCTCGTCAGGGTCGGCTCCGGCAAAGGCCTCAGGGTGGGCTTCGGCGGCTCCGTCAGCGGCGTCGGATCCGGATTCGGACATACCGGAGTCGTGGTAGCCGAGCATGGCCACTTCGTCGTACCCGATGATCTCTGCAGAGCGGCGAAGCTCCCCGGCACGTACCTCGGAGAGGTCGGCGTGGACCTCGGGACGGTCCATGGCCGGGTTGAGGACGTCCCCTGCCTCACCACCCGTGCAACAGACAAGGACGCAGTGGACACCTGCGGCGCTGCACGCCGACACCGTCGACGCCCCCTTCGAGGCCTCGTCGTCGGGGTGCGCATGGATGGTGAGCAGGCAGAATTCCGGCTCCTCGAGGGGCTTCATGGGCGGTCACGGTAGCGGTTGTCCGATCCGGGGCCGCTGCCAAAGGGAATCCGTTGCGTGCTACCGTCGCAACACTTGGCTGGAGATGAGAGAAAGGGAAGGTGAGTCCCTCATGGACCCTGAGGTCTGGCGCTGGGTGTGGCTGGCGGCTGCCGCCGCGTTCATCGTCGGCGAGATCACCGTCGCCGGCACCTTCTTCCTGCTGCCCTTCGGTCTGGGCGCCGCCGTGGCGGCCGTGTTCGCCTTCTCGGGCGCCGGATCGGCGACGGGATTGTTCATCTTCGTGGCCGTCTCACTCGTGGCCTCCATCGCTGTGCGTCCGATCGTCCGGCGCCTCAACGCGACCGGTGACCCGATCAGCGTCGGCGCCGAACGGCTCATCGGCCAGGCGGGCGTCGTGATCAGGGACCTGTCCGCCGATGCTGACCGCATGGGCGCCGTCCGGGTCGGCCGCGAGGAGTGGCACGCCGAGAGTGTCGACGGTGTCGACCTCCCCACCGGGACCGCCATCGAAGTGACCGACATCCTGGGAACCCGGGCGATCGTGCGCCCCGTCGACTCCGAGTCCTGACCATCCACCGAGCAAGAAATCCCGAGAGGACCACACAATGGCTGGACTAATCGTCCTGGGCGTCGTCGCCTTCGTCCTGTTCATCTTCGTGATGCAGGCCGTCAAGATCGTGCACCCCTACCAGCGGGGGCTCATCGAACAGTTGGGTCGCTACAAGACCACCACCGACCCGGGCCTCAAGATGATCATCCCGGTCATCCAGAAGCTGATCCGGGTCGACATGCGCGAGCAGGTGATCGACGTCCCGCCCCAGGAGGTCATCACCAAGGACAACGTGACCGTCACGGTCGATGCCGTCATCTACTACGAGCCCACCGATCCCCAGCGGCTCGTCTACAACGTCGCCAACTTCATCCTGGCGATCACGAAGTTGGCCCAGACCAACCTGAGGAACGTGATCGGCGACATGAGCCTCGACGCGGCGCTCACCTCCCGCGACACCGTCAACGTCCAGTTGCGACAGGTGCTCGATGACGCGACCGACAAGTGGGGTGTGCGCGTCGTCCGTGTCGAGATCCAGCGCATCGACCCGCCCACCGATGTCATGGACGCCATGCACGAGCAGATGAAGGCCGAGCGAACCCGTCGAGCCGTGGTGCTCGAGGCCGACGGCCACCGCGAGGCGGCCATCGCCCGAGCCGAGGGAGAGAGGCAGTCCCGGATCCTCCACGCAGAGGGTGTCAAGCAGGAGGCGGTCCTCCATGCCGAGGGCGAGGCCCAGGCCATCCGGGAGGTCGCCGATGCCGACCGGTTCCGCGAGGAGACGGTTGCCCTGGGCGAGGCAGAGGCTGTGCGCAGCGTGTACCAGGCGATCCACGACGGCAACCCGACGCCCGACCTACTGGCCATCAAGTACCTCGAGGCACTGGGTGTGGTCGCCGACGGCAGCGCCACCAAGATCTTCCTGCCGACCGACCTCTCGGCGACGCTTGGCTCGCTCGGCGCCATCGCCGAGTTGTTCCGCGGCGACGACGGTACGACCCCCGCGACAGTCCCGCCGGCGCCGGCCCCCCAGGACCACGTCGACTAGTCGAAGTCAGGCACTCACAGAACCGGTCCCTTCGGGGACCAGTTCGTCGTCGCCCTCCTCGTCCTCGACGAGGTCCCAGCCGCACATGCGGGCGAGCAGCGACCGGCCCTCGTCGGGGCCGCTGGCGATGAGTTCGTCGCCGGCAGCCAGACGCACGCCGCCCCGCGGCCGGTACACGTAGCGGCCACCCCGCCGGATGGCGAGCACCGTGAAGCCGGGCTCGATGTTCATGCCCAACTCGGAGAGCGACGACCCGTCGATCGCCGAGCCCTCGGCCACCGGATAGCGCACCACGACCTCGTCGGCCTCGCCGAGTGCGATGCCGAGGATCGGGTGCAGCTCCTCGTCCTTCTCGATGATCCAGACCATCATCTGGGCCTGGTCGCCGATGTCCTCGGCGGCTTCGGCGAGGTGCAGTAGCCCACGCAGCGCCGACGGCTCCAGGTCAGCGCCGGCCGACCGCAGCACCCACAGTTCGAGGTGGTCCTTCATCTCGTCCAGCCGGTCCTCGAGGTGGCGCACCTCGGCGGCGAGGCCGCGGTCGCCGAACACCAGGGCGCTGTAGGCGAGGCCCACGGCGGTCTCGGAGAGGTTCTTCATCTCGACCAGGACGTCGACCGCCCGGTCGAGGTCGGTGACTGCGGCGTCGTCCTCGGCTCGTGGCGGCTCCCAGACCGGCGCGGCGGCGAGCTCGCGCAGTCGGGTGATGCCCTCGGGCGACCCGCGCAGGAACAGCACGTCGTCGGGGACGAGGACGGTGTCCCCACCGATGTCTGTGTCCCATTCACGACCACGACGGATCGACATGACCCGCATGCCGGCCTGCACCGGGAGTTCGAGGGCCGAGAGAGGACGGTGCGCCATGTGCGAGCCCTCGCTCACGAGCACCCGGTGCGACACCTCTTCGGCGTCGGACAGGTCGGCCACGAGCTGCGCCGGGATGCCCAGCCGGTGCGTGACGATCCGGGCGATGTCGACGGCGTCGTTGGCCATGCGCTCGATGGCGGACACCACCTGGAGAACCGACGACATCCCTTCGGCCTCACGGGGGCTCCGAGCGGCCAGCACGCACACGGCTCGCATGTCGTGGACCAACTCGCTCATCTGCTCCTCGAGCTCGTCCACCTCTTCGGCCATTTCGGGATCACCGAAGTAGACCGACGCATAGGCCAGGTCCACCATCAGTTCCGAGGTGTCCTTGGCCTTGGCCAGCATGGCCCGCAGGTTGCGGGGTTTGTCGTCCATCAGTTCCTCGCTCGAGGTCGGGGGTCAATGGTAGGTCCAGCGGGATGCCGGAAGAGGGGAGATCTATGAGTGGGCGGGAAGGTGGGAGCCATCACGCCACCCCCACGGCGACCATGGCGAGGACCAGAGCGAAGGCCCCCACCAGGTCGAGCGACGACGTCACCAGGGGAATGCCGTAGGTGTCCGGATCGAGGCCGAACCGGAAGGCCGCCATGGTCGAGTAGTAGGCGACCAGCACCACGAACACGGTCGCCATCCCACCGGCCACGAGAGCCACCGCCATGATCTGACCGAGCGCCGGCCCGGTCTGCCCGGTGAGTTCGGCTGCCACGTGGGCCGCCGCGGCACCTGTGGCAAAGACGGGCACGGCCAGCAGGACGACCGACCGGATGTCGCGGCCACTGGCCCGGCTGGGCAGCGGCGTGGCGTCGTCGAGGCCGAGGTGAAACTGGGTCGAGAGGCGACTGCAGAGGATGCCGCCCAGCGCTCCCGCTCCGCCCAGGAAGGCGGGCAGCAGGATAAGGAGTGCCTCGGCGCCGAGCAGGTCGTCGAGGCGCCTCTCGATCATGATCCCAGCCAGGAGGTCGAGCACGATGGCCACCCCGAGGACCGGAACCGACTGGCGGACGATCCGTCCGACCTCCTCGATCGGGGCGCGCCAGGCGGCCACGAGGACGACCAGCGATCCGCCCACGAGGGCGACTGCCAGCGCCGTCGAGGCACTGCCCCGGCCGGCTGCCGCGGCTGCCACCACCAGCGCCGGCACCGTGAGCAGGTCGCCAATCGTGGTCACCAGCGGTGCGGTCACGTTGTCGAGGTCCCAGCCGAACCGGGCCGAGCCGACCACCATGCCGACGGTCACCAGCCCGACTGCGGCTGAGGCGACCAGCCCACCCAGGGTCGAGATCACGAGAAAGTCGGCCAGCGTCATCGATCGGCTGAGTCCGAACACGGTGGCGGTCCCCTTCGCCAGGACCGCCAGGACCATGCTGAAAGCCAAGGAGAGCGCCCCGGCCGCCAGCAGGTTGCCACCGACCACCCCGTCCGGTCGGAAGTTGAGGCGGAACGTCCCGGCATGGGCGGCTGTGCCGAGGCGGCTCCCCATGGCGCCGAAGACGTTGCCGCGCAACGCCACCGCTCCCGGAACCAGCAGCAGCAGACCCGACAACTCGACCAGGGTCCCCTCCGCTGCGGCGAGGACCAGTCCCCCGAGCGTGGCGAACAGGACCCCGATCAGGAGTGCGACGAGGCGCTGTCCGGCATCGGCCCGGCTGGGGCCGGACCGGAGGCGCGGGAGGCCCGCTGGGGCGCGTCGTTCCGGGGACATGGCCCCAGTGTGGTGGACCGCCGGCCTTCGAGCGACGCTTTTGGGCACGCTTGGCGTTTCACCGAAAATCGCGTGAGCGGACCGGCGAGGCGAGGATGAGGGGCTCCAGGCGTTCGGCGACCACGTTGACCACCCCCTCGGCCGACTCCACCCGCCCCCGGACCAGCAGCGCCGGCGCCCCGGCCGCCACCTCCCGGTGGTGGATCCAGCAACCGGGCGACACCACCACGTTGACGAGGCCCGTCTCGTCCTCGAGGTTGAGGAACGTGACCCCGCCGGCGGTTGCCGGTCGCTGACGGTGGGTGACCACCCCTGCCACCCACACCTTCGCCCCATCGGCCACCGTGCGGAGACCTTCGGCCACCACCACGCCGGCGGCCTCGAGTTCACTGCGGATGAAGCGGGTGGGGTGCCCGTCGGGCGACACGCCGGTGGCCCACAGGTCGGCCCGTGCCGTCTCGGGGGCCGTCAGTTCCGGCAGCGGCGGGGCGTCGACGCCGGTGACGACTCCCTCCAGTCGATCGACGCCGGTGGCGGCGAGGGCCCCGGCTGCCCACAAGGCCCGGCGCCGGTCCGCTCCGAGGCATCCGAACGCCCCGGCGGTGGCGAGCGCCTCGAGCACCGCCCGGTCGGGGCCGATCCGCCGCCGGAGGTCCTCGATCGACCGGTAGGGGCGGCCGGCGGCGATGGCCCCGGCCAGGTCGCCGCCGACCCCGCGCACCGACCCCACGCCCAGGCGCACGGCCGGGGCGTCGGCCGGACCCTCGAGGGTGGCCCCGGCCAACGAGCGGTTCAGGTCGGGGGTGCGCACCTCGACCCCGTGGCGACGGGCGTCCTGGGCGAGGGTGTGCGGGGCGTAGAAGCCCATGGGCTGGGCGTTCAGCAGCCCCGCACAGAACGCCGCCGGGTAGTGGTGCTTGAGCCAGGAACTGGCGTACACCAGGTAGGCGAACGACACCGAGTGGCTCTCGGGGAAGCCGTAGTCGGCGAAGGCGGCCAACTTGTCCCAGAGCCGCTCGACCACGTCGCATGGCACCCCCCGCTCGGCCGCCCCGGCGGTGAAGCGGTCGTGCAGGGCCGCCATGCGCCCGTGGCTGCGCTTGGCCGCCATGGCCTGCCGCAGCCGGTCGGCCTCGACGGGGCTGAACCCGGCCACGTCGATGGCAAGTTGCATGAGCTGCTCCTGGAACAGCGGGATGCCGAGGGTCTTGGCGAGGGCGTTCTCGCACAGCGGATGCGGGTAGGTGACCGGCTCCCGGCCGTTGCGCCGCCGGATGTAGGGGTGGACCGAGCCGCCCTGGATGGGGCCCGGGCGGATGAGGGCCACCTCGACCACCAGGTCGTAGAAGCAGCGGGGCCGCAGCCGGGGCAGGGTGGCCATCTGAGCACGGCTCTCGATCTGGAACACGCCGATGGTGTCAGCGGCACAGATCATGTCGTAGACGGCCTCCTCCTGGGGCAGGAGCGCCAGGTCGACCTCGACGCCGTGGTGGGCGGCGATCAGGTCGATGGTGCCGTGGAGGGCGCTGAGCATGCCGAGCCCCAGCAGGTCGAACTTGACGAGGCCCGCCGAGGCGCAGTCGTCCTTGTCCCACTGCAGGACGCTGCGGTCGGCCCGCGTGGCCCACTCGATTGGACAGACCTCGCCGAGGGGCCGGTCGCAGATGACCATGCCGCCGGAGTGGACGCCGAGGTGGCGGGGGACGTCGGCCAACTCGGCGGCCAGGTCCTGCACCTCGGCGGGCACGATGGAGGCCTCCGGGCCTGCCTCGGCGGGGAGGCGGCGCCCGACCGCCTTGGCGAAGGCGTCCTGCTGGCCGGGGGCGTAGCCGAGGGCCCGGGCCACGTCGCGCACCGCCGAGCGCCGCCGGTAGCTGATGACGTTGGCCACCTGGGCGGCGTGACGCCGCCCGTGGCGCCCGTAGACGTACTGGATGACCTCCTCGCGGCGGCCGCTCTCGATGTCGATGTCGATGTCGGGCGGGCCCTCCCGGGCCGGGGAGAGGAAGCGCTCGAACAACAGGCCGAGGCCCACGGCGTCGACGTTGGTGATGCCGAGGGCGTAGCAGACGGCAGAATTGGCGGCCGATCCCCGCCCCTGGCAGTAGATGTCGGAGCGGCGGCAGAACTCGACCAGGTCCCAGACCACGAGGAAGTAGCCGGGATACCCCAACTGTTCGACGACCTCCAATTCCCGGTCGATCTGGGCCCAGGCCCCGGGAACCCGCTCGGACGCCCGGGGCCCGTAGCGGCCGACGGCTCCGACCTCGGTCAGGCGGCGCAGGTAGTCCATCTCGTCGAGGCCGTCGGGGCACGGGAAGGGCGGCAGGCCGGGGGCCACGAGGCGCAGGTCGAAGGCGCAGCGCCGGCCCAGTTCGGCGGCGGCCTCGACGGCCCCCGGCCAGCGGGCGAAGCGACGGGCCTGTTCGGCACCCGACCGGAGGTGGGCCGACCCGACGGCCGGGAGCCAGCCATCGAGGTCCTCCAGTGGGCGGCGGGCCCGTACGGCGGCCAGCACCGTGGCGAGGCGGCGGCGGGAGGGCCGGTGGTAGTGGACGTTGTTGGTGGCGACCACGCCAAGGCCGGCGACCACCGCCAGACGGGCGAGGGCGTCGTTGCGCTCGGCATCGAGGGGATGGCCGTGGTCCCAGAGTTCGACGACCACCCGGTCTCGGCCGAACCGGTCGACCAGGTCGTGGAGCCGGTGGGCGGCGGCGGCCGGCCCGTCGGCCTCGAGGGCGGCCGGAACCGCTCCCTTGCGACAGCCCGTGAGGACCACCCAGTCGGCGGCTCCCCCGGTACCCGTCCCAGCCAGCTCCGCGAGGCGGTCGAGGGAGAGTCGGGGTGCGCCCTTGCGGCCAGCCAGTTGGGCCTCGGTGAGGGCGGCCCCGAGGCGGGCGTAGCCGGCCGGGCCGTCGGCCAGCACAAGGAGGTGTTCGGCTGCCGGGTCGGGGGTGCCGGTGCGTGGTCCGGCCCCGAGCGAGAGTTCGGCGCCGAACACGGTGGGGAGGTCGTGCCGGCGGGCTGCCTCAGCGAACCGGACCACCCCGTAGAAGCCGTCGTGGTCGGTGAGGGCGAGGGCGGTCAGGCCCAGACGGGCCGCCTCGGCCACCAGTTCGGCTGGGTCGGAGGCACCGTCGAGGAAGCTGAAACCCGAGTGGCAGTGCAGTTCGGCGTAGGGGATGGACCCCTCGACCCGGCGGAGTGGTGGCTCGTCGTGGGGCGGTGCGGGCAGGGGCGCCCCGGGGCGATCGGCCAGGCGGCGCTCGACCTCGCGCCACGGGAGGCCGGACAGCGAACGGCGTTCCCACTCCACCTCACGACCGTATCGAACATATGTTCGATACTCAACCGGTGGGGTTCCCCTACCGGCCGATCAGCCGGTCAGCCCGGAGACCAGGTCGATGACGCTCGGCGGGCAGTCCGAGAGGTCACCGTCGGCAATGCAGGGTTGGCCCAGCAGTTGCGCCACGATCTCGGCCCCCATACCCCCGAATGCCACCGGGGCGGTCGTGGTCGGCACCTCAGTCGTGGTCGGCACCTCAGTCGTGGTCGGCACCTCAGTCGTGGTCGGCACCTCGGTCGTGGTCGGCACCGCCGGGACGCCGGCGGCGACGAGGCCCCGCTCCTCGATCTCCGCCAGGTGGGCAGCACGTGTCGCCGGTCCGTAGTGGCCGTCGACGCCGATGCCGAGGACCCCCTGGAGCACCCGGACCCCCGCTCCCCGCTCGTTCCAGCCATAGGACGCCAGGAGCACCGCCTCCTCGTCGACGGGTGCCTCGGTGGTGGTCGTGGTGGTGGTCGTCGGGATAGGCGGAATGCCGTCGGCGGCGAGGCCCCACTCCTCGATCTCCGCCAGGTGGACGGCTCGCGTCGCCGGACCGTAGACGCCGTCGACGGAGAGGCCCAGCACCTGCTGCAGGTCGCGCACCCGGTCGCCGCGCTCGAACCAGCCGTACTCGTCACCCAGCACCGCCAGTTCCTCGACAGTGGGTTCGGCATCATCGGAAGGAGCGCCGGTCGTGGTCGTGGCCGGCGGCTCGCTGGTCGGCGGGGCTTCGGTGGTGGTCGTCGTGGTCGGCGGCTCGCTGGTGGTCGTGCTGGTCGTGCTGGCCGTGGTCGTGCTCGTCGTGGTCGTGCTCGTGCTCGTCGTGGTGGGAAGCGCCGCCTGGCGGACTTCGGCAACCTCGGACGGAGCCGGATACAACACCGGTCGCACCGAGGGCTCGGCTGCGCGCGCCGCCACCACGACGCTGAGGAGGACCAGGGACGCGGTGAGTCCGACCTGCAAGAGCCTCCGAAACATCCCACCATGTTCGCACCTCGCGACGCTGATTGCGCGTCACCCCATTTCAACGTTTTGTCAACCCCCACAACGACCGCGGGATAGCCTGCGCCCCATGACGGCCACCGGTTCCTTCGATGCCAGCCGATTCGGCCTCCTGACCGAGATCGTCGACCAGCAGTCCTACCGGCGCAGTGTCGACCGCTGCCGCCAGCAGGGCATCGTCCTCCCCACGTTCGCCCAGTTGGCCGATCCTTCGAGCATCCCCGCCGACATCACCGCCTCCCTGGCCGACATCGACCGCAACGCCGCCGACCCGCTCAACCTGTTCCGCGTCCACTGGTACAACGACCTCCACGGTGGCCGCACCGACCTGCCCGAGCACGTCGTCCTCACCCCGGAGCTCACCGGCGTCGACAGCCCGATCATCGTGGCGTTCGGAAACCGCTTCCCGATGATCGGCGCCCACAAGGTGCTGGCCGCCTACGCGTGCCTCGTGCCGCGGGTGGTGACCGGCCAGTACGACCCGACCGAGCACCGTGCCGTCTGGCCCTCGACCGGCAACTACGCACGCGGCGGTGTGGCGATCTCGACCCTCATGGGCTGCCGGGGCGTCGCCGTGCTCCCCGAGAACATGAGCCGCGAGCGCTTCGAATGGCTCGAGGAGTGGATCGACAACCCCGACGACATCATCCGAACTCCGGGCTCCGAGAGCAACGTCAAGGAGATCTACGACACCTGCGACGAACTAGCGCAGGATCCGGCCAACTTCATCCTCAACCAGTTCACCGAGTTCGCCAACCACGTCGGCCACCACGAGGTGACCGGCCGTGCCCTCGAGCGGCTCTACCTCCACCACCGGGAGTCGAATCCGGGGCTACGGCTGGCGGCCTTTGTGGCGGCATCCGGATCGTCGGGAACCCTCGCCGCCGGCGAGCGGCTCAAGTCCGACCACGGTGCCCGGATCGTCGCCGTCGAGGCCCTCGAGTGCCCGACCATGCTCTACAACGGCTTCGGCGAGCACAACATCCAGGGCATCGGCGACAAGCACATCCCCCTGATCCACAACGTCACGAACATGGACGGCGTCGTGGCGGTGAGCGACCGGGCCTGCGACGAACTCGGCATGGTGTTCAACACCGACGAGGGCCGCACCCACCTCACCGGCGACCGCGGGGTCGATGATGCCGTCGTCGCCACACTCGGCCACTTCGGACTCTCGAGCATCTGCAACGTGCTCGCAGCCATCAAGACCGCCAGGGAACTCGGCCTCGGTGCCGACGACGCCCTCATCACGGTGGCCACCGACGGCGCCGAGATGTACGGCAGCGAGCGCGAGGCCATGGCTGCCGGCCGCTACGCCACTGGATTCGGATCCGCCGAGGCGGCTGCCGCCGTCGACGAGCACCTGGCCGGTGCCGACACCTCCCACGTCGAGATGCTCGACGAGGTCGGCCGCAACCGCATCTTCAACCTGGGCTACTTCACGTGGGTCGAGCAGCAGGGCGTGGAACTCGACGACTACGAAATCCGCCGCGACCAGGGCTTCTGGAAGGGCGTCCAGGAACTGGCACCGGTCTGGGACGACATGATCGACGAGTTCAACGCCCGCACCGGGGTACGTTCCGGGTCGTGACGCTCCCCCGCCCGGTCGGCTGGCTGGGCACCCCTCCCGGTGCCATCTGGCCGGGTCCCGACACGCAACACGGCGACGATCCCAATCCTTTCGTCCGGTTCCGCCACCTGCTCTGGGCGCACCACGCCGCCCTCGCTGCAGGGCTCGACGACGGTGCCTACGTCAACCTCGTCCGGCGCCTCGATGACGCCGTCGCCGAGGTGGACGGCTCTGGCTTTCGCACCACGCCACTCCTCTGCGTAACAGAGGTGGCCGAGGCCATCGGCCAGGGGGGTGGGCTCTGGGCCAAGGACGAGACCGGCAACGTCTCGGGCAGCCACAAGGCCCGCCACCTCTTCGGACTGGCAATCCACCTCGAGGTCCAGGGCGTTCCCGTCGACACCCCGCTTGCCATTGCCTCGTGCGGTAACGCAGCGCTCGGAGCCGCCGTTGTCGCCAGGGCAGCCGGACGACCACTGGCGGTCCATGTCCCGCCATGGGCCGACGCCGGTGTAGTCGACCAGCTCACCGGCCTGGGCGCCGACGTCCGGACCTGCGAACGAAACGACGGCGAAGTCGGCGATCCGTGCGTATTGCGGACACGCGAGCTCGTCACCGAGGGCGCCGTGGCCTTCGGCTGCCAGGGCACCGACAACCTGCTCACGATCGACGGTGGCCGCACGCTCGGCCTCGAACTGGCCGAACAGTTGGCCGGATGCGGCGTCGACCATTCCCGGTTGTTCGTGCAGGTGGGCGGCGGGGCGCTGGCCAGCAGCTGCGTCCAGGCGCTCACCGACGCCGTCGCCCTCGGCGTGCTGCCGGCCCGGCCGGGGCTCCACGCCGTCCAGTCCGAGGGCTGCGCCCCCCTTGCCCGGGCGTTCGACCTCGCCGCCAACGCCGACGACCCGTTCTCCGACAGCCACATGTGGCCCTGGGAGGATCCGTCGTCGCTGGCCACCGGGATCCTCGACGACGTCGCCTACGACTGGCAGCCCCTCGTGGCCACGATGCTCGAGGACGAGACCACGCCCGTCGTGGCGACCGAGGCAGACATCGCCGAGGCCCACCGGCTGGTGCATGCCCACACCGAGGTGCCCGCCGACCCGACCGGCACCGCCGGCCTGGCCGGCCTGCTGGCCGCCCGACGGGAGGGCACTAGGGGCGCCGACGAACCGGCCGTCGTCCTCCTCACCGGCATCGAGCGCTAACGCTCCTCGCGGCGGTATGCGGTGCCGAGTGCGGCGGGCGCCGGGGATGGGCGGTTCCTCGCCCGGACCGAGATGGCGATCAGCACCGCGATGGTTGACACGTAGGGCAGCATCGACAGCAGGATCGGCGAGAAGTCGACGCCGAAGGTCTGCAGGCGGGTCTTGAGTGCCAGCAGCCCGCCGAAGAGCAGGGCACCCACGGCGGCACGACCCGGACGCCAGGCACCGAAGATCACGAGCGCCACGGCGATCCAGCCCCGACCGGCGGTGATGCCCTCGGCCCACTGCGGGGTGAGCGTGAGCGTCAGGTATGCGCCCGAGGCGCCGGCCAGACCGCCGCCGATCCCCACGGCGCAGAGGCGCAGGCCGACCACGGAATGTCCAGCGGCATCGGCGGTGGACGCCGATTCGCCCGCAGCACGCAGTGCCAGGCCCGCCCGGGTACGCGACAGCACGAACCATGAGGCGATTCCGACCAACACGGCCAGGTAGACGAAGGGCGCCTGTCCGAACAGCACCGGCCCCGCCCACGGGATGTCGGTGAGCGGCCCCCAGTCCACCGGCGCCAGCACGGCACCAGGTGGCCGACCCACCACATTCTTGCCCATGTAGGCGGCGAAGCCGAGGCCGAGGATCGTGAGCGACAGGCCGGACACCACCTGTTCGGCACCGAGCACGACCGTGAACCATCCGTGCAACAGTCCGGTCAGGGCCCCGGCCAGGACTCCGACGACCAGGCCGATCCAGGGGTTGCCGGTCTGGTGGGCCGCCATGAAGGCGCTGACCGCCCCCATCGCCATCATCCCCTCGACGCCCAGGTTGAGCACCCCGGCCTTCTCCGAGATGAGTTCACCGAGCGCCGCCAGGTAGAGCAGCGCCCCGAACGCGACGGTTGCCACGAGCAGGCCGATCATCGACGCCTCGGTCATGCTGCGATCTCCCCCTCGCCCGATGCGTCGACGCCCATCGGGACCAGTCGCAACGAGTAGCGGACGAACACGCCGGCGCCGATGGCACCGAAGAGGATGAACGCCTGGAGGATCGTCGATACCGAGGCCGGGACCCCGATGATCTGGATGCTCTGGCCCCCGACCTGGACCGCACCGAAGAGCAACGCCACGGCCGCTACGCCCGAGGGTCGCATCAGGGCCAGGGCGGCCACGATGATGCCCGCATAGCCGAAGCCGTTCGAGATGCCCTCCGTGAGCCGGTCTGCGGTACCGCTCAACTCGACCCCACCGGCGAGGCCGGCCACGCCACCGCTGAGCAGCAGCACCGTCAGGATCTTGCGCTTCAGCGAGATGCCTGCGTAGCGGGCCGTGTCTGCGGACGATCCGGCCACCCGCAACTCGTAGCCCCACGCCGTGCGGCTGGCGGCGACGCCGAACACCAGGATGACCGCACCGGCGATGATGACCCCGAAGTGGGCCCGCCCGAACAGCGTCGGCAGGTGCGCCTGGTCGGGCAGCAACGGCGTCAACGGGAAGTTGTAGGAATCGGGGTCCTTCCACGGACCGTGGATCAACCACTGGAGGAGGCGCAGGGCGATCTCGTTGAGCATCAGCGTGGTGATGATCTCGTTCACCCCGATGCGGGCCCGGGCCATGGCCGGGACCAGGGCCAGCAGGCCACCACCGATGACGGCGCCCACGAGCATCCCGGTCAGGAGCATCGGACCCGGCCAGGTTCCACCAATGCGCGCGACCCAGGCGGCGCCCATGGCACCCGCCAGGATCTGTCCCTCGGCACCGATGTTCCAAAGCCCCATCGAACCGGCGACGGCGACGGCCAGTCCGGCCAGGCCCAGCGGCACCGCCCGGTTCAGGGTGAGCGACCAGGCATTCTGGTCGCCGAGCGACTTCTCGAACATGCGCTGGTACACGCGCAGGGGCTCGTGGTCCGCCGCCATCAGGAGGACGGCGCCCACGGCGAGGGCCAGGATCAGGCCGACTGCGAAGGCCAGGGGTTGGCCGCCCCGGAGCGGCCGGTGACGTCGGACGAGGACCGGACGCTTCATGCCGCCCCCTCGTCCGCCAGATGGCCCGCCATCGCCTCGCCGATGACACTTCGTTCCGAGTCCATCGGATCGAACGCGGCCACGATGCGACCTTCGTGCATGACCAGCAGGCGGTCGGCGAGGGTCAGGAGTTCGTCGAGGTCCTCGGAGATGAGGAGTACCGCCGCCCCGGCATCGCGCTCGGCCACGAGCAGGTCCTGGATGGCCTTCACGCCCTGGACGTCCAGGCCGCGCGTGGGCTGGGCGGCCACGACGACATCCGGCCGGCCGCTCAACTCACGGCCGACGAGGAGGCGCTGCAGGTTGCCTCCGGAGAGTCCGGCGATGGGGTCGCCCAACGCCCCCGTACGGACGCCGAACCGCTCGACGAGGTCCCGGCAGTATGCGGTCAGCCTCGACCCGACGAGGAACGGCCCCCGCCGGTGCCCCTTGTAGGTGCGCAACACGGCGTTCTCGACGACGGAAAGTCGCGGGGCGAGGCCTACGCCGATGCGATCCTCGGGGATGTAGCAGAGTCCGAGACCGAAGCGTCGCCGCGGTGGGGCGCTGGTGACGTCTTTCCCGTCGAGGTGTACGGACCCGGCCGTGGCGCCCCGGAGGCCGGCGGCCACCTGGGCCAGTTCCCGCTGGCCATTGCCGGCCACGCCTGCGATTCCGACGATCTCTCCGGATCGAACCTCCAGGTCGACGTCGTGGAGGGTGGGGAGTCCACGGTCGCCCAGGGCGCAGAGCCCTGACACTGCCAACCGGACCTCGCCCGGCGTCCGGGACGGCGGCCGCTCGCCGGCCAGCGAGGTCGATCCGACCATGAGGTTCGCCAGCGTGGCAGCGTCGGTCTCGGCAACCGGGAGCGAGGCGGCGACGGTCTCACCGCCGCGCAGCACGGTCGCCACATCGCAGAACCCCGTGACCTCGTGCAACTTGTGGCTGATGAAGATCACCGACCGGCCGTCGTCGGCCATGTGCCGGAGCACCTCGCCGAGCTCGTCGGCTTCGTTGGGCGTGAGCACGGCGGTCGGCTCGTCGAGGATCAGGATTCGGGCATCACGCCACAGGGCCTTGAGGATCTCGACGCGCTGCCGCTCCCCCATCGACAGTTGCCAGACCGGACGGTCCGGTTCGGTGGCGAGGCCGAAGCGGCGAGCCACCTCGTCGACGCGGGCCTCGACGTCCTGGCGCCGCAGGATGCGCTCGGCGGAGCCCAGGACCACGTTCTCGGCGACCGTGAACGACGGGACCAGGCGGAACTCCTGATGGACCATCCCGATACCCGCAGCCAGGGCGTCGGCCGGGGTGTGGAAGCGCTGTGGTGTGCCGTCGAGGCGCACCTCCCCCTCGTCGGGCCGGTACACGCCCGACAGCACGTTCATCAACGTGGACTTGCCCGCCCCGTTCTCGCCGAGGACGGCGTGGACGGTTCCCCGTTCGACGCGAAGGTTGGCACCGGCGTTGGCAACGACGCCGGGGAACCGCTTCCAGATGTCGACCAGTTCGACGGCGGCGGCCTGGCTCATGGCGTGTTCCGTGGGATCTCAGGACGGCCGGGCGCCACGGCCCCGGAGAGGCGACCTCTCCTCCAGCGCCGATCAGGGCGGATAGCGGACAATCTCGTCTACCCGAGGGTCCCGATGACGCCCTGGACGAAGAACTCCATGCCGAGCAGTGCACCGTCGTCCAGGATCTCGCCAGCGGCCACGGCTTCGTAGCCGTCCTGGTCGTTGATCGGACCACTGAACACGTGGAACGTGCCGGCGATGATCTCAGCCCTGCGGGCCTCGACCGCTGCCACGACATCGGCATTTACGTCGGAGGCGATCGGCGCCAGGGCGACCACACCATCGGCCATCGAGCCCCAGTAACCGTCCGGCGCCGGCGTGTAGGTGCCGGCCCTTGCCGCCTCGATGATCTCGGCGTACCGGGGGCCCCAGTCCCAGACGGGCGCCGTCAGGTAGGCGTTCGGGGCAAAGGCGCTCATGTCCGAGTTGTACGAAACCCACCGGGCACCGGCTGCCTCGGCCTTCTCGCCGACGGCCGGGGAGTCCTGGTGCATGGAGAGCACGTCAACGCCCTTGTCGAGCAGGGCCTGGGCCGAGTCGCCCTCGACGACCGGGTCGAACCACGTACTGGTCCAGACCACCTCGACGGTGGCGTCCGGGTTGACCTCCTGGACGCCCAGGGTGAAGGCGTTGATGCCCCGGACGACCTCCGGGATCGGGAAGGCGGCCACGTAGCCGACCTGGTTCGACGTGGTGGCCGAGCCGGCGACCATGCCGGAGAGGTAGCGGGGCTCGTACATGCGGCCGAAGGAGTTGCCGAAGTTGGTGTCGTTCGACAGGTAGCCCGAGATGTGCTCGAAGACGACGTCCGGGTACTCGTCGGCAAGGGCCAGCATGTCGTCCATGTAGCCGAACGACGTGCCGATGATGATGTCGTAGCCGTCGTCGATGAACTGGCGGACACTGTCGGCGAAATCGGCTCCACCCTCGGAAACCGACTCGACGAAGGCGGTCTCGACGCCTGTCGTCGCTTCGGCAGCAAGACGGCCCTGTTCGTGCGCCCACGTCCATCCGGCATCCCCGACAGGGCCGACGTAGACGAAGGCGGCCCTGGTCGTGGTTACGCCTTCGGAACCACAGGATGCGGCGACAAGGCCCAGGGTCAGGACAGCAGCAAGCAGTCCGAACAGGCGTCGCTTCATCGAAGCTCCTCCCCTGCGTCGATCGAGGGTACGGCTCACGTTCGGTGGATGCATCCGACCATCACCCGGACGTCGGATCGACCGTCAGTTGCAACGAGACACGGGTGGCGCCGTGTTCGACGGCGGCCCGGAGCACGGCGTCCACGGTGGACACCACGGCCGGCGTCTCGCCGGTCACCGACGTGCCGAACGGGCCGACCTCCACCTCCAGCCCGGCCTCCTCGGCGACTGCGATGGCGGCCTGGACGTGCGGGCCCGGGGCGCCGTCCACGAACGGCTCGATCGTGAACTCGGCGGTGGCGGTCACGCCGCCATCATGGCCCAACGACGTCAGTTCCGCTCACCAGAGCCGCCTCGCGCGTTTGGCGAGTTCACGGTGGGCGGCCGCCAGGTCGACGCCGAGGAGCGAACCGTCGGCAACCACCGGCTTCCCGCCAACCAGCACGTGGCGGGCCCGGCGGTCCGGGCCGAGCACCAGGCCGGCAAGCGGGTCGTGGACGTCGCCGAGGTCGTCGCCCGGCCAGACCACCAGGTCGGCCCGCATTCCCGGCGACAGGCGTCCCACGTCGTGGAGGCCGAGGCACCGGGCACCCCCGTGCGTGCCGATCTCGAGGACGTCGGACGGCATGAGGGCGTCGGGCCTCATCTCCCGGAGCCGAGCCGTGTACAGGGCTTGGCGCAGTTCGGGGAAGAGGCCGCCCACCTCGTTGGACGCCACCCCGTCGACGCCCAGGCCGACAGGGCAGCCGGCGGCCATGAGGTCGGTGACCCGGCACATGCCGGACGCGATCCGGGCGTTGGACGACGGGCAGTGCGCCACGCCCGTGCCGGCGTTGCCGAGGATGCGCATCTCGGCGTCGTCGATGTGGATGCCGTGGGCCAACCAGACGTCGTCGCCGACCCAGCCCCATTCCTCGAGCATCTCGACCGGCCGTCGTCCGAACCGCTCCAGGCAGTGCTGTTGTTCCTCGACGGTCTCACAGAGGTGGGTGTGGAGGCGCAGGCCCAACTTCCGTGCCAGTTCCGCCGACTCGACCATGAGTTCGGTGGTGACCGAGAACGGGCTGCACGGAGCCACGACCACGTGGACCATGTCGCCGTCGTGGTGGCGTGCGGCCACGGCCTCGGTCGAGGCGAGGATGGCGTCGCGGTCCTCGACCACCCGGTCGGGCGGCAGGCCGCCGCGGCTCTCCCCCAGGTCCATGGACCCGCGGGAGAGGAACAGTCGGATGCCGACCTCGCCGGCGGCATCGGCGATCGCATCAAAGACCGAGTCGTCGCCGCCGGGCACCAGGTAGTGGTGGTCGGACGCCGTCGTGCAACCGGAGGCGGCCAGTTCGCCCAGGCCCACCAGGGCGGCGGCCCGCACGTCCTCGACCGACAGGCGGTTCCAGATCGGATAGAGGTGCACCAACCATTCGAACAGGTTGCAGCCGGTGGCCCGTCCCCTGGTCATCCACTGGTAGAGGTGGTGGTGCGTGTTGACGAGCCCGGCCGTGGCGATGTCGCCGTCGACGGCAAGCACCTCGTCGCCGGGCAGCGCCTCGACCGTGCCGATGGCCGTGATCACGCCGTCCTCGACGGCGATGTCGCCCGGGTAGCGGGCGCCGCGTACGACGAGTCGGGTCATCGGATCAGGGCGTCCAGTCGGCGAACACGTCGACCATCTTGTGCACGTCGGGTCCCAGCGGATAGAGAATCGGGCAGGTACAGCCGTCGGCCATGTACTGCCCCACCTTCTCACGAACCTCGTCCGGCGTTCCCGCGGCGCAGATCATCTGGACGATGTCGTCGGGCACCAGCCTCGAGGCGGCCTCGACCTGATCGTGGGTGGCGGGCCAGGTCAGGACCCGGCCGATCTCCTCGAGGAGCGACTCGGGGACGCCGGAGGCCTTCATGATGTGGGGCTGCTGGCCGAGGTACTGGGTGACCATCAGGCGAGCGCCGTCGAGCGCCTCCTCGCGGGTGTCGGCGACCGAGCAGACCACCAGTTGCGGACGGTCGAGGTCGTCGACGCTGCGTCCGGCACGGGCGGCACCCACCTCGAGGGCCTCCATGGCCCGCCGGTTGTACTCGGGCGACACGAGGTAGTTGAGTACGACGCCGTCGGCGATCTCTCCGGTCAGCTCCATCATCTTCATGCCCGTGGCGCCGATGTAGATCGGCACCTCCTTGGGGCGACGCTCCTGGTACACGTAGTCGAGCTCGACGCCGTCGAGGTGCACGTAGTCGCCGTCGAAGGTGACCGTCTCGTCGGCCAGCAGCGCCCGGACGACGGTGACCACCTCGCGCATGACGCCCAGCGGACGCTTGCGCTCGATGCCCACCTTTGCGGCCAGCGGATCCCACCAGGCGCCGATGCCGAGCAGGATTCGTCCGGGGGCCAGGTCGTCGAGCGTCGAGAAGGTCGAGGCCAACCGCGCTGGGTTACGGGTCCAGCAGTCGACGACCCCCGATCCGATCTTGATGGTGTCGGTGCAGGCGGCGAAAGCGGCCATCGGCACGACGGCGTCGCGCACGAGTCGCGAATCGGCCTGCCAGACGGCCTCGAAGCCCCTTTGCTCGGCGTACCGGGTGAACTCGATCGCCTCGCCGATGGGGTGTGCGTCCTGCAGGTAGATCGCCAGTCGGGTCATGGTCGTGCTTCCTCCGCTCGGTTCGATTTCAAATCTCGTCCAGCCGTCGGTGCAGCCGGCTGGCTTCCTCTGCGGCCCGGGCCCTCACCTCGTCGGCGTCGACCCTCGTCGGTGCGCCGTCGGCCCACACCACCTCGCCGTCGACCTCGACCCGAGTCGGTCCGACACCGGGCGTGAAGGCGAGTCGCCACGGGTCCATCGGTTCGTAGGCCCAGGTAACCCGGTCGTCTCGGGCCTCGGGGAACAGGTCCCAGCCGGCGGCCAGCCAGCCCCAGGCGGTCTCGGGCGAGGCGGCCACGTCGTGCTCGCGGTGCCGGAAGTAGGCGACCCGGAACTCGTCGAGCATGTCGGCGCCGATTCCGTCGGAGCCGAGGGCCACCGGGTTGGTGAACCGGGTGGGTCGGGCGTAGCCGACGGCGTTGTTCATGTTGGACCGCGGGTTGTGCACGACGGTGCCCGCCAGGCCGTGGTCGTCGTCGAGGTGCACGCCGTGCACCACCAGCCAGTCGTCGGTTGCGAGGTGGCGCAGCCGGTCAGCGGCCTCAGAGTCGATCGGGCCCTCGGCCACGTGGATGTGGACGCCGACGCCGTGGTCGGCGGCCATGCCGGCAGCCGCCTCGAGCGTCTCGTCGCTGCAGGTGAACGCGGCATGCACGCCCACCCGGCCCCTCCCGCCCGCGGCGAGGAAGCGGGCGTTCTCCTCGAGGCCGCGCCGCGCCCCGTCGGGGCCGTGCCGGTCGGTGACGCCGTAGCTGCAGTCGACCCGCACCCCCACCTCGGCACACGCATCGGCGACGACAGAGAGCGAGCCCTCGATCGCCTCGGGCGACTCGTGGTGGTCGATGACCGCCGTGCAACCGCTCTCCAGGGCCTCGAGGGCGCCGAGCATCGCCGACCAGCGGATCGACTCGGGGTCGAGCGCCCGGTCGAGGCGCCACCACACAAGTTCGAGGATCTCCCCGAAGTCCCCGGGTGTGCGGGGAGGCGCAGGCATGCCGCGTGCCAGCGCCGAGTAGAGGTGGTGGTGGGCGCAGACCAGCCCCGGGGTCGTCGCCGTGTCGGCGTGGTCGGTCATCGCCCGTCCCAGTCGGCCCAGTGCTCCAGTTGTCCGGGGGCGGCCATCGGCAACTCGGTGCGCCACTCGCCGTCGTGTGCGTGGAGGGCGGCGGCCACGGCACCGGCCGTCGGCACCAGGCCGATCTCGCCGACGCCCTTGATCCCGTAGGGGGCGTTGGGCTGGGGCGACTCGATGAGGCGCACGTCGACCTCGGGCATGTCCTTGGGTCGCAGGATGCCGAGGCTCCGCAGGGTCGAGTTGCGCGGTCGTGACTCCTCGTCGGCGGGGAACCCCTCGGTGAGGGCGTAGCCGAGGCCCATGTGGACGGACCCCTCGATCTGGCCCTCGCACAACTGCGGATTGACGGCACGGCCGACGTCGTGAGAGGCCACGACCCGCTCGATGTCGCCGGACTCGGGATCCAGGATCACAAGCTGGGCGGCGTAGCCGAACGTGGAGTGGATCACCGGGTTCTCGAGCCCCTCGTTCATCGAGTTGGTCCAGTCGACCCGATACTCGCCCTCGTAGTCGACACCCACCTGGCAGCCGTTGGCGACGGCCTTCTGGCAGGCCTCAGCGACCGAGCCGGCGCCCATGAGGGTTCCCCGGCTCCCGGTCGTCTGGCCGGCACCGATCTCGCGGGTGGTGTCGACGATGACCTCGATCCGCTCGGGGTCGATGCCGAGCTCCTCGACCGCCACCTGCAGGGCCACGGTGTGGACCCCCTGGCCCATCTCGGTCCAGCAGTGCCGCACCTCGACCTTGCCGTCCTCGCGGAAGTGCACGACGGCCCGGGCGATCTCCTTGAAGCCGTTGCCGAGGCCGGAGTTCTTGAGGCCCAGCCCGAGGCCGACCGGCTTGCCGGCAGCCACCGCCTCGTCGTATGCCTCGCGCACATCGTCGAGGCAGGCGCGGGCGCCGAGGCAGCCGTCGTCCATGACCTGGCCCGGGCCCCAGACCGAACCGGGCTCGATCACGTTGCGGCTGCGCATCTCCCAGCCGCTGATGCCGACCGCCGCTGCCAGGCGGTCCATGACGCCCTCCATGGCGAACTGTGCCTGGTTGGCGCCGAAGCCCCGGAAGGCGCCGCAGACCGGGTTGTTGGTGCGCACGGCCGTCGACTCGACGTCGATGTTGGGAACCACGTACGGACCGCTGGCGTGGCCGGCGGCCCGCTCGAGCACCTTCATGCCGACCGAGGCATAGGGGCCGGAGTCGCCGATCATGCGGGCCCAGAGCCCGGTGAGCCTGCCGTCGGCGTCGCAGCCGGCCCGGTAGGCCATGCGGATCGGGTGCCGCTTCGGGTGCATCAGCAGGGATTCCTCACGCGACAGCGTGCAGCGAACGGGTCGACCCAGCAGCCATGCGGCCAGCGACGTCTGGGCCTGGTTCGACATGTCCTCCTTGCCACCAAAGGCTCCACCGTTGCTCACGAGTTCGACGGTGACCCGATCGGTGTCGAGACCGAGCACCGAGGCCACCTGGTTGCGGTCGTCCCACACGCCCTGCCCGCCGGAGTAGACGTACAGGCCGCCATCGTCCGTGGGGACGGCGAGCGTGGACTCGGGTTCCACGAAGGCGTGTTCGATGCGCTGGGTCTGGTAGACGTCGTCGACCACGTGTGCCGATTCGGCGAGCGCCGCCTCGACGTCGCCCCGCGAGTAGGCCGACACCGACAGCACGTTGCCGTCGAGCCCCCAGACGGCGTCTTCGTCGGACCCGACCGCGACGACCGGGTCGCTGAACGGGGCCAGCGGCACGTACTCGACATCGACGAGCGTGGCAGCATGCCGGGCGGTCTCCCGGTCACCGGCGACGACGACGGCCAGCACGTCGCCCAGGTAGGAGGTGCGCCCGCCTTCGGGGATGAACACCGGCCAGTCCTTGTGGATCAGCCCGACGCGCAGTTCGCCCGGGACGTCGGCTGCAGTGAACACCGCCTCGACGCCCTCGACGGCCGCCGCCGCCGCGGTGTCGATCCGCACCACGTCGGCCCGGGCGTGGTCGGCGAGGTGCAGGGCTGCGTGGAGGAGTCCGGGCGGCCGCAGGTCGTCGATGAACGGCCGGTCGCCCAGGCTCAGCTCGGCGGCCTCGTACTTGATGCCGCTGCTGCCGATACCGCCACTGGGCACAGCCACCGGCACCTCGTTCCGGGCCAGCGACTCGACGGCGTCGAGGATCTTGATGTAGCCGGTGCAGCGGCAGAGGTGGGCGCCGAGGTGGCGGGCGACATCGTCACGTGTGAGGGCACTGCCCTTCCTGTCGATCTGCGCCTTGGCCCGCATCAGGATGCCCGGCGTGCAGAACCCGCACTGGAGGGCGCCGTGGGCGGCGAAGGCCGCCGCATACCGGTCCCGCTCCGCCGGGTCGAGTCCCTCGAGGGTCACGACCGATGCCCCCTCGGCCTTCTCCATCGATGTCTGGCACGCGATGCGTGCCTTCCCGTTGAGCAGGATGGTGCAGCAGCCGCACTGTCCAGACGGTGCACAGCCGTCCTTGGGTGACAGCACGTCCAACTCGTCGCGCAGGGCGGACAGCAGGTGCGGGTGGTCGTCGGATGTGGTGACCGTGGTTCCGTTGAGTTCGAAGGTGGTCATGTCGCGCCTCCCGTGTCGTTGTCGTCCGAGTTCTCGAGTGCAGCCACCACGTCCGGCGGCACGACGACGCCCTGCTGGGCGGTGATGGTGCCGTAGGCCTCGGGCCGCCGGTAGTAGCCGAAGTCGAAGAGCGTGTCCTTGTAGTTGGCGCACAGTCCGAGGTCGCATTCGGCGACGGCCAGCTCGTCGCCGACCGTCGAGCAGGTGGCCCGGACCTCGCCGCTCGGGGCGATGATGGCGCTCTCGCCGAGAAGGTCGCAGCCCTCCTCCTCGCCGGCCTTGGCCACGCCGACCACCCACATGCCGTTCTGGTAGGCGCCCGACTGCAGGCAGAGGCGGTTGTGGAACCCCTGGAGCACGTCCTGGCTCGGGTCGGGGGCGTAGTGGATCGGCGTGTTGTAGCCGATCATCGCCAGTTCACAACCCTGCAGGCCGAGCACCCGGTAGGTCTCGGACCAGCGACGGTCGTTACAGATCGCCATGCCGAGCACGCCGCCGAAGCCGGCGAACACGCCGAAGCCGGCTCCCGGGTCGAAGTAGTAGCGCTCGAGGTGCTGGAACTCCCGCCAGGGCTGGTGGTCGTGGTGGCCGGGCAGGTGCACCTTGCGGTACTTCCCGATGATGGTGCCCTGCCGGTCGACCACGATGGCAGTGTTGAAGTGCTGACCCTCCGGCGTGAGTTCGGCGTAGCCGAGGTGGAAGCCGACGCCGAGGCGGGCGGCCTCGTCGAACAGGGGACGGGTGTCTGGGCCGGGCATCTCGGTCTCGAAGAAGTGGTCGAACTCGGCCCGGTCGTCGGCCCACCAGCGGGGAAAAAAGGTGGTGAGGGCCAGTTCGGGGAACACGATGAGGTCGCAGCCGGCGTCGGCTCCCTGGCGCAACAGCGCCACGAGCCGTTCGACGACCTCGGCCCGGGTGTCGTCACGCTGGATGGGGCCGGTCTGGGCTGCGCCGACGGTGACGATGCGGCTCAAGAGGGCACTCCCCCGTCAAGGGTGGCACGGTCGACGGCGAGCATGACCTGGAGCAGCACGTCAGCGCCGGCCATGAGGTCGTCAGCGTCGGTGTGCTCAGCGGGGTTGTGGCTGATGCCGTCCCGGCTGGGCACGAACACCATGCCGGTCGGACAGACCCGGGCAAGCATCTGGGCATCGTGGCCGGCGCCCGACGGCATCCGGTTGACCGTGTGGCCGAGGCGTTCGGCGGTGGCCGCCACGATGTCGACGACCCGTTCGTCAAAGACGACCGGCTCGAAGCGGGCCAGCGATCGATCGGTGATCTCGACGCCCTCGGCTGCGGCGAGGTCGTCGACGAAGCCGGCGAGGTCGGCCTCGGCCCCCTGGAGGAGTGACTCGTCGGTGTTGCGGAGGTCGACGGTGAGCACGGCGGACCCGGCGACCACGTTGACGAGGTCCGGGTGCAGTTCGAGACGTCCGACCGTGGCGACCTGCCCGTCGCCCATCCGGGTGGCGAGCCCCCGCACGTGGGTCGCGATGCTCGCTGCGGCGAAGCCGGCATCGTGCCGGAGGTGCATCGGCGTGGTGCCGGCGTGGTTGGACTGGCCGGTCACCGTGTACTCGGTCCAGGAGATGCCCTGCACGCCGGTGACGGCACCAATGGTGACGCCCTCGGCCTCGAGGACCGGTCCCTGTTCGATGTGGAGTTCGACGAACGCGTGGGGGGCAGGACCGGGGCACGGGTACGGGCCCCGGTAACCGATGCGGTCGAGTTCATCGCCCACGACAGCGCCGTCGATCCCGATGATGTCGAGCGCCTCCTCGAGGCCCATGCCGCCCACGTAGACGAGGCTGCCGAGCATGTCCGGCGGGAAGCGGGCGCCCTCCTCGTCGGTGAAGAAGGCGACGGCGAACGGGTGCTCGGTCTCGATGCCACGCTCGGTCAGCGTCTCGAGCACCTCGAGGCCCGTGAGGACGCCGAGGTTGCCGTCGTAGCGACCGCCCGTGCGCACCGTGTCGATGTGGCTGCCGGTCATCACCGGTGGGGTGTCGGTGCGGCCGGGCCGCACGGCGACCACGTTGCCGATGCCGTCGACGGCGACGTCGAGGCCGAGGTCGTGCATCCACGTGACGACCAGGTCGCGGCCGTCGCGGTCTTCGTCGGTGAGCGCCAGGCGACACGACCCGCCGCCGTCGATGGGGCCGATCGCCGCCAGGTCCGAGATGCGCCGGAGGAGGCGGTCGCCGTCGATGCGGAGGTCCTCGTGGGTCATCTCACGCTCCGGCGAGTGCGATGTCGGTCGGTCGGACCGGCACGTGGGTGAGGTCGAGTTCGGTGGCTGCGCGGATGGCGGCGACCACAGCAGCCGTCGAAGAGATGCTGGGTGGCTCGCCGATGCCCTTGGCGCCGAAGGGAGCGCCGGGCTCCGGCTGCTCGATGAGGGCGGCGATCTCGACGGGGGGCATGTCCAGGGCCGTCGGCACGAGGTAGTCGGTGAAGGAGGCGTTGCGGATCCGACCGTCGAGCACCAGCACCTCTTCCATGACGGCGAGGCCCACGCCCTGGGCTGCACCGCCCTCGATCTGGCCGATGGCCTGGAGGGGGTTGAGCAACCGGCCCACGTCCTGGGACGTGGTGAGCTCGACCACCTTGACGAGGCCGAGGTCGCAGTCGACGTCGACGATCGCCCGATGGGCGGAGAATGCAAACGACACGTGGGCGTCGCCCTGGCCGTTCTCGTCGAGGGGCGAGGTCGGGGCATGGCGGAACTCGACCTCCGCCTCGATCGCCTCGGCGGTGACCGAAGCCAGGTCGGCCTCGAAGTCGCCCGACAGCGACACGACCCGGCCTTCGACCAGGACGAGTTCGTCGGGGTCGACGCCGCGGTCGTCGGCGACGCGGGTGAGGAGCCGGACGCGGACTTCCTCGCAGGCGGCCTGCACGGCGCCGCCCGACATCCAGGACTGTCGGCTGGCCGAAGTGGACCCGGCCGAGCCCACCGTGGCGGTGGCTGCCGGGGCCAGCACGACCTCCTCGACGCCGAGGACCTCGCGGGTGATCTGCTGGGCGAGGGTGACGAAGCCCTGTCCGACCTCGGCGCAGGCACAGGTGACGGTCGCGACGCCTCCCTCCAGGCGGCAGATGGCCGAACTGGAGTCGTCGAAACCCTCGGAGAACATCAGGTTCTTGAAGCCCAGGGCGACCGCCTCGCCGCGACGGACGTGTGCAGGGTCGGCGGTACGGCCGGCGCCCCCCGGCAGGGACATCGGGTCGCCGGAAAGCGAGGCGGCGGACGGATGGTCGACACAGGTGCGCAGCACCTCGGCAACCGGCGCTGTGCCGGTGATGACCTGGCCGGTGGACAGGCGGTCTCCCGTGGCGAGCACGTTGCGGAGGCGCAACTCGACGGGGTCCATACCGAGGGCGGCAGCCAGGCGGTCCATCTGTGCCTCGTGGCCGATGCAGGCCTGCACGGAACCGAAGCCGCGCATGGCGCCACAGGGCGGGTTGTTGGTGCGGACGACCACGCCCTCGATGTCGGCGCTCGGGACCCGGTAGGGGCCGGCGGCGAAGCAGGTGGCGTTGGCGATCACGGCACCGCTCGACGATGCATAGGCACCGCCGTCGAGCAGCAGGCGAGCCTCGACACGCACCAGGTTGCCCGCACGGTCGGCGTGGTGGCGATACCACATGCGCGCCGGATGCCGGTGCACGTGCCCGTGGAACGACTCCTCCCGGGAATAGACCATCTTCACGGGACGGCGGGTGTGGAGGGCCAGCAGGCAGAGGTGGGCGTGGAGGCTCAGGTCCTCGCGGGCACCGAACGCCCCGCCGACGCCGGCCAGCGTCAGGCGCACGAGTCCGGGTTCGAGGCCGAGGCAGGCGGCCACCTGGTCGCGGTCGGCGTGGAGCCACTGGGTGGCGATGAAGAGTTCGACGCCACCGTCCTCGGCGGGGATGGCCAGACCGGATTCCGGGCCGAGGAACGCCTGGTCCTGCATGCCCACCTCGTAGGTGCCCTCGACGACGACGTCGCCGACGACCTCCTGGTTGCCGTGGCGCAGGTGGATGCGACGGATGAGGTTGCCGTCAGGGTGGATCGGATCGGACGATTCGGCCAGGCCCGGGTCGACGAGCGGCGTCGTCACCTCGTAGTCGACGACGATGGCGTCGAGGGCGCGCCGGACGGCATCCGGATGGTCGGCGGCGACGATGGCGACCGGCTCGCCCTCGTACCGCACGACGTCGGATGCCAGCACCGGCTGGTCGGCGTGCTCGAGTCCGTAGGTGGGGCTGCCGGGTACGTCGGCAGAGGTGAGTACGGCGTGGACGCCGGTGACGGCGACCGCCGGTCCGATGTCGATCGACCGGATGCGGGCCGACGGGTGGGGCGAGCGGAGGGTTCCGCCCCAGAGCATGCGGTCGTGCCAGAGGTCGCTGGAGAAGGCGAACGAGCCGTTCACCTTGGGGATCCCATCGGGCCTCGGCGCGCTCTCGCCGATGCGGGGAGCGCCCTGGACCGTCCGAGGCTCTTCGGTGCGCACGTCGGTCATGTGCGGTTCCCCCTGCGCAGGTCGGCAGCGATCGATACGGCCTCGAGGATGCGGCCGTATCCGGTGCAGCGGCAGAGGTTGCCGCTGATCGCCTCGCGGACGATGAGGTCGTCGGGGTCGCCGCCGCCGTCCGGCAGGTCGTCGAGCAGCGTGTCGACGGCCATCAGCAGCCCCGGCGTGCAGAAGCCGCACTGCACGGCACCGGCCTCGACGAAGGCCCGCTGCACGTCCGCCAGTTCGCCGTCGGGGGCGAGGCCCTCGATCGTGGTCACCTCGCGTCCGACTGCTGCTGCGGCGAGCACGAGGCAGGAGCAGACCAGTTCGCCGTCGACCTGGACCGAGCACGAACCGCATTCGCCCTCCTCGCAGGCGTTCTTCGAGCCCGGCAGGCCCAGGCGCTCGCGCAGGACCCAGAGGAGGCTCTCGCCGAGGTGGGCGTCGGGGACCTCGTGGTCGTTGCCGTTGACCCGCAGCACGTAGGGACCTGCACTCACGGGGCACTCTCCGAAAAGGCCCGCCGCAGCGCACGCCGGGCGAGGACGCCGATGGCGTGGCTCCGATAGGCGGCGGTCCCGCGCTGGTCGTCGATCGGGCGGGCGGCCTCGGCGACCAGGCCGGAGAATCGGTCGACGGCGGCGTCGGGCACGGAACCGGTGTCCCAGTCGATGGCGCCATCCACGAAGGCTTCGGCCTCGACGGCACGCACCGGCACCGGGGCGACCGAGCCCAGCCCGACCCGCACGCTTCGACCGGCACGGTCCACGACGAGGGCCAGGGACGCCACCGAGATGACCATGGCGTTGCGGGTGCCGACCTTGAGGAACTCCTGGGGTCCGTCGAGCACCGGGACCCGCACGGCCTCGATCAACTCCTCCGGTTCGAGGGCGTTCTGCTTGACGCCCGTGACGAAGCGGTCCAGGGCCAGTTGACGGGTTCCGTGCGACGACCGGAGGACGACGGTGGCGTCGAGGGCGGCGAGCACCGGCAGGGTGTCGCCGGCCGGAGAGGACGTGGCGAGGTTGCCGCCGAGGGTGCCGGCGTTGCGGATCTGCGGGGAGCCGACGGTTCGGGCGGCCTGGGCGAGTGCAGGCAGGAGGACCGGAAGTTCCCCACGCCCCATCTCCGAATAGGTCAGTCCGGCCCCGAGCACGAGTTCGTCGCCCTCCCGCCGCCAACCGCGCAATTCGTCGACCCGGTCGATGACCACGACGTGGTCGAATCCGACCTGTCCACGGTTGATGCCAACCATGAGATCGGTGCCGCCCGCCAGCAACAGGGCGTCCGGGTGCTCGGCGAGTGCCGTACAGGCGTCTTCGAGGGTACGCGCGATGGTCACCGGCATGGCCTCCATGCTGCCGTCTTTTCAACAATTTGTCAACGCGTGCGCCGAGGTCTACGCTGTCCGACGTGGCGCACCCTCTCCTCGACGCCCTCGATTCCGTGGCCGACTCGCTCGGCGCCACCCTGCTCGGCCCCGACGAACTGACCGAGGCCGACATCCCGCTGCTCTGGGAGGGCGAACTCGTCGGCGGCCTGCGCCGCCCCGACCTGAACCACGCCCTAGACCGGCTCCTCGAGGCAGCGGCACGGGAGATCGGTGCGGCCTGTGTCGACATGGACCGCAACCAGAAGCAGGCCGCCGTCGCCCTCCTCGGCAACTGGGGGGCGTTCACGCTGCGCAAGTCCGTGGAGGATGTCGCCGAGGCACTCGGGGTCAGCCGCTTCACCATCTACAACTACCTGGAGCGCGCCGAAGCGGACTCGTAGGAGCCGGCCGATTACCGTCGGCTCGCATGAGCAACTCCCCCACGAACGACGAACTCGCCGGCGAGGACGCAGTCGGCCTGGCCGACCGGATCAGGCGTGGCGACCTCTCACCGGTCGAGGCCGTGCAGGCGACCATCGACCGGATCGAACGACTGGATGGCGACCTCAATGCCGTCATCCACAAACAGTTCGAGGACGCCCTCGAGTTGGCGGCCTCCCCGGACCTCCCCGACGGGCCGTTCCGCGGCGTGCCGATGCTGCTGAAGGACCTCTGGGCCGAGGAGGCCGGCCGGCCCCACCACGCCGGCATCCAGGCCCTCAAGGACGCCGACCACCGCTCGACCATCGACTCCAACATGGTCACCCGCTACAAGGAGGCGGGCTTCGTCATCGTGGGACGGACCAACACGCCGGAGTTGGGCCTCGTGGCCACCACCGAGTCGCTCGCCTACGGGCCCTGCAGGAATCCGTGGAACACCGGGCACGGCACCGGAGGCTCCTCGGGTGGAGCGGCCGCTGCAGTGGCCTCGGGCATGCTCCCTGCCGCCAACGCCAGCGACGGTGGCGGCTCCATCCGCATCCCGGCCGCCATGTGCGGGCTCGTCGGCCTCAAGCCCTCCCGGGGCCGCGTGTCGATGGGGCCCGTAAAAGAGGAGTGGGGCCTCTCCGTCCAGCACGTGGTGTGCCACACCATGCGGGACTCCGCCGCGATCCTCGACGCCACCGCCATCCCGTTCCTCGGAGACGGCGTCGTCGCACCAGACCACGGCCGCCCGTGGGTCGACCAGACGGGCCGAGATCCCGGCAGCCTCCGCATCGGCTTCATGGACCACAACCCCCGCACCGAAGTCCACCCCGACTGCGCCGATGCGACCCGACGCACCGCCGCGATGCTCGAGGACCTCGGGCACCACGTCGAAGACGCCCATCCGCCGGCGCTCGAGCAGATCGACGAGCTGGGCTGGGCCTTCGGCGTCAACTGGGGAGTCGGGGCCGTGCTGAGCCTCGAACACCTCGGTGGCCAACTGGGCCGCGAGGTCACCGAGGCGGACGTCGAACCCGGCACCTGGTTCCTGGCCGAACGCGGCCGGGACATCTCCGCGGTCGACTATGCGCGGGCGCAGGGGGCCATGAGTACCTTCCGGCGCTCCATGGCCGAATGGTGGGAGTCGGGATTCGACCTACTGGTCACCCCGACGACCGCCCTGCCACCGCCGCCGATCGGCGAACTCACCCCGACAGACGACGATCCGGTCCGCGGCTCGAAGCGGTCGATGCCCTACGCCACCTTCACGTCACCGTTCAACACCACCGGCCAGCCGGCCATCTCGCTGCCGCTGGGAAGCTCCGACGGCCTTCCGGTCGGCGTGCAGTTGGTGGCCGCCTACGGCCGAGAGGACCTGCTCATCGCCGTCGGATCACAACTCGAGGCCGAGGCCCGCTGGTCCGACCACCGCGCCCCGATCCACGCCTGACCGAAAGCAACGATCAGGCGTCGAGGACCTGATGGGCGGCCTGGGTGATGTCGACCACCGGCGGTTCGGTTGACCATGGGAAGTTGATCCACAGGTCGGTGTGCTTCCAGACGTACTCGCAGTCGACCACCGACTGGGACTTCTGGTAGAGGACCGCCGAACGCACCTCGGCGACCCGCTCGAGGGCGCTGTTGCGCACCAGTTCGAGGGTGTGGCCGGTGTCCGCCACGTCGTCGACGATGAGGACGTGCGTATTGTCGAGGTCGACCCAGTCGACGTACGGCGGCAGGATCACCGGCAGGTCGAGGCGTTCGTCGACGCCGGTGTAGTACTCGACGTTCATCACGTAGAGGTTCTTGACCGCAAGGGCGTAGCCCAACGAGCCGGCCACGAAGAGGCCGCCCCGGGCGATGGCCAGGATCATCTCGGGCCTGTAGCCGTCTTCGGCCACCATCTGCGCGAGTTCGCGCACGGCGACGCCGTACCTCGTCCAGTCCATCTCCTCGCGTGCGGGTTCCATGCTCTCGGACTCTGTCACCTTCGTCGTGCTCCATGCCTCGGCTGTCGTGACCCGGGACGCTAGCCCGAGTCAGGCAGGTCAGTCATAGGTCGCCGCCACCCGCCAGCAACCGGCCTCGAGCACCAGGAGGCGGGCCACGCCGTCGTCGGCCACCACCTGCAGGCGAACCCGGCGACGGTGGCGACGCGGATCCCACCAGCGCTCGTCCACCGGCCACGGGCCCGCCCAGGCGGCGACATGTGCCCCTCGACCATCCACCCGAAGCGCTACCGGCGCTGCCGACAGCACCCCTCGGCCGTCGACCCGGACCGGACGGCCGCGGTCGTCGAGGAGCTCGGCCGGCACCGGATCGGCATGGACCGCCGCCGGGGAGGGTGGGGGCAGCACCCCCGGCCACGGCGGGGCATCGGACGGCGGGGCATCGACTCGGCCGACCTCCCCCACCCCACCCGTCAGGGGGACCAGGACCAGCTGATCCACCGGGTCGCGTCCGCCCCGCCACTCGGGCAGCCGCACCGACCCCTCTCCCAGCAGGCCCACCACCCGGGCGAGGGCCCGGGCCGCCCGCTCGTCGGCCGCCGTTGCCCCGCCCCAGAACCCGGCCTGGTGGCCGGTGGCCGGTACCACCTCGTCGGGCAACAGGGCCAGGCGCACCAGCCCGGCGGTGGGCCGGACCGCCGGTGGGCCGTGCAGCCAGCCCTCCAACTGCCAGCGGACCCGGTCGACCAGCGCCGACGTCCCGAGCACCCCCTCGTCGCGCCAGCAGCGGGCGAGGCGCTCGCCGTGCTCGGTCTCGGCCTCGACCACCACCCGGGTGCAAGCCAGGCCCCGGCCCCGCAGGTCGTCATGGAACTGCTCGGCCAGGGCCCGGGCGGCGAAGGCGACCCGGTCGATCCGGTCGACCGGCGGGTCCAGGTCGACCGCCACGGCCAGGTCGGGCGGCGGGCGACGGACCTGCGGCGGGGTCCCGTCGAGGCCGGCGGCCAGTCGATGGGCGGCCTGCCCCTCGGCCCCGAAGCGCCCGACCACGTCGGTCGCCGACAGGGCGGCGAAGGCCCCGAGGGTGGTGAGGCCCAGCCGAACCAGCACGTCGGCCAGGTCGGGGCGACCCAGCACCCCGACCGGCTGGGGGGCGAGGAAGGCCGGACTGCCGCCGACCGGCACCACGAGCGATCCTGCGATGCCGGTGCCCGCCACCCGTGCCGCCAGGTCGGCGGCAAACCGGCCGTCGGCCACCCCCAGGCGACAGCCCGGGTGGGCGGGGCCGACTGCAGCGTCGAGCGCCGCCCCGACCGCCTCGGCGGTGCGGTCCAGCAGCGCCGCCTCGCCACCGAGCAGCCGCAGCGGCCCCCGGACCCCGAAGGCGCAGGCACCGGGCCGGGACACCTCCACCCACGGGGTCACATCCTCGAGGGCGGCGACCACCGGTTCGAAGCGTCGGGCCTCCGCCGCCTCGTCGCGCTCGAGGACGGCCACCTCGGGGCAGCGCCCCTGAGCCTCGCGGCGGCGCTGCCCGCGGACCACCCCGGCGGCCCGGGCCGCCTCCGAGGCTGCGGCCACCCGGCCGGCGGCCAGCACGAGCGCCGGCTCGCCGGGCGCCACCCCGAGGGCGGTCAGGGACCAGTCGGGACAGCGGACGACCAAGGTGCGGGGACCGGGGTCGAAAGCAGGGTTCACGGAAGGGAGGGAACTCCCCGGGCGTCCGGGAGCAGCAGCAACGCCCGTCGCTCCCGGGCGTTGCGCCCCCGACCGGTGGCGACGACCTCGGCCCGTCGACAGCGCAGGCGCCCGTAGCCGTCCTCGGGTCCCTCCCAGGCGGCGTCGGCCAGGGCCAGCTCGAGGTCGGGGCGATCGGGCCACGAGGCGTCCCCGATCCGGATCAGCACCGAACCCCGCTCGCGGGCCCGGGCGGCCAGGCGTCGGGCGTCAACGGCCCGGACCTGCCGGCGGGGGGCGACCAGCACCAGGTCGAGGCCACCGACGAGGGCGGCCACCACGGCCCCCCACTGTCGCGATGCCGTCGGTCCGGACAGGTCGACCACGGCCAGGCGGGCGAGGGCCACCCCGGCCTCGGCCGCTGCGGCGAGGCCGAGGTCGGGGTCGCCGACCACCGCCGCCCACGAGCCGGTGGCGGTGGCGGTGGCGATCAGGGCAAGGGCGAGGGAGCGGCCCCCCGGGCCGACCACCCCGACGGTGCTCCCCCGCCGCAGGCCGTCGGGCAGCAGGTCGGCCAGGGCCGGGGACACCGGCAAGGTGCGCTCGCCGGCCGGGGTCCCCGTACGGGCACGGCGGGCCGCCTCGGCGAGGGACCGTGGTCGGGAACGCGGGGCGGGGGCGGGCTCCTCGATGGCATCGTCGTCGAACGGCTCGGGCTCAGCCAGCAGGCCGGCGGGAAGTGTGAATGCGTGGCCGGGTGATCGCACCATCTCCCCAGTATCGAACATATGTTCGATACTGGCAAGGGGGCCCGGTCAGTCGGCGGGTGGCGATGCGGCGTGGGTCCGGACCCAGGCGTGCATGGCGATGCCCGAGGCGACCCCGGCGTTGATGGATCGGGTGGAGCCGTACTGCGGGATCGAGCACACCAGCGACGCCGCCTCCCTGGCGGCGGCCGAGAGTCCCGGGCCCTCCTGTCCGAACAACAGCACGCACCGTTCGGGCAGGTCGGCGTCGTCGATCGGCACGGCACCCGGCAGGTTGTCGATCCCGACGATCGCCAGGCCCTCCCCCGCCGCCCAGGCCAGCAGGTCGTCGACCGTGGGGTGGTGGTGGACGTGCTGGTAGCGGTCGGTGACCATCGCCCCGCGCCGGTTCCAGCGCCGCCGTCCGACGATGTGCACGGCGGCGGCGAGGAACGCATTGGCGTTGCGCACGACGGTGCCGATGTTGAGGTCGTGCTCCCAGTTCTCGATGGCCACGTGGAACGGGTGCCGTCGGGTGTCCAGGTCGGCGACGATCGCCTCGACCCGCCAGTAGCGGTAGCGGTCGACCACGTTGCGCCGGTCGCCATCGGCGAGCAGGTCGGGGTCCAGGCGCGGGTCATCCGGCCAGGGTTCGGGATGGGGCCCGACGCCGACGCCCGAAACCCCCCCGGGCCCGGTCGCAGGATTCACTCCGCCTCGGTGGCGAAGTCCTCCTCGGTGGGCACGTCGACGCCCTCGACGTAGTACAGGTGGAGGTCGGCGATCACGTCGACGATGCCCTCGGTGCCGTGGTCGACCAGTTCGACGGTGACCATGTTGGCGTTGACGTGCACGCCGGCGATGCCGCCGAGGGCGAACAGGCGGCGGGCCAGTTCGTCGGCCGGAGCGTCACCCGTGACCTCGTCACCGGCCGCGTAGCGCTCGTGGCCCATGCCGGTGAGGCTGCGGTTGATCTCGTAGCGGACGATGCCCTCACGGAAGGACGGCTTCTCGACGACGGTGATCGGCTGGCCCATGGCGGCGCAGGCTAGCGGTCGTGGACGGGCCCGCCCCGGTCCTCACGAGGGGGCTGTCGGGGGACCATGTGGCGTGCGGCGTCGCGGTCGAGGCGGTGGAGTCGCAGCGCCAGGACGACCGAGACGAGCGCCAGCGCCGAGTGGACCAGCTTGAAGCGGGCGTCGTGGTCGCCGAACACCATGCCGAACCAGCGCACCGCCCAGAAGGCCGCGGTCCAGAGGCAGAAGATGGCGACGAGTCGGGTGGATCCGACCGGGTGCTGCTTCAACCAGCCGGCCATCACCGCAATGGAGATGCCGGCGAAGCCGAGGAAGACGCCGGCCGCGACAAGGCGCCAGGAGCGATCGGCCGACGTCAGGGAGTCGTCGGCGAGGATGTTCCGGACGCGCCCGACCCAGACCACGATGGTCCAGGCGATGAGGACGGCCAACAGCCGGGTGACCCGTTGCACGGGGAGGCAACCTAGCGAGACCCGCCAGAAACGGGTCACACAGCGCGCATTGGGCCGGGGAGCCCGTCCATGAACGACCAGGACCGCCGGTGGTAGTCGGTCGCACCGTGGACGGCGAGGGCTTCTCGGTGCGCCGGTGCCGGGTACCCCTTGTTGTCGGCGAAGGCGTAGGCCGGGTACCGGATGGCGGCCTCCCGGAGGATCCGGTCCCGGGTGACCTTGGCGACGACGGAGGCGGCGGCGATCGACAGGCTGCGCTGGTCACCCCGAACGATCGGCGTGGCGATGCCGCCGCCGACGAAGTCCCAACTACCGTCGAGCAGTACGTGGTCGACATGGATGACGAGCCCGTCGAGCGCCCGTCGTGCGGCCAGGCGTTGGGCGGCCGACATGCCGAGGTCGTCGCACTCGTCGTTGGAGGCGTGGCCGATCGACCAGGCGACGGCCCAGCCGGTGATCCGGTCGTAAAGGGCTTCCCGCTCGGGTTCGGTGAGCATCTTCGAGTCGCGCACGCCGGTGATGCGCCGCTCCCGATTCACCACGACTGCGCCGACGGTGAGCGGCCCGGCCCATGATCCCCTCCCGACCTCGTCGAGTCCGGCGACGACCCCGTGTCCGGCGGCCCAGAGGCGCCGCTCGAAGGCGAGGCCGGGTGCCTTGCCCTGCAGCGCCTTGCGCATCTTCGAACGACTACCCATGTCGCGACCCTATGACCGGTCGCCGATCCGTTCGGCGGACCCGTCGTAGGCTCCAGAGCGATGGCTACACGCAGAACGAGCATCCGGTCCGCCGGGTCGGCCGGGTCCATCCTTTCCGCCGGTTCGGCCGCCTCGATCCTTTCCGTGGGCTCGGTCGGATCGATCCTCTCGGTCGGCAGTGCCGGTTCGATTCTGTCGATCGGGTCGGCCGGTTCGATCCTGTCGATCGGGTCGGCTGGTTCGATCCTGTCGATCGGCGGCCTTGGCTCGGTGCGGGGCCGGCGACCGGGTGCCGCCCACGCCCCGGAGCCCGCCGACCTGGGGGTGTTCCGGCAGGTGGAGGCGCCCCGGCGATTGCGGGTCGTGGCGACGGCCGGGCTGCTGCTGGCCCTGTGCAACCGCTGCTAGGAGAAGCTGCCCGAATCCGGCGGTAGCCCGGTTGAGGGAGGCACCAGCGCCGCCAGCAGTGCCTCGCCGGTCGACTCGGTGGACGAGAAGTTGGGGTCCAGCCCGGGCACCGTGAGCCGGAACAGCCTGTCGTCGTGTGGGTCGAGCTCCCAGAGCAGCGCTGGGCGCTCTCCGTGCCAGCGGATCCCGTACGACAGCATTCCGTAGGTGGTGGGCAGGCCGTGCACCTCGACGGGCTGCCCGAACCACGATGACGGGACCTCCCCGAGCAGGGTCAGACCGTCGCCCTGCGGTGCCGCCAGCCGTCGGGCCAGGTCCCACATCGGGCCATCCGGATCCGCCACCGGCCCGGAGAGCGCCTCAGCGTCTGCGGAGGCGCGGGCGTCGCCCCGGGCGGCGAAGAGGCCGGCAAGGCGGCCGGCGGCACCCGGCTCGGATGCGGCTGCAGTGCCGGAGGCGACGAGCGCCTCGAGGGGGAGGTCGGCGAAGGGCTCCGGCCGACGATGGAGGTCCCAGCAGGTGGCGGCCGCACGCAACCACCCGGCCAGGTCATCCCGATGGTGTGCGGCGATCCGGTCGACGGCATCGCGCAGCAGCCCCCAGGCGGCCAGCTGCACGGCCACGTCGGGCGTCGGCTCGGCGAGGAGAAGGTCGACCAGCCCGGTCGACGCAGAGGCGCTCAACGCCTCGTCGGGTAGTTCCACACGCGTCGCCTGCTCCAGCCGGGTGGCCCAGCCGGCTGCGATCCGGTCGGGCTCGGGAAACAGTGAGGGGTCGCCACCCGGCACGACGAACCGGAGCGACTGGCGGTGCAGCAGGGGCACGATCAGGGCACCGGCCGTTCCCCCATCGTGGCTCGACACCGGATCGGGTGCCGCCTGGCCGGCACCACCGCTGGTCACGACCGACCAGAGGTCGGCCGACCCGTCGACGAGGGCGAAGCGCCCGGCATCGCGATCGGCCGCACAGGCGACCACGCCGTCGGCAACCAGCCGACGACCCTCTACAGCGAGGTTCCGGATGTCGCCGTCGACGGTGATCGCCACCGCCACCGGAACCGGCGTCTCGTTCGCCAACTCGACGACGACCGCCGGACCGTCGCCGATCGCCGCCCAGGTGGTCGCCAGGATGTCGCCACCGGCCACCCGCAGGCGGGTCTCGAGCACGGGCGCCGGACCCGGACGGACCTGGCGCACCGCCCGTTCGGCGGACGGGTCGTACCAGCGGTCGTCGGCGCCGATCCACCAACCGACCCGCACGGGTCGATCGGGCAGGTGGACGACCGCCGAGCCGTCGACCACGGCACAGAAGCCGTCGTCGGTCCCGACCCGGGTGCCCACCGGTGCGAGCGAGGGAGTCATCGGGACGCGCGGCGACCGAAACCGGTCGAGCAGGCCCATGCTCAGTCGACCTCGGGGCGGGCCCGTCGGGCCATGAGCGCCGCCCAGACCTCCACGGGGGGCCGGCCACCGTCGATGACGGCCCGCACCCCTTCGGCGATGGGCATCTCGATACCGGCCTCGGCGGCGAGTTCGCAGACGACGCCGGCGGTGCGGACCCCCTCGGCCACCTGGTCCATCCCAGCCAACACCTCGGCCGGCGGACGGCCCCGCCCAACCTGTTCGCCGACCCAACGGTTGCGGCTTTGCGGGCTCATGCACGTGACGAGGACGTCGCCCAGGCCCGCCAGGCCCGCCAGGGTCCGGGGGTCGCCACCCAGAGCCTCGCCCAGGCGGGTCAGTTCGGCCAGGCCGCGGGTGATGAGGGCGGCCCGGGCGTTGTCGCCGGTCCCGAGGCCCTCGGCCATCCCGGCGGCGAGGGCGATCACGTTCTTGACGGCGCCGCCGACCTCGCAGCCGACGACGTCGTCGTTCGTGTAGACGCGCAGGCGGTCGGAAGCCAGCAGCTCCTGGAGCGTCTCGGCGACGCCGGCGTCGGAGCAGGCAACGACCGTCGCCGCCGCCCGACCGTCGAGGATCTCCTTGGCGAGGTTGGGGCCGCTGAGCACGCCGACCGGGTGGCCCGGAAGCAACTCGGCGGCCACCTGGGTCATGCGGAGGCGGGTGCCCTGCTCGAAGCCCTTGGCGAGGCTGACCACCGGCACGTCGGCGCCGATGGCCGGTACGGCGGCGGCGAGCGTCTCGCGGAACCCGTGCGTCGGCACGCCGACCACCACCACGTCGGCACCCGAGACGGCCTCGGCGATGTCGGCGGTGGCCTCCAACTCTCCGGCCAGGTCGAAGCCGGCGAGGTAGCGCTGGTTGCCGCGCCCTTCGGCGATGTCGGCGACCACGTCGGGGCGGCGGGACCACAGCACGGTCGACACCCGGGGGGCGAGCAGCGAGGCAACGGTCGTACCCCAGGAGCCTGCACCGATCACGGCCGCCCGAGTCGTCATGCGGGCGAGCCTAGGGCGCCGACGGATTCCGGCGGGTGGCCCGCCCATAGACTCTCCGGGTGCAGACGGCCGTGCTGATCCCGCTCAAGGCGTTCCGCGGCGCCAAGGCACGCCTGTCGCCGGTCCTCGATGCGGGCGAGCGGGCCGACCTCGCCCGCCGGATGGCCGAGACGGTGATCGCCGCCGCAGCGCCACTGCCCGTGGCGGTGGTGTGCGACGACGACCAGGTCGCCGACTGGGCGGAGGGACTCGGAGCGACCGTGATCCGGGTCGACGGGCCCGGCCTCGACCGGGCGGTCCACGCCGGCATCGCCGCGCTGGCCGTCGACGGCTTCGATCAGGTGATCGTCGCCCACGGTGACCTGCCCCGGGCCACCGACCTCGCCCGCTGTGCCGACTTCGACGGGGTCACGCTCGTGCCCGACCGGCACGGCGACGGCACGCCCGTGGCCGTGGTCCCGGTCGATGTCGGCTTCCGGTTCGCCTACGGGCCGGGCTCCCATGCCCGCCACGTCGCCGAGGCGCAACGCCTGGGCCTTGCGTGGCGCAGCCTCCCCGACCCGGACCTGGGCTGGGACGTGGACGAGCCCGCCGACCTCGAGTTCCAGACGTCGACGTGACCGGACTGGCGCTGCCCGGCCGCGCCCTCGCGGTCGGTGCCCACCCGGACGATGTCGAGTTGTACGCCGGAGCCACGCTCGCAAGCTGGACCGCCTCCGGCTGCGAGGTCCACATCCTCGTGTGCACCGACGGCTCGAAGGGCAGTTGGGACGTGGACGAGGATCCGTCCCGACTGGTCGCCACCCGACGCGACGAGCAGCACGCCGCCGTCGAGCGTCTCGGAGCGACCGGCGAGGTGGCCTTCCTCGACCGGGTCGACGGCGAACTCGACACCGACCGTGCCACGGCCCACGAGGTGGCGGCATGGATCCGACGGATCCGACCCGACGTGCTCCTCGGCCACGACCCGTGGCGGCGCTGGCGGCTTCACCCCGACCACCGGGCGGCGGGCTTCCTCGTCACCGACGGTGTGGTGGCCGCCCGCGACCCGCACTTCCTGACCGACTCCGGCCTCGCCCACCACCGTCCGGACGAACTGCTGCTGTTCGACACCGAGGAACCGAACCACGCCGAACCGGTCGACGAGGTGGCAGCCGCAGCCAAGGTGGCGGCGCTGCTGGCGCACCGCTCACAGCACCTCTCGACCATGGGCATCGGTACCGACGACGACGGCTCGCAGGCCGGTGCCTTCCGCGCCGGGATCCTCGCCGAACTTGCCGAGGTGGGGCAGCGCTTCGGCGTCCCCCTCGCCGAGGGCTACCGCCGCATCGAGGGCCTCTAGGCGGGCTCGGCCAGCAGCCCCTCGATCAGCACCACCAGGTCCAGGGGGCGGTCACCCTGAATGCTGTGGCCGGCGCCCTCGACCGTCGTGACCGACACGTCGGGCTGCCGGCGCCGGAACTCCTCGACGTCCTCGTCGCCGACGACGCTCCACGCTCCGCCCAGCCACAGGTGGACGGGGCACGCCAGCGACGAGACCCGGTCCCAGAGGGCGCCGAAGTCGGGTGCCTTCTCCTTCGGCTTCTCCCCGGTCTTCCAGTCGCGCATCGGATCCCAGCGCCACGACCACGAGCCGTCCTCCTGTTCGCAGGCGTTGTGCAGGACGCCACGGCGCAGCGACGACTCGGATCGGGTGGGGTTGTGCTCGACGGTGTGGGCGAGGATGGCGTCGAAGTCGTCAAAGTGTGCAGGCCCCGACACGAAGTTGATGATCGGCTCGGCCTTGGCGTGGTCGGTGCCGGGGGTGATGTCGACCAGTCCGAGCCGTCGCACCAGGTCCGGACGGCCGGTCGCCAGGCACAGCGCCGTCAGGCCTCCGAGCGACATGCCGACGACCGCCTCGGCCCCGGGAGCATGGACCTCGACCACCCGGGCAACCTCGGCGGCCAGCACCTGCGGTGTGTAGTCCTTCTGCGGTCTCCAGTCGGAGTGGCCGTGTCCGGGCAGGTCGATCGCCAGCAGCGACCGCCCGAGGGCGAGGGCGACCGTGTCCCAGGTGTGGGCGTTCTGCGCCCCGCCGTGCAGCAGCACCAGTTCGGGCGCCCCGGTCCCCCACAGAATGGCGCTCACGGCCAGGCCGGCGGGGCCCTCCACCTCGAGCCGTTCGACCGGAGGCGGACCTTCCCAGGCCAGTTCGGCCTCAGCCGCGTTGTCGGCCAGCATCGAGAACTCGTCGTAGGGCTGCATCGGACCTCCCGTCGCCGCGGAACCTAGCCCCGGGGCTGTCCACGGCCGGTACCGCCGTGCCAGACTGCGCGGGCATGGACCCCACGTCACCACGTACCTTCGACTGGACCCTCATGGAGGACGGCACGGCCGACGACTACCTCGAGTCGATCGCCACCTTCAAGCGCCACGTCCACGACTCGCTGACCGACCACCTCTTCGGTCTGCTCCGCTCGATGGAGGGACCCCGCTTCGGCTATCAGGTCGACCGCTACCGGCATTCGCTCCAGAGCGCCTCCCGGGCACTGCGCAACGGCGAGGACACCGAGATGGTCGTGGCGGCGCTGCTCCACGATGTCGGCGACATGGTCGCCCCCGCCAACCACTCGGCCGTGGCCGCCGACATCATCAAGCCATACGTGTCGGACCGGACCCACTGGATCATCCGGCACCACGGCGTGTTCCAGGGGTACTACTACTTCCACCACCTCGGCGGCGACCGGGATGCACGGGAGGCCTTCCGCGAACACCAGTGGTTCGACGACTGCTCGGCCTTCTGTCACGAGTACGACCAGAACTGCTTCGACCCCGCCTACGACGACCTCCCGCTCGAGGAGTTCCGGCCGCTCGCCGAGGAGGTCTTCCGTCGGCCCAGTCGCTTCGAGATGGTGGTGCTCGCCTAGGGCTCCAGCACCACCTTGATGGCGCCGGCTGCCCGGTCGGCGGCCACCCGGAAGGCTTCGGGGGCGTCGTCCAGGCTGAACCGGTGCGTGATGACCGCCTCGGCGAGTTCCGGGCAGTCCCCCAGCAGGGCCGCCGCCTCGTCGACCTCGCGCACCCCGTGGTGGTGCCCGTAGGTGTACGAGGGCTGCATCCGGACCTCCTTGACCACGAAGGTCGTGGCGTTCGGGATGGTCAGCGGTTCCCAGTAGACGGCGGGCACCGAAAGCACGGCGCCGGGCCGGGCATGGTCGAGGGCCATGGCGACGGCGCTCCCGGTGCCGGCAGCGTCGACCACGATGTCGTACTCGCCCGACGCGGCGGTGCCGGCGCCCAGGCGCTCGCCGGCGGCGACCTGGTGGTCGTGGCGGGCCGAGAGGTCGACGTCGGCGCCGGCGGCACGGAACGTCGCCACGCAGGCCAGGCCGATCATCCCGCCACCGACGACGAGCACCCGCTGGCCCGGCTCTGCGCCGGCCGAGTTTGCGGCGTGCTGGGCAACGGCCAGCGGCTCGACAAGGCAGGCATCGGCGACGCGCACGCCGTCGGGCAGGGGGATGAGGCAGGACGAGTCGACGACCAGCCGGTCGGCCATGCCGCCGTCGCGGGCGATGCCGTACATGGTGCCGCTGCCGTTGCGGCAGAGGTGGGTCTGGTCGTCGAGGCAGCGGTCGCAGGCCCCGCAGTGCATGAGGGGCTGGATCGCCACGGGTGTGCCGTCGGCGAGGTGGCCGGCGCACTCGTGGCCGAACGTGACCGGGATGCCGAAGCCCTGCAGGTGCAGGTCCGAGCCACAGATCCCCGAGGCGGCGATGTCGACGACGACCTCGCTGTCGGACGGATCAGGCTCGTCGACCTCGACGACCGTGAACTCCCCGTCCACGGTCCGCACGGCTCGCACCCTGGCGCTCCTCCCGATCAATGCGACCTTCCACCACGGTTGTAGTCGCCGGAGACCGTGGACCTACGATCCGGCTGTGGCGAACCCCCTCCGACCCTCCCCCGACCGGCCGGCCCTCGACCTGCTTGACGGCGACTTCTACGTGAACGACCCGTACCCGACCTATGCCTGGATGCGGGATCATGAGCCCTTCTACTGGGACGAGGTCAACGAACTCTGGGGCGTGTCCCGCTACGACGACATCATCGAGGTCGAGCGCGACAAGTTCCGGTTCACCAACTCGGGCAACGAAAAGGGCGGCTATCGGCCCAACATCCCGGCCGACGCCTCGATCATCGCCCTCGATGACCCGCACCACACGGTGCGCCGCAACCTGGTCTCGCGGCGCTTCACGCCGCGGGCCGCCGGCAACTGGGAGGACCACGTGCGCGGCGTCGTCACCGGCCTGCTGGACGGCCTGGCCGAGAACGGCGAGGCCGAGGTCATTTCGCAGCTGGCAGCGCCGCTGCCGGCCCAGATGATCGGGCTGCTGCTGGGCTTCCCCCACGAGTCCTGGCCGCAGCTCAAGGAGTGGTCAGAGCGCACCATCGCCCTCGGTGGCGGCCCCCGCTACCACGACGAGGACGGTGTGATGGCGGTCTTCGAGTTTACCGAGGCCTGCATGAACGTCTACGAGTCGACGAAGTCCGAGCGTTCGGGCGGCGGCTGTCCGGTCGACACGGTCATGGACGTCTGGGTCGACCGGGAGGTCGAGGGTCTCGCCGACTACCCGTTCGGCCTCGACGAGATCATCTCCGACTGCCTCCTGCTGCTCGACGGCGGAGCCGAGACGACCCGCACGGTGATCGCTCGCACGCTCGTCGAGTTGACCCGGTGCCCCGACCAGTTCCAGGCGCTCGTCGATGGCGCCGACCCGGTCGTGGCGACCGAGGAGTTCATCCGATGGGTCACCCCGATCCACAACATGTGCCGGGTGGCGACCGAGGACATCGAGATCGGCGGCGTGACCGTCGGCGCCGGCGAGCAGGTGCTGCTCATGTACTCGTCGGCCAACCGCGACCCGGCCCAATTCGCGGACCCCGAGTCGTTCGACGTCACCAGGGACCCCAACCACCACCTGGCCTTCGGCAACGGCACCCACTTCTGCCTGGGGGCGGCGCTGGCCCGGCTCGAGATTCGGGTCTTCTTCGAGGAGTTCTCCCGGCGCTTCCGCAACCCGCGCCTGGCTCCCGGCACTGAGCCGGTCGAGATGCCGAACGCCTTCGTCTACGGCCTCCGCGAGGCCCACCTGGTGGTCGACCCGGCCTGAGCCGTCCGGTCAGTCGGGCAGGTTGCCGGACATGACGTCGTCGCCGAGGGAGGGTGCCACGAACTGCGAGAAGTCGGGACCAGCCCGCAGGGCGTTGCCGCCGTCGACGTTGATGCAGGTGCCGGTGATCCAGCGGGACTCGGGGCCGATCAGGAACCGGACCAGGTTCCCGACGTCCTCCGGTTGCCCGACGTCGCCCATCGGAGTGTTGCGGATGTAGCTGTCGTACACGTCGCTGTCGGTGGGGATCATGCTCATGATCTCGGTGGCGATGAAGCCGGGTCGCACGGCGTTGAACCGCACGTTCGAGCGTCCGAACTCGTCGGCTGCGTTGCGCATCATCTGCTCGATGCCGGCCTTGGCCACCGGGTAGGCGCCGAAGTTCGGATGCGTGACGTGTCCCGCGATCGACGACATCCCGACGACAGAGCCGCCACCGTTGGCCACCAGGTGCGGCACGGCGTGCTTGACGCACAGCATCGTGCCGAGCACGTTGAGGTGCAGGACCCGAAGGAACTCGTCGGTGTCCTGGACGTGGTACGGCCCCATGCCACCACCGCCCCCGGCGTTGGCCACGACCCCGGCCAGGTTGCCCGCCGCCTCGACGGCTGCCCCGACCGCCACCTGCACCGAGCCCTCGTCGGTCACGTCGGCGACGACGTACCCCACGCTTCCCCCGTGGCCGGGCTCGATGACCTCCTGCGACTCGGCCAACGTCGCCTCGGTCCGCCCACAGATCGTGACGACGGCTCCGTCCGCGGCCAACGCCGCTGCGCAGGCCCGGCCGATGCCGGTGCCCCCACCGGTGACGAGGACGCCCTGCCCCTCGAGTGCTCCGTCTGCCATGCAGCCATGTTCGCCCATCAGGTCGGACGAGCCGCACCCGGGGCAGTCGCCGGTCAACCCTTCCGGCGACGCTCGTCCTGTTCCTCGAGCAGGTGCATCAGGCCCGGAAAGTCGGGGACGGCCCGCAGCGCCCGGTCGGCATACCAGAACCCGAGGAGGGTCAACAGGATCCCGGTCGGCCAGCCGACCAGCGCCCGGATGAGCACGTAGCCGTCGGTCGAGGTCTGCCTGAACAGCCAGATGTCCCAGGTCGAGGTGATCAGCTGCCAGACGCCCAGCGCCACGGTCAGCCGCGAGGTCATCCGCAGGTAGGCCGGGTGTACACGGGTCGTTCGGTCGATGGGCAGGGCCAGGTGAAGCACCCGACCGAGGAAGGGCCGGCCGGCCAACGAGGTGACGATCAGGGCGACGCCGATGCAGGCCTTCGTGCCGATGCCGATGCCGAAGTAGACGGCATCCGAGTCGGTCAGGATTCCGATGATGCCGCGCACCACCAGGTAGCCGACGAGGATCGGCAGGAACTTCCCGACGGCCTCCCCGCGCCGACGACGGCCGACGACCGCCTTGATGCTCCACACCGTGGCACCCAGCACGGCCCATCCCAGGCCTGCCAGGCGGTTCAGCCCGACGAAGAGCACGATCGGCATGACCGAGTCGAGGGCGCGCCCCCTGGACGGACCTTTAGATGGCCCCTCTGGCGGAAACGTCGGCTGTTCCTCCATCAACGGAGTCTGGCAGGAGCGGGGATCAGTCGAGGGCGCCCGGCCGGTCAGGCCGGCAGGCCCTGCGATGCTGCGTCGTCCGGTGCCAGCCGGAGCAGGTCCTCGGACACGAGGTCGGCGATGGAACGCGCCGCCGCGTAGTAGTGGTGGTGCGCCACACCGGCGAAGAGCTCGCGCCGCTTCTCGACCAGGGCAGCCGATGGGGAATCACCGAAGAACCCGAAGAGGCCGAAGGCCACCTCGAGGTCGGCGAGGACCGGGGCCCGGCCGAACAGGGCGGACCGCTTCAGGGCGACGCCTACGCAGCCGAAAACGACGTCGTCGAGGTGCTCGCCGGCGGCCAGGTGCAGCCGTGGCACCAGGGTGCGGGCCAACAGGAGGGCGTAGCCCTGGTCGGGACCCTGGACGCCGAGCCGCCCACCGTTGGGCTGGCCTTCGCCGACGACCTCGCCGGGACGATCGGCTGTCCACGGACCGAGGAGTCGCCGGGGACCCCGGTAGGCAGCGTCGGTCGGACGCAGCACCGGAATCGGAACGAAGGAAGGAGAACCCACGACGGGGAATCTACGGTTCCGGGGTTCCGAAGCCCCCTTCATGCGACGGGATCCACACCCACCCGAGCGCCTCCCTCGTGCCCACCGCCTCGTAGCCCGGATCACCGGGGAAGCGCACCAGGTCGCTGGACTCGTCCAGGATCCTGGCCCGGCGGCGAGGGGCACCGTTCGCCACGGCGGCAGCCGCCAGTGCCTCGGCCGTGGTGCCGAATCCCTCGAGGCACTGCAGCATTGAGATCGTGGGGCTGATCATGGTCAACTCCCCGGCCTGCCAACGTTCGAGCGCCTCGCTGGGCCGCATCCAGTCGACAGCGACGGCCTCGGTGCCGTCGGCCACGGGTTCGGCGCCAAGCGGTGCTGCGGCAACGAAGAAGAACGTGTCGTAGCGCTTCAGGCCACCCGTCGGCGTCACCCAGCGGGCGACCGGGTGGACTCCCGAGAGGTCCAGTCCGTCGTTCCCCACGAGGTCGCTGAGCCGGGACCGGCCGGAATCGAGGTCGTGGCGGTGGGCGACGACTTCGCCGCCGAGTCCGACGGCGATGCCGACCTCCTCGATGGTCTCGCGCACGGCGGCGATCCAGAAGGCCAACGCCCCCGGCCCGGTGCCGAGTGCGTCGTCCGCAGAAGCCGGCGTCCAACCCCGAACGAGGTCCGGCCAGCGGGCGTCGCCGTCGTCGGGGTCGAGGGCGCCGCCAGGGAAGAGCGTGTGGTCGGCCACGAAGGTGGACCGCGTGGTGCGGCGCAGCGTCAGGACGTGCAGGTCGGGGCGGTCATCCAACAGGAGCAGGGTCGCCGCCGAACGGACGGGAACCCCGTCGGACGGAAGGTCGTCGGTCCTCGGGTATTCGTCGGGGGGTACCGACTCCGGCTGGGTCATCGCCCGCCGACCGTACCCCCACGCCCCGTGGTCAGGACAAGCCACCCAGAGTGGTTTCCGCACGCCCCGCTCTGGCTTCGGCCACAACCAACCTGTATCCTGTGTGCCAGATCGACATCGTCGTCGGCCCCCCGTTCCCACAGAACCGACACCGGGAACCGAGCACGGGAGACGAACCCTGATGATGATCACCTCCGATACCACCGGGTCGACAGCAGGCCTCGCACCCGCTGCAGGACGCCTCGCCGACCTCGCCGCCCGGCGCAGCGAAGACTCCACCTGGTTCGCCGAAGTCGAGGCCGAACTCCTCGCTTTCCGGGTGTCGCTCGCCGACCACTCCCGGGCCATCGTCGAGGACGACCTCTACCACGATGCGCAGTGGAAGGCCCCCCGCATCACCAACCAGGTCCGCCGACTGGGCACCGAGTGCTTCAAGATCGACGAACTTGCCGCCCTGTCGCTGGTCGCCGTCCACTCGTCGAGCAGGTCCGCCGCCATCGTCGAGACCCTCGACCAGCTCCTCCGCCTCGCCGCCCGTCACGAGTCCAGGGCCCTGGCAATTGACCACGAGGCCTACTGCGTGGACCTCGGCGGCCAGGGCTGACGCAACCCGTTCGCCCGCCACCCACCCCGAGCCACTTCGGCGCCGAGCCGATGGGCTCACGCTTCCCCGCCCAATAGCCTCGCCGGATGGAGAAGTCCGTCCCGTTGACGTCCCCCCCCTCGAGGGCGGGCATCGCCGACCTCCTGGCCGGCCTCAGCGTCGCCCTGGTGCTGATCCCCCAGTCGATGGCCTATGCCGAGTTGGCGGGGCTCCCTCCGCACATCGGCCTCTTCGCATCGACCCTGCCGCTCATCGCTGCGGCCCTCTGCGCATCCTCGCCCTACCTCCAAACGGGGCCTGTCGCCATGACCAGCCTCCTCACCCTCGGAGCGCTGACCGGGCTGGCCCAGCCGGAGTCGGCCGACTATCTGGCGCTCGCTGCCCTCCTGGCCCTCGTCGTCGGCGTCACCCGGCTCCTGCTCGGCGTGTTGCGCCTTGGCCTCGTCACCTACCTGATGACCGACCCGGTGGTCACCGGCTTCACCTCGGCGGCAGCCATCCTCATCATGTGCTCCCAACTCCCGAAGGCGCTGGGGGTGGCAGCACCCGACGGCGGAGTGCTCTGGCGCGCAGGCTGGTCGCTGGGGCACCCGGGCGACTGGGAGTTCATGGCGATCCTGCTGGCGGCGGTGACCATGGCGCTAGTGCTGCGCGGACGCCGGATCCACCGGTTCTTCCCCGGCGCCCTCGTCGCCATGACCGGCGGAATTCTCTGCACCGAGGTGACGGGCTACGGGGGACCGACTGTCGGCGAGGTGCCCACGGGGCTGCCGACTCTCGGGCTCGACCTCCCCTGGGACCAGTTGGGATCGGTCGTCGTCGCCGGCGTAGTGATCGCCCTCGTGGGGTTCGCCGAGGCGGCGTCGATCTCCCGTGTGTTCGCCACCGAGGAACGCCAACGATGGTCGGCCGACCGGGAGTTCATCAGCCAGGGCCTGGCCAACGTGGCAGGTGCGGTCGCCGGAGCATTTCCCGTGGGCGGATCCTTCAGCCGCTCGTCGTTGAACCGGCTGGCCGGAGCCCGCACCCGCTGGTCCGGGCTCGTCACCGGCATCGTGGTCCTGGCGTTCCTGCCGTTCGCTGACGTCCTTGAGACACTCCCCCGTGCCGTACTGGGCGGTGTGGTGATCGCCGCCGTGCTCGGCCTGGTCCAGCCCCGGAAGCTGCTCGGCCTGGCCCGGGCATCGACGGGAGACGGTGTGGTGGCACTCGGCACCTTCGCGGCGACGCTCGCCCTGGCACCCCGCGTCGACCGTGCAGTACTGGTCGGGATCATGCTGGCCCTGGCCGTACGGGCCAGGCGACGGCGGGTGGCGTCGACCGACTAGCCCCGCCAGGCGGCGGCCAACTCCGAAGAACCGGCGAGGGTGGCGACGTAGGCGAGGGTGTTGGCCAGCACCTGTCCGCCGTACTCGGTGGGCGTGGCGACCACGCAGTCGGTGGCGACCACCGCCTGGAAGCCGGCGTTGACGAGGTCGAAGGCCGCATTCGGGATCGCCACGTTCAGCGACACCCCGGCGAGGACGACAGTCGTGATGCCCTCGTTGCGCAGAAGGTGCGCTAGTTCGGTGCCCGAGAAGGGCGAGAGGCCGTGGAACCGGGGCACGACCACGTCGGTGGCGGGGTCGTATTCCAACTCGGGAACCGGCTGGGCGGCTGCGGTCCCGGCGACCAGTTGCACCGGCGACCGGCGGGCCACGCCGAACAGGCGGGCGTTGTCGTTGGCACCCCACCGGTCCGGGAACACCTGGGCCGTGGCGTGGACGACCTTCACGCCGGCGCCGCGGGCTGCGTCTGCCAGACCCGTCAGGGCGGGGAGCATGCCGGCCGCCTCCTCGGCGAGGGCCGGGAGGCTGGACTCGGCACCGATCACCCCGTTCTGGCACTCGACGACGCACAGCACCGTGTGCGCCGGATCGACCAGGTCGTGCAGTTCGACGGCAGCCATGGTGCCCCTATTCGTACCGGGAGGCGGACTCGCGGAGCACGTCGAGCCAGCGGGCCCCGGCGTCGGGGGCCAGTTCGCCGGGTGTGTAGGCCACCGAGTGGAGCGTTCCGGTCCACGGGAAGGCGCCGTGGCGCTCGTAGACGTCCCACGACACGGGTGAGCGGCGGTCGATGCCGACGTCGATGCCCTCGAAGGGCGCCATCGAGGTGAGCAGCGGCAGGTCCCGGGCCTCGCCGACCACCTCGCCTTCGACCCGCAGGGTGGCGTGGACCCGCATGCTTCCGGGCGCCTCCACGACGAGCGCGACAGACGAGGTGCCGTCGGCGAGTGGTCCGCCGTCGACCACGGTCATCACCCCGTAGCCGTTGTAGGCGAGGAAGAGGTGTCCGTCCTCGACGTAGATCGAGTAGCCGCCACCCTGGTCCCCGTGGGCCACGAGGATGCCCTCATCACCGGCGGCGTAGGTGAGCGCCACCTCGACGGTGAACGAGCGGAAGTTGATGAACTGCACCGACCGGAAGCGCTCGACGGTCGGGGTGCCGGGCAGGAACGTGGCCGGCTCGGCCAGCACCGCCTCCCAGGGTGGTCGCTGGATGTAGGTGGCGCCGCTGCCCTCGTCGAGGGGGAAGACCTGGTTGTCCCAGGCTGCCTGCTCCCACGCCTCCTGGAGTTCGGCGAGCTTCTCCGGGTGCTCGGCGGCCACGTCACGGCTCTCGGTCGGGTCCTCGGCGAGGTGGTGGAGCTCCCAGGTGTCATTGCTGAACGCTTCCCGACGGCCGTGGCAGGTCACCGCCGACCAGCCGTCGCGGTAGAAGCCCCGGTGGCCGGCCTGCTCGTAGTACTGCTCCGGGTGCGTCGAAGGCGTATCAGAATCGGCGAGCGACGTCGTGAAGCTCGAGCCGGCGGGCGAGGGCAGCGGCTGCCCGTGCCTGGTGGTCGGCAGGTCGACGCCGACGAGGTCGAGGACCGTGGGCAGCAGGTCGGTGACGTGCTGGTACTGGGTGCGCAGGCCGCCGCCTTCCACCATGCCGGCACCCTTCGAGACGATGCATGGCACCTGGTGGCCGCCCTGGTGGGTGTTGATCTTGTAGAGGCGGAACGGCGTGCCCGACACCATGGCCCAGCCCATCGGGTAGTGCGGCAGCGTCTGCGGGCCGCCAATGAGGTCGAGGCGGGCGTGGTCCACCTCGATGTCGTCGAACGGGCTGGAGCCCTGGGTGTGGGCGAGCAGGGTGCGGAAGTACGACGAGGTGCCCCGCTCCTGGCCCTCACGCGACCCGCCGTTGTCGGAGGTGAACACGACGATGGTGTTGTCCCACTCCCCCATGGCCTCGAGTTCGGCTCGCAGCCGTCCGAAGTTCTGGTCCACGTTGTCGACCATGCCCGCGTAGACCTCCTGATAGCGGGCGAAGACCTCGCGCTCCATGTCGGTGAGGTCGTCCCAGGCTTCGACGGCATGGTGCGGCTCGGTGTTGCGGGGTGGCAGGACCGCACCCTCGGGGATGACCCCCAGTTCCTGCTGGCGTTCGAAGCGGCGCTGCCGGACGACGTCCCAGCCGTCCGCGTAGTCGCCCCGGTACTTCTCGGCGTCGGCGGCCCTGACCTGGAGCGGGGCGTGGGTGGCGCCATGTGAGAAGTAGAGGAACCATGGCTTCCTGGGGTGGCCGGAGCGCACCTGGCGGACCATGTCGAGCGCCCGGTCGGTGAGGTCGTCGGTGAAGTAGTAGTCGTCGGGGTACTGGTCGACCTGGACGACGTGGTTGTCCTCGTAGAGACGGTGTGGCTGGTGGAAGTTCGTGAACCCGTCGAGGATCCCGTAGAAGCGGTCGAAACCCTTCTGGCAGGGCCAGCCGTGGCGCGGGCCGGCCTCGGTGAGGTTGGAGTCCTTGCAGAGGTGCCACTTGCCGACCATGAGCGTGGCCCAGCCGGCGTCACGCAGGACCTCGCCCATCGTGACGGCGTTGTCGCGGATCTCCATGGCGTAGCCGGGGAACCCAGGGTCGCGGTGGCAGACGGTGGCGAGGCCGGCGAGGTGGTGGTTGAGGCCGGTCAGCAGCGATGCGCGGGTGGGCGAGCACATCGGGTTGACGTGGAAGTTGGTGTAGCGCAGGCCCTCGTCGGCAAGGCGGTCGAGGTGGGGCGTGTCGATCTCGGAGCCGTAGCAGCCGATGTCGGCGAAGCCCAGGTCGTCGCACAGCATGACGATCACGTTCGGCGCGCCGGCCGGGGCGGTCGGCTGCCCGGGCCACCATGGGTCGGAGCCGACAATGGTCCGCCGCACCTCGCCCTCGAAGCCGGCGTACGGCTGGGTCGGGTCCTGGTCGGTCACGGGCGCTCCTCTGCCGGCACATCTGCGGCGGTCGGCACCGAACCTACTTCCGAGCTGGCTGGGCCGCGCAGCCGTGTCGCCACGAGGGCCACGAGCACACAGGCCGCCGACATGAGCACCAGCGCTCCGCCGAATCCGAGGTCGGTGTCGGCCACCCAGCCCATCATCAGCGGGCCGGAGACGCCGCCCAACTCGGCGACCGCGAACCACAGGCCGTAGGCGACGCCCATGTTGTGGGGGCCGACCACCTTCGACTCCATGAGGGCGACGAGCACCAGGGGCACCATCACTGCACGGACGCCGGCGGCCGCAACCGGCAACGGATCGAGCGCCGTCGGCGCGACCAGGATGGCGAGGAGCGCCACCGACACGACCAGCATCACACCAGCCAGGATGAACGGGAGGCGTCGGCCGTCCGCCTTCCCGGGCAGCCAGAGCGAAACGGCGACCCCGACTCCGCTACCCACCGCCACCCAGTTGGCGGCAGCCATCGACGAGAATCCGCTGTGCGTGCGGAGCAGGGCGGGCATCCAACCGCCGAGGCCGTGGGCAACGAAGAAGACGCCGAGGCCGAGCACCAGGATCAGCCGGATCCGGGGGTCGCGCCCGAGAACCCGCCAGGCGCCGACTGCACCGGCCTCGGTGGCCTCACTACTCGACATCGGCGCCCGGATGCGGCCCGTGACGACGAGCCAGCCGACCAGGGCGAGGACCATCGAGCCGGTCTCGATCACGACCGTCCAACGCCATGACCCGGTGAGAGGCATGAGCACCGAGTTGGACAGCACCAGCGTGACCACGCCACCCAGCGCCGGAGCCGTGCTGTAGATGCCCACGGCGACCCGGCGCTCACGCCGATCGTCGAACCACAGGGCCACCGCCAGCGGGGCGCCGGCCGAGATCAGCGGCCCGCCGACGCCGAACAGGGCGATGGCCGCCCACAGGGCCGGGAGGTTGCCGGCGGCGGCCCGCAGGAGCCCGCTGGCGATAACGATGAGTGCGCCGATGGCAATCGCCCGACGAACCCCGAGTCGGTCCACCAGGCGGCCGGCCGGCGGGGCCGAGCCGAGGTAGACGAGTTGCCAGGCGCCGAGGGCGAGGCCCATGGCCACCCGGCTGAGGCCCAGGTCGGCACGCACCTCCCCCACCAGCGGCGGGATCGACAGCGCCACGACGCCGAAGGCGAAGTACACGGCGTAGACCCCGGCGAACAGCACCCACCGGCCGGAACGTCCCCCCGGTCCAAGGGACTCGCTCTCGGGGGCGTCCATCGACGCATCGTCCCACGGCGGCATGACACGGGTGGTGCCCGGCACGGGCGCGGGGGCCGAAGGTGCGCGAACCTGTCGGGATGGAGGAGTTGCGCTGGCAGGTGGACGACCTGCGCACTGACCTGGACCGGCCGATCGTGGCCGTCGCCTACCGCGGGCTCTTCGACGCCGCCGGTGCGGCCACTGCGGCTGTGACCTGGATGGCCGACCGGTTCGATGCCGCCGTCATCGGCGACGTCGATCCCGAGACCTTCTACGACTTCACCCAGGAACGACCGGTCGTCGAGTTCGACTTCGAGGGGGTCCGCCGCCTGCGCTGGCCGGCGAACGAGGTGCTGGTGACACACGGCGGTGATGCTCCCCGCGACCTCGTACTCATGTCCGGCGTCGAGCCGCACCTGCGCTGGCGTACGTTCGCCGAAACGCTGGTCGCTGTGGTCGCACACACCGGCGCCGAGTCGGTGGTGACCCTGGGAGCCATGGCGGGCATGGCACCACACACCCGGCCCCTCGGCGTCGTCGCCAGCTCGACCAACCCCCAACTGGCGGAGCGCCTCGGCCTCAACCGCCCCTCCTATCAGGGCCCTACGGGTCTGATCGGCGTCCTCCATGACGCCCTGGACCGGGCCGGCATCCCCGTGATCTCGCTGAGGGTGTCAGTCCCCCACTACGTGCCCGACACACCCAACCCGAAGGCGACCCGCTCCCTGCTGCGTCGCTTCGAACAGGTCACGGGGATCGAGACCGGCTATGCCGACCTCGACGATGCTGCCGCCGAGTGGCAGCGACACGTCGAAGCCGCCGTCAACGTCGATTCCGAGATCTCCGAGTACGTCCGGAGACTGGAGTCGGACGCCGACGAGACCGATGAGATGCTGCCGAGCGGCGACGACCTGGCCGCCGAGTTCGAGGCGTTCCTTCGTGAACAGGACCGACCGTCGGGCGGGTCCGATCCGTCCTGACGCCACCTGGACGGGCATAATCCGGGCCATGGACCATCAACTCACGAACGACTCCTACCTCGCCCACCTCGCCGCCGACGGCCGGGCCCTGATCGCCGCCGTCGAGGCCGCACCCGATGCCAGGGTGGCGGCCTGCCCCGAATGGACGAACACCGGGCTGGCCGAACATGTGGCCACGGTCTGGAACTTCGCCATCGCCCAGGTCGAGTCCGGCGACCCGAGCGGGCCGCAACGGCCCTCCTCCGACCCCGACGAGTCGATGTCCAACCTGCTCGACCGGGCTGTTGCCGTGCTGAGCGATGCCGACCCGGATGCTCCGGCGTGGAACTGGACCGACGACCAGCGGGCCGGGTGGTGGTGCCGCCGCATGGCCCACGAGGCCTCGGTGCACCGCTGGGATGCCCAGGAGGCTGCGCAAACGATCGAGCCGATCGACGCAGACCTGGCGACGGACGGCATCACGGAACTGATCGAGGTCGGCCTGCGCTTCCGCCTGCGTGGCGGGGGGGACCTCGAATACCCGAACGGTTCGTTGCACCTGCACCGCACCGACGGTGAGGGCGAGTGGCTTTTGGCGGCCGTCGACGGCGAGTTGGTTGCGACGTTCGAGCACGCCAAGGGCGACGCCGCCGCACGGGGCACGGCGTCCGACCTGCTCCTCTACCTCTGGGGAAGGGGCCGCGCCACCCTCGAGTGCTTCGGTGACGAGGAACTCCTCGACGCCTGGGCCTCGGTGGCGCCGTAGCCCTTTCCGTCTCCCAGCAGCCGGGCCACCGCCGACCGGACAGAGGCAACAGGGACTAGTCCAGTTCGCTCCCCACGATGCCGACGAAGGAGAGCATTTCGCCGGGGTAGCCGCCGAGGTTGTGAATCAGTGCCTTCGTGCGGCCACGCAGGTCCACGCGCCGTTCTTCGGGGGCCCGGTCGCGGAGTTGGATCCAGGCTTCGTAGTGCATCCGCAGGCCGCTGGCGCCGACGGGGTGGCCGAAGCTCTTGAGGCCACCGTCCGTGTTGACGGGCAGGTCCCCGTCGAGGTCGAACGTGCCGTCGAGGACGTCGCGCCAGGCGGTGCCTGGCTCGCTGAAACCGAGGTCCTCCATGAGTACGAGCTCGGTCGGCGTGAAGCAGTCGTGCACCTCGGCGAGGGCCAACTCCGCACGCGGGTCGGTGATCCCGGCCTGGGCGTAGGCGTCGGTGGCTGCAGCGGCGCACTCGGGGAGCGTCGTGAAGTCGTAGTCGGGGTCGATGAGGCCGCTGCTGTCACCGGCGACCAGCGAGAGCGCCTTCACGTAGAGGGGCCTGTCGGTGTAGCGGTGGGCTTCCTCGGCACGAACCACGATGGCGGCGGCGGCACCGTCGGCGACACCGGCGCAGTCGAACACCGAGAGGCGGCCGGCGACGGCGGGCATCTCGCAGATGGCCTCGGCGGAGGTCTCACGCCGGAACTGGGCCAACGGGTTGCGGGCGCCGTTGTAGTGGTTCTTCTCGGCGATGCGGGCGACGACCCGGCGCAGTTCGTCCTCGTCGACCCCGTACCGCTCGGCGTAGGCCGGCAGGATGAGGCTGTACATGGCCGCTGCGGTGAGCGTGCGGTTGGTGCCGTCGGTGGGAATCGGGAAGGCGTTGAGTCCCTGGTAGCCGCCGTCCTTGACCTTCTCGGCACCGATGGCCATGGCCGAGTCGTAGGCACCCGACGCCACCGCGTAGCAGGCCTGGCGGAGTGCCTCGGAGCCGGTGGCGCAGTAGTTCTCGACGCGGGTGACGGGCTTGCCCGACAGGCGCAGCGGCGTGGCCAGCGAGATGCCGGAGGCGGCCGACTGTGAGGTGCCGAACCAGTAGGCGTCGAGGTCGTCCTTCGTGACGCCTGCCGAGTCGAAGGCGAGGCCTGCGGCGTCGATGAGCAGGTCGTCTAGCGACTTGTCCCAGTGTTCGCGGAACGGCGTGCAGCCCATCCCGACGATCGCCACCCGGTCACGGATTCCGTGCGAAGCCATGGTGTGCCTCCTCAGCCCCGGACGGGGCGCGCCTTCCAGAAGTAGTTGTGGATGCCGTCGGCGGAGTGGAGCCGGCGGAAGGTCATGGCGACCCGACCCCCGACGGCGACCTCGGCCGGGTCGACGTCGGTGAGTTCGATGGGCATGCGGCCACCGCCGTCGAAGTCGACGACTGCGAAGACGATGGGCGGGCTTGGCGAGTAGGCCAGCCGGTCGACGGTGAACGTGACGATGGTGCCCTCGGTGTCGGCCATGGGAGCGGGCTCCATGTCGTCAACGGCGCCGCCTCCGATGCCGACCCGGGAGGGCGGCAGGTGTGTGGTGCCGGTGGTGGCGTCCTTCGATCCGACGAAGCCGTGCTTCCAGTCGCTGCGTCGGAGCGAGGCGGAGGCCGATATCCGGTTGGGAGCCGGACGGTTGGGTGGCTGGACCTCGAGCAGGCCCCGCCAGGCGAGGTAGGTCGGGTAGGCGACGTCGGCACGGTCCTCGACCTGGGCGGCGACGCTGCGCGACGGGCGTCCGGCGGCGAGGGCGTCGGTGGAGCGGAACACCAGCACCTCGACCCCGTCGGCCAGCACGACGAGGGCGACCACCCGTCCGGCGTCGGCGGTGTCGAGGGCATCGGCCAGGAGCAGCGCCGGATGGGCGGCACCACTGTTGCCGACCGTGTCGATGAGGTCGTCGGCTACGGCCACGCCGAGCCGGCCACCCAGGCGCTTGACCGCCCGGCCGTGGAGGCCGGTGACGATGGCGGTGTCGATGTCGTCGGCGGCAAGGCCGACGTCGGCGAGGGCCGCCGCCCAGGCCTGCTCGACGAGCGGCCTGTAGGCCTCTTCGCCGAAGCGCTCCTCCCAGGTGCGGGAGGTGACGTCGCCGGGCGTGCGCCAACGGTCGAGGAACTCGGCGGTGGCCGATGCGCCGCCGAGGTACTCGGCCAGCAGTGGTCCGTCGGCGGCGGACCCGGTGAGGACGGCGGCGGCGGCATCGCCTCCGAGGGACTCGTCGGCGGAGGTGGGGAGTCCGACGCGCAGGTCGGACGACACCACGAGGGTGCGTCCCGGGCCGGTGAGGGCAGACCGAAGGGCACCGACGGACGACCGGACGGCACCGCCGAGGTCGAGGGCGGACGCCGCTGCGTCGAGTCGCAGCGCCGCATGGACCGTGGTGGCGTTGGTCTTGTCGAGGTAGGCGGGGGCGACCGTCGAGAACCAGAGTGCCTCCGGGTCCAGGTCCGTTGCGGCGAGCGCCTGGCGAGCGGCCTCGACGCCCATGGTGGTCGTGTCCTGGTCGAACGAGGCGACGGAGCGCCACCCCTGACCACCGCCCGAACCCATGACGTCCGAGATCGCCGCCCGGTCGAGGCGGCGGTACGGCACATGGGCGCCGTAGGCAAGAATCCCCATGGTTTCGGTCATTTCGCGTCCTCAAAGCCAGAATCTGACGGTCCGTCAGATTCCAGCCTAGGGTGTCCGCGGACGCTCGGCACAACACGCCCGCTCGGCACCACAGGAGAGCACATGCAGCTCGGCGAAATCGGGAACCCCGACGCCATCCTCCACGGCAAGCCGTTGGACGGCGTGCGCATCCTCGCCGCCGAGCAGATGCAGTCGCTCCCGTTCGCCACCCAACTGCTGGCCCGACTCGGTGCCGACGTGGTCAAGGTCGAGCACCCGGTGCACGGCGAGTCGGGCCGCGGTTCCACACCGGCGATGGCCGACCCAGAGGGCCGCAACGTGGGCGCCACGTTCCTGCGCAACAACTTCAACAAGCGCAGCCTGGGGCTCAACCTGCGCAGCGATGACGGCCGCGACCTCTTCCTGCGCCTGGTCCCCCGCTTCGACGTCGTGGCCGACAACTTCAAGGCGGGGACGATGACGAAGTTCGGCCTCGGCTACGACGACATCGCCGCTGCCCATCCGGGAGCCGTCGTCATCTCGATCTCGGGGTTCGGCAACACCGGAGAATCTCCCTACCGGGACTGGCCCGCCTACAACTCGATCGTCGAAGCCATGTCGGGCATCTACGACTACATGCGGCCGGCCGACGGACCGCCGAGGGTCAACCCGATGGGCGCCGTCGCCGACATCACCGCCGGACTCTTCGCCGCCATCGGCATCCTCTCTGCACTCCGCCACCGCGAAGCCACGGGCCTGGGCCAGTACATCGACCTGGCCATGTTCGACACGACCGTGGCGCTCGCCGACCTGGTCGTGAACTTCGAGTCGCTCGGCATCCCGCGTAATCCCGTACCGGCACCTTTCGTGATCACGCCGGTGAGGTGCAGCGACGGCTACGTCGTGCTCCAGTTCGTGCGCGAGCACCAGTTCGAGCGCCTGGCCGACCTGGTCGGCTGCCCCGAGTGGAAAGACGACCCCCGCTTCGCCGAACGCACCGGTTGGGGCCTCCACCTGGCCGATGTGATCCTCCCCGCCATCGAGGCCTGGGCGGACGGGCGCAGCCGCGTCGAGGTGGCCAACGCCCTGGCCACCGAGAACCTGGTGGCCGGGCCGTCTTACACACCAGGGGAGGTGGTGACCGACCCGCACCTCGAGGCCCGCAACATGGTGGTCGCCATGCCCCGCACGGACGGCGTCGAACCGCCGGTCCTCGTCCCCGGCAACCCGCTCAAGATGTCGCGGGTCGCCGAGGGCCCCGAGACACGGGTGCCATGGGTGGGCGAGCACACCGCCGAGCTCCTCGAGGTCGAACTGGACCTCGGCCCGGATGAACTGGCCCGGCTGCGAGCCGACGGCGTCATCACCGACTGACCCCATTGATGGCCTGGTGGCCGACGGGGCTAGAGTTGGTTTCTGACACACCGTCAGATTCTCCGGACGCCCCGAGAGGCCCCCGAAACAGCGCCCATGGACTTCGACTTCTCCCCCGATCAGCAGGCCTTCCTCGCAGAGGTCGAGGCCTTCCTCGACGCCAACGACGACCCGGAGGTGTTCGACCCCACCCGGGAGAACATGGCCCAGATCGTCGACACGCCCAAGCGCCGGGCCCTCATGAAGAAGATCGGCGAGCAGGGCTGGCTCGGCATCACCTGGCCCAGGCACTACGGCGGCCAGGAGGGCGAGGGCGTCTACGAGTACCTGCTCAACGAAGCGCTGGCCGCCCGCGGCGGGCCCCAGATCGGCAAGGGCGTCGGCATCATCGGCAAGACCCTCATCGCCCACGGCTCCGAGATCCTCAAGGAGGAGTTCCTCCCCAAGATCCTCGCCAACGAGGTCGAGTTCGCCATCGGCTACAGCGAGCCCGAGGCCGGATCCGATGCCGCCGCCATGAAGCTCAAGGCCGTCGAAACCGACGGCGGCTGGATCCTCAACGGCCAGAAGACCTGGACCACCTCCGCCCACTTCGCCGAGTGGTACTGGGTCGGCGCCCGCACCGACCCCGACGCCGCCAAGCACTTCGGCATCACGCTGTTCCTCGTGCCGCTCGACCACCCGGGCATCACGGTCCAGGGGATCATGACGATGGGCGACGAGATCACCAACGACGTGTTCTTCGACGACGTGTTCGTGCCCGACGAGTACGTGGTCGGCGAACTCAACCACGGCTTCCAGTACATCTCCCAGGCCCTCGACCTCGAGCGCTTCACGATGTTCACGTTCTCGCCGATCGGACAGCGCCTCGACCTGCTGATCGACCATGTCCGCACCGCCACCCGAGACGGACAGCCCCTCAAGGACGACCCCCGGGTGCGCTCGCGCATCGCCCGCCTGGCCACCACCGCCGAGGTGGCACGGGGCCTGGGCCTGCGGGTGGTCGACGCCTCGATGAAGGTCGAGCACGGCGGCGGCCCCCCACCCACCGTCGAGTCGTCGGAGTACAAGCTCTTCACGACCGAGTTCTCCAAGGTCCTCGCTGATGCCTCGATGGACCTCGGCGGACCCGGCACGCAACTGCGGGTCGGCACCGAGGAGGCCCCCATGGAGGGCCGGGCCGAGTCGACCTACCGGTACACGGTGCTCGACACCATCGGCGGCGGCACCTCCGAGGTGCAGAAGAACATCATCACCCGACGGGGCCTCGGCCTCCCCAAGAACTTCTAGGCGCGAACGTGACAGACCGACCACTGCTCGAGGGAGTCACGGTGCTGGACCTGGCCTCCGTGGGCCCGGCTGTGAGGGCAACGCGCTGGCTGGCCGACTGGGGTGCAGCCGTGGTCAAGGTCGGGCCGGTGCCGGCCGACGGCAACCTCCAGGTCGCACCACCCGCCTACGCCTACGGCGCCCACCGCGGCATGCGCCGGGTGATGCTCGACCTCAAGTCCGATGCCGGCCGCGACGCCTTCCTGCGCCTCGCCGCTACCGCCGACGTCGTCGTCGAGAGTTTCCGTCCCGGAGTGATCGACCGGTTGGGCATCGGCTACGACGCCCTGCGGGCCGCCAACCCCGGCATCGTGCTGTGCTCGACGACCGGATTCGGCCAGACCGGCCCCAGGGCTGCATGGGCCGGACACGACATCAACTACCTGGCCGTCAGCGGCTACCTGCACTGCTCGGGCCGCGACGAGCGTGGCGCACCAGCACTGGCCGGCGCCACGATCGCCGACTCGGCCGGCGGCGGGCTCCAGGCCGTGGCCGCCATCTGCGCCGCGCTCACCGCCCGGGCCACCACCGGCGAGGGTGCCCACCTCGACGTCTCGATCGCCGACGGCGTGCTGTCGCTCATGTCGCTCGCCGTCGACGAGTACCTGGCCGAAGGCGTTGAACCCGGTCCCCGCCACGGCCTTCTCACCGGCCGTTACGCCTGGTACGACCTCTACGAGGCGTCCGACCGCGGCTGGTTGGCCGTGGGCGCCATCGAGCCCCGCTTCTTCGCCAACCTCTGCCGGGCACTCGACTGTGGGCAGTGGGTCGACCGCCAGTACGACGACGATGCCGTCGACGCCATGCGGGCCGACTTCGCCGCCGCCTTCGCCACCCGAACCCGCGACGAATGGGCCGCCGAACTGGGGCCGGCCGACACCTGCGTGTCTGCGGTGCTCGACATCCCCGAGGTCGTGGCCGACGAGCAGTTCGGGGCACGCGGAGCATTCGTCGACGCCGTGCACCCGACGACGGGCGCCCTGCGCCAGGTGGCCGCCCCGCTGGCCGGACAGGTCGACGCCACCACGCTCGCCGTCCCCGACTTCGCCGATCCGCATACCGACGAGGTGCTGGCCGAAGTCGGCATCGACGCAGACACGATCGCTGCCTGGCGGGCCGAGGGGGCGATCGCATGAGCGACACGCCCACCACCGAACTCGCCGAGATCCCTGCCGACGTCCTGGCCAGGGTCGGGCAGGTCCAGTATGAGGAGGAGGGCGGCTTCCCGGTCGAGCACGGCTACATCTGGAGCACCTGCGCCGCTGTCGAGAACGCCAATCCGTTGTTCTGGGACGACGAGGTCGCCGCCCACCTCACCGACGGGCCCATCGCCCCGCCGACGATGCTGTCGGTCTGGTTCCGGCCGCACCACTGGTCGCCGGGCCGTACCGAGCCGGCCGTGCCGCTCCAGGCCCACTTCGACCTCAAGGACGAGCTCGAGCTGCCCGAGGCGATCATCTCGTCGAACACGATCACCTTCCACGACCCGGTCCGCATCGGCGATCGGGTCCGGTCCCGCCAGGTACTGCGGTCGGTCAGCGACCCCAAGACCACGAAGCTGGGGCGGGGCCGCTTCTGGGTGATCGACGTCGAGTACCTGAACCAGGACGACGCCCTGCTCGGCGTCGAGTCCTACACGGCCTTCGGCTACCGGCGGGAGGCATCGTGACCGCCCGACTCCTGCACGGCGACGTGGCGGTCGGCGACACGCTCCCCGAACTCGGGGTCGACGTGACCGCCACGACGGTGGTTCTGGGCGCCCTCGCCTCGCGCGACTGGCGCCCGATGCACCACGACAAGGACTTCGCCGTCAAGCGCAACGGCACGAAGGACATCTTCCTCAACACCCCCAACCAGGCCGCCTGGTTCGAGCGCTACGTCACCGACTGGACCGGCCCGACCGGACGGCTGGGGCGCATGACCTTCCGCATGAACACCTCGGTGTTCCCGGGTGACCACATGGTGTTCGACGCCACCGTCACCGGTACCGACGTCGACGCAGCCGGCTGCGGCTGGGTCGACCTGGACGTGGCGCTCATGGTCGGAGACGTGGCCACCACCACCTGTGCCGTACGGGTGGCGCTCCCGACCCACGATGGCGACAACCCCTGGGCCCGCAGCGGTCAGGGCTGGCGCCCCGGCGACGGAGCCGCAGGCTGATGGACCTCGACCTCACCGAGGAGCAGGAGATGCTCCGGGAGGCCATGGCCGGCCTGTGTGCAGACGCCGCCGAATCGGTGCGGGCACTCGAGAACGACCCCCGGGGCTTCGACGACGGCTTCTGGAGCCAACTCGTCGCCATGGGACTCACGGGCCTCATGATCCCCGAGGAACACGGTGGTTCGGCGATGGGACTGCTCGACGCCACCATCGTCTACGAAGAACTGGGACGCAGCCTCGTGCCGTCGCCCCACTTCGTGTCGTCGGTGGTGTCAGCCGGTGTGCTCCAGGCCGGCGGCTCAGCCGACCAGCAGGCCGAGTGGCTACCTCGCATCGCCGCCGGCGAGGTGATCCTCACACCGGCCTGCCTCGAGCCCGACAACGGCACCGGTCCGTCAGGTGTCCAACTCGCCGCCGTGTCCGACGGCGACGACGTCGTCCTGACCGGCGTCAAGCGCCACGTGGCCTTCGCCTCGTCCGCCGACCGTCTCATCGTGTCGGCACGCGAACCCGCCGGCGTCAGCCTCTTCCTCGTGGATCCCTCTGCCACCGGCGTCACTCTCACCCAGCAACTCACGGTCGCCTCCGACACGCAGTACCGGATCGACCTCGAAGGAGTCCGTGTACCCACCGCCGACCGCATCGGCGCCCCCGGCACCGGCTGGGACACCTGGCACGCCGCCATGCTCGATGCCGTGGTGCTGGTCGCCGCCCAGGCCATCGGCGCCGCCGAGGCCTCGCACACCCTCGCCACCGAGTACGCCAAGATCCGCCACCAGTTCGACAAGCCCATCGGCTCGTTCCAGTCGATCAGCCACTACCTGGCCGACGGCATCGCCGCCATCGACGGTGGCAGGGTGCTGGTCCACCAGGCCGCCTGGACCAGCGACCAGGGTCGGGACACCGCCACGTTGGCCCCCATGGCGAAGCTCTTCGCCACCCAGACCTGCCGGGACGTGGCCGCCACGACGATCCAGATCCACGGTGGCCTGGGCTTCACCGTGGAGTGCGACGCCCAGCTCTACTTCCGGCGGGCCAAGTCGTGGCAACTCAACTGGTACGACGACACCCACCTCGAAGACCTCATCGCCGCCGAACTCCTCGACTGAACCGGGCGTTCGCCCTGTTCGTCAACCCAGGACGCCGGTCGGGCAGGTGAGGCCGGTGTCACCGAGGCCGCAGTAGCCCATCGGGTTCCTCGCCAGGTACTGCTGGTGGTACTCCTCGGCGAAGTAGAAGGGGCCACGGTCGACGATCTCGGTCGTGATCGGATCGAAGTGGGCGGCGGCCAGCAGCGGGGCGAAGGCGTCGCGGGTGGCCTCGGCGGCGGACCGCTGGGCGTCGTCGGCGACGTAGATCCCCGAGCGGTACTGGGTGCCGACGTCGTTGCCCTGGCGCATCCCCATGGTGGGGTCGTGGTTGTCCCAGAACACCCCGAGCACCCCCTCGAGCGGGATCTCGGCCGGGTCGAACACGACCAGCACCGCCTCGTTGTGCCCGGTCAGGCCGGAGCACACCTCCTCGTAGGTGGGATTCGGGGTGTGGCCGCCCGAGTAGCCGACGGCGCTGGTCCACACGCCGGGCGTCTCCCAGAAGCAGCGCTCGGCGCCCCAGAAGCAGCCCATGCCGACGACGAGCGTCTCGAACCCGTCGGGATACGGCGGGGCGATCGGCCGGCCGTTGACGACGTGTGCGTCTTGCACCGGCATCGACATGTCACGGCCCGCAAGCGCCTCGTCGGGCCCGGGGATCGTGAGTGGCCTACCGCGAAAGGACATCCCCCGAGACTACGCCCGGTTCAGAACGTGAAGGCCAGGTTCATGGCCAACTGGCGGGCCAGTTCCTCATCGCCACCGATCGTGACCCGCCCGTCGGCGAGGTAGGGGCCCGGGTCGGCACGGCCGCCGGTGAGGGCCGCGAAGTCCGTCGACGACACGGCCAGCGTGGCGGTCGGACCACCCTCGAGTTCGGCGACAGCCGTCGCCCGGCCGTCGACCGCCACCCGCATCACCCGTTCCACGGGACCGGTCAGCGTGACCTCGACGCGGCTGCCGTCGGGGGCGCCGCCCTTCTTGCCGATGATGTAGCCGATGGCGGTCCCGACCTCGTCGATCGACATCTCGGCCGGGAGCCCCGACTCGTCGCCGGGCATGCCCAACGGCTCGCGGCAGTCCTGGAGGTGCAGCCAGGCGTCGTAGACCCGGATGTGCATGAAGCGGCCGTAGGGGGCATCTCCGATCGGCGTCCAGCCCACGGCGAGGAACTCGTCGTCGGACATGGCGTCCAGGTCACCGAGGCGCTTCGTCGAGATCTCCCGAAACGCCTCGAGCACGGCGGCGCCCGATCCCGACCGGAACGATTCGACCCACTTCTCGTTGTTGGTGGCCATCGGATGCTTGATGTGGTCACCGCTGACCTCGAGGTCCGGCATCGGGCGGCCGTCCAGCATGAGCTCGGTGCCGGTGATGTGGGCCAGGTTGTCCTGGACAGTCCAGCCCGGACAACGGCTGGGCGTGGCCCAGTCGTCGTCGGAGAGCCCATCTGCGAAGGCGTCCCACTGGCCCCATGCCTCGGCCAGTCCGGTCAGGATGCGTACGCGGTCGATGTCCATTGTCGTCTCCGATTCAGGGAGTCGGGTTGGCGACCGCGTTCCAGTCGCGGGCCTCGATATAGGGCTGGAAGACCTTGCCGATGGCAGCGAGGTCGCTTGGCATCTTGGGCCGCTGCAACTCGTAGAGCTGCGGGAACTCGAGCCAGCTGACGACCAGCGCCCAGAGCCGGTCGGCGGCCTCGCCGGTGGGCGGGTCGATGAGCACGGGCCCGAAGAGCTTGAGGGACTCGTCGTCGTCGGCACCGGGGAACACCAACGTCGGCACGCCCCAGCCGCCGAGGCCGATCACCCGCTCGTGGTCTTCACGGACGGCATCGTGGGTGGTTGGGTCGGCGAGCGCCTCGTCGACGATCCCCGGATCCAGGTCCATCTCGGCGAGGAGGGCACGGGCCACGGCCGGCTCGTGGGGCTTGCGACCCTCGACGTGGAGCGCAGTGCCGGCCTTCAGGTACCAGGCGTCGTTGAGGGCGGGGTCCTCGCGCTTGAGGAGGGCGCCGACGCGCATCATGGACCAACCGTACGACCACTCCCGCTCCCACGGGTGCTTCTTGCCCTCCAGGCGGTTGACCTCCTCGAGGCTGAAGAAGCGCCAGTCGACCTCGAGCCCGAGGCGGTCGCGGACCTCGCGCATCCAGTGGGAGGTCTGGTAGGCCCAGGGGCAGATCACATCGAAGTGGAAGTCGACCTTCATCGGGGTGGAGGGGTCAGTCATCGCAGAGAGCCTCGCGCAACTCGTGGCGGAGCACCTTGCCGAGCGAATTGCGGGGCAGCGCATCGATGCACACCATCCGACGGGGCAGTTTGTGGGGTGCCAGTCGGTCCCTGGCGAACTCCCGGAGTTCGTCGATGGTCGGACAGGACAGGCCCTCGACCGCTACTACGAACGCCACGACCTCCTCGCCCCACTCCTCCGACACGGATCCGGCCACGGCGACCTCGGCGACGGCCGGGTGGGCGGCGAGCGCCTCGTCGACCTCGGCCGGGAACACGTTGAGCCCACCGGAGATGATCAACTCCTTGGCCCGGCCGGTGATCGTGACGTAGCCGTCGTCGTCGACAGAACCGAGGTCGCCAGTCCGGAACCAGGCGGCGGCATCGACTTCATCGGCCACGAATGCCTCGACGGTGGCATCGGGACGCTCCCAGTAGCCGCCGAACACGTTCGGCCCACGTACGAGGATCTCCGACGTCGCAGGGTCGAGATGGAGTTCGACCCCGGGCAGCGGAAAGCCGACGCTGCCCGCCCGCCGTTCGCCTTCAAAGGGGTTCGACACCAGCATCACCGTCTCGGTCATGCCGTAGCGCTCGAGGACCGAAACGCCGACGGCGGCGAAGCGTGCGTGGAGCGCAGGCGAGAGCGGCGCCGAGCCCGCCACGCAGAGGCGCAGACGGCCGAGATCGGTCACCCGGTCGTGCTCGGCGAGCCGGTGGTACATCGTCGGAACTCCGAAGAACATGGTGCAGTCGTGTTCGGTGATGCCGTCCAGCACCCGGTCCGGGGCGAACCCCGACTGGAGAACCGCCGATCCCCCGGCCAGCAGGGTGCCGTGGAGGCCCACGCCCAGGCCGTGCATGTGAAACAGCGGCAGGCAGAGCAGCAGTCGGTCGGCTTCGGTCCAGCGCCACGCAAGGCGCACCGACTCGGCGCCGGCCAGCAGGTTCGCCTGGGTCAGCACCGCCCCCTTGGGTGCGCCGGTGGTGCCCGACGTGTAGCCGATGGTCGCCGGATCATCGGGTGCTGCGCCGTCGAGCACCGGAGTTGGGCCGTCAGGCAGGTCGACCGCCGTGGTGCCGACGATCAGGCCGTCGTCGAGGCCGAGGAGCAGGTCGGCCCAGCCGTCGTTGTCCACGAGCGCCGCCGTCGGCCGGCAGTCGGAGGCGATGTGGGCCAGTTCGCCGCCGGTGTAGGCGCCGTTGACCGGCACGACGACGAGTCCCAGCCTCAGGCACGCCACGTGGGCGACCGCCAGGTCGAGCGACGACGGTCCGGAGACCAGTACCCGGTCGCCGGCGACGAGCCCCGAGGCGGCCAGCCGACCGGCCACCGTCGACGTGCGTTCGAGGAACTCCCCCCGTGTGGTCCAGGCGGCGTCGGCGTGGAGTAGCGGCCGGTCCGGATCGTCGGTCAGGCGGTCGGTCCAGGCGCCGACGAGGGTGCCCGGAGCGGGGAGGTCGAAGCACCCGTCGTGCTCGGGAGGCAGGTGGGCGGACCAGTGCTGGGCTCGGTCCGGGCTCACCGCCGCGACGGTAGCCCCCGGGACCTCCCGACTTGACGGCCACCCCTTCCTCCGCGATACTAATGTGATCCATTAGTTCTTGACCCCGACAAAGGAGACCCGATGGAGTTCGGCATCTTCGCCAACGGCTACACGCCCGGCCCCGCCGCCCATGACAGCGAGAGCGAGCACTTCGAGCTCCTGCGGGAGGCCGAGTTCGGCATTCTCGCCGACAAGCACAACTGGAAGTACATCTGGTTCGGCGAACACCACGGCCTGACCGAGTACAGCCACATGTCGGCGCCGTCGCCCCTCATGGGCTGGGTGGCCGCCCAGACCGACTACATCCACATGGGCTCGGCCATCACGAGCCTCCCCACCAACAAGGAGCACCCGGTCCGCATCGCCGAGCGGGCGGCCATGCTCGACCACGTCACCAACCGTCGCTTCGAGTTCGGCACCGGCCGTGGCGCCGGCAGTCACGAGCTGCGGACCTTCAACGTGATGGACCCGGCCGAGACCAAGGCCCAGTGGGACGAGGTCATCCGCGAGATCCCGCGGATGTGGGAGCAGAAGGACTACGACTTCGACGGCGAGTTCTTCACCGTTCCGACTCCGCACAACATCCTCCCCAAGCCGTACGGGCCTGGCCATCCGCCGCTCTGGGTGGCGTGCGGAAACCCACCCACCTTCGCCAAGGCGGGTTCGCTCGGCATCGGCGCCATCGCCTTCAACTTCGAACCGATCCACAACCTCAAGGGCCGCGTCGATTCCTACAAGGAGGCCGTCCAGGACCCAGTCGCACAGGTCGGCCAGTTCAAGAACGACAACGTGATGATGACCAACTCGTGTCTCTGCCTCGAGGACCGCGAGGAAGCCCGGGCGATCGCCAAGTCGAAGGGTCGCGGCTACCTCGTCACGATGGTCAACCTGTATCACGACACGATGCCCAAGTCGCCCGACGCCGTCGTCTGGCCGAACCCGCCGATGACCCCGGACTGGACCGACGAGATGCTCGACATGGCGATCGAGGGCGGCTACATGCTCTGCGGCAACCCCGAGGAGGTCTGCGAGCAGGTCGCCCGCTATCAGGAGGTCGGCTGTGACCAGGTCGTGTTCGGCCTCCCCGTCGAGGGAATGAGCCACGAACAGCACCTCGAGATGATCGAACTGTTCGGTGACCACGTGATCCCCGAGTACGACCGGGACCGCACCCACTCCACGGACCACTACCGGGCGACCGCCGAGCGCTGCTTCCCGGACTTCCAGTACCCGGTTCCCGAGGGCATCGACGTCGAGATCCTTCCCACGACGGCACTGCTGCCCCTGGCCTAGGGATCGGGCGCCACGTGCCACGTGACAGCACCGAGACCCGGGCCCGGCTGCAGGCCGAGGCCGAACGCCTCTTCGCCGAACAGGGCGTGTGGCAGGCCGGAGTCGGAGAGATCGTGGCCGCCGCGGGCCAACGCAACGCCTCGGCGCTGACGTACCACTTCGGCTCCCGGGAGGGGGTCCTCGACCGGATCCTGGCCGAGCACGAGGAACCCATCGACATCCACCGCGGTGGCCTGCTCGCCGAACTCGACGACGACCCCTCCACACACGCCCTCCTGGATGCCCTGGTCCGACCCATGTCGGCCCGGTTGGACCACGAGCGGGGTCGCCGCTACCTACGGATCGTGGCGCAGTTGGCGAGCCAGTTCTCGACATGGCGCGAGACCCGGTCCGGGCTCGAGCACCGCCACCTCCTCCGGGCCCTGGACCTGCTCGAACGGCGGCCGGCCCACCTCCCGGAACCGGTGCGCCGAGAACGACTCGTCGCCATGATGCAACTCATGACGTCCTCCCTCGCCGAGCGGGCACGCCTACTCGATGCCGGCGACGACGCCGAACTCAGCGGCGCCGACTACGAGGCGAACCTCACCGACATGCTGGCCGGGGTCCTCGAGGCTCCCGCCGCGCTCCCTGCGTAGGCCCGCCGCTACCCTCGGCCTCCGTGCACGTCATCCTCGTCCGCCACGCCCGACCCGAGGTCGTGGTCGACTCCCCGACCGTCGCTGACCCCGGCCTCGCCGAACTGGGCGTGTGGCAGGCGGCCCGACTGGCCGACTGGCTGGCCTGCGAGGAGATCGACCACGTCGTCACCAGCCCGAAGCGGAGGGCCATCGAGACCGTGCAGGCGGTGTGCGAAGCACGGAGCCTCACCCACGAGGTCATCGACGACCTCGACGAGATCGACCGCTTCTGCCACTCGTACTACCCCACCGAGATCCTCCAGACGGAGGGAAAGGTGCTGTGGGACCAGGTGGTCGCCGGCAACTTCACCGAGGTCGGCTGGGACACCCCCGAGGCCTTCGACACCCGCGTCACGGCCGCCTGGGAAGGCCTCTGTCGACGTGCCCCCGGCGAACGGATCCTCGTGTCGTGCCACGGGGGGACAGTGCGCGTGATCCTGGCGGCGATCGTCGACAACCCGAAGGCCTCGTTCCGGACGGACTATGCGGGGATCAGCCGGGTCGACGTGTTCGTCGAGGAGGAAGGGACCCTGAACGGTCACATCGTCTCGGCCAACGAGACCGGCCACTTCGACGCCAACCGCACGACCGCCGACGGCCCCATGCGCGGCGCCCCCGGCATCTCGTGGCCCGGCCGACGCCGGTCGATCACCACACCCCGCTAGCCACCCAGAGTCGGGGTCAGTTCGGGTCCCGCCAGCCGTGCGGGATCTCGGGGAACCGGGGGTCGGTGGCCAGCAGGTTCAGTCGGCCCATCGGCCGATGGTAGGGCGGCGGAGCGTCAGGTCCGGAGTCGCACCAGGGAAGGGTCGAGGTCGGCGACGGTTGCCGAGCCCACGAGCGCCATCGTGCGCTCCATGCCGGACCTCATCAACTCCAGCACGTGGTCCACGCCCCGCTCCCCTGCCGCTCCGAGTCCGTACATGTGGGCGCGGCCGGCCATGACCGCCGTGGCACCGAGTGCGCAGGCCTTCACGATGTCGCTACCGCGCCGCACACCGCCATCGCAGATGACCTCGATGCGGTGCCCGACGGCCTCGACGACCTCGGGGAGGAGTTCCAGCGGGACCGGAGCAGTGTCGAGTTGGCGACCACCGTGGTTCGACACGGCGACGGCGGCCACGCCGGCGTCAGCCGCCATTCGGGCGTCGGCCACGGTCTGAATGCCCTTGAGCACGATCGGGCCGTCCCATACCGACTGCAGCCACTCGACGTCGCGCCACGACAGGCCCGGGTCGAACTGGGCGGCCGAGTATTCGGCCAGCGAAACGGCGTCGGCGCCGTCGCCGGCACCGCTGCCGATGGCACTCGAGAACTGGATCGGCTCGGAGCGCAGCAGCCGCAGGGTCCAACCCGGGTGGCGCATCCCGTCGAGGAAGGTGCCGGGCCCGATCTCGGGCGGCAGCGTGAAGCCCCGCCGGACGTCGCGTTCGCGCCGGCCGAGCACAGCCGTGTCGACCGTGAGCACGATCGCCTCGTAGCCGCAGGCCGCCGCCCGGCCGACCAGGTTCCGGATGTGGTCCCTGTCGTGCCACACGTACACCTGGAACCAGAGCCGGGCACCGTCGCCGGCCACGGCAGCACACTCCTCGATCGACCGGGTGCCCATGGTCGAGAGCGTGAACGGCACCCCGGCCCGGCCCGCGGCGCGTACCACGGCCAACTCGCCGTCGGGATCGGCGATGCGGGCGAAGCCGATCGGAGCCGTGACGTAGGGGAAGGCGACGGGTCGTCCGAGCAGGGTCGTCGACGGGTCGGCCTCGGCCACGCCCCGCAGGACCCGGGGCCGGAACTCCAGGCGCCGGTAGGCCTCGACGTTGCGCCCCAGCGTGATCTCGTCCTCGGCCCCGCCGTCGATGTAGTCGAACACCCCGCCCGGGAGCCGCTTCTTGGCCATGCGGCGCAGGTCGGCGACGGCAGCCGCCTCCCGAAGGCGACGGAGCGTGCGGTCGCGTTCCGGGCGGCGCAGGCGGACGACCGACCGCAGCGTCCTCAGTGCACCCATCAGCCGCCCCGTTCCTCCGAGCGCTTCTTCGCGAACATCTCCTTGCAGCGTGGGCAGACGGGAAAGCGGTCGGGGTTGCGGTCCGGGACCCAGACCTTGCCGCAGAGCGCCACGATGGGCCGGCCGGTCACCGTCGACTTCACGATGTCGGCCTTGCGGGCGTAGTGCGAGAACCGGTCGTGGTCGCCGTCGTCGAGTTGTGGATCGGACGGTCTCGTCTCGACGGGTGTGATCGTCTCGACGTCGGACATGCCGTGACCTCAGCCGTCGATGGCGTCGAGCTTGGCAATGCGGCCCTCGTGGCGGCCACCCTCGAACTCGGCGGCCAGCCAGGCCGTCACGGCCTGGACCGCGATCTCGGGGTCGATCAGGCGCTCGCCGAGGCACAGCACGTTGGCGTCGTTGTGCTGCCTTGCGAGTTGCGCCGACAACACATCGGGCACCGGCGCGGCACGCACGCCGGGGACCTTGTTGGCGGCCATGGCGATGCCGAGGCCCGAGCCGCAGACGCACACGCCGTAGTCGGCGTCACCACCGGCCACCGCCCGGCCGACGGCCTCGCCGAAGTCCGGATAGTCGACCCGATCGGCCGAGTGGGCGCCGAGGTCGCTGACCTCGTGGCCGAGGTCGCGGAGCACGTCGGCGAGACGCTGCTTGAGGGCGAAGCCGGCGTGGTCGCAGCCGACGGCGATGCGGTACATGGCGCCAATGCTAACGGGGGGCGACTTCGAGCCCGGCGGCGGAAAGCGCCGCTGCGTCGATCACACCCTCCCGGAGGATGCGGGCCGGCACGACGGTGAGGTCCACGACGGTCGAGGGAATGCCGTCGCACCGACCTCCGTCGAGTACCAACAGGTTGCCGCCGACCGCTGCTGCCGCCCCGACAGCCGTGGGCGGGCTGGACTCACCGGCCCGGTTGGCCGACGTGGTGGCCAGCGGGCCCACTTCGGCGGCCAGTGCCCGGACCAGGTCGTGGTCGGGGCAACGAAGGCCGACGGTGTCGAGATGTCCTGCTCCGGGGCCGAGGTGGAGTTCGACGCCCGCTGCCCGATTCACGACGACGGTCAACGGCCCCGGCCAGAGGTCGGCCAGGACGTCGAGGTCGGCATCGGTGAGGCCTGCCGCCTGCCTCGTATCGGCCACGAGGACCGCCATCGGCTTCGCTCCGTCGCGACCCTTGCGTTCGAAGACGTCGCCCACTGCGGCGGCATCGGCGGCGGGCACCGCCACCCCGTAGACGGTGTCTGTCGGGAGTACGACCGGTCGCCCGGCCCGGAGCTCGGCTGCTGCTGTCGCCACGGCGCCGGCCGGGTCGGCGACGGCGTCGACCACCTGCCCGGTCATCCCGGCATCCTGGCGACGAGCGCCCGGTCGCGGCCCCCCAGGTCGGGACGTGCCTCCACATCCACGAGGCCAACCGCCACCGCCCGTTGCGCCAGCCGATCGACCTGTCGGGGGTCGAGTTCGAGGACGAGGGCGCCGCCGGGGACGAGCCATGCAGGCGCCCCGTCGACGAGGAGGTCGAGGTCCTCGGTGCCCTCGGTTCCGGGCACCAGCGCCGCATGGGGCTCCCAGTCGACGACCTCGGGTGGCAGCAACTCGCCGGCCCCCACATAGGGCGGGTTGGAGACCAACAGGTCGAGGCGACCCCGCAGGTCGCCGGGCAGGGCGTCGAACCAGGAGCCCTCCTCCAGGGTCACGCGTCGGGCAGGGCGGCCGAGGCCGGCCAGGTTCGCCCGGGCCACCGCCAGGGCGTCGGGCGACCGGTCGGTGCACACCACGCGGGCGACGGCTCGCTCGACGGCGATCGACAGGCCGATGGCCCCGGATCCCGTGCCGAGGTCGGCAACCCGAACCCCGTCGCTGCGCCCTGTCGCGACCCGGTCGAACTCGTCGAGGGCGTGGCCCACGACCGCCTCGGTCTCTGGGCGCGGGATCAGGACCCGCGGGTCGACCATCAGGTCGAGGGTCCGGAACGACCAGTGGCCGAACACGTACTGCAGGGGCTCTCCCGCCATGCGGCGCCGCAACAGGTCGTCATGGCGGAACATGCCCCGTTCGGTCACCAGATCGTCGAGCCCTGAGCCTTCGTCGGTGAGGTCGAGGCCGCCGGCCTCCTCGACGATCCAACGGGCCTCGACGATCGGCAGCCCGGCCTCGTCCATTCGAGCGGTGGTCTCGGCCAGCACTTCCCTCCAGGCGACCGTGCCGAGGTTGCCCTCCTCAGCCATCGGCCAGTTGTCGGGTGCGCTCGTCGGCCAGCAGCCCATCGGTGACCTCGTCGAGGTCTCCGGCCAGGATCCGGTCGAGCCGGTAGAGCGTGAGCCCGATGCGGTGATCGGTGACCCGGTTCTCCTTGAAGTTGTAGGTGCGGATCTTCTCGGACCGGCCGCCGCCGCCGACCTGGTCCTTCCGGGCGACCGAGGCCTCCTCCCGCTGGCGATCCTGTTCGATCCGGAGGAGGCGGGAGCGCAGCACCCGCATGGCCTTGACCTTGTTCTGGAGCTGGCTCTTCTCGTCCTGCATGGCGACGACCATGCCCGTGGGCAGGTGGGTGACGCGCACGGCCGAGTCGGTCGTGTTGACCGACTGCCCGCCGGGACCCGACGACCGGTAGACGTCGACCTGCAGGTCGCTGTCGTCGATCTGGACGTCGACCTCGTCGGCCTCGGGTAGGACGATCACGGTCGCCGACGAGGTGTGGATGCGGCCCTGCGACTCGGTGACCGGCACCCGCTGCACGCGGTGCACGCCACCCTCGTACTTGAGGCGGGTCCATGCACCGTCGCCCCTGATGAGGAACGAGACCTCGGTGAATCCGCCCATGTCGGAGTCACGGGCCTCGAGCGGCTCGGTCTTCCAGCCGTGGACGACGGCGAAGGCCATGTACATGTCGTGGAGGTCGCGGGCGAAGAGGTTGGCCTCCTCACCGCCCTCGGCGCCACGGATCTCGACGATCACGTTGCGGCCGTCGTTCGGATCGCGGGGCAGCAGCAGAAGCCGGAACCTCTCCTCGAGGTCGGCGATCGAGGTCTCCAGGTCGGTGATCTCGGCCCGGAGTTCCTCGCGCTCATCACCTTCGGCCTCGTCAACCATCTCCCTCGCGGCCCCGAGGTCGTCGTGTGCCTCACGGAGTGGTCGACCGACGACGAGGATCTCCTCGAGTTCCTTGAACCGCCGGCCCACGGACCGGAGCAGGTGCTGGTCGCCCAGGACCTCGGGGTCGGACAGGCGCCCCCCGGTCTCCGTCAACTCGGCCTCGAGGGCCTCGATTCGCTCCAACATGCGGCTCAGGGTAGCGGTGGGGTCCCACCGCCCTGAGGTGGACGAGCGAGAGCGTTCAGGTCCAGCTTCCCTCGACGCCGACGATCGTTGCGGGAACAGCCAACCGGGCGACCGCCTCTTCGACCGGTGCCATGACGTCGCGGGACGGAACCACGATGATCACCCGGTCGGGCTGCTCGCGCAGCACGAGGTCGGCGGTGGCGGGCACGAGGTCGGCGTCGACCCCGACAGAGCAGACGACCAGCACGCGTTCGTCGTCGGGTGCGGTGCCCATTGCAGGCGCCGGAGCAGGTGAGCGCAGGCCGCCGCGCTCGACGGCCGGGTCGACGGGCGCAAGGTCGGCGAGCCCCACTCGTCCGGGGTCGACCAGCAGGTCGTGACGGAGCCAGCGCTCGCGAGCGAGGGTGGCCAGCGGATGGGCACCGGCTCCCTTGCGGCGCTGAGCCCGCACCCGGTCGGCGGCGGCGGCGAGGGACTCGGTGGTCGGCAGGTCGCCGTGCAGCAGGGCCGAGGCCTCCCGGTCGAAACGCCCCACCCCGGTCTCGAAGCCCGAGTCGGTGGCCCGGACCACCTCGAGGCCGAGCACCTCCCCGCGCCAGTTGCCGTGCTCGACGATCGGGTCGACGCCGGCTCCCCGGCAGAGGTCCTCGAATCCGTCCGGGGCCGGTGGCGGCTCGACGGGCACCAACGCCTCGGCCGGCTCAGCGACCTCGGAGCCGTCGTCGACGACCACGTAGACCTCTGGCACAGGATGGAGTGCGGTCGCCCGCCGGGCGGCGACCGACGCGGCATCGGCGTCGTCGAGGAAGAGCACGAGGCGATCCAAGTCGTGGCGGGCGGCCAACAGGAGGGTCTGGCCCAGCGACCGCTCCGGGGCGTCTTCGCCGGCGAGGACGACGATCGTGCCGTCGTCGAGGATCGCCGATCCCCCACCGAGGGCGACCGGGTCACCGGCGCATGGAAGGCCGAGGTTCGTGGCGAGGGCGCGCAACTTGGCGCCTAGGAGGAAGGCCCGCTGCTCGGGATCGAGGCTCACGGTTGGTTGCGACGCAGGCGCAGTGCCAGGGTCGAGGTATTCAGTCCTGGCGGCGCTTGCCGTAGCGGCGTTCGAAGCGCTCGACGCGACCGGCGGTGTCGACGATCTTCATCGTGCCCGTGAAGAAGGGGTGACTGGCCGACGAGATCTCGACCCTGGCGAGCGGATACTCGTTGCCGTCGTCGAGGGTGATCGTGTCGGTGGTCTTCATGGTGGACCGGGTGAGGAACAGGGTGCCCTCGGAAGCGTCCTGAAAGACCACTTCGCGGTAGGTGGGGTGGATGTCGGGCTTCATGGCGGGTCCAGTCTGCGGGTCGCGACGGGCGTCGGCAACCCCGCGGCGGAGGATGATTCGGCCGTTCAGCCCAGGTTCGGGCCCTTGGCGATCTCCGCCAGGAACTCGTCGTTGTCGTTGAACGTCTTGAGCCGGTCGATGAGCAGCTCGAGACCGGCGGCCCCACTGTTGCCGTCGTCGCCGGCGAGGCCGTTGAGGACCCGCCGCAGCTTCCAGACCTGGTTGAGCTGATCGCGTTGGAAGAGGAGTTCCTCGTGCCGGGTCGACGAGGCGTTGACGTCGATGGCCGGGTACACGCGCCGCTCGGCGATGCGCCGATCGAGGCGAAGCTCCATGTTGCCGGTGCCCTTGAACTCCTCGAAGATGACCTCGTCCATCTTGGAGCCGGTCTCGACGAGGGCCGTGGCCAGGATGGTCAACGAGCCGCCCTCCTCGACGTTACGGGCCGCACCGAAGAAGCGCTTCGGCGGGTAGAGGGAGCCGCTGTCGAGACCACCGGACATGATCCGGCCGGTGGCGGGGGCCGCCAGGTTGTAGGCCCGGGAGAGGCGGGTGATGCCATCGAGCAGGATCACGACGTCCTGGCCGGACTCGACCATGCGCTTGGCCCGTTCGATGGTGATCTCGGCGATGCGGGTGTGCTCGTCGCTGGGACGGTCGAAGGTGGAGGCGGCCACCTCGCTGTGCTTGAGCCAGCGGCGCATGTCGGTGACCTCTTCAGGGCGCTCGTCGACCAGGAGGACGATGAGCTTCACCTCGGGATTGTTGACCTCGATCGACCGGGCGATCTGCTTCAGGATCGTGGTCTTGCCGGCCTTCGGCGGCGAGACGAGGAGCCCACGCTGGCCCTTGCCGATCGGACACAGCAGGTCGACGATGCGGGCCGTCATGTTGGTGGGGTCGTCGGGGGTCTCCATCTTGAGGTGCTCGTCGGGGAACAGCGGAGTGAGGTCCTCGAACCGGGGACGCCCCTTGGCGTCCTCTGGCTTGCCGCTGTTGACGGTGTCGATCCGGAGCAGCGCCGGGTTCTGCTCGCTGCGGTTGGCCGGTCGGGAGGCTCCGGTGAGATGGTCGCCCTTGCGCAGCCCGTACTGGTGGGTCTGCTTGACCGACACGTAGGCGTCGGCCTTCGAGGGCTTGTAGCTGTTGGTGCGGAGGAAGCCGTAGCCCTCGTCGCGCAGGTCGAGGTAGCCCTCGACCTCGACGGGCTCACCGTCCCACTGCTCTTCCGGACCGTCACTCTGGCCGCGGCCGCGACGGCGGCGGCGACGGTTGCCGGACTCGGGGTCCTGTTGGCCCTGCTGGCCCCGGTTGCCCTGCTGGCCCCGGTTGCCCTGCTGGCCCCGGTTGCCCTGCTGGCCCCGGTTGCCCTGCTGGCCCCGGTTGCCCTGCTGGCCCTGTCGTCCGGACCTGGACTCGGCGCTCTCTGCGGACCTGTCGTTGGACGATGCCTCGGCCTCGGCCTCGGACTCGGCGCTCTCTGCGGACCTGTCGTCGGACGATGCCTCGGCCTCGTCGCTCTCCTCGGACACGGCGACCTCCCATTCGGCGGGTGGCTCCTCGGTGAGCTCCTCGGCCGGAGCCGCTCCCGTCGACGGGCTGGACCCGTTGGACGAAGTCTCGATGCCGGCCAGGTCGAGGATCAGGTCGACGATCTCGGCCTTGCGGGCACGCGAGCCCGGCTTGCCGCCCAGGGCGGTGGCGATCGTGGTGAGCTCGTCGCGGTCCTTGCCCTCGAGGGCATCGCGTTCGAGTTGTTTGGAGTCCATTTCTCAGACACCTCAGGTTTCCGCGGGCGGAATCGCCCGTCATTGGTCCCAGCCTCGTCGGCCGGAGGAAAACACTCACGGGGGAGTGGGGGTGGCGGTACTGATCCGGCCGGAGTCACCTGACGGGGTGGACAACGGATTCGGAGGATGTACCAGCCTGTCGACGGGAAGAACGAACGGGGGCCGTCAATCCCCGCCCGACGACCCCGTCATCGTACCGATGGTGGCCATGCCGACGCAACCACCTTCGAAAAACCCAGAGATCATCGGGGTTTCGACCCGTTCCCGAGCAACAGGGTGCTGGAAGCGAGGGCTGCCACGGCTAGCAGGATGGTCGGGGTCCAGGACCCCGTCAGGTCATGGGTGAGGCCGCCGAGGATCGGTCCGAGGCCGCCAGCAGCGCCGACCGCAACCCCCTGCAGGCCCATGAGCAGACCCAGGTCGCGGGCGTCGAAGCGGGTGCGGGCGTACATCGCCTGGAGCGGGCTGGTGGCGCCGAGCGACGCACCGGCCACGACGGCGTAGGCGATCCCTGCCGGCACCGTGCCGACGAGCAGGAACGCGATGCCCACGGCGCTCACCGCATAGGCGAACCGCAACACTCGGTCGGCACCAAAGCGCTCGACGACTCCGGTCAGCCCGATCCGGCCGAAGAGTTGGCCGAAGCCGCGCAGCCCACCGATGACGCCGGCGGCACCGAGCCCCAGCCCGGCGCCCGTCAGGATCGGAACCTGATAGCCGAGGATCGTGGTGTACGCCAGCCAGACGAGGAAGAACACGACGAGCATCCGTTGGATCGCCGGGCGCCCGAGGGCGCCCCTCATCGCCCGCCAGGGGCTCTCGGACGCCGCCTCCTCGCCGCGACCAGCGCGCCCCAACGATGTCGCCAGGAGTGCGCCGGCGATGGCCGTCAGGGCGAGCAGGCGGCCGGTGGCCCTCCACCCCCAGGCCTCGACCAGCCAGGCGGTCATCGGCAGGTAGATCACGCTGCAGAGGGCCCCGACCATCGTCAGCCGGGCGATCGCCTGGTCGGGGCGGTCCGGTCGGAGGCGTGCCACCGCCGCCGTGGTCACGTGGTAGAAGCCCGTCGCACCAACGATTCCGCCCCCGAGGGCGTAGAGGGCCCCGAAGACCACCTGGTCGGTCGCCCAGGTCGCCGCCAGCAGGCAGCCGCCTCCCACCACCGCCTGGAGGAGGAACGGCCCCCGACAGCCGTGGCGGTCGAGGAGCCGGCCGCCGACGACCGAAGCCGCTCCGTTGATGACGAAGCCGGCTCCGTAGGCGATGCCGAGCATGGTCGTCCCCCAGCCGACGTCGTCGTGGATCGGCCCGACGAGCACGCCGAACGAGTACAGCCACGAGCCGTACGAGGTAATCGTGACGATGCCGAGGACGAGTACGCCGAACCTGTCTGTCAGTCGAGTGCGTGTGATTCCGTATTCTGGAGCGCACCGACCTTCTCCACGACACCACAGGTGTCGAGGACACCGTTTGCTGCTTCACCGAGAAGACCGAGACCTGGGTCGAGGCCCCCGCCGACATCCGCTGGGAGCGGTACGTCAAGACCGCCGACAGCGAACGGTTCGGCGACGTCGTCCTCGGTGGGTCCGTCGACACGACACCCTGTCGCGGCTGAGGCCGTCGTCCCTCCCGTGCCTGATCAGCGGGACAGGAGCGTGGGCATCAGGGAGTGGCCCGGCACCAACGGGGCGTCGACGACGCCGGGCTCGGTGAACACGCCGCCCTGGCCATCCACCTCGGAGTCGACCAGCAGGTAGGGCACCGGGTCGGACGTGTGGGTGCGGGTGGTGAGCGGGGTGGCGTGGTCGGGCAGCATCAGCAGCCGCCACGGCCCCAGTGCGTCAAGGCCCGGGACCAGGTCGGCGAGGATGCGCCGGTCCCAGAACTCGAGGGCCTTGACCTTCTGGGCGACGTCACCAGCGTGGCCGGCCTCGTCCGTGGCCTCCACGTGGACGATGAACAGGTCGAGGCCGTCGGCCAACCCCTGCAGTGCGACGTCGCGCTTGCCCTCGTAGTCGGTGTCGTACCAGCCGGTGGCGCCCGGGATGTCGCAGACCTCCATACCGGTGAGGACGCCGAGTCCCCGGACGAGGTCGACAGCCGTGACAAGGCCGGCATCGACGCCGTGGGCCTCGCTGAAGGAGGGCAGTTGCGGCTGGAAGCCCTGCCCCCACAACCAGATCTGCGTCGCCTCCAGGTCCGAGGCGGCGAGTACGTCCTTCGAGGCCTCCATGAGGTCGCACAGCGGACCACCCATCGGCCCGGCGGGCACCACGACCTGGTCACCCGAGAGGTCGTGGGGCGGGGTGCAGTCGGCGTCGAGCCACTCCCCCGGGCCGAGCATCGCATGGCGGAAGCTCACACCGGCGTGGAACGACACACCGTCGCCCCCGAGTTCGCGTTCGATCCGGGCGATGACCTCGGCGGCCGACTCCGACGACGGGTTGCCGCCCGCATAGTCGAGCATGACGCCGTCGGGGGACACCGTGACGAGGTTGCAGCGGAAGGCGGCCTGGTCGGGGCTCAGGGACAGGCCCAGCGCTGCCGCCTCGATCGGTGCCCGACCCGTGTGGTGCTCGGCCGGGTCGAACCCGAAGATCGACATGTTGCCGACGTCGCTGCCGGGCGGCATGCCCTCGGGGATCACCGCGGCCCGACCGACCGTGGCCCTGGCGGCCAGGGCGTCGAGGTTGGGCGTCTGGGCGACCTCGAGCGGGGTGCGGCCGTCGAGTTCGGGAACGGGCAGGTCGGCACAGCCGTCGGGGACGCAGATCACGTACTTCACAGGACGATCATCCTGCCAGACCCCGCCCCGATTCCCGCAGCGACTTCCCGTGCATCAGGTGGTGGCGCAGGCCTCGACGTGTGCCTGGACCGCCAACAGGTCGTTGGGCAGGCGGACGCAGCGCTCGGGCCTTTCGAAGAGGTCGCCCAGTCGCTCGGGCAGGACCGGTCGCACTCCCGTGGCCGACTCGACGGCGTCGGGGAACTTGGCGGGGTGGGCCGTCGCCAGGGCCACCATCGGCACCGAAGGGTCACGGCGGCACCGGCGCGCAGCGAGCACGCCCACGGCGGAGTGCGGATCGAGGACCACGCCCGACCGGTCGGCTTCGTCGGCGATGCAGCGCAGCACCGCATCGTCGTGGAAGCAGGCGGCCGTCCAGGCATCGCCGAGCGTGGCATGGAGCACCGGGTCGAGGGCGGTGGTGCCCGTGGCCCGGAAGTCGTCGAGCAGGGCGGCCACGGCGGCCCCGTCGCGGTCGAGCAGCTCGAACAGCAGTCGCTCGAGGTTGGACGACACCTGGATGTCCATGCTGGGCGAGAGCGTGGGCACGACCTCGTCGAGGGTCATCGTGCCGCCGACGAAGAAGCGGGTCAGGATGTCGTTGCTGTTCGACCCGATGACGAGCTGCGGCATGTTGAGGCCCATGTGGCGGGCGACGTGCCCGGCGAAGGCGTTGCCGAAGTTGCCGGTGGGCACCGAGAAGGTGATCGGTGCCTGCCGACCACCGAGCCGTTCGGCGGCGACGACGTAGTAGACGACCTGCGCCATGACCCGGGCCCAGTTGATGGAGTTGACCGCCGACAGGCGCATCCGCTGTCGGAACACCACGTCGGCGAACATGGCCTTCACGAGGTCCTGGCAGTCGTCGAAGGTGCCCTCGACGGCCACGTTGTGGACGTTGGCCGACGAGGCAGTGGTCATCTGGCGACGTTGCACCTCCGAGACCCGGTCAGCCGGGTGCAGGATGACGATGTCCATGGACTCGCGGTCGCGGCAGGCGTCGATGGCAGCCGAGCCCGTGTCGCCCGAGGTGGCTCCGACGATGGTGACGCGCTCTCCTCGTCGCGACAGTTCGTGGTCGAAGAGGCGACCGACCAACTGCAGTGCCACGTCCTTGAAGGCGAGCGTGGGGCCGTGGAAGAGCTCGAGCAGGTGCAGGCCGTCGCCCAGGTCGACCAGTGGCGTCACGTCGTCGGCGTCGAACGTCGCATAGGCCTCCCTGACCATGTCGGCGAAGGCGCCCGGTGCGATGGCACCTCCGACGAAGGGCGCCATCACCTCCAGGGCTGTCGCGACGTAGTCGCCGGTGCCGCCCGCCGCAAGCTTCGGCCACGACTCGGGGACGTAGAGGCCCCCGTCGTCGGCCAGCCCGGCGAGCAGGGCATCGCCGAAGCCGAGGTCCGGTGCGTCCCCGCGGGTGCTGACGTAGCGCATGCCGGAACGGGACCCGGGGGTCAGTCGCCGAGGGCGCGCAGCACGCTACCGACGTTGCGCACGGCGTCGAGGTTGCGTAGGTCGTGGAGGGTGGCCTGCACGTCGCTCTCGCGGGCGCGGTGCGTGATGAACACGAGCCGGGCCTCACCACCCCGGCCCGACTGCTCCATCGAGCGGATCGACACACTGTGGTCGCCGAATACGGCGGCCACGCCGGCCAGCACTCCGGGCCGGTCGTCGACGTCGACGGCCAGGTAGTAGGCGGTCTCGAGATCGGCCATGGGCGAGATGCGGGCCCTTTCGAGCGAGCCGATGGACGCTCCGTGGCCACGGGCGTTGTTGGCGGCGGCGTCGATGAGATCGCCGAAGACGGCCGAGGCGGTCGGACGGCCGCCGGCACCCCGCCCGTAGAGCATGACCTCGCCGACTGCGTCGCCCTCGACGAAGACCGCGTTGAAACTGTCGTTGACGGCGGCCAGCGGGTGGTCGTTCGGCACGAGCGTCGGGTGCACGCGCACGCCGATTTCGTCGCCTCGACGTTCGGCCACGGCGAGAAGTTTGATGCAGTGGCCAAGGTGGGCGGCGGCCTCGATGTCGGCGGCGGTGACCCGGGAGATGCCCTCGAGGTAGACGTCGTCGGCGACCACCTCGGCCCCGAAGGCCAGGGTGGCGATGATGGCGACCTTTGCCCCGGCGTCGTGGCCCTCGACGTCGGCGGTCGGGTCGGCTTCGGCGTACCCCAGGCGTTGGGCCTCTGCGAGGGCATCGGCGTAGGCGGCGCCCTCCTCGGACATCTTCGTGAGGATGAAGTTGGTGGTTCCGTTGATGATGCCCATCACCCGGGTGATCGGCTCGCCGGCGAACGACTCACGCAGCAGCCGCATGATGGGGATGGCCCCAGCCACGGCGGCCTCGAACAGCAGGTCGACGCCGGCGGCCTCGGCGATCGAGTAGAGCTCTGCCCCGTGCCGGGCCAGCAGTTCCTTGTTGGCGGTGACCACCGGCTTGCCGTTCTCGAGCGCGGCCACGATCAGTTCGCGGGCCGGCTCGATACCTCCCATGACCTCGACGACCACGTCGATGTCGGGGTCGGCGACGATGGCCGCTGCGTCGGTGGTGAACACCTCGGCGGGCAGGGGCACGCCTCGATCGATGGCCGTGTCGCGCACGGCGACCGACGCCACCTCGAACGCCAGGCCGGTGCGTCGGGCGACGTCGTCGCGCTGCTCGGCGACCAGGACCGCCAGGGCTGCACCGACGTTGCCGCAGCCGAGGAGGCCCACGCGCACCGGTGAGCTGGAGAGGGGGTCTTCCATGGGCTTCACGGTACCGGGTACGGCATGCGGCACCCGTTCGATAATGGTGTGCTCAGGCCTCGCGGCGGACGAGGTCCTCGTAGGTCTCCCGCCGGACCACCCTGGTCGCCTCGCCATCGGCGACGAACACGACGGCGGGTCGCAGCACCTGGTTGTAGTTGGAGCCCATCGAGTGGCCGTAGGCGCCGGTGACCGGCGTGGCGAGGACGTCACCCACCGCCAGGTCGTCGGGCACCCAGCCCTCGCGGACCAGCAGGTCGCCGGACTCGCAGTGCTTGCCCACCACCCGGACCGGCCGCCTGCGCTCGGCCGCCACGGCCCTCGGCAGGAACGTCTCGTAGCCGGACCCGTAGAGGACCGGGCGGGGGTTGTCGCTCATGCCTCCGTCGACGGCGACATAGGTGCGGATGCCCTCGAGGTCCTTGATCGTGCCCACCCGGTACAAGGTGACGGCAGCAAGGGCGGCGATCGCCCGGCCCGGCTCCGCCGACACACGCGCCGTGACCCCGGCGACCTCACAGGCGCTGCGCACGACCTCGCCCCACTGGGTGATCGAGGGCGCACTCTCGCCCTCGACATAGGCGACGCCGAGGCCGCCTCCGACCGAGAGCTCGGCCAGGTCGTAGGGGGCGGCGAACTCGGCCAGGACCTCGAGGGCGCGGCCGAACGAGTCGACCTCGAAGACCTGGCTACCGATGTGGGCATGGACGCCGACCAGGTCGACGGTCCCCGAGGTGAGTGCACGCTCGACGGCTGCGGCGGCCAGGCCCGTCGAGACGGTGAACCCGAACTTGGAGTCGTCCTGGCCGGTGGCGACGTACTCGTGGGTGTGCGCCTCGACGCCGGGCGTGACCCGGAGCAGCACCCTCGGGACAGCACCGATGGCCGCATTCAGTGCGTCGAGGCGGTCGAGTTCGTCGAACGAGTCGACGACGATGAGGCCGACGCCCTCCTCGATCGCCATCTCGAGCTCGGGTTCGCTCTTGTTGTTGCCATGCAGGATGAGGCGGTCGGCCGGAACGCCGGCATGGCGGGCCATGTACAGCTCACCGCCGGTGGCCACGTCGAGGTACATGCCCTCCTCGACAACGAGGCGCGCCATGGCACCGCAGAGGAACGCCTTGCCGGCGTAGGCGACTCCCTCGCCGAAGGCCGCCACGGCCTCGCGGCAGCGGGCACGGAGGTGTGCCTCGTCGTAGACGAACAGCGGCGTGCCGAACTCGTCGGCCAGGTCGACCAGGTCGCAGCCACCGATCGATGTGCCTCCGTCGGCACCGACCTCAGCGGTGTCGGGCAGCAGGTCGAGGGGCAGCGGGCCGGCCATCAGCCGTCCTCCTCGCCGTCGCGCCACATTTCCTCCGGGGCGCCGACGCCCAGCAGGTCGAGGGCGACGGCGAGTCCGACGCGGACGGCCTCGACCAACCAGAGTCGGGCGGCGGTGAGGTCAGCCTCCACGCCGTCTCCCATGACGCGGCAGTCGTGGTAGAAGCCGTGGAAGTCGGCCGCCAGGTCCCGGACCCAGGTCGTGACCAGGTGGGGGGCTCGCTCCGTTGCCCCCCGCAGCACCGTGTCGGGCAACTCGTGCAGGGCGCGGAGCAGCCGCAACTCGCGGGGGTGCCCGAGTACCGAGAGGTCCGTGTCGACCAGGTCGGGGCGCACGACACCAGCCTCGGCCGCCCGGCGGACAATCGAGTGGATGCGGGCGTTGGCGTACTGGACGTAGAAGACGGGATTCTCGTTGACCTGGCTGGCGACCAGTTCGAGGTCGAAGGCCTGCGCCGAGTCGACCGACTGCAGCAGGTAGGTGAAGCGGGCGGCGTCGGCGCCCACCTCGGCCACCACCTCACCAAGTTCGACGATGTCTCCGGTGCGCTTCGAGAGCTTCACCTCCTGGCCGCCCCGTTGGAGGTTGACCAACTGGGTGATGGCGACCTCGAGCTCGGAGGGGTCGTGGCCGAGGGCGTGCATGGCAGCGTGCACGCGCGCCACGTAACCGTGGTGGTCAGCGCCCAGGACGTTCACGAGGCGGTCGGCCCTGGCGAACTTGTCGCGGTGGTAGGCGACGTCCGGCAGCAGGTAGGTGAACTCGCCGTCGGACTTGACAAGCACACGGTCCTTGTCGTCGCCATGGTCGCTGCTGCGCAACCAGACCGCCCCCTCCTCGTCGTAGACGGCGTCGGCGGCCCGCAGGTCGGCCAGGGTGGCGTCGACGGCGCCCGACCCGATCATCGACCGCTCGCTGAACCAGGTGTCGAACCGGATGTGGAGTGACTCGAGCACCTCGCGCTGGTCGGCGAGCGCCCGGGCATAGCCCCACTCGAGTGGATCGGCGTCGTCGGGCATCGCGGCGGCCCAGTCCACGATGTACTGGCCGTTGTAACCACCGTCGGGGACCTCGTCGCCGGCGGCCCGGGCGGCCAGCGATTCGGCGTAGAGCTGCATCTGTGTGCCGCGGTCGTTGATGTAGAACTCGCGCTGCACGGGGTGCCCGATGCGTTCGTACAGGCGTGCCACCGAGTCGCCGAAGCAGGCGCCCCGGCCATGGCCGGCGTGGAGCGGGCCGGTCGGGTTGGCACTCACGAACTCGACGATGATCCGCTCCCCCGCTCCGGCGTCATGGCGGGCAAACCCCTCCTCCCCGCCGACCACCACGTCGCGCAGGACTTCGTGGAGCCAGGTGTCGGCCAGGCGGAAGTTGACGAAGCCCGGGCCGGCCACCTCGATCCCAGTGACGTGGGTCGGCGGATCAGCCTCGAGGCGGGTGACCAGTTCGGTCCCGAGTTCACGGGGGTTGCGACCGGCAGCCTTCGCAGAGGCCAGGGCGACGTTGGTTGACCAGTCGCCGTGGTCGGGATTGGCCGGCCGCTCGAGTTGCACGGCATCGGGCGCTTCGACGCCGAGGCCAGCGAGTGCGGCCCGCACGGCCTCGATCAGGATGTCGCGCACGTCCATGGGGATACCGGGGGGTCGGGGAATGCGGGGCTCGAAGGGACGCGCCCGGGGACCGGCCGCTGCACCGATGCTAACGGGCACACGGGTGCGGGCCCGGTGCATAACCGGTGCGAAGCCCGAATGGTGCGGTGCCTCGCCGGGGTCCTTCCTGCCGGGGGCCGGCACTACCGTGATGGCATGCGGTGCTCGATGCTGATCCTGGTAGCCCTGGTGTCGGGTGCCTGCTCGGGCGGCGGGTCGTCGGTCGCGCCCACTTCGCTTCCGTCCACAACCTCCACCACCACGACGGTCGCGACCACCACGACCACGACGGTCGCGCCCACCACGACCACCACGGTCGC
>Ga0209445_1000011_pt1 | contig 89898 bp, 77 predicted proteins | sample MarorgKNORR_S2LV_4_FD_188223 | JGI IMG/M metagenome (GOLD analysis project Ga0209445, IMG submission 188223) | Marine microbial communities from the Southern Atlantic Ocean, analyzing organic carbon cycling - NADW_A/KNORR_S2/LV (SPAdes) (version 2) | ecosystem: Environmental > Aquatic > Marine >... | reverse complement strand
ACTTTTTCGTACTTGGCTTTAAATCAGCTCTTAGTTCCATGTAGGAATGGTAAGCCTGTTCAAGATTTATACCCTGGTTGCTTTCAGCTCTTAATTCAGTTTTCCGTTTTTGGTTTGGGTTAATGCCTGAAGCTAGTAGTGCCAAATTCTCTTTCGCTAAACGCCTAGCTTCTCTGACGTTGATTACGTCTATCCTTCCTAACGTAACAGTTACAGGTTTGTTGATTCCCCGTTGTTTCGCCTTAACGACCCAAACATCATTAGTTATGAGCTGCTTGCTGTACAAGCCTTTGACTTGGTTATCAGGTTTAAACATTGGAAAGTATCTGTAGGTAGTCTATGAGTAGTCTAGCACAGATGTATTGGACTGGCTTATATTATCAAGTGTTTATAAGTGTTCTTTATATTATTGATATATAAGTTAAAACTTGGTGCCCAGAGCCGGAATCGAACCGGCACGATCGCAATGATCGAGGGATTTTAAGTCCCTTGTGTCTACCAATTTCACCATCTGGGCTTATCAAAATATGTTCGAAAAATGGAGGCTGGGGTCGGAATCGAACCGGCGTACACGGAGTTGCAGTCCGCTGCATGACCACTCTGCCACCCAGCCATATTTTTATATTCAGCGAGGCCGAACTATATCAAAACCACGGTTAATGAGCATGTAATGGATAAAATTACTGCTTCTTGCGGTACCAGGCCTCAAAATAATTTGCAATATGACATATAAACCAATCTTTAAATTTCTTGGCAATGTCTTTATATTTACTATGATGCCTAGTTAGAATTCCAGAAGAACAATAATTAAGTGATTCAGACAGGGAGCAGACGAACACCAGCAAAGAGTTACCTTTAAATTTATTACTGAGAAAAGCTGCTCTTCAGTAGCCTATAAGAATTGGAGCGGGAAACCGGGGTCGAACCGGCGACCTTGTGCTTGGCAAGCACATGCTCTACCAACTGAGCTATTCCCGCATCGCAAGCTAGTAACTTACCGATCGTCATGCAGACTCGCTATATCAATAACCTACCCATCAAAATCGAGGCGCCCTATTCTAATGCTTAAGCGCGGGGAGTCAAGCCAGCAAACTCAGGCAACACACTGGTTTAAAGACCGTTCCGCAGTTTTGGCCAAGCGCGCCTAAAGTATTGAAACATCGAATAAACGCTCAGAATTGCGGCTAGATGAATCAATACAAAGCCGAGTTGCCAAATCCAATCAGGATAGTTCGGCGCAGCTAATAACAGCACAATAATGGCAAGCATTTGCGTGGTAGTTTTCAGCTTACCTGAAAAGGCTACTGATACAAGATCGCTCTGACCTTTGACCGCCATCCATTCTCTTAACGCCGATATAGCTAATTCCCGGGTAATAATCACTACAGCTGCCAACAGCAAACTACTATAAACCGCTACCAACATAATCAGCACGATCGTTACTAAAAGCTTATCGGCAACGGGATCTAAGAATGCACCAAAATCGGAAGCTTGGTTCAATCTGCGCGCCAGATAACCATCCACCCAGTCGCTAAGACTAGCGACGGTAAATAACAATGCTGTCAATAAATTAGCATTGGGAAGCCCGGAATAGAAACAAGCTATTACCAATGGAATAAGCAGCAAGCGAATATAAGTAACTTGATTAGCCCAATTCATTAGTTAGAGTTTAAAGCACAAAGTATTTCATATAAAAAGTTTATAAAGCCCATAACAGACAACGAAAATATCCTATTAATTATGAAGATACGCATATATATTTTCGGCCAATTTCCTACTTATACCAATCACCTTGGCTATTTCCGTTTCACTAGCCTTCTTGATTTCTTGTTGCCCGCCGAAATGCTTAATGAGTTCCCGCCTGCGCTTTGGGCCAAGCCCTGGTATTTGTTCCAGTACTGATTGCTTGCGCTTCTTACCACGACGCTGCCGATGCCCTGCAATCGCAAATCGGTGAGCTTCGTCTCTTATCTGTTGGAGTAGATGCAACGCTGGTGATTCAGTGGGAAAAGCTAATTCGTCGTATCCTATAGACTTGGAAAAGAACACTGTTTCTTGGCCTGCGCGGCGGCTAATTCCCTTGGCAATAGCCAATAGATGGATTTCCGGTAACTGGAATTTCTGCATTATTTTCTTCGCTCGACTGAGCTGGCCTTTTCCTCCATCTAAGAGCAAAACATCAGGAAGCTTGCCTTCGCCTTTGCTCAAACGCGTAAAACGCCGATCAAGCGCTTGTTCCATCGCTGCATAGTCGTCACCAGATTTCACATCTCGAATATTAAAACGGCGATAATCATTCTTAACTGGGCCGTTTTCATCGAATACCACGCAAGAAGCAACTGTTACCTCTCCAGCCGTGTGGCTAATATCAAAACATTCTATCCTGGAAAGCTGTGAATCTAACCTGAGCGCATCCTGTAACAATATGAATCGTTTGTGTGTGTTTTGCTTATTGGCAATGTGCGCCTCTAGAGACTCCTTGGCATTGGTGGTAGCCAATTGTATCCATTTTGCGCGGTGTCCCCTGACGCGCATTGATAATTTGACTTTTCGGCCAGAAACATAGGTTAGGGCTGTTTGAAGTTCTTCAGCCTCTTCCAATGGGGCTGGAGTAATAATCTCCTTAGGTATCGAAGAGGACTTATCCTCTCCAAGATAAGCTTGTGCAATAAATGCTTCCACCAGATCCTGTTGGGAGTTAACCAGCCTATAGCGGGGATAAAAACTCTTACTTCCTACAACTCGGCCAGAGCGAACATAAATGACGTGAACACAGGCGGAGGCTTGTCTAATCTCCCCCGCAATGACATCTGCATCGTGGCCCTGGTTGGCTACGTATTGTTTTTCCTGGGTATGACGTAAATCAATAATACGATTTCGGATTAGCGCAGCTTTTTCGAAGTTTTCGTTGGCAGCCGCCTCATCCATCGTGATAGTGAGTTCTTTAACCAGAAGATCACTCTTACCGTTCAGGAAAAGTACCGAATAATGAACATCTCGGGCGTACTCTTCTTTCGAGACCATCCCAACGCATGGAGCAGTACAGCGACCAATTTGGTACTGCAAGCAAGGTCTAGAACGGTTTTTGAAATAACTATCCTCACACTGCCTAACTCGAAACACCTTTTGCAATATCTGTAGCGATTCGCGCGTAGCATGGGCGCTAGGATAGGGTCCAAAAAACCGACCGTTATGTTTTCGGCTGCCGCGGTAAAAGCTTATGCGAGGATACTCATTATCCTGAGTCAGAAGAATATATGGATATGACTTGTCATCTCTTAGCTGAATATTATAGAAAGGACGATGGGTCTTAATAAGATTTTGTTCAAGTAACAGCGCTTCCGTTTCACTGTTAGTAATTGTGACTTGAATATCAGCGATTTTTCCAACCATCGCTAAGGTTTTTGTTGTAAGGCCTGAGGCCCGAAAGTAACTCCCCACTCTTTTTTTTAAATTTCGTGCCTTTCCGACATAAAGCACTTTGCCCTGGCTATCGGACATTTGATAAACACCGGGCCTACTTGTTAGGGTAGCCAGATAAGGCTTAGGGTTAAAGTTCTCAGTGTCTAAGTTGGCCATGATACGACAAAGTATAGCTCTCTAGGTGACAAAAATTAAAACCCATGGAGAGTATCCGATACAGATTAATGCCTCAACAAACAAGGTTTGTAAGAATTTACTAGATCAGCTGAACTTCAGGCTCGAGCGCAATACCAAATTGCTCCAGCACTGAACTACTTATCTCCAGAGCCAGAAGTTGTATATCCTGACCACTTGCACCTCCCAAGTTGACCAGCACTAAGGCATGGTTGGTCGAGACGGCTGCTTTGCCACGAGTTTTTCCTTTCCAACCAGCCTTTTCCAATAACCATGCAGCGGGCACTTTCACAAATTCGTTTATTTCGCTATCAAATACAGGGATTTTGGGGAAATCCAACTGAAGGCTAGTTAATTTTTCGCGTGAAATAACTGGGTTCTTGAAAAAACTTCCGGCATTTCCTAGCTTACCAGGATCGGGCAATTTGCTACCCCTAATTTTGCAAACAGCATCAAAAACCTGAAGAGGACTGGGCTCGGTTGAAGTAAGCACCTTTTTAAGTGACGGGTAAGCAATATTTGGCTGCCACGCACTTGAAAGCTGCAGTGTCACTGAAGTTACGATAAAATTTTTACCTTCTTTATGTTTGAAAAAGCTATTTCGATAGGAAAATTTACAGTGCTCATAGTCAAATTTGATAATTTCACCGGTCCGAATGTCCATGGCACTCACTTCGTAAACAACATCGGACAATTCTACGCCGTATGCACCAATATTCTGTATCGGTGCTGCTCCAACACTTCCAGGAATTAATGCCAGATTTTCAATCCCATAAAATCCTTTATTCATGCATTGTATTAAAAAATTGTGCCAGTCTTCTCCGCAAGCAACTGTCACTCGATCCAGCGCATCAAGCCAGTCTATACCACGCCAGTCCATTTGAAGCACTAACCCATAAAAGTCTTTTGTAAATAATAGGTTAGAGCCTTTTCCTAACACTAAAATAGGCAAATCGAGTTGCTGGCTATAATCAAGCCCAGAGCGGAGGTCTTCTGCGCTAGTGATATAGGCGAAATGCGCGGCTTTAGCCGAAACGCCAAACGTGTTGTAAGGCGCTAAATCGACCTGTTGCTGAACTTCCATAGTTCGCTATCTACCATATTCACCTAGAGAATGCCGCTCTTTAATATGCTGTAACAACCGTGCGCACGATTCTTCCAACAAATCCAATACTAGCTCGAAGCCTTTATCACCACTATAGTAAGGGTCTGGAACAGTATCATGACCCCCACTACCATAATCCAATAATAACTGTAACTTCCGTTTATACGCAGCCGGACATTGCTTCTTCAAATCCCGAAGATTCGCGTAATCCATTGCAAGAATATAATCATAGTCCTTAAAATCTGATGAGTAGACTTGGCGAGCTCGGTAATTAGCTATTTGAAAGCCACGCTCCGCGGCAGCTTCAACAGCTCGTTTATCTGGCGATTCACCAATATGCCAATCACCGGTACCTGCAGAATCTACATAAATATAATTTTTTAAGTTGTTGTTATTAATTTGTTTTTCTAAAATACCACGTGCAGTTGGAGAACGACAAATATTACCCAGACACACCATAAGTACCCGTATAATTGAAGGTGAAAATTGGTACTTGCCCGTCATGAGCTCATTGGCCTTACTTTTTGGAGAGATAATTGCGCACAGCTTCAAGATCTTTTTCAGTGTCTATGCCTATCGGTATATGCTCCACAGAGACTTCTACGTGAATTTTAATTCCGTTATATAGAGCCCGGAGTTGTTCCAGTTTCTCAGAAACTTCCAAGTCCGCTACCGGCCACCGAACAAATTGGTTTAATACTGATACCCGGTAGGCATATATACCAACGTGCCTGTAGCAATTTCTTGCAGATGCGCTAGCTTGATAAGGAATCGTAGCTCGACTGAAATAAAGAGCGTGCCCCTCAGCATTCATAGCTACTTTTACCGCATGGGGATCTCCAATCTCATCTTGAGAAGTTACAACTTCGCAAAGAGTTGCTATACCCACATCCGGATGATTCTCCAAATTACGTGATACTTGGTTAATAATACTCGATGGTAGCAGAGGCTCATCGGCCTGCACGTTAACAAGAATCTGGTCTTCAGATAGCTGCAATTCAGTGGCTACTTCCTGGATTCTATCAGTACCTGACTTGTGTTTAACTGATGTCATAAAAACTTTAGCCCCAAAATTTTCAGCAACTTCTCTTATTCGCTGGTCATCTGTAGCTATATATACGTGCTGGGCCTCACTTGCTTTTGCCTTCTCATATGTATGCTGGAGTATAGGCTTTCCAGCGAGATCTAACAGTGGTTTACCTGGCAATCGGTTTGAACCATATCGAGCAGGAATAACAATCGAAAACGACATTAAGATCTTTCTCTTTCTTCTGGAGCCAAATTTCTGGCTTCGTTACGCAGCATAACCGGCACACCTTCCTTGATAGGGTATGCAATTGCGTCGCCATAACAAATTAGTTCTTTGGCAGCCTTATCGTAGCTGAGCGCGCCCTTACAAATAGGACACACAAGAATACTCAATAGCTTTAAATCCAACATTATTCCGTCCTCTCTGCCACTAGACTAATGTCTCTACTCTGGAAATGAATTCATCAGCGAATGTAGGGGGTAAACATACCTGGGTGGATAAATACCAGTAATTACTTCGTGCGAAAGATCTACATTTTACCGCATCCTTTTCTGTCATAACGACCGGTTGATGTTCATCAACGCCAGCACTGAGTAAATCTTCTACGCTGTAAAGATGGTGATCTGGAAATTTAAATCGCTTTACTTGATACGGTAGTTTATCTAATAAATCGTAAAAGCGCTGCGGATTACCAATCGCCGAGACGGCTTGTACAATACTGCCGATATTGAAGGGTGCGCCAATGAATGGTCGCCTTTCTTTATTTAATATATTGATTAAGAATTTAGGCTCCATAACCATCTCAATAGCGGATTCTAATATTGGTGACTGCTCTGAGGTTTTGCCATTAATCACAATAAAATCAACCTCTTTTAAGCGTTGAACAGGTTCCCGCAAAGGACCTGCGGGTAAACAGAATCCATTTGCAAACAAACGTTGCCCATCAACTACGCAGATCTCAATATCTCTGACGAGGCGATAGTGCTGCATGCCATCATCACTGAGTACGATGTCCACGGCATTACCTGACACAAGCGCCTCCAGCGCAGCCATTCGGTCTGGGCCGACCGTAACTGGGCAGCCAGTCTTTTCTGCCAATAGAATTGCTTCGTCTCCACATTCTGAAACGCTGGTTAGTGGTGTTACTTCTAAAGGGTAAGCAATAGCTCTACCACCATAGCCTCGAGTGATAATACCGGGTTTTATACCTTTGCTCTTAAGTATATCCACTAGAGCAATCAGCAAGGGCGTTTTGCCAGTACCACCAACTGCAATATTACCAACCACGATCACAGGTACCGACAATTTGGACGAATCACTATAAAGTTTATGTTTCTTGCGCCGTAAAGTGCTAACTAATTGGAATAAAAGAGACAAAGGCCACAATAAAATTAGCCACCGCGCCTTGCTATACCAAGCAGTTTCAAGAAAATTCATTCGGAATTGACCGTGTCATTCTCCGTGAATTGAATTTTGTGCAACCTGGAATAATGCCCATTTTTGACAATTAGCTCAGCATGGATTCCTGATTCAACAACTATCCCTTGGTCTAGAACGAGAATTAAATCAGCATTCTCAATAGTAGATAATCGGTGTGCGATTACAAAAGTAGTACGGCCCTTTATTAAGGCCTTTAATGCGGCCTGTATATGCTGCTCCGATTCAGAATCTAACGATGACGTAGCTTCGTCAAATATGAGTATTGGTGCATTTTTCAGTAAGGCTCGGGCAATAGCAATGCGTTGACGCTGTCCTCCGGATAAAAGACTCGCATCATCACCTACTTCAGTATCTAAGCCATTAGGTAATTCGCTAATGAATTCCATGGCATGGGCATTAGCGGCCGCAGTCAGAATTTTTTCTTCATCGAATTCATTTTCTCCATAAGCAATATTTTCAGCTACGGTCCCGTTAAACAAAACTATCTGCTGCGTCACAAGCGATACATGGCGACGTAAATTTTCCAGCTTATATTGTTTGAGCGGAATTCCATCAAGTGTTATTTCGCCTTGCGTACACTCGTAAAAGCGCGGAATTAAATTCACAAGACTGGACTTGCCACTGCCAGACTTTCCAACCAGGGCAATAGTTTTACCTGCTTCTGCGACAAAGGTGATATTGCTGAGCGCCTGGCGCAACCCGTTGTATGTGAAACTCACATTTATGAACTCAATTTTTCCTTTTGCTCTGTCAACCTCATGATAGCCTGTGTTGGGTTCAGAATGTTCGTCTAGCAAAGTAAAAATACTATAAGCCGCTGAAAGGCCGCGTTGTATTACCGAATTAACTTGGGTTAATTGTCTTATGGGTTTCGCCAATAGCCCCGCCGCACCGAGAAATGCAACAAAATCTCCAGGGGTCTTATCTAAAAAGAATTCTGGGGACATTGCCAGCCAAACAAGTAATGCTAGGGCCATCGAAACGATTAACTGAACTAATGGTGTGCTAGCACTGCGAGTTAAAGCCATCTTCATGTTCTGGCGGCGATTTCGTTCACTGGCTTGCAGAAGTTTGTTACCAATAAAATCTTCTGCATTAAATGTGCGAACGACGCGATGGCCCTTTATCGACTCGCTGGTAATCTGAGTGACTTCGCCCATTGAATCTTGCATCTGGGTGCTATAACGACGAAAGCGTCGCGAAGCTATATTGACAATTATGGCGACAAACGGGGCGATTAGCAGAAATGTTAGGCTCAATCGCCAATCGATAATTAAGAGATAAATCAGAAGCCCCACGACTGTAAACCCTTCACGGATTATAACGGCGACGGCATTGCTAGCAGCCCCGGTTATCTGAGTCACGTCGTAGGTAAATTTAGAAACTAATTTACCGGAAGTATGCCTATCGAAATATGCTGCGGGTAGTGTTATCAGATGGTCAATTAATTCACAACGTAGCTTATGGATTACATGATTAGCAATAGCCGCAAGAGAATAGGAACCCATAAAGCCACCAATTCCACGCACAACTACGATAGCGATACAAAGTAAAGGGCTTAGAATCCGAAGTTCTTCATAGTTCTCAGCGTTTATAGCATCAACCGTAAAACCTAACCACCAAGTAGTCGCTGGCGTGGTCGCTGCAAATATAATATAGCCGATGATGCTGCCATATATCGCAACCTGATGCGGGGTCACATAACGAAATAGTCTCCGATAAAGCTGCCAGCCTCGGTATTGGGTGTCTAATTTTCCTTTATTTGCCATGAGAAACTAATTGGGATCAAACAGTGGTTGTTCAATTTCCTCGGGTCGCTGCGTTGCTATATTAAGACGAAAATATCCTGATTGCCCGACCACGTCCATCACGGTGATAACCGATTGGTGCGTTGCTTCTGCATCGGCTATTAGCAGAACTGGGATGTTAAGATCGCCTTGAGATTCGAGCTCTAGTACTTGCCTCAGCGTTTCAGTCCTTCTATCGAGCAATCCACGTCCATTAACAGTATATTTCCCATCCTTGGCGACGACAATTTCGATTTGAGCTGGCTGACTCTTCATTAATTCAACTTGCATCTTAGGTAACGTCAGCTGCAAGTGATTTTCACGGTTAAAGGTGGTCGTTATCATAAAAAAAATAAGCAATAAGAACACTACATCAATTAGTGGCGTAATATTGATGGATAGCTCTTCTCGGACCATACGTTTAAATTTCAATTTAGACCAGATACTTATCGATGATGCGATTTTGATTAAGTTTGCATTTCAACTTTTCTGTCATTCTGTAGCGCGTCCACTAGTTTGCTTGATTCTTGTTCCATCTTAAGCACCAGTGAGTCGACCTTATATGTGAAATAACGATGGAACATAAAAGTAGGTATGGCAACAGTAAGGCCAGCAGCTGTCGTAATAAGCGCTTCAGATATACCGCCAGCTAAGGCATTTGCATTGCCTGTACCTTGTAACATTATTTCGCTGAATACTCTTATCATGCCAACCACAGTACCTAGCAAACCTATTAAAGGAGTAATCGCGGCAATGGTTCCCAATGTGCTCAGATATCGCTCCATGCTATGCACAACTTGTGCCGCAGCCTGTTCTATACTATCAACCATAGTATCTCGGCCATATTGGGAACTAACTAACCCTGCTGCAAGTATCTGCCCTAGCGGTGACGATAATCGCAGCTCCTTTAGCCTGATCGAATCGAGCTGATTATTCTTGAGCCAGGTCCAAACCTGGGAAAGCACAAATTTAGGAGTTATACGCGCAGTACTGAGAGTCCAGAACCGTTCTATAATGATGGCAATCGCAATAATGGAACACAGTATGATTGGCAACATTAGCCAGCCCCCTGCTCTAACGATTTCAACCACGCATCCCCTCCGATTTATCAGCGCAATAGACTATCATAATCGGGCATCGCCACTGTAATAGAAGTATCACCCATAATCGAGTTTAGTTTATTACCCGAAATATCTGGAATATTAACCTTTGTAAACAAAAATACAGAGTATCTAGAATGCATTTTGTTTTAGGAAATCAGTAATTGGCGAATTGACTAAATCTAATGAGAAGGTAGGAGGAGCCAATTTTAGTCAGCTCGCAAGGCTTCTGCGGGTACCACTGCGGCAGCTTTTCTAGCAGGGTAGATAGTGGCCAACAATGACAGTATGAATACGCCAGCGGATACTACCAAAATATCAGTGACTTTTATTTTTGAAGGTAAAAAATCGATTGGATAAACTTCAGCACTTAAAAACTGTATCGAGAAAATTTGTTCAATCAATCCTACCAAATTGGCGACTTGCAGTGACCCAATTATACCTAGCAACACCCCTATCACAATGCCGATCGTACCTATCAGACAACCTTGCCACATGAATATTCTATTAACAGTTTGCTGGCTCGCGCCCATCGTGCGTAATATGGCAATATCACCCCGTTTATCTCTCACAATCATTAGCAAGCTCACAATTAGATTAAATGCCGCAACACCCACAAGTAACCAAAGCATAAATCCAATAATTGTTCGTGAAAATTGAATGTTGTCATAAATAGCTCCAAATTGGGTTGTCCAACTCGATACATCGACCCCATCTGGAAGACTCTCCTTAAGCTCCGGTTGAACTCGATTAGCCTCGAGCACATCAGTTATACGTATTCGTAATCCGTTATAAGATGTTCGTAGGCGGAACAACGCGTTTGCTGCGTCAATATTTATCATGACAAAATCGTTATCTAAATCCTGAGTGCCTACCTTAAAAACACCCACAATTTCAAAACTTCGAAACGTTGCCAATGGTATGATAGGGTTAATTGAAATTGTTGGTGAAAAAAGATCAACCCTGTCACCTACATTAACCGCAAGTCTATTAGCTAGTGTTTGCCCTAGGATCAAGCCCCAGCGAGAATCGCGCAAATCTTCTAAACTGCCTGCCACGAAGAAACTATCTATAATTGAGACCGATGCCTCTTTATCCAGATCAATTCCATTTACCAGCACACCCTTGTTGCCCACTGCATTAGCAATAACTCCCATAACCTCAACAACTGGAGCTGTAGCGATTACCATAGGATGTTCGTTAGCTACTTTTTCAACTATTTGCCAGTCCTCGGCGCTTAAATTTTCTTCCGTATGAATTGTGAGATGAGGGACAATACCAAGCACGCTGTCACGTATCTCACGATCGAAGCCGTTCATCACGGAGAGAACCGTTATTAGTATGGCGATACCAAACGCAATACCAAAAATAGAAATCCCGGACATAAATGAAACCATTTGGTTGCGTCTGCTTACGCTTACATACCGAGCAGCTATGAAACGTGGAATGGCAATGCGTTTGTCATTCATGAAGTGTTCCATCTTTCAATAACAGTTTACGGTCCATGGAGTTCGCCAAACGCTCATCATGGGTAACAACAACAAAACTAATAGAAAGAGTTTCATTCAACTCAGCCATTAACTGCTGAATTTCTTTCGCCGTATGACGATCCAAATTTCCTGTGGGTTCGTCTAGTAAAACACAACGCGGATTTGCTACCAAAGCCCTCGCTATCGCTACCCGTTGCCGTTCACCACCAGAAAGTTCTGCTGGCTTATGTAACAACCGCTCCCCTAGAGCCACTCGCAAAAGTATATTCTCCGCCCGTTCTTTGGCGGTTTGTATTCCAACTCCAGCAATCAATAACGGCATACATACGTTTTCAAGCGCCGTGAATTCACTCAGCAAGTGATGGAACTGATACACAAAACCCAAGTACTTGTTACGCAGGTGGCCACGCTCTGTTTCACTGACTAATGCTATATTTTTACCAGCCATATGTACGCTGCCACCAGTAGGAAGATCAAGCCCGCCCAGCAGGTTTAATAAAGTAGTCTTCCCTGACCCTGAGCTCCCCACAATGGCAATCCGATCCGCGCTAGTAATTTCCATATTTACGTCCCGCAATACCTGTACAGCTTGCGCACCTTCTGAGTAAGTCTTTTTGAGATGCTTGCAACTAATAACTGGGAGTGCACTATTCATAGCAATAACCCTTGAATAGCGTATTGATGAGGAAATGCTTGTTTATGCGGGCATTACTCATACCGGAGAACCTCTGCGGGATGAATCTTGCTGGCCCGGAACGCGGGATAAAGTGTTGCCAAAAAACTAATTAACAAAGCCGCCATGCAGACAAGGATCACTTCCCCGATATTAATCTGAGTTTGCAAATGAGAAACCAAATAAACGTTGGCGTCGGTAAATACCAAATTGATTAATTGCTCCAGCCAAAGGCTAAGCCCGGTAATATTATTGGCCAGAAGCACACCCAGCGTAGCACCCACCACCGTACCCACTATCCCAACAATGAGCCCTTGAACTACAAATATTGTCATGATTGCCGACCGACTTGCCCCCATGGTTCTCAATATAGCGATATCAGATCCCTTATCGGAAACCACCATAACAAGAGTTGAGATAATGTTCACCGCACCAATTATGACTATCATCGACAGCATAAAGCTGGTTAATATTTTTTCCATGTTAAGCGCGTTAAAGAGGTTCGCTTGCGTTTCATTCCAAGGTTGAATATCAATTCCCTCCATCTCCCCAAACAATTCTTTAGCAATCAACTCCGCATTAAATATATCGCTTACTCGAAGCCTTAATTGCAGGTCCACACCCCTATCTTTAGCAAAAAGCGCTTGAGCTTTATCCAGGCCAATAAGCACAAGATTTTTATTTCCATATAATCCAAAATCACCAAACCCGATCACTTCAAATCCCTGCGCATCTGAAAGTGAACGACTGAGCAGGCTATTCAGGGCCGTAACGCTCACTTCGTTACCACTATATATGCCAAGAACCCCTGCCAATTGTGTTCCGAGAATGATCCCGTTATCTGTTTCTTGCAATATGGTGAGCAAATCAGAGAATAATTGTCTTTCGTTATTGATAACCTCAGCTTCCAGCTGTGGATCCACCCCCCTTACTTGGATAAAAATATCCTGCCCCTGGAAACGCAATACTGCCTCACCCTCCAAGAAAGGTGCGGCGGCGATTACCCGATCTGATAACCGCGCATTCACCGTATATTCGTCCCAACTGGATTCGAGACGCTCACCAGTAACAGTGACATGGGGAACTGATTTCAAGGCCTCATTACGAAGTGAACTGATAGAACCATTAATAACCGATAAAGCTACAATCAATACTACAACGCCTAAACTTACACCTAACATGGATATAAACGACACAAAAGAGAGGAAGCGATTTCTCTTCCGCGTTAACGAGTATCGCAGGCCAACGAAAAGCGAAAATGGTTTAAACATACTCCTTAATCTACACTATTCCGTCGTAAGGTTAGAGGTATTTGCGATTTGTTGATTAAAAAGACTGCGCAGCTTTGTATACACCCAAAACGATAACCGTGTTTGCCGATTAAATCCGGTTTTAGAGCTGGCCCGCGTGGCGTTGTATTAGCCTCTGTACGGTTTTGAAACTGATCGGCATAATTGGTGTAGAAACCTCCTGAGAAATTACCCGCAGAGATTTTCCTTGCTTCTTAAGCTCAATAATCCTGTTAAGAACCCGTTGCTCCATAGGATTTTCGATGAGGCGACCATTTTCGTGGATCATATAACCAAATGGCCTACTACCACCCAAATATCGGCCCTTTTTTCGCTGGCGTTGCTTAACACTTTTTATGCGTTCTGCGGATTTACGTTTTTCTAAAGACGAAAATAGCTGAGCAACATTCTCGAAAGCTGAAACAAATGTTCTACTAGTGATATCACCGCCCAGTTCTGTGATATGCAGCTGGACATTTTTGGCTTTAAATTTGCTAATTAGCTCCACAATTTCCTGGCTTGAACTGATTATACGTTCTAATTTACTGCAAACTAAAATATCACCGCTCTCCAGAAGCTCCATTAAACGTTTCCCCTTATTGCGCTTATGAAACTCCAAATTCCAACTACAATTTGTATCGTTTATGGCTTCCGAGATTACCCAGTTCCTGCTCAAACAATAAGTTTGAACTGCTAGAAATTCTGGTCCAAGTATCACTTGCAGCTGATTGGTCTCCATACTAGATTCTAGGTCAGAAGTTCTAGAGTAAGAATATATGGTCATCTTTTTGACTCTCCCGAAAACAGCTTCCAACCGAAAAGGAGAAGTGTTTGAGCCGATACATTGTATCAACCGATAGTTAAATGTTTATGTGTCAAATCCTGTTTGAGATTAGAGCTTTCCGATTATTTTCCATAACCGGAAAAATCACTCTCTATTTTGTGTCTGTGTACTGGCAAAGTCACGTAGCTTGCTATTCTAACCTTCTCCCATTTTAAGAATCAAGCAATCTCATAACCTTCATTATCGAGGGAATCAATACCTACTTGACTATTAAATATCCGCAGGCCATTGTTTTTATGGGGTTTTTTTGCTCGAAATGAGCGTTGGTAGGTTGAGTGACAGGAAAAAAACTGTTATAGTCGGTACCCTTGCAGCCCCCATTTAGTATGGGCATGGTTCAAGGTGGCAATAGACTTGAATAGCCAGGCAGGCTACGAAGAGTGGAGTAAGTGCCCAGATTACGCAAGGTTTAACCTAGCGGGACACTCTCAAAGTGCCGATATCGGTTTTACTGGCAGATCAGCAACATCGTAAGGCTAGCCAAAGGAGCTAGCGTATGTGCGTCCGTCAAAAGCCGGCTACAACTTATGTAATTTAAATATGCACAGATAGATAGCCGAAACACAAAAACAGAAATTTTAATATCATGCTTAATAAAGCATGTTTATTTAGCTAGATAGTAATCAGGAATTTATAATTCGAAAACCTTGGCATTAATCTCCTACAATTATTGAGATTAAATTGTACTATTAGGGCCATAACAACCCTCAACAAGGTAACAGTAGTTAATTAAAGCAATACGTTGTAAAGACCTCAAATAGGTCAGACTAAAGGTAATACACAGTTTATCCGACAGTGATATAGCTTTATTGTAATTAGTTAAATTTACAAACCTTGCCGCGGTTGTGAGCAGCCAGGAAACAATAGGCACGAGATTAGCTTGCAAAGCTCGTCGCATTGTTGCTTGGCAGTTAATTGTTTCCTTCGAATCATTCCTTCCTGAGTTTGCATATCTGGCATAACAGAAAGTGAACTAGTTATGAAGAGAATGTTAATAAATGCAACCCAAGAAGAAGAGCTTCGCGTTGCCCTCGTTGACGGGCAACGACTCTACGATCTTGATATCGAGAACCACACTCGTATTCAGAAAAAAGCCAATATCTATAGAGGCAAAGTTACCCGAGTAGAACACAGCCTTGAGGCAGCGTTCGTAAATTTCGGAGAAGAGCGCCATGGCTTTTTACCTCTCAAAGAAATCTCTCGCCAGTATTTCGCTAAAAAAACCAAAGGGAATGATGAGAAAAACTCCATCAAGGATCTGATTCCCGAAGGTACTGAAATAGTTGTGCAGGTGGAAAAGGAAGAACGTGGTAACAAAGGCGCTGCCCTTACCAGCTACATAAGCTTGGCCGGCCGCTACCTGGTTTTGATGCCCAACAATCCGAAGGCTGGTGGTATATCCCGTCGAATTGAAGGTGATGATCGTTCCGAAATTCGGGAAGCATTGAGAAATCTAGCTATCCCCGACGGCATGGGACTGATCGTCCGCACAGCTGGAGTGGGCAAGGATCAGGAAGAGCTTCAGTGGGATCTTGATTACTTGCTGGGACTCTGGCAGACCATTCAAGATGCAGCTATTGAGAAGAGCGCGCCTTTTCTAATTTACCAAGAAAGTAATGGCATTATCCGGGCCATACGCGACTACCTGCGTAAGGACATTGGTGAGGTTCTGTTTGACACCAAGGAATCGTATGAAGAAGCGATTAACTTTATAAAGCAAGTAATGCCACAATACGAAAACCGCATAAAGCTGTATACCGACAATTTACCGCTTTTTAATCGCTTCCAGATTGAAAACCAGATTGAGAGCGCTTTTGAGCGGGAGGTAAACCTCCCGTCTGGCGGATCGCTTGTGATTGATCCCACTGAAGCCCTAGTCTCAATCGATATAAACTCTTCACGGGCAACTCGGGGAGCTGATATTGAAGAAACCGCGCTAAGCACGAATTTGGAAGCAGCGGACGAGATAGCACGGCAGTTGAGACTTCGTGATATGGGAGGGTTAATAGTTATTGATTTTATTGATATGAATTCAACCCGCAATCAGAGAGAAGTTGAGACTCGTGTACGCGAGGCTTTAGAATCCGACCGTGCACGTGTTCAGATTGGTCGTATTTCCCGGTTTGGCTTACTTGAGATGTCTCGACAACGCCTGCGTCCTTCATTAAGAGAGACAAGCGCTATTATTTGCCCGAGGTGCAGTGGTCAAGGGACCATCAGAGATATTGAATCCCTTTCTTTGTCTATCCTCCGCATCTTGCAGGAAGAGGCCAACAAAGAGAAAAGCTTTGAAGTGCGAGCTTCTGTACCTCTGGTCGTTTCCTCTTATTTACTAAACGAAAAACGGGCTGCGGTTGCCGAAATTGAAGAGCAAAGTGGCACAAAATTAGTGGTAATCGCTAATGCAAAAATGGAGACTCCACACTACGAAATCACCGGTGTAAACCATCAAGCAGAGACATATGATGTTGAGGTGACTAGCGAGCCCGAACCCGCAGTGAATATAAAAGCTCAGACTTCGGATGTAGTAATTCAACAACCTTCAATCAATAACGTACCAACTCAGCGTATACCGCCTCCTAAAAAAGGTCTTTTTGGTTCTCTGCTTACTCCTATCAGTGGCCTGTTTCGTCAATCAAAAAACCAAGCACAACCCGTACCTAAAAAGAGCAAGCAGGCAAACCAGCAACGAAAACGGCAAGCACCTCGCGATCAAAGAAAGCAGCAAGCTAGAGCGGGCTCAAAACCCGTTGGAGATCGTCGGGGAAGAGCTGTCAATGATAGGAAAGAGTCTTCTCCGGCGCGGCGAAATAAAGATCCAGACAAGTCCAAAAGAGCTGTAAGTTCAAAGCAGCATAAAACCGGACAAACTCGAGAAAATGAAAAAGATAAGCTAACAAAAAAAGCCAACCCAAATAAACCACAGCGCCGACCGGCCGGTAACCGGCCAAAAAATAGTCGTGAGCGAACGCGCAGCGCTCGAAACGAACAAGCTGCTAAGCCAACCACTGACTTGAAATCTAGCACACCCGAAGCAGTTAAGCAGACGAACTCATTATCCGAGGCCATCCCGGATTTGAACACCCCTGTTATAGACTCACAGGAAACCGTAGAACCAACCTTGAGCCCGGCAGTAAGCGGCAAGACAGCGGGTCCTGCTCAAATTAGTATTATTCAAGGAACTGCCGAAACTGAAGTACAACCGGTAGATGTTTCTACAAATACAACCAATTCTGATCTGGCAGGAAAAAATAGTGATCAATCTGAGCAAAATATGGAGCAGCCTATCGCAGAGCCTGAAGCTGATCATTCGGTAACGGTGGAAGCCCCCAGTCCCCATGATCAAACTGCACAAGACGAACTTAACATCGAACCAGCTTCAATAGTAGGAAACGAGGGCATGGAGGATTCGATTCATGCGTCGGCATTGGAAGAGTCCGAAATAAAAGAAACAATTACATCCGGCAGGGCTCGGGCCAAGCATTCAACACCTTCCCCTTCATCTAAAGAGTTGCCAACGACTCAAATGTCAATTACAGACTCTAAACACGAAAGTAGTCCAGAACCTTCAGCGCTCAAGACAAATGAAGGAATTTCACAACAACCCTCTACTGTAACCCCTGCATCCTCATTTTCGGGCCGTGCACCCAACGATCCCAGAGAATTGCGTAAAAAAGAAACAGGTAAACAGAAAACTAAAAATGATTCTTGATGATTAAAACCTAAAAAAGCCTAGTTTACCGGGCTTTTTTAGGTAGACTTTTTAGTAAGTAGCCCTAAAGTGCTTGCTCAAGCTCAGGAAGCGCGTCGAATAAATTAGCCACCAAGCCGTAATCGGCAACCTGAAAGATCGGGGCTTCTTCATCCTTATTTATTGCAACAATTACCTTACTATCTTTCATGCCGGCCAAGTGTTGGATTGCACCTGAAATACCAACAGCTATATACAGATCAGGAGCAACAATCTTTCCGGTCTGACCTACTTGGTAGTCATTAGGAACAAAGCCCGCGTCTACCGCTGCTCGCGAAGCCCCAATAGCTGCACCGAGTTTGTCGGCTACTTTTTCTAGTAATATGAAGTTTTCTCCATTTTGCATACCACGGCCACCGGAAACAATAATAGATGCCGATGTAAGTTCGGGCCTTTCAGATTTTGATAGTTGTTCACTCACAAATATGGATGAATCTTGCTGTACCGTAAAACTTGTCGGCTCAATAATACCATTACCTGTAGCTTCCGCTTCAGAAAAAGCCGTTGTACGAACAGTTATCACCTTAATCAGATCCGAGGATTGTACGGTAGCCATTGCATTGCCGGCATAAATAGGACGAACGAACGTATCGCTACTCAGTACTTCTACAATATCCGATATTTGTGCCACGTCTAACAACGCTGCGACCCTAGGCAATATATTTTTGCCCGTAGTTGTGGCCGCAGCGAGAATATGAGAATAATTTTTCCCAATGTCAGCCACCAACGGAGCAACACTCTCGGCTAACTGGTATTCATAACACGCATCGTCGGCAACGATAACTTTGGTAATTCCTGCTATTCGTGCAGCTTTGTCTGCCACATTTTGGCAGTCTTTACCCGCAACCAGAACTTCAATTTCTCCTTCTATTTCCTTTGCGGCCGTCACTGTATTGAGCGAGGCAGGTTTAAGCGACTCATTGTCGTGTTCAGCTATAACTAAAATGGCCATATAATATTCCAGAATCCTGCTAGATAATTTTCGCTTCTGTACGTAGCTTGTCGACGAGCTCTGCCACCGATTTTACCTTTATCCCCGCAGTTCTCTGAGCTGGCGGGGCAATGCTCAACGTCTTCAGACCGGAGTTTATGGCCACCCCAAGGTCGGCCGGGGTTACGTGATCTATAGGTTTATTTTTTGCCTTCATTATATTTGGTAAAGATGCATACCTAGGCTCGTTAAGTCGTAAATCTGTAGTCACAATAGCTGGCAGATCCAAAAGAACAGTCTGCTCGCCACCATCAATTTCTCGGCTTACTTCAATCTTGCCATCCTTAAGTTCTACGTTACACGCAAACGTGCCCTGAGGATAACCACACAAAGCGGCTAGCATCTGGCCAACTTGGTTGTTATCGGTGTCAATTGAGAGCTTACCCAGAATAACGAGATCTATCTGTTCTTTATCAACGATACTCTTAAATATTTTTGCAACAGATAGCGGCTCTATATGCTCCTCAGACTCCACCAGTATGCCTCGGTCGGCACCAAGTGCCAGTGCAGTCCTGATCTGTTCCTGGCAATTCCCTGGCCCAATAGATACGGCAATAATCTCGTCTTCAATACCAGCTTCTTTCAGGCGAATTGCTTCCTCTACTGCAATTTCGCAAAACGGATTTATCGCCATCTTGGCATTTGCCAAGTCGATCCCAGAATTATCGGACTTCACCCGAACTTTTATATTAGCGTCAACTACCCGCTTTACACCTACAAGAATTTTCATGGATTCCCTAATCCGTACACTGACAAACGAATAACTAAAGAAAGGTTTTAAGATTCAAGGACTAGTAGTCTAAAAAAGCGGCTAATAATGACGTTTTTGCCCAGCAAGGTCAACCAAGCACAAGCTCAGTTTTGTGCCTCTAGCCACCTAGTTCAAAAAACTCGCGATTGCTCCAAACACCGAAAAGCGAGCCTTTGTGATCTCCATTCTCAACGCATAAATCCACTAGCCTGTAAAATACTGAACGGTTTATTAAGGCTTTGAGTCCGTTTCGAACATGGACTGTCGGGTGTGGTGCTTCCCTTTCCAAATCGGTTTTCGCAGAAACAGCATGTTTCCGGTCGACCACAAAAATATCCCCGGTATTTGTAGTAAAGGTAATAACTTGTTCACGACCTGACCCATTAACATCCATCTGGTTTACAATAAAAGGGCAATCTTCAACCTTTATACGGACCTTCTCAACCGGAGTTACCAGGTAATAGTGTTGGTCATCATCAAGCCTTAGAATAGAGGCAAACAGGTTTACCATAGCTTGCCTCCTTATGGGCCGGCCCTCATGAATCCAGGAGCCATCTTTGGCAATAAGCATATCCATATCGCCACAGAAAGGGGGATTCCAAAGATGAACCGGGGCTGGTCCTCGCTGCTTTATGCGAGAAACAAGCGAAAACGGGTCTATTACAGATTTTTCGCTACGAGATTTGGAAGAAGATTCTGAAATAAGGTTTTCCCCCTCGTTTCCAGGCATGCATACGGAAACCTTCCTATCTGCATCTAAATTGGTCGAGTAATTCCCGTTTTACATGCCACTACGCATCCTATTATTAGTGGCGATAAACGGCACAATGGTACACTCACTATCAAAGTCGAATTTAAATTATGTCAGAACTTATATCTAAATCAGGATTTGCCGATCTATTTGTAGATGATACCCCATTACTAGACGTTCGTTCTCCCAATGAGTTTAACCGTGGCGCTTTCCCAAATGCTACTAATTTACCGTTGCTGACTGATAATGAACGAGTCGCAATTGGTATTCGTTATAAGGATGCAGGCCAGAAAGCTGCCATCGCATTGGGCTATGAGCTAGTCAACACAGGCAAAAAACAAACTCGGTTGGAAAATTGGCAAAATTATTTAGTTGAAAACCCAACCGCCCTACTTTATTGCTTTCGTGGCGGTTTACGTTCCTCCATTGTTCAGCAGTGGCTCGACGGAGCTGGTTTTTCTATAGCCCGAATAGATGGCGGTTACAAAGCTATGCGGCACTTCCTTATCAACACTATTGATAAAGTCGCAAATCCGGACAATATTATTACCCTTGCTGGGAAAGCTGGTAGCGGCAAAACGCATCTTCTTAACAAGCTTCGTTATAGCGTTGACCTGGAAGGTTGTGCTCGACATCGTGGCTCTGCATTTGGCGGGCGGGTGGAGCCACAGCCAACCCCCGTTAATTTTGAAAATTACATATCGATTGAATTTCTAAAATTACCTTTCCCAAAACCCAACAAGTTATTTTTAGAAGATGAAAGCCGTTCTATCGGAACTGTATCCATTCCAAATAGCTTGCATAAAGCCATGAATGAAGCACCACTAGCCTATATTGAGGAATCATTAGATTCCAGGGTAGAGACCATACTGAACGATTACATTATTTCGAATTATCTTGAATATGAACAATTCGCTCCAACAGACGCTAAGAATCAATTCTCAAAATCGTTACTAGCTAGCCTAGACAGAATACGACGTAGATTGGGGGATGAAAACTACAGCCATCTCCGAAGGATCATGGTAAAAGCTTTGACGAGCAAAACTAATGATGAGGCTCACCCTTTTCATTCCGAATGGATTCGTTATCTTCTTAAGAATTATTACGATCCTATGTATGAATACCAGCTAGATAAAAAACTACACCGTGTAATTTTTCGCGGTGATAAATACGAGTTCTTAGAATGGGTAAAACAAATAGAAAAGAACAAATAAATTCTGTGCCAATATCTCGTTTCCAAATAGATTCACTGCTCAGCGCGTTTGACCAAGACCAAACTCTATTAACGCCAAACCACCGTAGCGCAAAAGTAATCATGCAGGCCTATGCCAATAAAAAGAAGGTTGGCGAGGTTTGGTCGCGCCCTCAGGTATTCGCTATAGATATCTGGTTACAGCAACTTTGGACCAAATTATCAATGAACGGCATCGAACCATTCTGCAAGCTACAAATACTTGACAGCTTCAGTGAGCAATGTGTCTGGACAGAGCAATTGAAAGCCAGTGCTGAAAAATATCCACTGCTCAACATACAAGAAACTGCAGCGGCAGTTTCACATAGTTACCATATTTATAATCAATGGTTTCTATTTGAAAAATTAAAGCCCAGGGATTCCAAGTATTCACAGAATTTTTCTGCTTTTCTATATTGGTCGCAACGCTATAAATCTTTATTAGAAAAACATAAATTAATTGGATTATCTGACGCAATATTGATTCTTATACCTAGCCTCCATGAACTTGTCCGATTCCTTCCTTCACGTGTGTTACTAGTTAACTTTAGCGATCCACCTCCGCTCTACGCCAGATTAATTGGGACCTTGGAAGACGTCATCGAACTGAGTTATCACACACGGAATACTCCTGACATATCGTCTAAAACAACACCTAATGAGTGGCAACCGAATCTTAACAGCGTAAAACGACTACAATTTCCTAACTTGGACACCGAGATTCGTGCCTGCGTCAGATATTCACTTGAACGCGTCAGAGTGAACGAAATCGAACATGTAGGTATCATTATCGATCATGAAAAAGAGCACGACTTTCTTTTTTGGAAGGAGTTTAACAGGCAGATAAGCCATAGGAATAACGACCTTTCTCCAACCAAAGCCCAATACTTTAATACCTTCAGTAGTGCGCAATCACTAGCAGATGTAAAATCTATAGAGCTCGCACTTAGCTTCCTTGAATTAAACCAGACTCGAATAGAAACACAGAAATTCTGTCATTTACTACAGTGCCACCAATTCGCCTTAGGAGACAAAGAACTATCAGCTCGAATTAGCCTTGAATTGCTCCTACGTAATAACTTTTCTAGCACCACACGATTAGGACATCTCCAATCGGTAATGCAAAGAGAAGGAAAGCCTTACTATTGCCCCCACCTATCCACCCTGTTAACCAAGTTTTCGGAACTCTCTCGCCGCCCCAGGGAATTTTTGTCGTTAAGCGCCTGGGCACAACTTTTTACTCGACAGTTGGAGCTCATAGGTTGGCCGCGCTTTGAATCAGAAGATTATTTGCAATGGCAAAAATCTCTTTATCAACTTAGCAGTACTTCGGCCATAGTAGGAGAACTCGACATTACTGGCGCTTTGCGTCAGCTTAGATCATTGCTTTACCAGACCCCTCGACGAATCGTATTTAACGATGAGCTACAAATATCATTGGTCAGCCTCGATGAAGCCTTGGATTTCGATTTCGACTCTCTTTGGTTTATATCCGCAGATGATCAACGATTGCCCTGCAGTATAAGTCCTGATACTTTTCTGCCGCTCTCAATACAACAAGAATACGGCATGCCCCGCAGTAGTTATAAGTTACAGCTAGAGCAAGCTAATTTAACCTTAACCAGACTTCAGCGAAACACGCATGAATTTATTCTTAGCCATCACAAATATGAGGGCGATCTTGAAATTCGACCGAGCCCTCTTTCCCGCACTATACCTCTCTCTCCGGTACCTGATATTGGTAGCACAAACAACCTTACAAACCCATTAACCCCAGTCGAATTCGAATACGTTCAGGAGCCATTATGGTTACCATTAACCAGCGTAATAGGGACTGGAGGCACAAGCTTGCTCTCCAATCAATCCAACTGCCCTTTTAAGGCGTTTGCAACCCACCGATTAGGAGCTCAAAAGTTACCAAATCTACAGCCCGGTCTGGACGCAATGAATCGCGGAAGCGCCCTGCACCTGGCTCTCGAGAAACTAAGCACCAAACTTAACCATCAAGAAAAAATACTCGAAAGCTCAGCGGTCATAAGACAAAAGTTTATTGATGAGAGTATAGAGCCAGCTATCGAGCAAATGCATAAGCAACATCCAGACGTTATGACCCCAACTTTTTCGAATTTGGAAAGAATCCGCCTCTCTAACCTGTTAAACAGTTTTCTCGAATTCGAACTAAGTCGATCTCCTTTTCTGGTCCATGAAACAGAACAACAAATAACATGGGATCACTCTCTGCTTTCACTTAATTTTAGAGTTGATCGGATTGACAAATTAAACGATGGCTCCCTAGTGTTGATTGATTACAAATCGGGGAAAAAATCTTCTTACCGCTGGTTCGACGATAGACCCGACGATCTTCAATTGCCGCTTTACCAATTAGCCATCGGGTCAAACATTGCTCATATTAGCGGCGCATTTATATATCAAGTAAATATTGAAGAAGTCACTTTAGCAGGAGCTACAGATAAAGAGGACCTTCACCCAGATATTAAGCCCCTTGCACAAGTGCGGTTATTCGACGGCACTTGGACTGACTTGCAGGAGCGATGGAATATTATTGTTCTCGCCATGGCCGCAGAGTTCGAGAAAGGGTTGCTCGCTGTAGCCCCTACACGAGGCAATCAAACCTGTCAGTACTGCGATTTGTCTTCTTTATGTCGTATAAATGACCAAAAGAACCTGCTAGACAAACAAGATGAGCTTACGCCGTGAAAATACCTATAGACGCACCAGCACGCTTACAAGCTCAGGACATTACGTCCTCATATGCTGTGCAGGCTCCCGCCGGCTCGGGAAAAACCGAATTACTAAGTCTCCGGTTTCTCCACCTCCTCGCTATTTGCGAAAAACCGGAAGAAGTATTGGCCATTACCTTCACACGTAAAGCAGCAAACGAGATGGCCAATCGAATTTTAAACACCCTGGATACTGCAGCAAAAATGCAGACCAAGCCAAAATTCGGAACAAAACTTGAAGAGGAGCGATTTTTGGCTGCCATTAAAGTGCTTGAAAAAGATGCCCAATTGGGGTGGGATCTTCTCAAATCCCCAACCCGCCTTAGAATCCAGACGATAGACAGTTTCTGTCTGTACCTGGCCAGCAGATTGCCTGTTCTATCCGGCTTCGGGGCAACCATACACATAAGCGACCGACCTGAAGAATACTACCAGCACGCAATCGACAGCTTTCTTAATTTACTTAACAAAGATCTACCAATTTCCCCGGCTATAGGCCGTTTACTCTTACAATTAGACAACAATATTGCCAGAGTTGGTAAGCTATTAATTGAACTATTAAAAAAACGGGACCAGTGGATTGAGCCAATAATTGGTCTCGCCGGGACTCCTGATAAAATATTTAATCAATTGCAACATAATATTATTGAACTCATCGAGGAGAATATCAGTCAAGCAAAACGTCTAATCCAACCTTATGAAAATGTTCTTGTAGAGTTAGCAAGCTTCGCTGCAACCAACTTTGCAGGGAATCAAGCAAACACAAAAATTAGCAATTGCCTTAATCTCAGTAAATTACCGGAAAATAATTCTGATGATTTAACTACATGGCAAGGACTTGCAGATCTACTAGTCACCATCAGAAACAGCCAACCAACCTGGCGTAAACGGGTCGATAAACGGCTAGGTTTCCCCTCTTCATCCAGTAACGAGCAACATGACAAACTGTTCAAAGCTAGGAAGGTAGCTATGCACGGGCTTTTAGCAGACTTCGCCGAAGGTGATAACGAGGCGTTATTAGAAACATTACACTATCTTCGCCTATTACCTTCAGTGGAAGACCAAAATTTTAATTTCCTAAAAACGCTGACCGAAGTATTACCAACACTCCTCGCACAGTTGCGGGTTACATTTGCAACAAAAAATACTGTCGATTACCCTGAAATTACACATGCCGCACTCACCGCGCTGGGCGATGAGTCAAACCCAACAGATCTTTTGCTTAGCCTAGATTACAGCATCAATCATATTCTAGTGGACGAATTTCAAGACACGTCTTCGACACATCAAAACTTATTACAAAAACTCACAGCAGGATGGGAGCCAAGTGATGGCCGTACATTTTTTGTAGTCGGTGACGCCATGCAATCCTGTTACAGCTTTCGCAACGCTAATGTAGGTCTATTTCTGACCTTACGGGAAAAGGGCATTAAGAACATTCCGTTAATCCCTATCGATCTGCAAACAAACTTTAGGTCTCATGCGGGTGTGGTCGAATGGGTGAATTTAGTGTTTGCTAGCTCTTTTCCCCAAGAAAAGGATATCTCCCGGGGGGGCGTACCTTATACCCACTCCACAGCAGAGCACCCTAAAGGCATCGAACCAGCGGTTAATACCCGCTGCTATACATTTGAAGGCAACAACCGGTCCAAAGCTTTTGAAGTTGAGGCTCAACATATCGCAAAACAAATAACAAGACTCCGCGCGCTGAGCCAGACTGAGACAATCGCCATTCTAGTTCGCAGCAGGCCTCACCTATCACATATTCTTTCAGAGTTCAGGGAGGTAGGCATCCCTTGGGCAGCTACTGATATCGATAAATTGAATAACCTTTCAATCATTTCAGATCTTACGAGCCTAGCTAGAGCGATCTTGAATCAAGCCGATAGACTAGCTTGGCTGGCCGTGTTGCGTGCACCCTGGTGCGGCATCACCATAGAGGACTTACTCATTATATCCGGCCAAGATTTTGAGGTACCAATTCTGCATTCGCTTTGTGAAGGTACAGTACAGGCGAAATTAAGCGAAGAATCATATGAACGGATTATCAAGGTGGCTCCGGCCTTGTCAGAGGCCGTTAGATTGCGAGATCAACTATCTTTGGCGGATCTCTTGCGGAAGACTTTCGATTGCCTTGGGGGACACCAGCTCATCCAAACCCATTTTGAATTAGAGAGCGTAGATCTGTTTTTCGACTTAATTCGTAAGTTCGAACGTTCCACCCCACTGATTAACGTAGATGACCTAGAAGAACAAATTAAGAATACGTTTGTTAGCGATAACCCGCCATCGGCCGCCGATAATCCCGTCCAAATCTTAACTATTCACAAGGCTAAAGGTCTTGAATTCGATCACGTCTTCCTACCCGGGTTAGCCCGACAACCAAAGACAGAGGAACGCGAACTGTTGTTATGGCACGAACGCCTGAATCACGCGAGTGTGCCAAAATTGTTCCTGGCTGCCTTGGCTGGAACCGGGGAGTCTAGCGATACATTGTATGAATTACTACGTCACGAAAAACTGACAAAATCTAAACTCGAAAACACCAGATTGATGTATATAGGGGTTACACGCGCCATCAAATCTGCGCACCTATCGGCGGCGCTCAAACGTGGCAAGGAAGAATCCACAAACCCAGACCCACGCTCATTACTCTCGACCATATGGGCCGCAATTCTCCAGAATAAATTTGTCGAGTTCGTCAACATGGATGACATAAACACTGAGAACACACTAGAAAGCAAGAGAACAAGCCAGCTGAAAACCACTACCTTGTTGAAGCGAATCCCTGTTTCGTTGTTACCCCAATCTAGCTGGTTCGAAGTTACTGAAAAATCTGATGACAATAATCAGCATCATCCGCACCCCAGCTTTAATGAAGACCCAAGGCTGGATCTCATGCTAGACACCCAAATAGGCAACTTGATACATGAAGCATTGCAGGTAGCCCTGATAAATAAAAATCTTTTATCTGACGACAGCTTAGACCTGCAGAGACGGCGCTGGCAACAACATTTACTACGTTATGGATTCGGCCTAGATAAAACTCATCACGCTGTCGCATTCATTGAAGACTCTCTTCGAAAAACCCTTTCCAACCAAGAACTTCTGTGGGTATTTGACCATTCTCAGGAGAAAAGTGTCGCCGAATACGAGCTACAATCAAAGAATGGTGATGTCGTCCAAAATCATATTATTGATCGAAGCTTTTTAGATTTTGAAGATATTCGCTGGATAATCGATTACAAGTCCGCAAAAAAGCCTGACTCAATACTAGAAGAGGAGTTTATAGCAGGCCAGCTCAATCTTTATCGACCTCAACTAAAGAGATATCACGAGCTGTTTAAGGATGAGAAAAACAAGGGAGTTAAGACAGCGCTACTATTTACCAGCATTGCAAGATTAGTGGAAGTGGCAGTTGATACGCCCTATGACAATTCTGTTTGCTGATACTGAGGCATCCGCTCTTCCTTTATCCTTCATCTATCGCGAAAATACCAGGTGCGTTACGAAGATATCCTTTATAGTCCATCCCATACCCATAGACGTAGCAGTCATCCACCTTAAGACCAACAAAATCTGCCACGATGTTTGAGAGCTTGTGATCATGCAACTTCTCAATAAGTACCGCTGTAAATACTTCAGCGGCTTCTTGTTTTTTACAATACTCTACAATGGATTCCAAGGTTGTACCTTCATCAAGAATATCATCAACCACTAGCACTACTCGGTCTTGCAGAGAAAGTGATGGATAGCATTTCCAGTCTAAATCGGTACCGTGCGTACTCTCACGATAGCGAGTCACATGAAGATAATCGAGCTGCAATGGAAAACGAAGTCGCGTTACCAGCTTAGCAGTTGTTATAAGCCCTCCGTGCATAGTGCACAGTAAAATTGGGTCTCTTTCAACTAGAAACTGTGTAATTGCTGCAGCCATTTTATCGAGAGCTGCTTCTACTTGTTCCTCAGAATAGATGCAGCGAGCACGAGCATTTACTGCTTTAACTTGTGAGCTAGATATCGTTGGCATCAGGTCTCTTTCAATCCATCAGCTATAATGCCATCTATGGTAGTTGTCGGAAATGCAAAATCGGCCCCATGAGAATGCACAATATCTATGACTTTTAACATCACATCCTGCTTAATTTCATGAAACCGAATCCAGTCGGTAGTTCTCGTAAAGGTATAGATGAAGAAATCCAGAGAGGATGGAGCATAGCTGTTAAGGTTAACTATTAATGTCTGTTCTGTATCGATTTCGCTATGGGTCAGCAACATAGCTTTTACGTCTCCTACAATTGCACCCATCTTGTTCGCATCTTGATACCGGATTCCTATAGTTTCATAAATGCGACGATTACTCATGCGGGAGGGGTTTTCTACTGCCAAAGTATTAAATATGGCATTGGGCACATACAACGGCCGTTTATCGAAAGTCCGGACTATTGTTAGCCTCCAACCTATGCTCTCCACAGTTCCTTCTATATCCCGATCGGGCGATCTGATCCAGTCCCCGACGGCAAATGGCCTGTCGAGATAAATCATCAAGCCACCAAAAAAATTGGATAATAAATCTTGTGCGGCAAACCCGACCGCAAGTCCGCCAACTCCCCCAAAAGCAAGTAAAGCGGTAATTTCTATGCCCACCGTTGGCAAAGCAATAAGAGCCGCCGAAATCACAACTGACAGCCTCAATAATTTAGCTAATGCATGCAGCGTGGTTGCATCAAGGCGAGTCTCCTCAGGAGCTGGATCCGCCTCAACCCTTTCAAACAAATTCGTCTCAGCCAGTGAGATAAATTTTACCAAGAACAACATTATCAGCACGATAAACGTGAGCTGCCGCATATTTTCCAGATTTGAAGCAGAGAACAAGTCTATTCCGAGGTAGGCGTCACTGATTTGGATAGCCAACAAAAGACCCATGATCAGAATAAACCAACTCAAAGGGGCCCTTGCGGCCTCAAACACGGCGTCATCCCAAACGTTTTCAGTTCTTTCTAAACGACGGCCTAATATTTTAAGCACATACATAGCAATAAATCTGGCCATCAACGTGGCAGTGACCACGAGGAATATTTCAATTCCCCAGCCTAACTCTCCCAAGCTATCTAGTGATAAGAATCTGTCCATTGTTACTCCTCACTTATATTTTCGTTAGTGACCACACCATTTCACAAGCGTTCAACCATTTTTCTTCATTATAAAGATTCGCAATCTCTGGCGCTGGCTTGGCACGCAATTTGTGAAGCTTCCTGCTGCCCTGTATCTCATTACGCTCCAACCAATCGGAAACCGACAATGCTGACGCACGATCGTTGCATACCAGCACCATATCGCAGCCGGCTGTCAAAGCTAGTTTGGCTCGGTATTCAGCAGTTCCGGCTGACTTAACAGCGGTCATTGATAAATCATCACTGAACACAGCACCTTGAAAACCTAACTCTGTGCGAAGTTTGTCGTTGAGCCAAAAATTCGAAAACCCCGCAGGTTCTCCATCTACTGCCGGGTAGATGACATGCGCCGACATAATTCCACCCAAACGGCTAACGCACTTAGCAAATACCTTGTAGTCTGCCCCCATAATTTCATCTGCTTCTCGTTCGTCTCGTGGAAGTTCTTCATGGGAATCTGCCTCTACTGATCCATGGCCAGGATAATGCTTCCCGATTGCCACCATCCCTGCCTTATTCATACCGCTAATATAACTTTCAGCCAGGTCTACGGTATCTTCGACCGAGGGGCTAAAAGCCCGATTTTCGATTGCTCGACTTTCACTGTTATATAAATCAAGCACCGGAGCAAAGCTTATATCAACTCCATGATGGATCACCTCAGCTGCCATGGCCCATGCGCAGTGTTCCGCTACTAACCTGCCTCTATCTGCATCACGGGCATAAAGCTGACCGATCAAATACAATGCGGGAAGCGAAAGAAAACCTTCGTAGAATCTCTGCACCCGACCACCTTCTTGATCAACCGCGATCAAAATGTCCGGTTTGCATTCTCTTATCGAGGCCGTGAGGTCTGTTAATTGCGATGGCGAGATATAGTTTCTTTTGAACAGGATCACTCCGCCGACCGACGGCCTATTCAAAAGTTCACATTCAGCCATAGTGAGGGCTGTACCTTCAAGGTCTAGCATTAATATACCGACAGTGCTTTGGTCTTCTTTCATGTGGTTAAGTTTTTTATGAATTATCAGAATTATCACAAATTAAAAAGAAGCGGGCAAAGGGGTTTTCCAACAAATAAAAGCAGATTTATTGATTAGTCAAATAGTTATGAATTGATCTTAATTCATTAACTAAAGCCGTGGTCAATGTTAATCAAAAATTGCTTTCTCTTTTGAGTTAAAAGTATCTATAGTAAGCGCTCGCCCTAACATTAAAATAATTACAAGTGAGGGTTAATACGCAGTCTTTTGATTTAACTCCGGATACACAGCAATGAATAATCTATTACCAGAAATTGCAGTCTGGTATCAAGATGTTGCTAACGGCTGCTTATTTGAAGTCGTAGCAATAGATGAAGCCAACGGCACCATCGAGTATCAAATGATCGATGGTGAAATAGGTGAATACGACAATACCACTTGGCAACAACTCTTTCTCGCACCTGCAGAAGCGCCCGAAGACTGGCGTGCTCCCTACGAACTAAATACCGAGGATCAAGTTTACTCTGATCAGACTTTTATACCAGATAACTGGTCAGGAGCTCTCTCTGAAATAGAACCTGAACTGATGGACCTCGGTGACGATTTTCACATTCTCTAAGCTTAACCCACCTATCCACCTATTCCCGGCAAATGTGTGATTTGTTTATACGAGCCGACATTCAAAATACGTGTACCTAAAGATATATTGAGATTGTTAGATAACTGTATATAATTACAGTTATATTTTGACTAAGGGCATCGCTATGCTAAAGCTAACTAGTCGTCAAGAAGAGATCTTAAGTTATATCAAAGAATACCAGCAGAATACGGGTTTTCCGCCTACCCGTTCCGAAATTGCCCATGAAATGGGGTTCAAGTCTCCCAATGCTGCTGAAGAACATTTGCGTGCTCTAGCCAGAAAAGGAGCTCTAGAGGTGCTGCCCGGTACTTCAAGAGGACTCAAGTTGCCCATCAGCGAGCAGCTAGGGCTCCCTATTATCGGACAAGTTGCCGCTGGTAATCCAATCCTAGCCGAAGAGTCCATCGCAGACTACTGCGATATTCCATCAACTTTATTCACCCCCAACGCTGACTATCTTCTTACCGTTAAGGGAGCCAGTATGATCGACATAGGCATCTATGAGGACGATTTATTAGCGGTTCATAAAATTGATAAAGCTAATCCTGGCGACATCGTAGTCGCCAGGATCGACGGTGATGTTACTGTTAAAAGATTAGGAAAAATCCGTCACAAATACCGGTTAAATTTACTTGCCGAAAATCCAGACTACGAGCCAATAGAAGTCGATTTACGTAGCAGTGATTTCGCCATTGAAGGTATCAGTGTTGGAGTAATAAGGCGCAACATCTAGAGCCTACATTTTTAGCGACTCAGTTAGTGTTTTTTATTGCCCTTCGTGATCGGTTTGGTTATGTCCCATTTCCCGTCGCGGTAGAAGGCTTTCCAGCCAGTTGCCTTTTTGTTTACTTCACTCTGAACATACTGCTCCTTGGTTTTTCGGCTGTAACGAACAAGTGTCTTGTTACCTTTATCGTCCTCGGTAGGCGCTTCGAATAAAAAGCTGTATTTGGGATCGATTTGTTCCTTGTGGGGTATTAGCTCTTCCACGAGAGGCGCTCGTGTTTCACGATTACGAGGAAATTTACTTGCAGCTAGAAAAAGCCCGGATGCGCCATCACGAAGCACGAAGTGGTCATCAACGGTGTCACACGTTAATTCTGACATTTTTACGGGGTCCATCTTGGGAGGTGCGGGTTCTCCGTTACGTAAAAGTTTACGTGTGTTTTTGCAATCCTTGCTTGTACAGTCAAAATACTTGCCAAATCGACCCGTTTTCAACTGCATATCGACGCCACACTTATCACATCCTATTATAGGACCATCATAACCACGGATTTTGAATTCACCATGCTCGACTTCATACCCCTGGCAATCAGGGTTATTTCCACACACATGTAATTTCCGCTTTTCGTCAATCAGATAGGCGTCCATGGCCGTATTACATAAACGGCAACGGTGTTTTTTACGCAATTGGATACTTTCTTGAGCTTCGGCTTCTTCTGCGGTATCTGTGCGAATCGCTTCTTCGCCAGGTATCAAATTCAGGGTGCTTTTGCACCGCTCTTTTGGAGGCAAAGAATAACCAGAGCATCCCAGGAATACGCCTGTAGAAGCAGTTCTTATTTGCATCGTACGACGACATTGAGGGCATTGAACATCAATGTCCGTGGGATCATTAGTGCGCATCCCATCCTCTGCTTTGGCCAACTGACTGGTAAAACTCGTGTAAAACTCGTTTAAAAGAGTTTTCCAATACGTAGTACCGATCGCGACTCCGTCTAGGGAATCCTCCATCTTTGCCGTAAAATCGTAGTCCATCAGATCCTTAAAATTTTCCTGCAACCGCTCCGCCACAATATCTCCCATCTTTAGAGCATAGAAACGTTTATTATCTATTCTTACGTAACCTCGATCCTGAATCGTAGAAATAATCGGTGCGTAGGTTGTAGGTCTACCAATACCCCTCTTCTCTAGCTCATTTACGAGGCTTGCTTCAGTAAAACGGGCAGGTGGCTTGGTAAATTTTTGAAAGGGTTCAAGTTTATCCAATTGCAGCACGTCGCCAAGTTTTAAATCTGGGAGTACGATGTCATCTTCCTTTGACGGCATAACCTTTAGATAGCCATCGAACTGCATGATTCGACCTTTTGTACGCAGCTCAAATTCGGCCGCCTTTACGGAAATGCTACTCGAGAGGTACCTAGCCGGCGGCATCTGACAAGCTACAAAAAATTGCCAAATTAAAATGTACAGACGTATTGCATCCTGTTCCATACCTTGCAATTTATCGCCTTCGACCCTGATGTCTGTTGGACGTATTGCTTCATGCGCCTCCTGGGCTCCTTCCCGAGAGGCATAGGATAGAGGGGTTTCTGGCACATATTCTGACCCAAAGGTTTGACTAATGTAGTCACGGCACATGGAAATTGAGTCATCGCTAAGATGAGTTGAATCAGTGCGCATGTAGGTTATATAGCCAGCTTCATACAACCGTTGAGCCATGAGCATAGTTTTCTTTAGCCCAAAACCAAGACGAGTACTTGCAGCTTGTTGAAGGGTTGAAGTTATTAAAGGGGGTTTTGGTTTAGAGGAAGTAGGCTTATCATCACGTTTTTCCACCCGGTACTCGGCTTCTCGCAATACTTCTAAAGCAATTTCTGCATCAGCCTCGTTGTCAGGTAGAAACTTCTTATCAGATCCTCTGACAACCTTACATCTTATTTTACTATTACCACTTGATATCAGTTCCGCAAAAATTTCCCAATATTCTTCTGGAATAAAAGCCCGGATCTCACGTTCTCTCTCAACCACCAGACGCACTGCTACTGACTGTACCCTACCCGCTGATAAACCCCGTGCAATTTTGGCCCACAGCAGTGGAGACACCATAAATCCTACAACCCTGTCTAGAAAGCGACGCGCCTGTTGGGCCTCCACATATCGCATATCGAGATTACCGGGTTCGGCAAAGGCTTCTGTAACTGCTTTCTTCGTAATTTCGTTGAACACCACTCGTTTGTAGCGCTCAGGATCCCCACCAATAGATTCTTTCAAGTGCCACGCAATTGCCTCGCCTTCCCTATCAAGGTCGGTTGCTAGATAGATAATCTCTGAATCTTTGGCAATTTTCTTTAACTCGGCGACAACTTTTTCTTTTCCCGGGAGAATTTGATAATTAGCTGTCCAATCGTTTTCGGGATCTATACCCATGCGATTTACAAGCTGTTGTTTAGCTTTAATTTTCTTGTAAGCAGCTTTTTCCGAGGGGCTCATTTTGCGCGTAGCTGCCGCCGCAGCTGCACGAGCTTTACCATCGATAGCTTTTCCATTCCCGCTCATAGGCAGATCCCGAATATGACCAACGCTGGACTTCACTATGTACTCGGGTCCGAGATACTTATTTATAGTGCGCGCCTTTGCGGGGGACTCAACTATGACCAGCGACTTAGACATAAAAACGATGTTTTCCACGAATAAAAGGATTTTAGCCTGTTCAAGCTGCGCACATATATAAGGCCAAGTTACTAATCGGTCAAGCTTTCTTATAAAAAATAGTTTGTAACTCGTACTTAAAACGACAACTCCGAGGCACTAAAAGTTACATAGTCTACTGCGCCCTGATTGCCGCATATAAAGATTTATTCGCTACACACCTAGAAATAGCGTGATATAAAAAGCAGAAAAGAGATAGGTAGTATTTGTATATTGCATTAACAGGAATACAATATTTCATTTGCTTAAATGCTTACTTCATGCAACCAACCATAGTGATCAGCCAGGTCGCCTTTTTGAATACCAACTAAAATATCGTACATTTCTTGCATGATAGGGCCTACCGTTTGGCCATCTTCAAACACAGCATGCCAAGAACCATCAAACCAGATACGTCCCACCGGAGAAAGAACGGCGGCAGTGCCACAGGCACCCATTTCGATGAAGTTGGTATATTCTGCACGCAATTCGATCGGTCGCTCTTCGATTTTCATATTGAGCTGTCGGGCCGCGATTTCCATTAAGGACCGTCGCGTAATGCTTGGCAGGATGGCATTAGATGCAGGCGTAATAACTTTAGCACCTTTCATTGCTATAATGATATTTGCCGAGCCCGCCTCATCAATGTACCTGCTTTCTGCTGAATCGAGATAAAGCGCTTCATTTGCACCGAGCTTCTGAGCCTTGCGGGTGGCCAACAGGCCCCCTGCATAATTGGCGCCCACTTTATAACTTCCTGTCCCATTCGGCGCAGCTCGATCCATATTTGAAACAGCTAAACTGATAACGGCAAGCCCTGCTTCTTTGTAATAAGGGCCCACTGGAGATACGAAAACACGAAACTGAAATCGCTGCGCTGGGTTTAGGCCTAGGTTTTCGCCTTCTCCAATCAGCATCGGTCGGATATATAATGAAGCGCCAGAACCATATGGTGGTATCCAGGCATAATTAGCGCGTACTGTTTCTTCTATGGCCTGAATAAACATTTCACTGGGCACCTCAGGCATCAGCAGCCTAGTAGCAGCTTGATTCATACGCTCACTGTTTAAATCAGGTCGAAATAGCACTACGCGGCCATCTTTAGCAGTCTGAGCTTTCAAGCCCTCGAAGCATTGCTGAGCATAATGAAGCGATGGGGCCCCTTCATGAATTTTGATTATTTCGTCGCTAATTAGCGCGCCGTCTCTCCAGTGGCCATTCTCATGTACAGCTGAAAACCGATAGTCTGTTTTATGGTATTGAAACCCAAGTTCTGCCCACTTCAGGTCCTTTTTTGCTACATTAGCGTCCAAATTCAATATCCGTGTTCCGCTTAATTTTAGAGGCATATTATCGGGCATAAACTACCTAATAGCTAGGTACGACGGGCTCTCAGTCGTGTATTGGTTCGCTTAGTTGTGTTGATATAGACTCTTCTTTAAGTATTCGTGTTAGGAAAACCCCAATGAAGCTAGTAGATATCGGTGCCAACCTTACCCATAACTCCTTTGAACAAGATTTCGAAAAAATCATTACGGAGGCCTCAGAAGCTGGTCTCGCCCACATTATCGTTACGGGTACAGATCTAGAAACTAGCAAAGCGAGCCAGATCATGTGCACAAAACATCCTAAATTTTTAAGCAGCACGGTTGGCTTCCATCCACACATCTCTCAGACAATTACAGATTCCGATATAGAGGCGGTAGCGGAACTATCCTGCTTACCTCATGTGGTAGCGATTGGAGAAATAGGTCTCGATTTCAATCGTAATTTTTCTCCCGCAGAACATCAGTTAAGAGTCTTTGAGCAACTTCTCGAGTTGGCAGCTGACTTACATAAACCAGTATTTCTCCACCAACGAGATGCTCATGATGCATTTTACGAGCTTCTCAAAAACCACCGATCAAAACTGGTTGGCGGCGTCGTGCACTGCTTTACCGACAATGAAAAGGCATTAGCTGACTACTTGGAGTTAGATATGCACATCGGGATTACCGGATGGATTTGCGATGAACGGCGCGGTGGATTATTGCAGTCACTAGTAGCTAAGATTCCTGACGATCGCTTACTTATTGAGACTGATGCTCCCTACCTGTTCCCGCGCACGTTACTACAAAAACGGGACAGGCATCGTAACGAACCGAAATATCTCACCGAAATTGTCAACGTAATTTCACACTTTCGAGGGCAAGATCCGAACACTGTTGCCCAAAATACAACCAGAAATGCTATTCGCTTATTTGGACTGAATAACGATTTAGCGGAAAACTAGATCAGATTGAACTACTTTTACAAGCTTGATTGTAGTCATAATCTTGAAGCTAAGAATTTGAACCCAAACTTATCTAACTAAATCAATTAGATCATCCATAATAAATGGCCAATCAATCTCTTTGCCACTCTGTTTGTTTTTTACGACCGGAATGCGTAGCCCATAACTCCTAACCAGCGAATCATTCTCACTGATATCCACAGCTTCGATATTGACTTCTTCCACAGATTGCAACTTTTCTAGCAGCTGAGCGGCCTCTTCACACAAGTGGCAGCTTTTGGTGGTATAAAAGAAAAGAGCAAGCATGCTGTTAATAACTATGGACCCTTATACACACATTGTTGTGCCAACGTAAAACGTGTGATCAATTGTGAGTACTTAATGGTACATCTAGCAAATAATTCCAACTCAATGCCGACAGACTAATCGCGGCCAAGTATTAATGCCAATTTCCACTACAATGTTCGCCTAGACATACATTATAAAACGTTTACAATCCCTCGCTGACTTCACCTTACGCGCTCCATACACCGCAGGGAATTCATAATATGAGCCGCCATGGAATAATAACAGAACTCAAAAATTGGTTATCCGAGCAAATTATAGGACAAGAGCGCTTACTCGACAGTTTACTTATAGCCGTACTGGCGGACGGCCATCTCTTGGTTGAAGGCGCTCCGGGTTTGGCCAAGACAAAAGCTATTAAGGACTTATCTCGGGCCATTGAAGGCGATTTCCACCGAATTCAGTTCACTCCAGACCTGCTGCCCAGTGATATCACCGGCACAGAAGTTTTCCGGCCAGAAGATGGCTCATTTCGATTCCAACAGGGCCCTATTTTTCATAATTTAGTACTAGCCGATGAAATTAATAGAGCCCCGGCCAAGGTCCAATCAGCCTTATTAGAAGCAATGGGTGAACATCAAGTTAGTGTGGGCCGAGAGTCTTTTACTTTACCCCCTCTTTTTCTTGTAATGGCCACCCAAAACCCTATCGAGCAAGAAGGCACCTATCCATTACCCGAGGCCCAACTCGACAGATTCCTGATGCACGTCACAATAGATTATCCAAAAATAGAAGCGGAACGAGACATTCTCCACCTTGTACGAAATGAAGCCCAAAATAAAATTCCTGACCCTCCTAAGCAAGTTGCTCAAGAAGATTTGTTCGCGGCTCGGCAAGAAATACTAGCTATGCATATGGCGCCGGAAGTAGAAGAGTACATCATCCAACTGATAATGGCCTCCCGAACGCCTGAAGTGTACGGAGAAGAGCTAGCCTCCTGGTTAGAGTATGGAGCCAGCCCTCGAGGCACTATTTCGTTGGATCGCTGCGCGAGAGCTTATTCTTGGATACAGGGCCGGGATTTTGTTAGCCCCGACGATGTTCAAGAGGTTATGTTCGACGTGTTACGCCACCGCATCCTCCTTAGTTTCGAAGCAGAGGCAAGTGGCATAACTCCAGACAAAGTATTAGAAACTATTCGCGAACGCGTCCCATCTGCCTGATTGTCTAGGACGCCGTATGTCAGCGAAGCTACAAATCGATCCTCACCATGCCCGCTACCAGAGCAAGGGGGCTATCATTACCCTTCAGCAACTTCTGGTTCAACGCTATGCCGCCAAAACCCTCGAATACCTTGCCCATACGCGCTCCATTGCTGGCATTTCTGGACTACACCTATCGAAGATGCGGGGGCGAGGTATCGATTTCGAAGAATTCAGGCCATACCAGCCCGGAGATGACATCCGCCTAATAGATTGGCGCGTTACCGCTCGCACCGGCAGACCAGTCACGAAGGTATTTCGCGAAGAACGAGAAAGACCTGTAATTATAGCAGTAGATCAGACCCACAATATGTATTTCGGTAGCCAAATCGCCTTCAAATCGGTTATCGCAGCCCAAGCCGCGGCTGTTTTCTGCTGGCTAGCTATTGACAATGGTGATCGTGTGGGAGGGCTTGTTTTCTCTGACTTTGAGGCAAGTTTAGTGAGACCCAAACGGAGTCGCCGCTCCGCTCTACACCTGCTCAACCAAGTCTATCTTTACAATCAAAATTTACAGCAGGCCAAAGACCCCGAATCTCAAACTCCTTCCGATTCTGATTTCAGGCCAGGATTAGCCCACGCCCTAGGTCAGATACGGCGTATAACCAAACCAGGTAGCACCCTGTACGTGATTTCTGACTTCGTAACTATGGATGACAAGGCTCTACAATACTTGAACCAGTTATCCAGGCATAACAATGTGATATGTTGTTTTATATACGACGCTCTTGAGGAGACCTTACCGGTTCCTGGTATTTACAGCATTACAGATGGCTTTCGCAAAGGGGCACTTAATACCCACAGTAAAAAAGCCAGGAATCGATATAGCGATCAATTTCACGAGCGCAGTGAATCTCTAGAATCAGAGCTTGAACGGCTACAGATCCGATTTATTAAGATACGCACCAATCAACTAGTCGTAGAGCAAATCCGAAAATGGATAGCGAAGAACTCCTAAGTCAATTGGCGGACATTCATCTGCCTGTAGACGTGACTTACTGGCCACCAGCTATTGGTTGGTGGGTTCTGCTCATCATCATTCTCACAGGCGGATACCTGCTAGTAAAACGTTATATCCGATATAAAAATCTCCACAAACTTTGTTCACGCGCCCTGGCAGAGCTAGACCGTTGTTATCAAAATTTTAGAACAATCGAGAACGAAAACATCGACTCTCTAAAAATTCTCTATGTAAATCAGGTCAATTCGGTTCTACGAAGAGTAGCTTTAGTTCATTTCCCTCAAGCAGGTGTAGCAAGTCTAGGAGGTGACGATTGGGTTGATTTTATTCGAAAAAAAGGGGACTCTTCAGGACTGAACGAAGAAATAGCCGCAGCCATCAGTTATGGGCGGTTCCAGACAAAATGTGACGTGGATGTAGACGCTCTGAACAATCTGGGTCATAACTGGATCAACAGTCTCTATCTAGGTAAGAGAAAGTCCATATCCACATAGTAAATAAGGCCACAAACAGATAGTTGGAAGCAAAAGGATATCCATTGATTAAGGGTTGAGTAATTAGATGCTTGAATTTACATGGCCTTGGGTATTTCTAACCCTACCCCTGCCCCTTTTAATATATCACCTGATGGCCCGCGCCCCTCGCCAAGACGCCGCGCTCTACGTTCCGTTTTTCAGCATACTTAGGAGACTTCAGTCTGATAGTGAAAATATCACCAGCAGTCGTTTGCTTTATCTCATTTGCTGCACACTAATTTGGCTCTTAATTGTATTAGCTGCAACCCGTCCTCAGTGGCTTGGAGAACCGGTGCAGCTCCCGTCCACCGGTCGCGACCTAATGCTCTCAGTTGACATCTCCGGGAGCATGGAGGCTCAAGACATGGTTGTTGGCAACCGGCAGGCCTCTCGCATAGATGTTGTAAAGGCTGTTGTCGGCGATTTTGTGGAGCGGCGTGAAGGGGATCGATTGGGCTTAATTTTGTTCGCAGCCCATTCTTATGTACAGGCACCACTGACTTTCGACAGAGAAACGGTGGGAACACTGCTGGAAGAAGCCGAGATCGGAATTATCGAGGAATCCGCGACAGCCATAGGTGACGCCATTGGACTAGCTGTTATCCACTTACGAAATCGACCGGAAAACAGCCGAGTGCTTGTCCTTTTAACAGATGGGGTTAACAATGCCGGAGCCGTCTCGCCCGAACAAGCTGGTCAACTAGCGCGGCAAGAAAATATCAAAATTTACACAATCGGGATCGGTGCCGATCAAATAGTGCAACGAACTTTTTTTGGTGCGCGAGCCATAAATCCCTCCGCCGAGTTGGATGAGGCTGTCCTCACGCGCATAGCAGAATCTACTGGCGGACGCTATTTTCGGGCCAGAGACGTGAATGACCTGGTTGCAATCTATGAGGAGCTAGATCGACTAGAAGCGATCGAACAGGATGAACAAACTTATCGTCCCACACGCGTGCTTTTTTACTGGCCTCTAGGCGGAGCGATACTTATAAGCTTTTTGTTAGCCCTGTTTTCGATTCCCTGGATATCTTTAGCTGGAAGGGCTCGTCTACAAAATTACGAAGATCAAGCACAGGAAACCGAAGCTACCGGAAGTGAAGCCTAATGGATATTTTGATTCCAGCCAGCCTAATTCAGGACTTCCATTTCCTCCGTCCATTATGGCTGTTAGCCATCGTACCCTCACTAGTGTTTTTTGTTGCCATGTGGCGCATCAATACAGTGGTGACTGCTTGGGATAAAGCAATTGACAAATCACTGCTACCGTACCTATTAGACCGCAGCAAGAATGCCGCTCAACGCACTCCTCTGCTTCTGCTCTTCACGGCTTGGCTACTTTCGGTTATAGCCCTGGCTGGACCTGTCTGGGAGCAATTGCCCCAACCGGTTCAAAAGAGGGAGGACGCACTGGTCATTGTGTTGGATCTATCGTTGTCAATGTTTGCTCCTGACCATAATCCCTCTCGATTAGACCTTGCTAAACGAAAATTACGTGACATTTTGACATTACGAGAAGAAGGTCAGACAGCATTGGTCGTATATGCCGGTGACGCGCACGCTGTGACCCCCCTTACGGACGATGTTGTGACGATTGATGCCCTCGTACCCTCGCTTAGCCCCAACATTATGCCTCTTTTCGGTAGTAACCCCATGGCCGCCATCGATATGGCGATTCAGCTACTAGAGGACGTTGAAGTTACGCGTGGCAAAATCCTTCTTATGACCGATGGTATTAGCGGGTTTGATCAAGAGTTACTCATTACCGAACAAATACAAGATACAGCCTATGAGTTACTTATCATGGGTATTGGCACAGAGGAAGGTGCTCCTATTCGCACCAGCGATGGTAGCTTTTTGACCGATGAAAATGGAGCAATGGTAATACCCACGCTTAATAAAAATGTCTTGCAATCCCTGGCTAATCGAACTGGTGGGCGTTATCACGATATACAATTAGCAGATTCCGATCTAGCTTATTTGCTTACTCAGAATGACTTCTTGGACGATACTGAATTGACTGAGGTAGAAGAAGAATTTGATGTCTGGCATGAATTGGGTCCATGGCTACTTTTACTCGTTCTGCCTCTGAGTGCCCTAACTTTTCGACGAGGCTGGTTGTTCAGCCTGACATTCTTCATTAGTGCTGGTTTAATACTTCCAAGTCAGAATACCCATGCCCAAGGCTTTGAATGGAGTGACCTGTGGAAGACTAGAGACCAACAGGCAGCCGAAGCATTTGCTAACGAAGATCATGGACTAGCTGCGGTATTATTTGAGACTTCTGAATGGAAAGGCGCCGCTAGCTATCGGGCTCAGGACTATGAGTCGGCCATCGCAGCATTCAGCGCCAGCGGCACACCTGACGGCCATTACAACCGCGGTAATTCACTTGCGCTAGCTGGCAACTACGAAGAAGCAATAGCTGCTTATGATGCTGCCATCGGGCTAGAATCCGATCACGAAGATGCAATCTACAACAGGGAAATTGTAGGGGAACTGCTAGAACAACAGCAATCTGAAGAAGGTGAAAATCAGGATGGCGACAGCCAAGAAAATCAGTCCGAGCAAAACTCACAAAATGAGTCCGAAGAACAGAGCGAAAACAGTGACCAGCAAGACCAAGAGAGTCAAGAAGGAAACGAAGACCAACAACAGCAAGAGCAGCAAAACCAGCCGCCTGAGGACCAAGAAGATTCAGAATCAAATAGTGAACAGAACACGCCTAGCGAAAGCACCAATGAAGATTTCGAGGAACAGCAATCGCTAGAACAATGGTTGCGGCGAATTGAGGACGACCCTGGAGAACTATTACGCCGCAAGTTTCGCTACCAGTATCGTCAACGCCAGTTAAATGGCACTGCTAATAGTATCCAAAATGGAGGCCAGATCTGGTGATCAAGCTTATTCGCCTATTCTTGTTGCTTCCATTAGTAATTTTTTGCAGCTTCGCTGGGGCACAAGATCAGAAACTCGAAGTCTCAGTCGATAGAAGCGAACTAGCCCGTGGAGAAACGCTCACCTACACTATTCGTGTATACGATCAGCGCCAGGGCATGCAGCTTGATTTGACTCCCCTTACTGATGAATTCGATGTCCTTGGAACTCGCACATCCAGCCAGATAAGAAGCATCAATGGTACTGTAGAATCATGGACGGACTACATCGTTACTTTGTTTCCCCTGGCAGAAGGCGAGCTGACCATCCCTTCCCTAGAAATAAATGATGCAGTCACCAACCCAATAATAGTAAGTGTTGTAAACGAAGGCCCTAGATCCAATCAGTCTAATGAAGAGTTGTTCCTAGAAATCGAACTAAACAAGGAAACAGTTTACGTTCAAGAGCAGCTCTTGTTTACGATCAGGTTGTATTACACTATCAATGGGATTCGTAACCCGCAATTCACTGAACTGGAAATACCGGACACAGTGATCCAGTTAATCGGATCTCCAAATCAGTATGAAAAACTCATAGATGGCGTACGTTATGGTGTATATGAAAAACGCTACGTCGTCTTTCCACAAAGAAGCGGATCGCTTGAAATCCCTGACATCTTATTTCGCGGGGAAGTAACTGACGGCTCAAGTAACTTTGTTTTCAGAAATCTGAATACGCGACGTGTCACAGCCTTCATAGAAGGAATTAGCATACAAGTGGACGAACGTCCTGAGATAGCCAAAGACACTCAATTTTGGCTGCCCGTGGCAAACTTAACCCTTGAAGAAAGTTGGAGTACGGATATATCCGCGCTAAAAGTTGGTGACTCGGCAGTACGGACCATCACCATGGTCGCTGATGGCCTTGACGGTGCGGTGCTTCCACCGTTCAGCCCTACAGAAATAGAAAGTTTAAACTTATACGCTGACCCACCAGATATTCAGCGCACCTTTGTCGACGGTAGCATCGTCGGTTCCCGGGTTGAAACCATGACTTTGGTTCCCACCTTAGCCGGTTCTATTGAAATCCCGGAAATCTCTGTTCCATGGTGGAATATCAATACTGATCTGCAAGAAAGAACTGTTATTCCTGCCGTTTATATTAATATTGCAACTGTTGAAGGTGAGGTGCCCTCCGAACAAAGTGTCAGTAGTACGGTTGATATCGAAACATTACTAGAAACCACCCCAATCGTAGACCAAGAAATGATAGACGCTCAAGCTGAAGCGCAATTTATAGCGGTGAATGCGATCTGGTTAAATTACCTTATTGCGCTCGCGTTTGTTATCGTCATAGCTAGCATCTATCGATTAGTAATACGACCCAACAAACAGGCAATTAATACATTTATTAATGCACAAAGGGCGAGAATTGAGGAAAAATACAGCCCCGAAAACAATGAACCTGTTGCCTATCGGCAATTAGTTCACGCCTGCCGAGGAAAGGATTTAAATCGAATCCGAGAAACACTGATTCAATGGAGCGACCACTACCTTGGGAAACATACTTTATCGACAATGGAAGATATACTCCGACAAACTGAGACACCTGAACTGCACAAACACGTGGTTCATATACAGACTGCACTTTTCAGCACCGCCTCTCGGCGGCACTCTGAGCTAGATTTTAATCCTCAGATACTCATCGGGCTGATCGCCTCACTTCGCAGGAGTAAGCGGAAAAAACAAAACCACGCCAAACACGAAGAACGTTTTGCTTTACCGCCACTTTACAGAACGTGACTGGCTCGCGGCTAGTTTATTCTACAAGCGGGAATAATAGTTGTCCGCGCTGCCACAAATCCTTATACAAATGCAGCTGCCAAAGCGAGCCAGCCCTGGTCATTACATCCGATAACGCGATAAATCTACATCGGCAGACAAAAGGTCGGAAGGGATCGGGAGTCACGGTTATAACAGGCTTATCAATCGACACAACAGAGCTTAAAGCACTCGCGAAGAAATTAAAGCTTTACTGCGGAACTGGTGGTACCGTGAAGAAAGGCACAATTGAAGTTCAGGGAGACAGGCGGAATGAAATAAAGACGTTCTTTAAACTACGCGGTGTGAACGTAAAAATAACGGGCAGCTGATATTTCATTCTATGGTACAAATATAACCGGTGTGCTTTTTTACTCTCCCCACAGCTAATTTACTTCATAGCGCCCTCATTTAAGTTCAGTAAAAGTTACAGTCCCTAGAACTGCAAAGCAACCGATAATTTCTCCCTAACCGTCACTATGTAAATCCGAGACTAATTTATGATTCTTGGTTGAACTGTTCTTCTTTGACTTTTTAGCTGCATCACTCCTTATATTTTCCAATCGCTTCAGATACATCTCATCAACATCACCAGTAATATATTCCCCATCGAATACAGAGCATTCATAGCGGTCTATAGCGGGGTTACCTTCGGCAGCCGCGGCAATGAGATCATCCAAATCTTGATAAACTAACCAATCCGCACCAATGAGCTCTTCTACTTCTGAATTTGTCTTGCCCGCTGCAATCAACTCTGAAGCAGCCGGCATATCAATACCATAAACGTTGGGGTAACGAATCGGTGGAGCTGCGGACGCAAAATAAACTTTATTCGCTCCCGCTTCCCTAGCCATTTGTATGATCTGCTTGCTGGTAGTACCGCGTACTATAGAGTCATCTACGAGCAATACATTTTTACCTCTAAATTCAAGCTCAATGGCATTGAGTTTCTGACGGACAGACTTCTTACGCTGGCTCTGGCCGGGCATGATGAATGTTCGGCCGATATACCTATTTTTCACGAATCCTTCTCGATACTTCAGGCCAAGACGATTTGCAAGTTCCAACGCAGAAGTGCGACTGGTGTCGGGAATAGGAATCACAACATCAATATCATGGTTGGGTCTCAGACGTTTCAGTTTGTCTGCTAACTTTTCCCCCATCCGTAGCCGCGCTTTGTAAACCGAAATGCCATCCATTAATGAATCCGGTCGAGCAAAATAGACGTGTTCAAAAATGCAAGGAGTATGATCACCAGGTTCAGTGCACACCATTGAGTGGAGATTTCCGTTCACATCTATAAATACCGCCTCTCCCGGTGCCACATCCCTGTCTAGGCTGAAACCCTGTGAGTCCAGCGCAACACTCTCCGAAGCGATCATATATTCGTTACCTTTATCTGTCTGGCGGCTACCAAACACTAATGGACGTATTCCATTGCGATCACGAAACCCCAAGATGCCATACCCAGTTATCATTACTACCGCCGCAAACCCACCTCGGCACCTATCTTGCACCCCAGATACGGCAGCAAACAAATCCTCTGGGGTCGGTTTAATTTGTTCGCGACGTTGCAACTCATGAGCAAATACATTAAGAAGCACCTCAGAATCAGAGTCTGTATTGATATGGCGTAAATCTTCCTTGAACAGGTCACGGCTCAACTCGTCCGTATTGGTGAGATTACCATTATGTGCCAGTGCCAGCCCATATGGTGAGTTGACATAAAATGGTTGTGCTAAGGCAGGGCTGGTGCTTCCCGCTGTCGGGTACCTTACATGGCCTATCCCGATTTGCCCTGTTAAACGGCGCATATGCCTAGTTCGGAATACGTCTTTAATCAGGCCATTATCTTTACGCAGGTTTAGTTTACCGTTATCACTGGTCATTATACCGGCAGCATCTTGACCTCGGTGCTGCAAAACCGTCAAAGCGTCATACAGACATACACCAACATCGACACTTGTTACAACACCAACCAATCCGCACATAGCACGCTCCGAAATATGTCAATTCTTTAATGAATTCAGTCCGTTTATTGCCCCAAATTTATGCTATTCATATCGTTAATAAAAATACGCGACCATTCAATCGCAACTAAAGCATAAGGCATTAAAACGGATTGTTGCCATTGCTCTGTTTGTGAAACAAATACGCTACTAATAAACACAACAAACAGAACAATTATCAAGCCCCTAGCAATACCGAACACCCCGCCCAAGAGACAATCAACAAACTTAAACCCTGTAATCGTCAGTAATTTTGACAACATCCTATTAAGCAGCGTGCCGAGCATCATAACAATCACAAAAATCAGCGCAAAAGCTGTGACATAGCGCACACTATCGTTCTCCAAAAAGTTTACCAACAGACCTGCAAGGTATTCGCTATATACACGAGCGACTAGCAAAGCAGCGATCCACGTAACTAAAGATAAAACTTCGTTTACCAAGCCCCGCCAAAGTCCAAATATAAAGGACAACACGGTCACCGCCAGGATCGCCGTATCTACTTCATTCATTACTCTGTGTTTCTCGGCATTCGCTTATGGCTGTTTCAATTGATAGCGGACTACCATGCCTTCTAATTGGAATTCATCCCGCAGCTGGTCAATGTAGTCGTTGACCAAAGCTCGTTCTAACCAAGGGCCCACAAAAACCCCGGTAAGTTTCACTTGCTCTGAATCTATGTCACGGATATATGCTTTATAACCTGCTGTTTGCAAACGTTGCATTAAATTTGTAGCATTTGAGGCTTCCGAAAATGAGCCTAGACGGATACTCCAGCCATTGGGTAAACCTGCCGGATTGAGGGTGGGAATATCACGCGTAAAACCCGACTCAGAAGCACTCACCTCAATAAGATCACTGGCACTTTCTTCTATAGTTTTTGTAACACGTTCCGGCTCTGGCTTAGTTTCTGTAACAACCAGGTCAGCGTCAGAAATAATTACAGGCCGGCTTTGCTGCGGTTCCGAAAGTATCGGTACGACTGGCTGTTCAGGTATGCGGCTCGCAGTCTGCGTTTGATGGCTACCTTGCCCATCAAAAATAATTGGCAGAAAGATCAGGGCAAGAGACGCTATCACTATCGTGCCTACAATCCTCTGTTTGGTGCCCTGTTTCACTCTAGAATCACTCCATACTTCCAAAGTTCACTAGCTACTGTTACGGTTTCTGCTAATTGAAATATTGAAAAGACTAAAGCCATACATCGTAAAAATCATCCAGCATTATTGGCTGAGATGACGCACAGCTGCCACTGTGTAAAAAGAGCCAGTTACCACGACCACGTCCTCAGTAGTTGCAAGTTTACAGGCTGCCTTGTAGGCCTTTTCCAGCGAATCAAACTGTTCTAATCGACTTTTTATCCGGCATTGCTTTATCCGCCTGAAAGACTCGGCCGATGGCATACATCGAGGTTCATCGACCTGCGCAATATAACAGATGTCCAGACAGGATTCTAAGGCTCCCGCAATACTCTCTATATCTTTATCTGCCATAACAGCTATGACTCCAACAATTTGCGTTATCCCTGGGTTTACACACCGAAATTGTAGTAATCGCTCTCCAAGTAACTTTGCAGCTGCCGGATTATGAGCCACATCAAGAATTACACGCTTTTTAGTGTCCATGTCCTTACGAAGCTCAAAGCGGCCGGCTAAAGCAAGTCCATCTAAGGCTTCTTGAAAAGCTTTTCTTTCAATTGCAAGTGGCAAAAGGCTGATGGCCTGGACAGCAAGCACAGCGTTTGACAAATCGATATGTGGCAAGGGAAGTTGTTCAATCGTTTGTATCTTTCCGGAAATTTCGCATCCTGTAAAAGCCCAGGCCTTGTTGTCCTGATTTACAATGCCATAGCATTCAAGGTTCAAACGATAAACTGGCGCATCAAGTGCATCAGCCTTTTTCAAGACACTTTCGCAAGGAACCAAGTCCCCATACACAAGAGGAGTTTTATGGCGAATTATTCCCGCCTTTTCTGTCGCAATACTTTCCAGATCGTTACCTAGCCAATCTTGGTGATCGAAACTGATGCTGGTGATAATTGCAATATCAGAATCGATGATGTTGACGGCATCCAGCCTGCCACCCAGACCGACCTCAAGGATCGCGACGTCAATATCGGCCTTGCTAAAAAGCCATAGCGCTGCCAAGGTCCCAAACTCAAAATAACTTAGGGACTGTTCCTTTCGGGCATGCTCGACCGCCACAAAGGCATCACACAGAACCCGATCGCTTACCTCTTCTCCTTCTAAGCAAATCCGCTCGTTGAAATGATGGAGATGTGGAGACGTGTATGCTCCTGTTCGGTAACCGGCTTGTTCAAGTATTGCCTGGAGACACGCTACACAAGATCCCTTTCCGTTAGTGCCTGCCACGGTGATAACCTGGTGTGCAGGTTTTGTTAGACCCATGCGGTTTGCTACTGCCTTAACACGATCGAGCCCAAGTTCGATTTTGCGAGGATGTAATGTAGCAATTCGTTCCAGCCAGAAGCCAAGGCTTTGAGCGTCAAACTCATCATTTGCTGTCAAGATCCGCCGATCCTGAAATAAAGTAGCTTGCTTAATAATGCAGCAATTTTGTCACGCATATCACGTCGATGCACAATCATGTCGATGGCTCCGTGCTCCAATAAGAACTCGCTTCGTTGAAATCCATCCGGAAGTTTTACCCTTACTGTTTGGCGAATAACGTCTGGTCCTGTGAATCCCACAAGAGCATTAGGCTCAGCGATATTGACATCGCCTAACATAGCCAGGCTTGCCGACACACCGCCATAAACTGGATCTACCAGCACCGAGATATACGGTAACGGTTCTTGCTTGAGTTTTTCCAGCGCTGCTGATGTCTTTGCCATTTGCATCAGCGATACCAACGCTTCCTGCATGCGCGCACCGCCACTGGTGGCAAAACAAACCAAAGGGACGCCTTCAGTGATACAGCAGTTTACAGCTTGCGTAAATTTTTCTCCTACTACCGCTCCCATGGAGCCGCCGATAAAGCCAAATTCAAATGCCGCCACAACTATCGGCATCCCCTTTAACTTGCCCTTAATAACTATCAATGCGTCTTTCTCTCCAGTGCCTTTTTGTGCGGTAATTAACCGGTCTTTATAACGCTTGAGATCCTTGAACTTGAGTAAATCTATAGGTTCTAAATTGGGATTAAGCTCTTGCTGGTTTTCTGCATCAAGGAATATATCAATCCTTCGCCGCGCCGTAATCCTCAAGTGATGATCACACTTTGGACAAACGTCAGCATTCTCTTGAAGAGTCTTTTTATAAAGCACGGCATCGCAACGCGGGCATTTTTTCCACACCCCTTCAGGTACAGCAGACTTCTTCGTGCTATTCACGCCCCTTCGCGAAATTGATGGTAAGATTTTATCGATCCAACTCATTACTAGTTTTTAACTTCAATATCTATAGAAATAAATTAATTATTGCTGTTCAATGCCTTTCGTGCGACACCGATTAGATTAGTACATTCATTAATATCATCTTGAGCCTGCACACTAGTGTGTGGCAATTCTGCAATTTTATTTACGAGCGCACTGCCTATAATCACTCCATCGGCGAGCCTGCCCAGGGCTTTGACGCTTTGTTGATCTTTTACCCCAAAGCCTATTACTATGGGTAAGTCGGTAAGGTTGCGCAATCTAGTTAAGTTCTCCTTCACGGAGTCATAATCGCTTAAAACAGCACCCGTCACTCCCTTGAGCGAAACGTAATACAAATAACCAGAGCATAGAGCTGTGATATGCTTAGCGCGGTTTTCGCTTGTTGTCGGAGAGACCAAATAGATAGTCTCGACCCCAGCCTCACGCAACAAAGTATGCAATTCAGCTGATTCTTCTGGAGGCATGTCGACAACCAACACTCCATCGATACCTACTAAAGAGGCCCTGACTGCGAATTTCCGGTAGCCCATAATTTCAATCGGATTCAAGTACCCCATGAGTACTATTGGGGTATTATCATTCTTTTCTCTGAATTGTCTTACGAGTTCCAGCACGTCATCGAGACTAGTGTTTCTTTGGAGCGACCTCTCTACAGAGCGCTGAATTACGGGCCCGTCGGAAGAAGGATCGCTAAAAGGTATGCCCAGCTCGATGATATCAGCGCCCTTATCAACAACCGTATGCATTAGCTGTAAAGTAGTTACAAGATCCGGATCACCTGCTACGAAGTAGGGAATTAGAAGTTTTCCCCCTTCTCCTATGACACTTTCGGCTGTCCGAGTTATACGACCCATGATGTTCGCTTACAGCTTGATTCCTTCAATCTGTGCCACAGCTTCAATATCCTTATCACCTCGACCTGAAAGATTGATTACTAATGCCTGCTTAGGATTCATTTCAGCGGCAAGTTGCATCGCGTAAGCAACGGCATGACTACTTTCCAATGCAGGAATAATGCCCTCTAATTCGGTCAGCTGATGAAAGGCTTCTAAAGCTTCACTGTCGGTTACAGCAACATAATTAACTCGCTCTAAATCCTTCAACCATGCATGTTCTGGTCCAACCCCTGGATAATCCAACCCAGCTGAAACGGAATGGGTATCCATAATCTGGCCAGCGGCATCTGTCATTAGGTAAGTCCGATTTCCGTGAAGCACTCCGGGTTTACCAGCACATAGAGGCGCTGCGTGAGCATTCGTATCCAACCCCTTTCCGCCGGCCTCAACACCGTACATAGCTACCTCGGCACTGTTGAGAAAGGGATGAAAGAGTCCAATAGCATTTGAGCCACCACCCACACAAGCAACTAATGCGTCAGGTAAGCGTCCAATTTGTTCAATTGACTGTGTTATCGTTTCGCGTCCAATGACGCACTGAAAATCTCTTACCATTCGAGGATAAGGATGTGGTCCGGCTACAGTACCTATAATGTAGTAGGTATTGTCCACATTTGTTGCCCAGTCTCGCAGAGCTTCATTCATTGCGTCCTTAAGCGTACGAGAGCCAGATTCTACCGATATGACTGTAGCCCCTAGCAGCTTCATCCGATAAACATTAGGGGCCTGCCGCACGATATCGTCGGCTCCCATGTAGATATAACACTCGAGCCCCAATCTAGCTGCAACCGTCGCACTTGCCACTCCATGCTGGCCCGCCCCTGTCTCTGAAATGATTCTGGTTTTGTTCATGTGCTTAGCCAACAAGGCCTGGCCAATGGTGTTGTTTACCTTGTGCGCTCCAGTATGATTCAAATCCTCACGCTTCAGATAGATCTGAGCACCACTACAAGTTTCAGTGAGACGCTTGGCAAAATACAGCGGCGAAGGTCTACCTACATAATGTTTAAGTTCATACTCAAACTCTTTCCAAAAATCCTCATTCTTAGAAAAACGGTCATACACCTTTGCTAATTCTTCGACAGCAGCAATTAATGTTTCGCCAACAAAAACCCCTCCATAAGGACCGAAATGACCTGAACTATCTGGCCCGTCAAACGTCAAAGAGAGTTCGTCTGCCTTGGGCCCGAATTCAGACAATTTCTGCTCCGCGTGCTGCTTCGATAAATACCTGCATTTTCCCTATATCCTTTATACCGGGTTCTGTTTCTATACCACTGCTGGCATCCACCCCGAACGGCCTAACCTGTTCTACAGCTTGCCTGACATTGCTGGAATTCAGGCCTCCTGCTACGACCAAATTTATACCTTTGATAGCGTTAGCCGCTACGGCTATTGACCAGTCAAAAGGTTCACCTGTGCCTCCTGGCAAATTTTTATCAAAGCTATCAAGTAAAATAAAGTTGGCCGAACTATAATTTGAAATAGCACTCGTTATGTCTCGATCGGCTCTCACTCTTAACGCTTTAATATAAGGCAATCCAAATGCCTCGCAAAATCCCATGGACTCATCTCCATGAAACTGGAGATAATCCACCAATCCAGATTCTACAACTTCAGATACCACACTATGCTCTGGATTTACAAACAACCCTACAATTTTTAAGTTCGATGAGACTCCGGTGATAATTTCACCGGCTTGGCTGAGCGTAACCGACCGAGGGCTTCTTTTATAAAACACAAGACCGACGGCATCGGCGCCCAGCTCTGTAGCTGCAATCGCATCCTGCTTTCGCGTAATGCCGCAAATTTTGATCCAGAGCTTAGACAAGGTAGGTTTGAGGTAATAAAAGAGGACTATTTTATCACAACGAAGCAGTTTCTAGCACGAACCCTTAAATCTTCATTTACCCAGCTATTTGCAAAAAAACGGGAATCTCGTAGCATTGTGGCAGGCTGAAATCAGAAGGATATTCTACACCGGTCATATAAAGGCCATCCGGTGCCGCTGTCAATCCACCTTGAGTTCGATCCCTGCAGGCAATTAATTCATTAATCCAATCCGGATCTCGGCCTCCCTGACCAATCTCCAGCAGCACACCTGCAATATTACGAACCATGTGTTGAAGAAAAGCATTAGCTTGAATATCAAACACTATAAACCCGTTGCGCTTACTAACTGCCGCCATTGTTATACGACGAAAAGGAGACTTCGCCTGACACCCCGCGGCTCGGAACACAGAAAAATCTTGTTCTCCCAGTAAATATTGGGCCGCTCTATTCATAGCATTCACATCCAGAGGTTTAACAACGTGCGTAGCTCGGCTTTTCATGATTGCTGAAGCTGTTTTGCGCTGATAAATAACATATTGATAGCGCCTTGCGGTGGCTGAGAACCGTGCATGAAACTGTTGGTTTACATTCCTCGCCCATAGTACTCGTACCGAGCTAGGTAGAAGGCTGTTAACCCCTCGAGTCCAGGCCTTTTCAGGACGATCAATAGGGCTATCAAAATGGGCCACCTGACACGTAGCATGTACTCCTGCGTCAGTACGTCCAGCACATATAGTTGTAATTTGAGTATTGGCAATTTGGCTGAGTGCTCTCTCAAGCTCCGATTGCACCGTGTCAAGCATAGGAGAGGATTGTTTTTGCCAGCCATTAAACATTGAGCCGTCGTACTCAATGCCCGTGGCTATTCTAATTTCAGCTGATGGAGAAAGTGACAAAACCAGTGCTTGTGTCAGTGGTTGGTTCTTAACATAACGCAACTAATCGTGAGCATTATCGAGAGAAGCGAGTGAGTTCTCAGCCTCCTTAACCTGCGCCTCTGATCCTTCCTTAATTACTTCCTGCAGAATTTCCCTAGCCCCATCGACATCCCCCATTTTCTGATACGCGTATGCCAGTTCAAGCTTTGTTGCGGCTTCATCGAGGTTGGAAAGTGACTCGATTTCTTCTGGCGATTCAGGCTCATTGTCCGTTAGAAAATCGAGATTATCTGCTTCTTTTTCGCCGGCAAACCCCTCCGATTCTTCTTTATCATACGAGCCAGCTTCTGCCCCTGTGACCTCTAAACCTTCAGGTTCTACGATAAGCTTCCTCTCATCATCACCCAAATCATGCTCTGAACCCGCGGCAGTAGCTGCTTTAACACTTATGTCAGCATCTGATTCACTTTCAATTTGTTCCTCTACGCTTTGCTTCATATTTCCTTCAGTAGCCGTCCGTGGTTCGTTACTTTCACCCACTGGGTGAAATTCTCTTTCTGCTAATTCATCTATTGGTTCATCCTCCGAATCGTATATTTTGTTCCGCCGTATGAGCAACGCTACCAGTAGAATTACCACTAAGATACTAAAAACAATAATTAACGCGTTGTTGGTAAAAATGCGCCTGACGTCTTCGATCAAGGTAGTTGATCGTGGCACAGGTTCCGGCGTATCAGGTTCGATAGCAGCAGCGATGCTCTGGGCAATTTCCAGCTCAGCTAGTCGAGCAGCTTCGACAATAGATTCCTGAACCTGGGCAAGTTGCAGGTCCTGTAAACGAACGATTTCTTGAGCGGCAGCGATCTGTATTTCTAATTCCATCAGACGAGAATCAAGTTCTTCTCGCCGCCTTCTGGTGCGGTCTTCCTCTTCCTGCCGGAGTGCTAACTGGGTTTCTAACTGGACGATTTGCCTGTCTAGCTCAAAATTTTCTTCATAAGCAGATCCTTCTATTCTGCGGGAGACTTCAGCTAACTCATCATTAATAGCAATAACGTTTAATTGACCTGGCGATTGATCACCTTGAGTTAGCGTCGCATCCATAGGCTGTACAAGTGGTTCCGCTTCTATTTCAGAAAGTTCTTGAATTTGTCGTGCTACTTCATTGATCGCCGCCTGAACATCAACCAAAATAATTTCTCGAAGACTGGGTACTCGTAAATCTAAGTCACTGCGCATCCGATTTATGTTGCCGCCGATGAAAGCATTAGGATTAGCAGCTTGAATAGCCAGCATGACTTGCTCAACAGATACCGAATCGTTAGGTCGCACACGCAATGCAATTCCTGACAGGGTATCGGAGGCTAATATCTCGATTTTTTCTGTGATCTGCTGGCGATCGGAAATCGATTGCTGTTCTGCAGTAGCTTGTTCTACTGAGGAAGGGCTTTGGTCAGCGGCATATACCTGCGTCGTCAAATCACACAACATTATGCCGAAAACTACGACAGATATTTTTAACATGTTCGCCTGTTCTCTTGTGTTGGGTTTACAAATTTGTTGGCGAATCGATAACTTCACATATGCGATTTACATCTTATTAATTTGCGGCCACTTATATGCCATAAGCAATTGAATTTTTTATTATTAGTCGCAATTCGCAGTATTAATTATAAGTAGGTTTTTATCAACTCCTCAGCTATCTGCACGGAGTTTAAAGCAGCTCCTTTTCGTACATTGTCGGCTACCACCCAAAGATTTATGCTGTTGGGCATAGAGATATCTTGCCGTATTCGACCCACGAATACCGAGTCCTGTCCGGCTGATTCATGGACTGCCGTTGGGTACCCCCCATCTTTCCGCTCGTCGATTACCGTTACTCCAGCGCTGTTAGACAACAGTTCGCGTACCTCTTTATCTGTAATCGGCTTGTGAGTTTGCACTTGCACTGCCTCAGAATGCCCGTAGAACACCGGTATACGTACACACGTAGCACTAATCTTTATATTGTCATCACCAAATATTTTGCAGGTTTCCCAGCTCATCTTCATCTCTTCTTTGGTATAGCCATTTTCCATGAACTGATCTATTTGTGGCAAAGCATTGAAGGCAATTTGCCGCGGGTAGACTCGACTCTCCGTTTCCCTACCATTCAAAAGGTCACTTGTTTGACGGGCTAGTTCCTCTACTGCCGCTTTGCCTGTGCCAGATACAGCCTGATAAGTAGCAACGCTTATACGCTTTATGCCGACAGCGTCATAGATGGGCTTTAACGCCACAAGCATCTGGATGGTTGAGCAATTGGGGTTGGCGATAATGTTACGATTGCGGAAGTCGGCAATCGCATTTAAATTCACTTCCGGCACGACTAGTGGAATGTCATCCTCGTAGCGAAACTGAGATGTGTTATCAATTACAATACAGCCTTTATTTCCAGCCTTAGGAGCATATTCGGCGGAAACACTGCCGCCAGCGGAAAATAATCCAATGTGTGCCTTTTTGAAATCGAATTCAGCAAGATTTTGCACCGTTACAGGCTTGTTTCGGAACATAACCTTCGTACCGGCAGATCGTTCACTGGCGAGGGGATAGAGCTCATCAATTGGGAAATTGCGTTGCTCAAGAATACTCAGCATGGCTTCCCCTACTACTCCTGTTGCACCTACTACAGCAACATTGTAACTACTCATAGTAACCTCTCCATTAGCTAAGCCGCTTGTTAATCCTATCAACCTCTAATTTCACGTAAATTAACCCAATTCAGATGCGTTAAAATTCCATGGTGTCTGTTTGCTCCAGCGAGCTTCGAATGCACTGATTCTGCCTGCGTCCTCTAACGTTAATGCGATATCATCCAGGCCGTTCAATAGGCAGTGTTTATTGAACTCATCGACTTCAAAAGAGATCAAACTGCCGTCCGGCTTTATAATAGACTGCTCAAACAAATTGATCTCCAGCTCATATCCCTCGTTAGTCTCAACGGCATCGAATAAGCCACTAATCACTTCTCGATCAAGTACGATGGGCAATAATCCGTTTTTGAAGCAGTTATTGGAGAAAATATCGGCAAAACTAGGGGCCAATAATGCGCGAAAACCATAGTCTTCAAGCGCCCAGGGAGCGTGTTCCCGGCTCGACCCACAACCAAAATTATCTCGGGCCAACAGAACTGAAGCTTCCCGATATCTCGGCTGATTAAGCACAAAATTCGAGTTAAGCAAACGCTGGCTGTTATCAGCATCAGGTTGGCCTTTATCCAGATAACGGTGCTCATCAAACAGATTAACTCCGAATCCAGTGCGTCGAATGGATTTTAGGAATTGCTTAGGGATAATATAGTCGGTATCGACATTCGCCCGATCTAATGGCAGAACTATTCCTTTCTCTATGCTAAATTTTCTCATGTTTTGTCTGTATCTATTTGTATTTGCTTATATATTTAACATACATTCAAGCTAAATTAAGTTCCTAATGTCCACAAAATAACCATGGATAGCGGCCGCTGCAGCCATACCGGGACTTACAAGATGCGTTCGTCCTCGAAAACCCTGCCTCCCTTCGAAATTACGATTAGATGTTGATGCACAATGCTTACCCTCTCCCAACTGGTCCGCATTCATGGCTAGGCACATGGAACAACCGGGCTCACGCCATTCTAAACCAGCATCCTTGAAGATTTGGTCCAGCCCTTCAGCCTCAGCCTGTCGTTTGACTAGGCCCGAACCTGGTACAACCATCGCCTGTTCGATGTTTGCCGATATTTTTTGCCCTTGTACTATCTTGGCGGCTTCCCTGAGATCTTCAATGCGAGAATTAGTGCAGGAGCCTATAAATATGCAATCTAGCTTAATATCTTGTATCGGCATGCCGCCTACTAATCCCATATATTCCAAGGCTTGCTCAATATTGCTGCGCTTGGTCTCATCCAGCTCCTCTGAAGGGTCTGGTACGCGCCCTGTAACCGGGGCTACCATTTCTGGAGAGGTCCCCCATGTTACCTGCGGTTCAATATCCGCGCCTTCTAAGTCTACAATACGATCGAACACCGCATCCTCATCGCTTACTAACTGTCGCCATGCGGAAACCGCCTGTTTCCACATTTCGCCGGTGGGAGCAAATGGACGTCCTTTGATGTAGTCAATGGTGGTATCGTCTACGGCAATCAGACCCGCTCTAGCGCCAGCCTCAATGGACATATTACAAATCGTCATCCGGGCTTCGATCGACAATGAAAGTATCACATCGCCCCCGTATTCAATTGTATAGCCCGTTCCACCCGCGGTCCCGATCTTACCAATAATCGCTAGGACCACGTCTTTTGCAGTAACACCCGGCTTTAGCTGACCATTAACGCGTACTAACATATTTTTCATTTTTCGCTGGATCAGGCATTGAGTGGCAAGCACATGCTCAACCTCAGATGTACCAATACCATGAGCCAATGCACCAAGGGCACCGTGTGTTGAGGTATGTGAATCACCACAAACGATTGTCATGCCTGGAAGGGTTACACCTTGTTCTGGGCCAATGACATGCACAATTCCTTGACGTTTATCATTCATTTCAATTTCTAAAATATTGAATTCACGACAATTTTCATCCAAGGTTTTAACCTGTAGCTTAGATACCTGATCCTGTATCCCAGCTAATCCTCGACTCCGTTCGTCTATGGTAGTGGGTACATTATGGTCTGGTGTGGCCAAATTGGCACCGGCTCGCCATGGGGAGCGACCCGCCAATCGAAGACCTTCAAAGGCCTGTGGCGAAGTTACTTCGTGGATTAGATGTCTATCGATATACACAAGGGCAGTACCATTATCTCGTTCCTTAACCAAATGGGCTTCCCAAATTTTGTCGTATAGAGTTTTTCCAGCCATGCTTAATACCAAATTAATCTATATTATTATAATACTGTTTTAATTAATTGTTTTAATTAATTAAATTCATAATACTGAGTTTAAGTTAAACGGGTATCGACGAGGGTTTTCGCTGACAACCCGTCTGACCACGGTCTCGTAGAAAGTGGTCCATAAGCACCAAGGCCAGCATCGCCTCAGCAATCGGCGTAGCCCGGATTCCAACACAGGGATCATGCCTGCCTGTCGTAACCACTTCATCCGCTTTGCCCTTTATGTTTATGGATTTACCGGGTATCCGGATGCTGGAGGTAGGCTTCAGTGCAATACTAGCTACGATATCTTGCCCACTGGAGATACCTCCTAGGATCCCTCCAGTATTATTGCTCAGGAATCCCTCAGGGGTAATCTCATCTCTGTGTTCAGTGCCTTTCTGGCTTACAGACGAAAAGCCTGAGCCAATTTCCACTCCTTTTACAGCATTGATGCTCATCAATGCTTTAGCAATATCTGCGTCAAGCCTGTCAAAAATGGGTTCACCTAGTCCTGCTGGCACATTGGATGCCTGGACGTTAATGCGAGCACCAACCGAATTACCCTCCTTAGAAAGCACCGTTATGTAATCTTCCATTTCTTTTACTTTCGAAAGATCGGGGCAAAAGAATGGATTCTGTTCAATTACTGTGAAATCCACACTTTCAATGCAGATAGGGCCCAATTGGCTAAGATAACCTGTAATTTGGGTTCCACATTCTTGATTAAGATATTTCTTCGCGATTGCACCTGCTGCTACACGCATAGCAGTTTCGCGGGCCGATGCACGACCTCCGCCACGATAGTCTCGAATACCATATTTTTTCCAATAACTATAGTCGGCATGCGCTGGGCGAATTTTTTCCTTAATTTTGCTGTAATCTTTCGGTCTTTGATCAATATTTTCTATCAATAATCCTATGGGTGTACCTGTCGTCGTGCCTTCGAAAACACCTGAAAGTATTTTTACAGCATCATCTTCCCGGCGCTGTGTAGTAAATCGAGATTTACCCGGCTTACGTCGATCTAGATCCCGCTGCATGTCTCCTTCTGATAATGGCAATCCGGGAGGGCAGCCATCGACCACACAACCAAGCGCAGGCCCGTGGCTTTCACCAAAGCTGGTTACTGTGAATAATTTACCGAAAGTATTTCCTGACATCTATAACTCGAGTAACGGAATATAAGGCTAGCTGGGGGAGAAAAAGCACAGCATTTTACACTAGTTCCTGTCTTGGAATACAGTTAAGTCGACCGAGTTGTGTGAAGGCCATTTATAAATGAAGCTGGCGGTATGCGATCCAATTCGGCCGCACTCAAGGCTAATACACCTCCGCCTCCGTGTTCAAATTCTAACCAAAGTAACGGAACATTCTTCAGTGTGTCTGACAGTAGTTTTGAAGAAGATCCAACTTCCATGATAATTAAACCAGTTTCACTCATATAATTTACCGCATCGTTTAGTATTCGTAAGGGAATTTCAAGCCCATTCGCCCTACTCAGTAATCCGGTAAGCGGTTCATGTTGATATTCAGCTGGCAGGAAACCAAGCTCCTCTTTAGATACGTACGGTGGATTAGTCACAATCAAATCATAGGTGTCCGACAACCCCTTAAAAAGATCGGAATGAACGACAGAAACTCGATCTAATAGACCGTGAAGCTCGATATTTTCCTCCGCCAGTTGCAAACAATCAGCAGAAATATCCACCATATCTACATAACTCTCAGGAAACGCTAGAGCACAAGAAATCCCAATGCAACCGCCACCACAGCACATATCAAGAATTTTTTTAGGCTGATCCTTTAACAACGGCTCAAACCGGTTTTGGACAAGCTCAGCTATCGGTGATCGGGGAATAAGTGCACGTTTATCACAAATGAATTTATGACCTGCAAACCAAGCTTCTTTTACGAGGTAAGCCGTAGGTGTTTTCTCTAACATGCGCTCGATCACTACCCGCTCGAGTCGCTGCTGTTGCACACCCGAAAGTTCTTTTTTTAAGGTTGCGGGGTCCCGGGAAAACTCAATACCGAGTATGCTATAGATCAGATAAATAGCCTCATCGCGTGAACTTTCAGTACCGTGCCCGAAGAATAACTCTGCCCCGGCAAACCTGTCTGATACATCATTTATGTAATCAATTACCTTCATCGTGAATCAGCCCTTAATAGAAACCAACCTACAGACAAAAAGACTTTACCATTTTTTGTGGTTATCGTAGGGTAGCCGCATAATTTATATCTAGGGGAAAAAATAGTTTACATAATGGAAAACGCCTATCTACAGATACTGCACGAAATTGGGGAAGACCCCGAGAGAGCCGGGTTAAAAGATACTCCACGCAGAGCGGCAAATGCTATGCGTTTCCTGATGCAAGGATATGGAGTGAATATCGACGACGTAATTAATAATGCTCTGTTTCCTTCATCTACAGATGAAATGGTTATCGTGAAAAATATTGAGCTCTATTCAATATGCGAACATCATATGTTGCCATTTATTGGGAAGTGCCATGTTGCCTATTTGCCTAAAGGTAAAGTAATAGGTCTTTCAAAAATTGCCCGCTTGGTCGATGTTTTTGCCAGGAGGTTACAGATTCAGGAAAACCTTACCAGCCAAATCGCTAATTGCATCTTGGATAAAACCGAAGCTGGGGGGGCCGCTGTTATTATCGAAGCTCAGCATATGTGCATGATGATGCGCGGCGTCGAGAAACAGAATTCCGTAATGACTACATCTTGTATGCTAGGTGCTTTCAGAAATAGTCACAGCACACGCAATGAATTCTTGTCTTTATTAAATTAGCGATCGTAAGACTTAGCGGAGCACCACTTCAATTCTATCCTGACAGTTACCTGTACCGCAGATAGGAGCCAGAGGCCCAACGCCTTGGGCGATAATACGGGCACCGTCAATACCTAGATTCTGAAGCTGTTGTTTTAAAAGTTCAGCTCGCATCAAAGAACGCGCCATTAAAGAATCCAATGAATCGGAACCGCCCAGGTGTACTACTAAATAAATATTAAGCGACGTATCAGTTTCTAACATATTAGCAATCGGTGCCAAATCACTCTCAATGGTTAACTGATTATCAGCAATAAAATTCAAGAATGGTGCTATCACGCTGCCCTGTTCGCGTAGAGTTGCCAGTAACTCATTGGTTTCTATGATATCGATTCGAGTTTTAGTCCCACCCACCTCGATAATTTCAAGGTAAGCGTAGATTCTTCGATTACCCCGGGTGATGATATAAAGGGCTAGGTGTGGCGAAGTTTCTAAGCCATTATCCGCACGTACAGCCAAGTAGTACTGATTGCGCTCCGGACCGTAGAGAATGCGATTGCCAAAAATGTCGTTAGCCCAGTAATTGCTGCTACCACAGCCTCTGCCACTGCAGGTGAATAAGTCGGTATAATTGCGTTCCTGCAGTTGTTGCTGGAAAAAGTTGTAAACATCCTCACCGGTAAATTCTTGAGAAACTTCATAGATTATTTTAGTTACGTCACCCCTTAATCTTTCTGAACTTTCTGGAGTGACTAGCCCTCGGGTTCTTTGCAAGCTACTTAAAACCAACCGATAATTGACATCTTCGTCAAATTCGACGCTTATAATTTCTGAATCAGGAAATCGATCGAACAAGGGATGATCGTTATAATTTACCGATACACCGGCAAGCTGCGCAAAAGCGCTTACTCCTAGGAACGGTAATAAGGTACCAAATAACTGTACTATTTGTTTCATGATTTCAAAATATGTTTAGTCTGTTTGCAGTCGAGCGCCACAGATTTCTCAAAGTTACACAGCGGAAAGTACACTTTTTCCATCAGCCCTCGCTAGTAATACTGCCTATCAATGGTGTCAGCAAGGAAGTCCTCAAGAAATTACCTTGCAGCACGCAAATCAAATTTGCTTTGCCCTATTAATACCATCCCGATTTTGGTTCAGAATAGCATACGCTGCTTAAGTAAAGGCTTCCTTTTCCACAACTCTATTTCTGCTAGCGCCCTACTCAGACTTCTTAGTCGTTGGGTTTCTACTAGCTGTCTTTTTCTTTGCTACTTTCTTAGCCGCTGGCTTCTTATTTGTCACGGTACTTTTCTTGTTCTGTTTTATTTCGTTACTGACATTTAAATCGTCATTTTCGGCTTTTGGGAAATCTGAGAATGGGAACGGTTTAACGTCCGTAACATAAGACATGAACTGCACAATTTGGAAGATATATGTGCTTAGCGCGGCGCCGAGTGAACGAAGATTAGCATTGCTCTCACCAGTAATTAATACAAACAACACTTGTGCAATCATCAATACCAAGAGAACTAGGGGAATGACCAGGTACAATACAACAGCAAACACAACCATTAATATAATTCGGATCCAGGACTGCTTCAGGTTATCAATAATACTATCCAGCTTTTCCGACATAGTTACTCCTTTAGTGTTCTGCTAGGGTCTTTTCTCTATTGGCTGCAAATTCTACATCTAAAGCCTGCTCGCCTAACATTAACGAAGAGATGATATTAGTCATAGACTCTCTTTCATATATTATTTTAAATAGCCCGGTGGCGAGTGGCATATAGACTCCCAACTCTTCTGCTTTCTCTTTAACTTGTTTTAGCGTATTGACTCCTTCTGCCACCTGCCCAACTTCCTCGGTCGCCTCTGCTATAGACTTACCTTGCCCAAGAGCTAACCCAAGCCGATAATTACGGCTAAGCGGGGTCGAACAGGTCACTATCAGATCCCCAACGCCGGACAACCCGAGAAAAGTCATGGGATCAGCTCCGAGCTCGCTTCCGAACCTTGCCATTTCTGTTAGGCTACGCGTCACCAGCATGCTATTAGTGTTATAACCCATTCCTAGTGCATGAGCTATTCCCGCTATAATGGCATATATATTTTTGAGTGAACCCCCTAACTCGACACCGAACATATCGTCATTAGTGTACACTCGGAAAAATTCCGATTTGAGAATCTCCTTTACCCTTTTTCTTACCTCTTCATGATTGCTTGCGATTACCGTTCCTGTCAGGTTTTTGCTGGCTATTTCCTTGGCCAAATTAGGGCCGCTGAGTACCCCCACGACTGCTTTTGGTGCCTCTTCAATGAGAATCTGGCTCATAAGCACAAAAGAATCTACTTCGATTCCCTTAGTGGCGCTAACAAAAATTGCCTCCTCCAGTGAATGCCGCACAACATTTTTTACAACATCACGGAAAGATGAGCTAGGTACCGCCACGAATATGATTTCGCTACTGCCTACAGCGGTCACCATATTCTCTGTAGCGACTACCCGTTCATTCAGCTTGTAACCCGGAAGATACTGCGAATTTTCATGAACAGTGTTAACTTCGCTAACCATTTCTTCGCTGCGCATCCAGAAACGCACATCATGACCGTTAAGGGCTATGATGTTTGCGATAACAGTACCAAAACTGCCACCACCGATAACGGAAATGATGCTCAAACTCTTATTACTCCTTTAAAGAATTTCTGCAGGCAACAAATTGTTGTATTCATAATAGTCTTATTGAGCCTCAATACCAAGGAGGCCACGTAGAAACGGGCTATTTGCGCCTCACACAGCATTTGAGGGCCAAGAGGGACTGTTCGGAGAATCCATACTCGGCCTCTCTAACAATCAATTCTGATTAAGATTAGACGGCCTAGTGTTGGTCGCGGCATTGAACTGTAATTAAGTAATTAGTCACCACCAGAATTACTTAAATGTGTACAGATATTGCTTCAATAATTGCCATAATTGGTGCCGGGTATATCCCTAACGCAAGCAACAAGACAAACAGAATGGCGAGCACTCCCAAGGTGCTCAAATTTTCCATTCTAGTGTCTACTAAAATGTTATCACCACTAACTGGCATAAGCATACGGTAGACGATACGCAGGTAATAATATAATCCTATTCCACTGCCAACAATTAGGACGCTCAGTAATATCCAAAGTTCGGTTTCAACACCTGCCAGAAATACATAGAATTTGCCGATAAAGCCAACCGTGAGCGGGATGCCGGCTAAAGACAGCAACATACCGGTAAACACAGCCGCCAACCAAGGGGAGCGCCAAAATAAACCCTGATAGTCCGCAATACTATCTAATTCGTTTTGGCTCGATGAAAATATTGACAATACACCAAAGGCGCCCAGGGACATTATGACATAAGCTAATAAGTAAAAAGTTACAGCTTCTATGCTGACAGTACCTACGGCAAAAAAGCTGGCGATAACTGCTATCAACAAGTAGCCCATGTGTGCAATCGATGAATAAGCCAGGATACGCTTAAGGTTATCCTGCATGAGTGCTAATAGGTTCCCGACCATAATGGAAATGACGGCGATAATTGAAAATACCGCTACTACTGACTTGAAGGTTAACGCGTCTGAAATTTCAACAAACCGAAGCAACACAACAAACATTGCTGCCTTGCCAATGGTAGCCAAATATGTCGTCGAGGGTATTGGAGACCCTTCGTAGACATCTGGCGTCCAGATATGAAAGGGCGCTAGAGATAACTTGAATGCAATACCTGCTGAGATTAATGATACTGCAGCAATGGTATAGGTATCACTAATTACTAATCGAGTATCAAGCAAACTACTAAATGCTAGAGTGCCAGTTTGCGCATAAATTAGGGCCATACCGAACAGCATGAATCCTGACGCGGTAGCAGACAATACCAGATATTTTACAGAGGCTTCTAACACATATTTAGCTGAATTTTTACAGCGTACCGTATAAGCTATCATTCCATATAGCGACATGCTGAGTGTTTCCAGGCCCAATACCATTCCGACAAAATGGTTCGTGCTTACCATAACAACTGAGCCAACGGTTGCTATTCCAAGAAGTAGATAATACTCCTCCTTCTGATCGTCCAGATCAGCTAGGTAATTAAAACTAAATATTGCGATAAACATAGCTGCGACACAAATGATCACGGTGAAAAATAAGCTGTATTGGTCGATGATCATCAACGGCGAGACCTGTTTATTTGTGTAAGGCATAATTACCGCTGCTACGATTGCAGCTAACAGTAAACCGATCACAGTAACGCCCACCGTTAGTATGTAACTGCGACGAATTCCAATGGCGGCCATAGCCAATACCACGGTACTTGTCACTATAATAAGGGGCATTAACGGTAGAAAATCGCTAAAAGTTAGGTTCATTTCAGTTTTGGCCTACGATTGCTACCAGATTTTCTGAGTTAAAGAGCAAGTTATTTATTGTTTCGGCGGACAAGCCCAGAAATGACTGTGGATACATACCCATCCATACCAAACCAACTATCATTGCACCGAAATAAACCATCTCCCGACGATTCAAATCGAGGAAATTACTATCGTCGAAATTTTTGCTTGCATACTCTCCGTGGAAGATCTTCTGGATTACCCACAGCGAGTACACCGACGCAAAAATCAAACCTGAGGCCGAGATAACCGTGAGAGGTATATTTGTCTGAAACGCACCTAAGAGCACCAGGAACTCACCGATAAAATTTCCAAGCCCCGGCATTCCCAACGCAGCTATTGAGAAGAAGAGAGCCACTGCTGCCATACGGGGCACCTTTGGCCAGAACCCGCCCATGTCCAGCATATTACGTGTGTGTATCCGATGCTCTAGACCACCGGCTAACATAAAGAGTGCTGCTGCACTTAGACCATGAGCTAGTATGGTTATTACAGCCCCTTGTAGTGCCTGCTCATTCCAGGCGTACACGCCTAGTGTTACAAACCCCATATGACTTACACTGGTATAGGCAATTAATCGTTTTATATCAGTCTGGGCTAACGCTACTTTTGCGCAATATAAGATACTGATGGCAGCAAGAGTCATGGCCACGGGCGCAAAGTCCATTGAAGCTTCCGGAAAGAGTGGCACAGCAAACCGAATCAAACCGTAGGCACCTGTCTTAAGCAAGACGCCTGCCAATATTACGCTACCCGCAGTAGGCGCTTGGCTATGTGCATCCGGTAACCAGGAATGAAATGGCACGCTGGGCAGCTTAGTAGTAAAAGCAACGAAAAAGCCCAACATAATCCAAATCTCGAGACTACCCTTAGTCTCTAAGCGCAGCAGATCATAATAGTTAAAACTAAACGTTCCAAACTGGTTATGATGAAAATAAGCTAGGGCTAGGATAGACACCAGCATCAACAACCCGGTAACCTGAGTAAAGATAAAGAATTTCATCGCCGCATAATTTTTATTTTCGTGACCCCAGATGGCTATTATGAAATACATTGGGATTAGCATTACTTCCCAAAAAAAGAAAAATAAAAATAGGTCAAATGCCGTGAACACACCTAGCACCCCAGCCAATGTCCACAACAAATTAAAATAAAAGAAACCAGTCCGCTCAGTTATTTCATCCCAGGCAGAACCAATCGCGATAATTCCAAGAAATACTGTTAATGACAGTAAAAGGGCACTCAATCCGTCAGCCGCCAAGTAAAAAGAGATACCAAACCGTGGCAACCAGGATGCGTTTACGCTAGCAAGTAGTTCGTTTTCTCCATTGCTTCCGTTTAACAGCACTAGCACCAACACCATACCCAATAACATAGTAATCAGGGCTATAGCTCGAGGATAATTGGGGTTGATTTTCTCTGAAACCCAAGCGGCGACGCCACCTGCGAAGAGCAGGCCAATCAGCATAGCGAGGATCAAAGTAGTGCCCCCAGAGTAATGACAAATACTAAACCAGCGGCAACAGTCAAGGTATACCAACGCAAGTAGCCTGTCTGCGTTTTGACCATCATACGATTTGCAATACTAGATAGCTCAATTAGAAAACAATAAAACTTGTCGACAATATCATTCTTATTTATGCGGGCCAGCCATAAGAAGGGGTTCACGAATAATCGATTATAAAGTGTGTCCATCCCCCAACCATTGAACCAAAATTTGTGCAGACTCTGCGCAAATGGACTGGCCATTATCCTAGCGATGGAAAAGGTGCGAGTACCGTAGAAAAGATAGGCTATACCTATTCCTAAGAGTGGTACCACGATCATTATTCCATGTATCAAGGGGCTTACATGATGTTCCTCATGGGACTCGCCTTGACTAAAAATAATATCCAGTGGCAAATTCATGTACCCGGCAAACAGCGAGCCGACCATCAGAACAACTAATGGACCAGACATGTTCCAGCCGCCAACCTCTTTTTCCTTATCGTGCCCGCCACTCTCACCGAAAAACACCACAAAAAATAATCGGAAAGTGTAGATACTGGTTAAAAAGGCACCTATGACTCCCCCTAACCATAACCACAACCCTACCCCGTCGACTTCCAAGGCACCAAGAAGAATTTCGTCTTTGCTGAAATAGCCGGAAGTATAAGGGAATGCAGTCAGCGCTAAACTACCGAACAGGAACGAATAAAACGAAAATGGTAGCTGCTTGCGTTTGCCACCCATATTAAAGATATTCTGCTCATGATGAAGGCTTAGAATCACGGTCCCTGCCGCAAGGAATAACAGGGCCTTAAAGAAAGCGTGGGTCATTAGGTGAAAAATTGCCGCTGACCAGGCGCCTGCTCCAAGGCCGAGGAACATGTATCCTATTTGGCTCACAGTGGAATAGGCCAAAATGCGTTTGATATCGGTCTGAGTAAGTGCGGTAAATCCAGCCATGAGTAATGTAATTAACCCAATCCACGCAACCAGAATTTGTACCGAGGGCGCCATTTCGAACAATGTGTGAGTGCGTGCTATAAGGTAGACACCCGCTGTTACCATGGTAGCGGCATGGATGAGGGCACTAATCGGTGTTGGGCCAGCCATGGCATCTGGCAACCAGGTCTGTAGCGGTAATTGAGCTGATTTACCAACCGCGCCACCAAGCAGTAGTAGTGATACAGCCACAGCTAACCCCGAACCCACTGCCCATTGCGTCTCCGCAGCGTGAAGCATGTCTTGGATATTCAACGTTCCGAGGCTTGCAAACAAAAGAAACAAACCGATAGCCATGGAAGTATCGCCAACCCTGGTAACCACAAAGGCTTTACGAGCAGCGTAACCATTTTCGGGATTGGTATACCAGAAACCGATAAGCAAATAACTGCACAGACCTACACCTTCCCATCCGAGGTAAAGCACTACCAGGTTATCCCCCAGCACCAGCATTAACATGGCAGCCACAAATAAATTCATGTATGAAAAAAAACGACTGTAATCCGGATCATCTGCCATATACCCTGTGGCATACAGATGAATTAGGAAGCCGATCCCGGTGATAATCAGCATCATGGTCAGTGATAAACCATCGAGATAGAAATTAAAACTGGCATCAAACCCGCCTACTGCCATCCAGACCCATGCTTCCTTAACAAAGTACTCTTCCCCACTACCTAAAAAACGCAACGCGATGATTAAAGCTACTAGAAAGGAAAGTCCGATTGAGCCTGCGCCGATGATAGCAACTGCACGTTTTGGTAAATTGCCCGCTGTTAGAATTAGGATTAAAAAGCCCAGCAACGGAAGGGTGGGTAACAACCAAATATAATCAAGCATATAACTTACTACCCCTTCACCCTAGTATCTTTTTATCCCTTCATCTCACTCAATACATTGATGTCCACGGTCTGGAACCGCCGGTACATCTGAATTATGAGCCCCAGCCCTACTGCCACTTCCGCTGCTGCCAATGTAAGAATCATCAGAAACATTACCTGTCCTTCGGCATGCTCCCAGCGCGCGCTGGCTACAATAAAAGCTAACCCACTGGCATTAAGCATGATCTCGAGTGACATCAACACAAACACAATATTGCGTCTAGTTAAGACCCCAATGAGACCCAGGGTGAATAGAATACTAGCCAAAATGAGACCATGTTCGATTGGGATACTTTCCATTAACAGGTCCATTTTTCTTTATTAGTTAGTTCCATGTTATTTCTTTGCTAGGTGATAAGCTGCTACCAAACCTGCAAGTAACAAAATAGAAGCCAGCTCCACTGCCAGCACGTAAGGGCCAAACAGCAAAACACTTACCTCCAGCACGCCCACCTGGATTGGAGCCAATTCATAATCATATCGCATGAGCGCATTTATCAACTGCACGAGTAATACCGACGACATAATTGCCGGCGCTATCCACCCCTTAAGTGATAACCAAGCTCGCTCTTCATCCCGGGTATGCTGACCAAGATTAAGCATCATGATTACAAACAAGAACAAAACCATGATCGCCCCTGCATACACGATTGCTTCTAGGAGAGCGGCAAACGGCGCACCTAATACATAAAATATAACGGCTACCGCCAGCAGTGATAGAATCAGGTAAATCAGTGCATGAACAATATTGGTTTGCACAATAACTGCCACAGTCGACAAAATAGCAATTACAGCGGCTAAATAAAAAAGAATTATCATGGCAGCAAACTCTTGACGTCTACCGGCGATGCTTCGTTTATTGCCTCACCCTTCTCTTTACCTTCAATCTTCATCCCACTGACACGGTAAAAATTGTAATCGGGATATTTTCCAGTGCCATTAATCAGTAAGTCTTCCTTTTCCCACACCATGTCCTGTCGAACATATTCGGCCATTTCAAAATCCGGTGTAAGCTGGATCGCATTCGTTGGACAGGCTTCTTCACAGAACCCACACATAATGCAGCGTGAAAAATTAATGCGGAAAAATTCCGGATACCATCTGCCGTCTTCCATTTCACCCTTTTGCAAAGCAATGCAATCAACTGGACAAGCAACCGCGCATAAATTGCAAGCTACACAGCGTTCTTCACCATCCGGATCGCGACTTAAGATAATCCGACCTCGCCACCGGGGAAACATATAGGGCTGAGTATCGGGGTACTCAACAGTGTCAGCTTTTGTAAATAGTTTTCTAAACACCATCCACAATGTTCTTATCTGACTGAGCAATGTGTCTTTAATTAGTGCGAGCATGGACCTATGACCCTCTTCATCTTACTGGTTACTCAATATAATAAAACCAGTTACAAGCAGGTTAATCAGTGACACTGGCAATAAAAACAACCAACCATAATTCATTAACTGGTCGTATCTAGGCCGCGGTATAGCTGCGCGCAGCAAGATAAAAAAAGCAATAAACAGCGAGGCTTTTAACACAAACCAAAAAATTGGGGGTAAGAATGACGGCCCTAACCAGCCTCCAAAAAACAGCACTGTAATGAGCGATGAGACCAGTACCAGCCCTATATACTCAGCCACGAAAAACATACCAAATTTCATGCCAGAGTACTCCGTGTGGTAACCCGAGCAAATCTCCTGCTCCGCTTCAGGGATATCAAAGGGTAAGCGGTGACTCTCAGCAATACCAGCGATCAAAAATATAACGAAACCAATAAATTGCGGCACTACATACCAGGTGTCTGCTTGATCTTCGACAATTTCACGAAGATTAAAACTGCCAGACAAAGCCACTACGCCTAATAATGATATGCCCATGAAAACCTCGTAACTGATCATTTGCGCTGCGGCCCGAAGACTGCCTAGTAAAGCATATTTATTATCTGAAGAAAGACCCCCAAGCATTACACTGTAAGCACCAAGCGAAGCCATCGCTAATACAAACAATACGCCGACATTGGAATTGACAACACCAATGTTCGGAGCGAAAGGGATCACGGCAAAACTTAGTAATACCACCGTCATAATGATAGCTGGAGCTAATACAAAACTTAGCCGATCGGCAAATCGAGGCACCCAATCTTCCTTTGTAAATATCTTAATCATATCAGCGACGACCTGGAGCAAACCAAACCAGCCAACTCGATTAGGACCTAATCGTTCTTGCCAAAAACCCAGTAGTCGCCGTTCTACCCAGATCAGCATGGCAGCTACTATTATAACGACCCCTAATACCAGCCCGATTGTCAATCCTGATCCGATTTCGAGGGTAACCATTTAGTAATTTCCCTCGTAAAGATCGCTGATAATCAGCCCCTTAATCGTGCGGTTATCAAGAAGACCTTCGGCCTTACGAATCGTAATACCCGCACCAAGCGAATGCGCATTTAGTTGATTATCACCGCAGTAAACCGCTGCTGTGCCTGGCTCGATTCGAGAGCGAATACAAACAATCGCGATATCGTCGTTTCCATCGAGCCTAACTAAATCCCCTTGCTCTAAGCCACGGGCCTTAGCATCTTGCGGAGAAAGACCGACATAAGCTTCAGTCATGCGTTGTTGAATAGATTCAGATCTGGCACTTAATTCATCGCTGCCAAAAATTTGGTAGGCTAATGTAGCCTTTAAAGCCCCTTTCGATATATTCGGCGTATGAGAAACTGCTGGGTAAAACAAATTCGTCTCAGTGCGCTCAATCAATAAGGCGCCGGTATTACCTTGTTTTAACTCTCCATTTATCTCATCCTGAAATTTACTAATAGACTGGTTTGAGTTCCATTGTGGAGACCAAGTAGCACTGAGTATTGTAGAGTCCTTTTCTGAAGGAATTCCTTCCATTGAGAAAGCTAATACTGACTGGTCATCTACTGGTTGTTTTGGCTCATGAACATTCAGGTTTGCCTCCGTAGCAGTACGTCCGCTATAGCGATGTAACTGTCGTGGCACTTTCATGCCTGCTGCGAACCCTTGAGTGTTGGGTAGCAAGGTATCAAGCTTGTCAAAACTTTTGGCTTCTTTCGCGCAACGGTTAATCACAACTTCCACATTGCCTTTTTGAGTATCAGTGAGCCACCGCCACGCAGGAAGTGCTTCGGAAGGATTACGGTGAACTTGGAAGCTCAGCTGTGCTCTGCCCTCATAATTGACATAAGTCGCTTCATGTTCTGAAAATCCAGTGCTGGGCATTACCACATGCGCTTGCTCCGTCGTGGCATTAGGTAACTGATCAATTACCACTAATGTTTCCAACTTAGATAGCGCATTGTTTACCAAATACTGGTCAGCACGTCGGTAAAGATCATTTTCAATAATGATTACTTTCTTGACCGAACCATTATTCATCTTCTCAAGGGCATCACCGAGCTTATTATTTTCATTTGCCAATAAGCTCACGCCGATGGTATTAACTTCAGGCACTATGAGACAAAGGTCTATAACTTGCCCTTGCTTCACATGCAAAGCTCGAGCTATGTTCGCTGCCGCCTGAATTAAAGCTGGAGTGCCCGCCGTCGATCCTGCAATTATTAGTGGTCGTTCAGCCTGGCTAAGCTGTTTTTGTATCCGATCCACGACGGATTCAAATTTAGAGTCAAAATTCAGTGGATCTGGAGCTTCTCCCGAAAGTCTTGCTGCGATTGCAAAACCAATATCCGCTAACACGTTCGGAGCATCGATTACACTGTCAGAACTTAAATCATCCAATCTAGTGACATAGCTACTCAGAATTGCCAACGGACTACGTTCATTCTGGGCAAGTTCACGCACTGCCGCATCCTGCCAATGGGGAATATTGGCGCTCTTCGCTAATTTCTGGGCTTTGTTACGAACGGACTGCCTCAGAGCCAATGCAATTCGAGGAGCGACATTAGTTAAATCTTCCCCTAGAACTACCACCGCATCGGCCTTTTCAATCTCTCGGACACTGGGACTATGAAAGGCTTTATCACGGCCTAACTTAAGAATCAGTTGCAGAGCTTCATGTTCCTTATCGGCTAAACCGGAATAAAAATTGCTTTCGCCAACTAGAGAGCGTAACGCGAAATTTGATTCATTACTGGCCCTTGGGGAACCTATACCAACATAACCTCCATCTCTAAATTCATTAAGCAAAGCCTGCAGTTCAACCCCGTCAATAGAAGACGATTTCCCATTGGCATGTTTAGTCGGTACGGTAAACCTAGAGTTGCTGTTTATATAATCAAATCCGAAGCGACCTCGATCACAAATAAAATAACCATTCACTTCGCTGTTATAGCGATTAACAATTCTACGGAGTTCACCATAGCGCTCCCCTGGTGTGGTGTTACAGCCAACAGCACAACCAGTGCAGACACTTGGTCCCGTCTGTAAATCCCATTTCCGAGCGTAATGTTTACTGAAAGGTTTATCCGTAAAAACTCCCGTCGGGCAAACTTCTACTAGATTGCCACTGAATTCACTTTCAAGCACGCCATCTTCGAGGCGCCCAAAATAAGTGTGATGATGAGATGCTTGGGCCGAGAGATCGGAGCCACCAGCATAATCATCATAAAACCGCACACAACGATAGCAGGTTATACAGCGGTTCATCTCGTGATTGATGAAAGGCCCGAGATATTGGTTACGATGAGTGACCTTGTTCTTGTCATAACGACGATAATTATGGCCTGACATCAATGTCATGTCTTGAAGATGACACTCCCCACCTTCTTCGCATACTGGGCAATCGTGTGGGTGGCTGATCATTAGGCTTTCAATGACACGAGCACGCATACTTTTAGCTATTTCATTGTTAATAGAAATTATGGTTCCATCAGTAGCAGGTGTCATGCAGGCCATAACCAGCAGACCTTCTTCATCATCGGCGTCACGATATTGTTTCACCGCACACTGGCGGCACGCACCCACTGAACCCATACAGGGGTGCCAGCAAAAGTACGGTAAATCGAGGCCCTGCGACAGACATTCATGTAGCAGGTTGTTATCGGGATTTACTTCGTATTCGATCCCATCAACAACGATTTTTGCCATCTAATTTCTTGCTCCATCTAAACTAATGCTTGTAAGGGCATCGTTTTTCTTTAATATGTCTATGAAAGTCTTCAGCAAAGTACTTTAATCCACTGCCCAGCGGGGCAGTCGCTCCCGGTGCTAGCGCACAAAATGTGCGACCTGGCCCTAGATAATCGACATGTTCGTGCAGAATCTCTAGGTCTTTTTCACTGCCGCACCCATTTTCAAATTCATTGAATATTTCATCCACCCAGGGCAACCCATCACGACAAGGTGTACAAAAACCACAGGATTCATGAGAGAAAAATTTCATTAAATTTCCGACCATGCCCACCGGGCAAGTCTCGTTATCTAGGATAATCATGGTGCCAGTTGCCAAGCGACTACCCACCCTGGCAATTTCGTCGTAGTCTAGATTCAGGTCCAAGTGCTCAGGCAACATAAAGTCAGTTGATCCACCACCTGGCAAAAACCCCTTTAACTCCAGCCCGTCCCGCATGCCGCCCGCATAGTTCTCCAACAGTTCACGTATGGGCGTCCCTAACGGCAGCTCCCAGCAGCCCGGTGTATTTACCTTTCCGCTAACGCCAAACAACTTAGTACCATGGTCTTTACCCTTAGTAAGGCCGTGATACCAATCCACACCATAAATTAATATACCTGGAAGGTTGCAGATTGTTTCTACATTATTAACGATCGTAGGCTTACCCCACAGCCCACTAACTTGCGGAAAAGGGGGCTTAGCACGGGGGATGGCACGTTTACCTTCTAGCGCGTTCAACAAGGCTGTTTCTTCCCCACAAATGTAACGGCCTGCACTGGTGTGCAGTATGATATCGAGATTAAATCCGGTACCAAGAATATTACTGCCGAGATAACCTTTCTCATACGCTTCATCGATTGCTTTTTTCAAGGCCCTTTCAGATACCGTATATTCCCCACGTAGAAAGATATAAGCCTTACTAGCTTGAATCGCATAGCTCCCAATAATCACGCCCTCAATTAACAAGTGCGGATCACCTTCCATTAGTAAGCGGTCCTTAAATGTGCCCGGTTCCATCTCATCCGCATTAACCACGAAATATTTCTGCCCGGGTGAATTATCACCTTGAGGCACAAAGCTCCATTTTAAACCTGTTGGAAATCCGGCCCCACCGCGACCTTTAAGACCTGAAGCTTTTACAAGCTCTAGGGCGCCCTGAGGGCTCAGGCCTTTCGCTATCACCTGTATTGACTGGTAACCATCAACAGCCTGGTATCCACTAATATCAAGCGGACCACGCTCCATATCAATGTTCTTAGTTAACGGTTTTGTTACCACTTTGTATGTTTCCTACCGATTTCGATATTGCTGAATAATTTCGTCGATCTTATCTCGCGTGAGGTTACGATGCAGGTTCTCCCCCACCATCATTGACGGAGCCCGATCACAATCTCCCAAGCAAGGCACTGGAAGCAAAGTAAATTCCCCATCTTTGCTTGTTTCCCCGAAATCTATAGCTAGCCTTTCCTTAATGTAATCCTTGATCTCGTCGCATCCCATAATCCAGCAGCTTACGCTGTTGCAAAGCAGAATCACGTTCTTGCCCACTGGTCGCCGAAAAACTAAATTGAAAAATGTAGCCACTCCTTCCAAGTCACTACCTGGAATATCTAGATACTTGGATATAGCAAGCAGACTTTCGTCAGAAACCCACCCTTGGTGTTTTTGAACAATCTTCAGGGCCTCTAGTCCTACTGCTTTCTTATCTGCATAGAGTGTTATTTCATGCTCAATCTCATTGATTTCCTCGGCAGACAGTTTGCGCGCCCGCGTCGTAGAGCTAGCTATCAATTCAGAACTGGTCATCGATCTACATCCGCCATAACAAAATCTATACTTGCTACTATGGCTATCAGGTCCGCAACCATGAACCCCCGACTAATGGCGGGAATTTGCTGTAAATGCGCAAATGATGGAGTCCTTATCCTGGTTCGATAAGAGCTTGTATTGCCGTCACTGACTAAGTAATAGCTATTAATACCCTTTGTTGCTTCTATGGCCACAGTAGCTTCATTAGGAGGAATAACTGGCCCCCAACTCACGCTTAGAAAGTGGTTGATCAAGGTTTCAATATCTAGAAGCGTCTTTTCCTTGCGTGGTGGCGTAGTTAAAGGGTGGTCGGACTTATAATCTCCCGCCGGCATGTTGTCTAGGCATTGTTTGATGATGCGCAAACTTTGTCGCATCTCCTCTACGCGAACGGCGCAACGGTCATAGCAATCGCCATTCACCGCGATAGGGACATCGAATTCAAAATTCTCATACCCGCTATATGGCCTCTCCTTGCGGAAATCCCATTCAAACCCCGTCGCGCGAAGCCCGGCCCCGGTTATGCCCCAATCAAAAGCATCTTGGGTGTTATAAACACCAACACCCTGAGACCGACGCTTGAATATCCCATTATTTAATACCATGCCGTCGTATTCATTTAAGCGCGGCGGCATGAAATCTAAGAGCTCCTCTACACGTTTTTCCCACCCGTTCGGCAAATCTTGAGCAACGCCTCCTATACGGAACCAACCTGGATGCATACGAGCACCACAAATAGACTCGATGATGTTAAAGATTCGTTCCCGTTCGACAAACATATAAAACACAGGCGAGAGCTGCCCGAGATCCTGGGCAAATGTGCCATAGAACAGCAAGTGGCTACAGAGACGAAACATCTCGGCCAGCATGACTCGAATTACCTGGGCGCGCGGTGTCACTTCGATACCCGCCATCTTCTCAACCGCCATGACATAAGGGAGGTTATTCATCACTCCTCCCAAGTAATCAATACGATCAGTATAGGGAATAAAGGTATGCCAAGACTGACGCTCGGCCATTTTCTCGGCGCCACGGTGGTGATAGCCGATATCTGGCACTGCATCAACAACGATTTCTCCGTCAAGCTGCAGGGCGATACGAAATGCACCATGCACGCTCGGATGGTTCGGCCCAAGATTGAGGAACATAAACTCGGTAGTCTCCGACTTTTGCTTCATCCCCCATTCTTCTGGTTTAAATTTCAGCGCTTCCTGCTCGATAGATGCCTTTTCGTCATCTAGAGAAAATGGCTCCATCTCAGTTGCGCGTGCTGGATGTTCTTTCCTCAAAGCATGACCCTTCCAAGTCGGCGGAAGCACGATTCGATATAAGTTGGGATGACCCTCGAACTCGATACCAAACATGTCCCATGTTTCTCGCTCGTACCAGTTGGCACTGGGCCACAAACTAGTAGCAGTAGGCAAACAGAGATCTCTATCCTCTAGAGGCACCTTGACTCGGAAGTCACAGTTCCCGGAGAAAGACATCAGGTGATAAACCACTGTAAATTCACTGGCGGGTTGTCCTTCACGGTGGACACGCAGCCTTTCGTCGATAGCCGTGATATCGAAAAGCATTTCGAAAACCGGGCTAGTGCTCTCTTTTAAGGTTTGCAGAAGATTCAGTAAATGCTGTCGGTTGACCCAGAAGGTGGGTATGCCGTCACAGGTATGCTGTTCCGCCAAAATATAGTCACCGAAATCTTGGCGCAATTTCGATAGCAGCTGAGGATTTTGAGTAGCTATTGGAGGGTTTTGTTCTGCAACTTGCATTATTTACTATTTATTTTAAATACGATTATTTGTTGTCATTTTATTTGTATAAATCAGACATCATCTGGTGACCTGAGCTCAGTCGCGTCGATTCGACCATCATGACGCAGCTCACGTTGTACCGGCGTAGCCTCTTTCTGAATTATCCCCTGATCGTTAATCATCCAGCTAAGCGGTCGACGTTGGCGTCCAATTTCTTCTTGTAATAGTATTAGGCCTTGCAGCAAAGCTTCTGGACGCGGCGGACAACCAGACACATACACATCAACAGGTAGGAACTTGTCGACACCTTGTACAACAGAATAGATATCGTACATACCCCCAGAATTAGCACACGAACCCATGGAGATAACCCACTTTGGTTCTAAAAGCTGATCATAGAGAAGCTTGACCACTGGTGCCATTTTGCGAAAAACCGTGCCCGCTATAATAATCATGTCCGCTTGGCGTGGTGTTCCCCTTATTACCTCGGCCCCGAAACGGGCCATGTCATGTCGAGGCGTTAATGCTGTAGCCATTTCCACATAACAGCATGAAAGACCGAAATTAAAGGGCCAGATAGAATTTTTGCGCCCCCAGGCCACCATGTCCTCAAGCGTTGCCATGACCACATTTCGTCGTAGAAATTCATCAAATGAACTCCCACCTGGCTGCGGAGATGTCGACTCATCAGCTTTTTGCAAGTGCCAGCTCATAGCTCGAATTCTTTTTTGTTCACAACACCACCTGGACCAACCAATTTATCTAAGCCCCGTTTCTGGGTTTCTGTTCGCCAGTCTAGTGCACCTATTCTCCATAGGTAAAACAACGCAACACCAAGGATCATAATAAATACAGCTATTTCTATAAATCCTGGCCAGCCTGCTTCCCGAACACCCACTGCCCAGGCAAACAAAAAAACTACTTCCAAGTCAAAAATGATAAAAAGTATGGCCGTCAGGTAAAAGTGCACTGAAATGCGAAACTGAGAACTGCCCACGGAAATAATTCCTGATTCAAAGGGAGTTTCTTTATATTGCCGGTTGATGCGCTGCCCAAGGAAAAAACTCAGCCCTAGCATAATACCAACCACTGCTACCACCAGAGTTGCATAGATCAGGAATGGCCCCAGCCCTTCTAAAAACGCATTTGATGAATCCAAAAATTACTCCAAAAGGTGAATAATGGCTATATCAAAAACGCACAAATCAATTGAAAATCTTGGAATGCGCTCTTAAACAACAGCCGGGTTGGGTATGAGCGTAAATATCGCGAAGAACTTTGTCCCCGGACGTGACTCTTTGGGTCACGGCTGATTGGCATCAGTTGCCAGGGACTGTTATTCAAACTCATTGAGCACGCCCACTCTATTTCGAGATATTCCTACTTTAGCAATGCCTGGAACAGTAGTTCTTGTACCTGTTCTCATTAGCACAACCGAGGCAAGTAGATCATCTCTCGCTATATTATCTAACAGTTAGCATTGTGCTTTAGCTTGGAGGTTAACCTGCGCTCTGGAGGCGCATTTTTTGGCTTCCAGGCCAACCTTTTTGGCGGTTGGAAATTTACACTTATAGACCGCCGATAGCAAGTGTTTTGTCCGATGGGAAGCGCCGTTATATCGTTATTCCAAGCTATTTTATTTTCCATTGTTTAAGGCAAATTTTTTCATTAACTCGCACAGGCATTGATGATAAAAAAGTAATACTTTTCCGACAGTAATAATCAGGTTAGTTAACGATCTAAAAATCCAGGTAATCATTAAATGCTTTACTTTGTTGATCGGCAAAATCTCCACTTTCTTCTCTATAGATAAAATACGCTGCCTGGCCGGTGTATTCGGCAAGAGCGCTCGCATCCTCTAAACCTAAGACCATGTAAGCGGTGGCCAATGCATCGGCACGAGCAGCAGAACTATCAACAACATATGCCGCTGCCAGATCGTTTGCGACCGGCCTACCGTTTCGTGGGTCAATCTCATGCGAGAAACGCTCGCCATTTTGTTTGAAGTAGTTGCGGTAATCACCAGATCCGGCAATAGCTATCGTCTTACCTCTACTATTCATGACCTCGTAAATCTCAGGTACGGTGTCCTGAGGTGTTTCAATAGCAGGGATCCAGTTTTCATTCCCCGGTTTAAAACCCTTCATCTTTAATTCACCTCCGATTTCAAGGAAATAATTTTCGATTCCAATGGAATCAAAATACTTGCCCATCCTATCCACCGCGTAGCCCTTCGCGATACCGCTGAGGTCTATAAAAATATCAGAATTCTTCTTCAACTGTGAATGGACTACATCAATCGATAAGTAGTTATAACCAACATGCCGGAGAGCATCCTCAATGGCTGCTCCCGTCGGTAAATTATTCCGTGAGATTTCGGGGTTTGGACCAAATCCCCATAGATTTACTAACGGTCCAACTGTTATATCGAAGGCACCGTTAGTTAAAACTGAAATCTCCTGTGCGAGTAATAGCACTTCCATAAGCTCTGGAGATGCCTCAAATGGAAGACTTACAACGTGACGATTTAGCTGAGAGAGCTCTGAATCAGGAGCATAAGTCGAAAAAATACCGCTATCCAGATCCATTAATAATACTTTAATTTCTTCGGCGATCAGCTTAAGACTTAATTCAACAGGGATACCCACCAGTTGAAACCGGTAGCTTGTACCCATAGTTAATCCAGAAAACTGCTCAATATCTCCTTCATCATCAGTGAAGGGAAAACTTGCGGCCAGAAGAATGGCCAAAAATATGATGAAGATAGAAAAGCTGCGCCGACGCATAATCTAAACCATGACTTGATAAACCTTCGACCAGGAAGAGCTCTAAAACCGAAAGATCAATTTTTAAAAAAGCCTTTTACTATTTCAAAGCTACCACGCAGCTAATCCTTTAGGGTTCTATAGGATAAGCTTGGTAGCTTACTCCCGCCATCTTGTTAACCATTCTTGCAACTTGGCAGCAATAGCCGAACTCATTGTCATACCACAGATACAACACACAATTTTTACCATTAACTATCGTGGCATTAGAGTCCACAATTCCAGCCTCGCGGGTGCCAACAAAATCTGAAGACACCGCATCTGGTGATTCCGTGTAACTTATCTGATTCTGGAGCTTAGAATGCAAGGCGATATTGCGAAGGAATTCGTTCAGTTCTTCTTTGCTAGTGTCCTGACGTAAAGTCAAGTTCATTATCGCCATCGAAACATTCGGTGTAGGCACTCTAATCGCATTGCCGCTAAGTTTACCGGCCAGTTCGGGCACAACCTTTGCCACAGCCTTAGCTGCCCCAGTGTCGGTTAGCACCATGTTTAGCGCAGCACTGCGGCCACGCCGGCTCTTCTTGTGGTAATTGTCGATGAGATTTTGGTCGTTAGTATAAGCATGTACAGTTTCAATATGACCGTGTTCGATCCCAAGCTTATCGTTAACGACTTTTAACACCGGGGCAATAGCGTTTGTTGTACAAGAAGCTGCAGTAACGATCTTGTCATCCGGTTCCATTTCATCATCATTGATACCGTAGACAATATTTTTCAGGTTCCCTTTGCCAGGGGCGGTCAAAATGACCCTAGAAGCGCCATTAGCCTTGAGATGTAGCCCGAGGCCTTCTTCGTCTCGCCATTTTCCCGTGTTATCGATAATCAAGGCTTCGTCGATATCATACTTAGTGTAATCGATCTCATCTGGCGAATGCGCTTGAATAACTTTTATTACGTTACCATTAGCTATCAGACAATTGTTCTCTTCATCAACACGGACCGTTCCTTGAAAGGCCCCGTGAACAGAGTCAGCAGTAAACAGGCTTGCACGCTTTTCTAAATCTCCGGGCCCAGCAGGTCTCACAACGATGGCACGTAGACGCATGACTTCGCCAGTACTCGTGCGCTCAATGAGTAATCGCGCCATCAGGCGTCCAATGCGTCCAAATCCATACAGAACAACGTCCTGAGATTTATCGATGGGCTTCTCCCTCTTGCCATCGAGATAGTCTAGTTCCTGGTTGACAAAATCATCGGCAAGTTGGGCTTTATCACCCTTGTCGTTCTGATGCTCCATATAACGCACGGTGAGTTTGCCTAAATCTATTTGCGCATGCCAAAGGTCGAGTTTAGCCATGGCCATTAACATAGGGTGAGTTTCAAACTCCGACATTTCGTTCCGTTCTGCCTGGCGGACAAATCGGTGGGATTTCATAATGAAGGTGACAGATCGGTTATGCAGAGGTCTGCCATATATTAAGATATCAACGTTTCGTTGGCTGAATAAACGACCGATCACAGGAATCATTTCCTGCACTAGAGCTTCGCGCTGTTTCCAGTCACTGAAGTAATCATCTACACTTGGACGCTCCACTAATCCCCCTAATTTTGATACTGCCGGATTTCAGAAGGCCGGTATTATCTTTCGAAAGATGCGGGCTTGCAATAAGGCTCCACCTAAGTTTTTCAAACTCTGAAAAAACCGGACGCTGCTTAGTATTTGGTTTTGATATACAATTCGCCGTTTATTTTCCACCCGGCTTCTACCGGTCCTATTTTGCCGGAAAGGAGTGAGTCCCCAGCCAATGGTAAATATATTCTCTCCTCCATTGCCTGATAATAATCGCGCTAATTGCTATTGGCAGAAACCGATCGGCTGTGGCCGCAACCTGGCAGTCAGTAATGCGGCTACCATAGCCAACGGTCCGATTCTACTTGTTTGTGAGGATAATGAATCTGTCGAACAGTCAATTCAAGAACTGAGATATTTTTCGCTCAAAAAGGATTTCGAGGTATTCAGCCTCCCGGATTGGGAAACGCTTCCCTATGACAATTTCTCCCCTCATCAGGACATCATTTCTGAACGGTTGACCGCGCTCTATCACCTGCCACAACTTAATCGCGGCATTCTGGTCGTATCAATAACAAGCCTCATGCATCGGTTGCCCCCGCGACAATATATCTCCGCCAACAGCCTAAATTTGCAAGTCGGACAAAAACTCAGCATCGAGCAAATCCGAGAACAGATGGTCTTAGCGGGTTATCAAGCTGTTGAGACGGTTTTCGAACATGGTGAGTTTGCAGTGCGAGGATCAATTATCGACATCTACCCAATGGGTTCTCGGCTGCCATTTCGCATTGACCTGTTTGATGACCAGATCGATTCTTTACGAAAGTTCGATCCAGAAACACAGCGCTCAGACGAACAAGTTGATGAAATTAATCTATTGCCAGGTCGAGAGTATCCACTTAACGAGAACGGCATTACTGCTTTCCGAAACGCATTTCATGAAAGTTTCGATATTGATTTTAGACAATGCCCGATATACCAAGATGTAAGCAGTGGTCTTAATTCCCCTGGGCTCGAATATTACCTCGCTGTCTTTTTCGATAATCTGAATAGTTTATTTGATTTTCTACCGGCCACAACGATCATCTATCAGGAAGGCAATCTAAAGCAGGCTGGTGAAAGGTTCTGGGATGACATTAATAGCCGCTACGAAGAACGTCAAATAGATCGCTTTCGGCCTGTTTTGGACCCTGACGCCATATTCGTTCGCGTTGATGAGATCTTATCAAACTTCAAAAAATATCCTCAGATCGAAGCCAAAGATCATGCAGGAGCTTTCGATCTAGGCACCATTGCGTTGCCTGATCTAACGAGCGATACCCGGCTCAAGAAACCATTTACTGCAGTACAGGAATTCATTGGTAATAACAAAGCCAGGGTCCTGTTCTGCGCTGAATCCGCGGGTAGAAAAGAAACATTATTGGAAACCCTGGGGCACATCGGAATAAAACCAAAGAGCATCTATCACTGGGAAGATTTCTTGACCGGGAAACACCCCCTATCAATAACTATTGCGCCCCTCGAGCAAGGTCTCTGGTTACCCGATGACAACATCTTACTAATTAGTGAGAATCAATTGTTCGGTAATCGCGTCGCACAGCGCCGACGTCGGCGTAAATCTCAAAGCAATACGGACCTAATAGTCAGAAATTTGACAGAGCTAGAAATCAACGATGCAGTAGTCCATTTGGATCATGGCGTAGGCCGCTACCGTGGCTTACAAACTATAGTTACCGAAGGGCAAGCCACCGAATTTCTCACCGTGGAGTATGCCGGTTCAGCTAAGCTCTATGTACCAGTTGCATCACTCGACCTAATCTCTCGTTATAGTGGTGCAGATCAGGAAAATACGCCACTAAATCATCTCGGCACCACTCAATGGCAGAAAACCAAACGCAAAGCCGCCGAGAAAATTCATGACATTGCGGTGGAATTACTGGATATCTATGCCAGAAGGCAGTCAAAAAAAGGCTTTAAATACAAAATAGAAAATGAGCAGTACAACAAATTTTCAGGCTCTTTCCCATTCGAGGAAACTGCAGACCAAGAGAATACCATCGAGGCGGTGCTAGAGGACATGCAAAGCAAACGCACCATGGACCGACTCGTGTGCGGCGACGTCGGATTTGGAAAAACTGAAGTAGCAATGCGCGCAGCGTTCGTCGCCGTTCAAAATTACAAGCAAGTAGCTGTGCTAGTGCCCACGACTCTACTTGCGCAACAACACGTTCAAAGTTTTAAAGACAGATTTGCAAAATGGCCGGTTGTTATTGACGTCATTTCTCGATTCAAATCAACAAGCGAGCAAAGGAAAAGTGTGCAGAAAGTAATCGATGGTAAGGTTGACATTCTAATAGGCACTCATAAGCTTTTACACGTTGACATAGACTTTCACAACCTTGGCTTATTGATAATCGATGAGGAACATAGGTTTGGTGTACGACAGAAAGAAAAGCTCAAATCACTGCGTGCCGACATTGACATACTCACTCTAACAGCAACACCAATTCCGCGGACATTGAACATGGCTCTTTCCAGTATTCGCGATCTTTCTATTATCGCCACCCCACCAGCCAAGCGCTTGTCTGTAAAGACCTTTGTACGTGAGCAACAAGACAGCCTAAAAAGAGAAGCGGTATCAAGAGAACTACTCCGCGGCGGACAGATTTTCTATATACACAACGAAGTAAAGAGCATTGAGCGGGCAGCACAGCAACTACAGGAAATTATTCCTCAAGCACGAATCTGTGTTGCTCATGGACAAATGGCTGAACGCGACCTCGAAAAAGTTATGGCCGACTTTTACCACAAACGATATAACGTTCTTGTTTGCACTACGATCATCGAAACAGGCATAGACATACCAAGCGCAAATACCATACTCATTAATAGAGCGGATAAACTTGGTCTAGCTCAATTACACCAGCTTCGCGGTCGTGTAGGTCGCTCTCATCATCAGGCGTACGCTTATCTATTACTTCCTAGTCACAGCCGAATGAGCCGCGACGCAAAGAAACGTATAGAAGCAATTCAAGCAGCTACTACACTGGGCGCTGGCTTTACCCTTGCCAGTCACGACCTTGAAATTCGTGGTGCCGGTGAATTGCTCGGAGACGAACAAAGTGGCCATATGCAGAAAATAGGTTTCTCGCTATACACGGAAATGCTGGAGGAAGCGGTATCAACAATCAAGGCAGGCAAAAAACCTACCCATGAGATGCAAATAGGCAAGAATATCGAAATTAACTTGCGCATCCCAGCACTTATACCAGACACATATCTTCCAGATGTCCATATGCGGCTAATTATGTATAAGCGGATTTCGTCCTCGCGAGACAGTTTTGAGCTTGAAGACCTACAAATTGAAATGATCGACCGATTTGGTTTGTTTCCAGAGCCCTTGAGTCTGTTGTTCCGTCTTACCCGATTAAAACTGAAAGCACAGATTTTCGATATCAAGAAAATTGATGCCAATAGTAATAATGGGAAAATCGAGTTTCTGTCAAAAACTCAGCTTGATCCCCTATCGCTGGTTCAATTAATACAAGAAACCCCCCAAAGTTATAAACTTATCGGCGCCAACCAACTACAATTTCACCATGGTTGTGAACAGGCAACCGCTAAACTTGACTTTATCGACGAGTTACTTGATAAGTTCAGACTAGTTAAGCAAAAAGCGGCTTAGACTAGATTTTCGCATTTTTTTACAGTTCATCAGCAACCACATTTTTTGACAAGAGCACCGATTTTGATAATGAATAAATTATCGACATTTCGCACCAGGAGTGTGCTACTCAAGTTCCTTGGAACCCTGATAGCAATCAACTCGGTTGGTGCGGCGGGCCAAGAAAGACGGTTTCAGATCGAGGTATCCATTTTTAGTAATGAATCTCCTGAAGACAAGTCAGAAGAATTCTGGCAACCCGATCAATTTAACCTAGTCTTCCCTGAAAAGATGCGCAGACTTGACAGGCTTACTGATATTTTGATGATTGATGATTTACACACAATTAACACCATAGAGGCCCTCGCAGCGGACCCGACGATCGTACCGGGAAAATCCCAACTGATGGAACGCGAGGAATTCATATTGACCAAGGGACCTCAAACGCGAAAAACTAACAATGGATTTCGGTTTTTCGATTTCAGCCGTGATGATTTCTTGCAGCTCCCTCCCCGCTTAAGTGAATTCAGACAGACCAACCAAGCGTTAGAACGATCTCCCGACCATCGTTTGTTATTTCATGGGCTGTGGCGACAGGTAGTTACAAGCTCCTCGCAAGCTGAACCAGTTTATGTGCAAGGGGGGGTTGCGTATGGCGTACAACACGAACTTCAAGGCAGCTTGACGATTCACTTTAATGAAAACCAAGATCGCGTGATTGCAGACACCAATCTATGGCTTGCTGAATTTAGTATTGTAGAGAATTCTGAAGAAAACTGGGAATTGCCCCTTCCGCCAGAAGAAATCGCTGACTCTTTAAATTACGGCACGACTAATCCTGATCTGAATTACCATCCAATAAGGATCTACCACATGCAGCAAGATCGGGATATGCGTAGCAACGAATTTCACTACCTCGATCATCCAGCATTAGGTGTAGTGATCCTAGTAAAACCCTACGAAAAACCGCCATTAGCACCTAATAATTCTGATTTATAATTATTCTACTAGTCATTGTATTTTTCGACCAAAATTTGAAGCATCCCTATTAGAAATTCTGCGCTTTGTTCCACAACTTTAGATATATCCCCCATGAGAATTTCTCCTTCGAATTGGCCTGCTGCCCAATTAGCCGATAGCGCTAACAACGCATAGTCAATTCCCAATTCTCTCGCCAATACTGCTTCCGGCATAGCTGTCATACCGAGCAAATCACACCCTTCTATTTTATATCTATTCACTTCAGCCATAGTTTCGAGACGAGGCCCTTGCGTACACCCATAAACCCCCCCATCCATTACTAGTCGGTTGCTGCTCGACTTCATATTCATTATGTTTGCACTATCGAGCAATGCGGATCGCAGCGTTTCAGTAAATGGGTAGGTAAAATCAATATGCATAACCTTCTGGAGGTTTTCTTCAAAGTAAGTGGCAACGCGCCCATGGGTGTAATCAATGATTTGCACTGGCACAGCAAGGCATCCGGGTCCAAGATTTTTGTGAATTCCGCCAACAGCATTTACAGCGATTATCTTATCTACGCCGAGTTTATGTAGTGCCCAAATATTTGCTTGATAGTTAATTTTATGCGGTGGATTTTCATGTTTTTTCCCGTGCCTAAGTAAAAATGCAAGCTTACATCCATTGCGCTGTAAGAGATCAATTTCGATTTTTTCCTTGCAGAACGGGGTGGCAACTCGTTCCTGCCCGGCAGGCTCGAAACCGTTCATTTGCGATAATCCGGTCCCGCCTATCACTGCTAACATCTACTTTCCTGATTTTCCCCAAACTTAGATCTAATTGAAAACTTGAGAACCTTAAACCACCTCTTACTCCATAGCAACTTTCTATCCAGCACAGATTGAAGACTTAAAAACATCAGAAATAACGAGTAGCTATTTTTTATTTTTACGGATAGCTTCAACCTTTTCAATGTTTGGCTGGAACCGAAGGTCGAAGATGCACTACACCTCACAAAACGCTCAATTTTCTTCTTGTGGACGCTATCGTTACAACCTCGAAAGGTCATGGAAAGAAGGTAAAGGCCGTGTCTTATTCATAGCGCTAAACCCTTCAACTGCTGATGATCAGACGGACGATCCTACAACTCGTCGCTGTGTAAGCTTTGCCCACACTTGGGGGTACCAAAAAATGGAGATAGTTAACCTCTTTGCGTACCGAGCGACCTATTTCAATGACCTAAAGAATGTGGCCCACCCCATTGGGTACTACAATGATGGCTGGATTGCTGCAGGATACGATAACGCGGACCTAGTAATAGCTTGCTGGGGAAGTCACGGAAATTATCTACAGCGTGGTGATGCAATTAGAAACCGGTTTAAAACATTGCACTGCATTAATTGTAATAAAACACAGCAGCCTTCTCACCCTCTATATCAAAAGGGAGACCTTAAACCATTACCAATGCTCGAAATTACAAAAGGCCAAATTTGGGAAGAACATGAGTTTAGGTAAAACTTTTTATCAATTCCTTTGGCGCTTGCCTTGGCTCAACATAAGCCATAAAAAATCGATTTATAAAACCCTGTGCACTTATGGAATCGTTCATGACTATCCTTTTGAAAAGGAGTTCTTTGGCTTGAAATACCAGGGAAATTTAAATAACAGCATCGAGTTCAGTATATTTTATCTTGGCGCTTTCGAGAAACCTCTACTTTTCTTTTTACGAGATACTATGGAACACATTCAGCGTGCACAATCAGGCACTACCGAATACTCCGGCTGTTTCTGTGATATTGGCGCAAACCTTGGGCAACATTCACTCTTCATGTCTCGATTTGCGAACCAGGTTTACGCTTTCGAGCCTTTTTCCAAGGTAAGCCAGCGTCTCCTGCACCATATTAATCTGAACAAGATACACAATATACGACTACATCCCGTTGGATTAAGTGACCGCAGCGAAAACCTTACATTTTACGCCCCGATTGGTAGAAACCAAGGAATTGGTTCATTCGATTCATCTAGCTTGAAAATAGGTAATTTAGCTTCCGGGAAACTACCACTAGTCAAGGGAGACGACTATTTCCAAGAAATGGACATAGCAAATCTGGATATTGTAAAAATCGACGTAGAAGGGTTTGAGAAAAAAGTGCTTTTTGGCATGCAAGATGTACTGAAAAAAGAACGACCAATTATAGTTTTTGAAGTCAGCTATGCGAACGAGCTATCCTTCGGATCTGTGCAACAATTGAACGAGGCACTGCCAGAGAATTACCAATTTTTTACTTTCAATACGCGCAAACCAGATGGCAGAAAGGCTAGAAAACGAGGCGCTAAAGCAAAGAAAACGGGAACCTACCAACTAATCCCGTTAATTGATTGGCGAGCCTCGGGGCAGGACAATATCATAGCTTGTCCCGAAGAGAAGCAAAGAATCCTGCCAATGCAGAGCACTGGCAGGATTACCGTGCCATAAAGTAAATGGCCCAGCGACAAGAATCCAATCCTGACCTGGGCCGAAATACAACACCTTACGATAATTATGTCGGGAAGCTTCTAGTTTTCTTTAGTAAATTTATGTTTTTTCAAGGAATATGGGATTAAATAGGTTCCAGATGTGGCGCGCCCGACAGGACTTGAACCTGTAACATCCGGCTTAGAAGGCCGGTGCTCTATCCGGTTGAGCTACGGGCGCGTTACTTAGACATATGATTTTATTAGATTTTATCCTGAGTATATCTAACCGTTCGTTCTACCATTTCTTTTATCCGTTTTTTACCCGATTACGGTTCCGTTATGTTGTATGCTAACAGCCGCGCAGAACTTTCACATCAACCAACACGAGTGAGAAAGCCGGAATATAGAGCGACAATAACTCGATTTTCCTCGGCTTATTTGGTTAACTTGTCAATACCGACTAATTGCTTATCTCGGCATCACAAACTCATCCGCGAACACCATGCTTCCCTCACTATTGTCGGTACGGTGATGAATTATTGCCTGGTACTCGGGTGAATCGTACCAACCCTG
>Ga0209445_1000010_pt1 | contig 100458 bp, 92 predicted proteins | sample MarorgKNORR_S2LV_4_FD_188223 | JGI IMG/M metagenome (GOLD analysis project Ga0209445, IMG submission 188223) | Marine microbial communities from the Southern Atlantic Ocean, analyzing organic carbon cycling - NADW_A/KNORR_S2/LV (SPAdes) (version 2) | ecosystem: Environmental > Aquatic > Marine... | reverse complement strand
GTGGATTTTTGGCTCTGTCAGTCGGTGTAGAAAAGAGATAACTAACTGAATTTGTTAGTCTTACTGGAAATATGGCGGAAGAGGCAGGAGTTGAACCCACCAAGCCTGTCATTAACAGACTTCACCGGGTTTGAAGTCCGGGCACCCCACCGGGGATGATACTCTTCCACCGCAAAGTGTAGCACAGGCACATTTCCAAAACCCATGCTCACTACCGGGCCAGCGACAAACCCCAATTCTTCGATGTAACCCAATTCGAACTCAGTAACTGAATCCACTCCTTACCAAACTCGTCGGAATTTTTCTTCGTAGCAATCGAATACACTGGAAACATAGAGTCGTATTTTTTAGATGTAATCAAGTACTTTAACCGCAAAATAAAGTATGCTTCTCAGCGACAATCAGCGCTTCACCTCGGATCGGAATAAGACCATAAAGTATTCCAACAATTAATTTATGTAATAAAGATTAGAGAGCTTCGGTCAATATAACAATAAAGCAAGTCTTACTAATAATATCCGCTTGCTTGAAGCAGTCGATAGTTATTCATTGATAACCTATAGTTCTGGAGAGAGTGGGTGTATCACGCAGAAATAACCGGTTGGGGTAAATGTGTACCGCCTGCGATACTGAGCAATGAAGACCTAGCCACATTCATGGAAACTTCTGATGAGTGGATAACTAGTCGTACCGGTATTAAAGAACGCCGGATCTGCCATTGTGAATTCTCTGACATGGCTATTGTCTCTGCTAAACATGCTCTAGCTGCAGCTGATCTGAACCCCCTCGAACTAGACCTGATCCTGCTGGGAAGTCTGACAAACGATAGCCTTTGCCCCAATACTGCATCGCTCATAGCAGACGCTCTAGGTGCTAGAAATGCTGCTGCTATCGACATCAATTCCGCTTGCACAGGTTTCCTTTATGGCCTACATATTGGTACAAATTTGATCCGCACCGGAGCTCATCAAAAAATCCTGGTAATAGGCGGAGAATTCATCTCCCACTATATGAATTGGACTAACCGAGACGTTGCCGTGCTGTTCGGAGATGCTTGCGGCGCCGCTGTGATTGAGACTACTGACCAGAAGGTTGGATTGCTAGCTGCCAAAATCGGTTGTGAATCCGAAGCCAAGTATGCCATTCAGATAACTAACCTGGGATCTGCCTACTCCCGAATGTCGGAAGAATTCCTTTATGTAGACTGGAATTTTGAAGGACAGGAAGTATTTAAACGCGCCGTAAAGAGCATGGCTAAAGCCTGCGAAGACGTCCTGAAGCACGCTGGACTTACAATAAACGATATCAGTCTAGTGGTGCCACATCAAGCGAACAAACGAATCCTGGATGCTCTCGGCAAGCGTATGGGCATCGATGAAGACAAGGTATTTGTAAATGTCCACAAGTACGGCAACACCTCTGCTGGCACTATTCCAGTTGCGCTGGCCGAAGCCATGGAAGAAGGCAGGGTGAACGCTGGTGATTACATCCTCTTTGCAACATTTGGCGCCGGGTTGACCTGGGGTGCTGGTCTCATCCGCTGGGGTGAGCGAGTGACACCACTCAAAGAATCCAGCGCCGAGTTACCTCCATGCGAAAAAACCGCTCTGGAGATCCTCGAACCCCAAATAAAGCGTTACACTGAGCGTGAAAAAAGTTTAAGCTCGTTGGACTGAGACCTTCTTCCATTTCTAAATTCCAAACTCATAAAAATGCAGCCGATTTCTTTCCTATTCTGGGCAACCGTTTTAGTTGGAATTCTAAGTTTCTGGTGGGGAAGCGACAAGGTTAAGGCTCTTATCCTTGGTCATATCTATCGTTATTGCAAGAGTCAAAATCTACAGCTACTCGATCAAACTATGGTCTTAAAAGGCATCTGGCTGGTACGAGACGAAAGTGGCTCGCTAGGCATCCGCCGTCGTTATACTTTTGAATTTACATCAACTGGCGAAGTGCGCAATCACGGCGAAGTGGAAGTAATTGGTCACAAGTTAGTCAACTTGGAACTTGAGCCCCACATATTGCCGGATGAAGATGAATCGGTACATTGATATTCAATTCACCGAGGCAATGGAATTTCGGAGCGAAGGGAAATACATTAGCAAAGCGCCTGCTCTAGCAACGACATAGATAATCATTGCCCACCATAACCCATTGATTCCAAGCGCCCTTTCCAGTAACCACCAAACAAGCAGAAAAACCAACAACGATAGAGTCGCGGCATTACGCATTTCACGTGTAAAGGATGCTCCGATAAAAACACCATCTAATTGAAAAGCCGCAAACGAACACGCTATGTATAAAGCTGCAAAGAAGAGCATGTCCACTGCTGCCGAGCGAACCTCTGTAATATCTGTCAGCAAACCCACGGCCAGGTGGCCCCAAACCCAGGTCAATATCGCCAAACCGATGGCCGTAATCAGGGCTAGTGTACTGGAGCGTCTAACCGCTAAATCAAATCTAACTAGTTGCCCCGCACCAATAGCAGTTCCTGTTATGGCTTCGACTACAAAAGCATAACCATCCAAAAAAAATGCAGCAAAAGAAATGAGCTGAAGTAAAATGTGATTAGCAGCCAATAATACGTCACCAAATCGAGCGCTCTGATTAATAAAAAAAGCAAAGGAAAATACCAGCAGCAGTGTTCTAATCATGATATCGGCATTCGCTGAAAGCGTTTTTATCAACATGGACTTATCAAGGACTCGGGCTTTTGGCCAGAATGATTCATTGGGAATCTTGTTTTGTTGTAGCTTTCGGAAGATCAAATAACCGGCCAAGGCAACCGTCAACCACTCCGCAACTACTGTGCCTAATGCGATACCTGCTACCCCTAGTTTTAGAACAGCAGCGAACCAGACATCAAGAAGGATATTAAGACCGTTTAAAAAGAGCTGCACCAACAACACTGATTTGCCTAGACCCAGACCTATTAAAAGGCCCATCAAGGCAAAGTTGGTCAGTGTTGCCGGAGCACCCCAAATACGGATTCGAAAGTAATCACTAGCTAAAATTTCGACCGCGTCAGTTCCATCCAGAAGCAGAAATACAATTAACCTGATAGGCCATTGCAAAAGGATTAGCAATGTACCGATGCCAACCGCCATGAGCAGAGCCCTACCCAACACTGCACGCACTTCAATCTCATCCCCTGCTCCTGCCGCCTGGGCAGTAAAACCAGTAGTTCCCATACGAAGGAAACCGAAACTCCAGTAGACGAAAGAGAAAATCAGTGCCCCAAATGCGATTGCACCTAAATCTTCAACACTGCCTATGTTTCCTATTACTGCTGTATCTACTAAACCCAACAAGGGTACGGCAGCGTTGGCCAAAATGATTGGCCAAGCTTTACTAATCAGGTAACGATAAGTGATTGATTCGGGGTCCCGCATTTACAACTACACAGACTTTGATTTGCAGTCTCTAATGTAATGGATGGCCCACTGACTTGCGAGCCTGAATTGTTAATCTATTTGCAAGTAGCGTCGTTTTTACTGGTTTATTCGTAGCGCAAAGCATCGATAGGATCGAGGTTGGCCGCCTTAGCGGCTGGCAGTATTCCAAACAATATTCCAACAAAGCCGGAAAATCCCAGAGCTAGAGCGACCGACCATAGAGGAATGCTCGCTGGCGGGAATCCCTCAATGGACCTTGAGATCAAGGTGCCCAGGCCATAGCCTATAGCTAGACCTAGAAGGCCTCCCAGAAGAGATAGCAATAGTGCCTCTATCAGGAATTGCATGAGAATGTGGTGACGCTTGGCGCCAATTGCCTTACAAATACCGATCTCGCGCGTCCGCTCTGTGACCGAAACAAGCATAATATTCATGATGCCTATGCCACCGACCAGTAATGAAATACTAACAATGCCGCCAATAACAATAGTCACCATGCCAATAATATCTTCTACTGATGACATTAGCTGTTCCGCGGTTTGAACAATAAAATCATCATCTTCATCATTATCAAGATCATGTGCATTTCGAAGCAAGGAAGTTACTTGCCGAGTGACATCCTCAACCTCAGTATTTTCGCTTAGGCTCAATTGAATTTGTATATCAGTTCTAGCCTGGTTTCCCTGAAGACTGACCATGGTTGCGTAGGGCATTAGCACGATATCGTCCTGACTAAACCCCATCATCTCTCCTCTTGACTCCAGCAGCCCGACAATCTTGAACCATTCGCCACCAATATCGACGTATTCATTGATCGGATTGTCTGGCAGGCTCAAATTTTCTCTCACTTTATCTCCTATGACGGCTATGCGACGACGAGTGAGGTTATCGGTCTGAGCCAGGAATCGCCCATGCTGTGTATAGGACTGTGACACGTCCTGATAAGCATATGTCGTTCCCATAATCTGGCTGAAAGCCGTTTGCGAGCCGTATTTGATTTGGGAAGAGCGGTTTGCGTAGAGTATTGGAGTTATCGAAGCAATACCCTCAGTTCGTTTCTCAATCATTTCCAAATCTTCAGGAGTCAGACGCGCACTTATGCCCTTCATACGATCTTCAAAAGGCGTGTAAGATGCAATGGTTAGGCTATTTGATCCAAGCGAAGCAAAGGAGTCGCCAATGAATGAACTCATGCCCTGAGTAACCGACACTACAGCGATCACACTGGCTACTCCAATAACAATCCCGAGTGTAGTTAAAAAACTACGCAGGCCATGGGCAAAAATCGAGGCCAAAGCTGAGCGCGAACTTTCAAACAGGGCAAACAACATCACGCAGTCACCTTGGCAGACCCACTGTGAACAATGCTGTCATCAAAGATTTTACCGTCCTTCATTTCCACGATCCGGCGGCAGTGCTGTGCAATTTCGTCCTCGTGAGTAACGACAATCAATGTTTGGCCTTCGCCGTGTAATTCATCAAAAAGTTGCATGATCTCTATCGTGGTTCTGGAATCAAGATTACCGGTAGGTTCGTCTGCTAACAAGATTGATGGATTAGTAACCAGAGCTCGCGCGATCGCGACACGCTGACGCTGCCCGCCGGATAATTGGTTAGGCAAGTGATCCACACGATCATCAAGCTTGACACGCGTCAGGGCTTCCATTGCCATTTCCTTGCGTTTTCTTACACCGATGTTTCTATAGATTAGCGGTTGCATGACATTACCCAAAGCGTTTGCCCTAGGGAGCAGGTTAAAACTCTGAAAGATAAAGCCTATTTCCAGGTTTCTGATTTCGGATAATTCGTTTTGATCCAGGATTTCGACATTTTTACCATTGAGGTTGTATTCACCGGAAGTGGGCCTGTCCAGGCAACCAAGGATGTTTAGCATAGTGGACTTGCCAGATCCGGAGGAACCGATAAAAGCCAGATAATCGTTCCTGGAAACTTCTATATCAATACCGTCAAGGGCTTTAACAACCTGTGATCCCATTTCGTAGTATTTGGTAATACCTTGAAGCTCAATAAGTGCCATGTAGCTCTCTTTAGCAAAAAGAGGTGAATGATTTTACTGCTGCTCGACACGGGTAGCGTTAAGCCGATCCCCCTCAAGCAAGTGCCTGAGCTGTTGGTTAGGGCCGATGACAACTTCTACATTTTCATCAATTTCGCTCATCAATTCCTGGTATTCATCATCGGATAACCCTACCTCTACCTTGGTTTTCTTCGCGATACCGTTGTCATTAACAAAAATGAAATAGTCACTTCTGAGCTCCGCCCGATCTTCTTCAAAAATGATGGCTTGGATAGGTACTGCGGTCACTTCCTGGTCTTGACGGGTAAAGATCTCGGCTCGGCAGGACATTCCAGGTCTTAGTATTACAGCTCCCGGATCTGCGATGTCTATCTTCACCACAAAGCTAAGCCCCTGGCGTCCCTGAGCAACCTTTGCAGTATTGGCGATAAAGCGCACTACACCCTGCATGGGTTGATCAGGGTAAGCAATAGCTACGATTTCCGCACGTTGACCTACTTCTATATTAGCCACATCGGCTTCGTCCACCAGCACCTCGGTATAAATGCTGGCTGGATTAGCGATAGTCATTAGCGATGAGCCTGGGATATTGGTTGAACTGGCTATCGCGGTTTCACCCACTTTGATATCCAGGCTGGTGATCACTCCATTGATCGGAGAAATAACCTGGGTTTTACTGAGATTGTCGTTAACCTGATCAAGCTGTGCTCTGGCCTGCGCCAGTCTTTCTCTAGCAGATAGCAAATCGATTTTTGAAAGATCAAACTGGTTTCTCGCTACCTCGTATTCTTCCTCGCCAATAAGACTACGTTCATACAGGCTTTTGCTCCGTTCAAACTGACGCTCGAGATTGTCAATTCGAACTATCTGACGTTCGATGTCTATAGTATTGATCCGCACAGCTGCTTCAGATTGCTCAAGGCCAGCAATGAAATTTTTGTCATCGACACGCAGCACCAGATCACCCTGCACAACCACATCCCCTTCTTCGACGAACAATGCAGCCACCTTGCCGATGATTTCAGAGCTCAGCATCACTTCTTCTTCGTGCGCGAGATATCCAGAAGCCAATATAGATGGGCTGATTACTCGCTGACTCAGGGTGGAAACATTAACTTCCTTAGAGTTGACCCCAAATACAATGCGATTGACAAACGGAAGCGCTATGACCGTGCCCGCAATAAAAACCACCAACAGAAGCTTTTTGGCATTCATAAAATGAACCCATTTCTATAATTAATACAGTACTTTAACGGCTAAACTACACCAAGGGTTAGTATGGCAGGCGTAACCTACCATATTTTTAATTAAGAGATCAGAAAATACGCCGAAACGCCAATAATTAGCAGATAAGGTGCAAGTACAATGGACAGCGCTCTGATCCATCCGGAAACCAGCCACTGCTTAAAAGCTAGTACTGTCAGCACGACACCCCAGATCTGCGTCAGACTCACACTATTCAGGGCTAGCGATACCATATTATTGCTCGACGTGATACCCAGATTAGTCAAGGTTAGAGGATCGAGATCAAAGGAACTCAATTGACCATTCGGGTTGAGAGAAATGGTTACCGCCATGCCGATGACAGTCAGCAAATAAGGTAATGCAGTCCAGACTGCCAACGAGAACCAATGGGTAAACCTGAATCTATCACCATTTAATTGCGAAACGAGGCTTAGGTAACTTGCTTGCAGGACCCATAGCAGGAGCATACCCGCTGCACCACCAAACACCCCAATCATTCTAAAAGTCGTTTGAGACATAGATTCCATAGCCTGTCGAGCCTGCCCTAACTGGCTATCTCCCAGGTTGGTCACAGCTAGCGTGTCATCTATGTACCAATCAAAATCTATGACAGTGAAATACCAAAACATTACTGCGAGGAGAGGGAGCATGATTATGATAAGTGGAAATAGTTTAGCGGGGCGCTGCTCCAGTTCCGTAAAAGCTTCCGATGGAGACGTCAGAATATTAATCGCAGTAGTCACCAATCCAGCTGGTCCGGTCTTGATGGATTGCGAGGTATCGATATGAGCCATTCCCATGTCCCTAGTTTCTGTTAGTTTGTCACCGCGTTCGAGAACCAATCTGCTGCTGGCTATATATACCAACCAAGCGAAAGGTTAGAATCAGAAGCTACAATCTACCATATTGGCACAATATTTCTAAAATCAAGCATTGATTGACGATGAATAATGGCTTTCCCAGGATGTTTGACAATAAACTAGTACTTGGTAAATCATTGGCTCTATTAAAGCGTAAGGTTTGTCAATTCCGAAGACACGCCTCTACCAACACACAGACATAACTTGGGAGTAAAAATTCTATGGGCCCGAAACTGTCTCGAAGGCGATTTATAAAAGGCGTGATCTACTCCAGCGCCGCGGCTGCATCCGGAGCCGGGTACTATTTAGCATCTGCCCAGTCAGCTTCCAACGCTGTCGTTGAACGTTTGCTGTCACTTCACGTCAATGGTCAGACGCGGCTCGTGGATGTCGCACCGACCGAGACCTTGGCATTTACTCTGCGCAACAAGCTAGGCTTAACCGGTCTCAAGGTTGCCTGCAACCGGGGCGAATGTGGAGCCTGCACGGTATTGCTGGATAATGTCTCCAACTACAGCTGTTCGGTGTTGTCTCATACCGTGAAAGGTCGTGAAGTTACCACGGTAGAAGGATTACGTGCTGCCGGGGGCCAATTAAGCGCTGTTCAACAAGGTTTTATTGAAGAACTCGCTCCGCAATGCGGATTTTGCACACCTGGCCAAGTAATGGCAGCCACTGCCCTATTGAGAGCCAATCCCAATCCAACTCGTGAACAAGCACGCCAGGCTTTAGCTGGCAACCTCTGCCGCTGTGGTGCTTACGATCATTATCTGAACGGCACCATGCGCGCCGCGGAGTTGCTGTCATGACATTCATGCATATTGGAAAGAATTTTGTACCCCCCGATGTAGAAGGCAAAGTTACGGGTGAAGCGAAGTATGTCGAAGATTTTAAACCAGAAGGTTTGGTATATGCCCGACTCCTTACTAGCCCGATGCCGAGCGGCCGAGTGAGGTCAATCGATGCCTCTGAAGCGCTACGCATGGATGGTGTGCTTGGAATTCTGACGGCGGATGACCTGCCCTCTTCTTCTGCTCCCGCTGAACCAGTGTTGGCTTCCGAAGACGTTACGTTCGTGGGACAGCCCATCCTTGCAGTTGCGGCTATCTCCGATGAAATTGCCGACAGTGCAATTGACAGAATAAAAGTCGATTACGAATATCGGCCCTTTGTCACCGACCCTTTGGAAAGTCTGGTAGAAGGTGGTCCTAATGCCTATCTCGATGGCAACGTATTGCAACAGACCAATTCCCTAGAAGACGAAAATGCCACAATTCGCGGCGGCTTTGGCACTATCAAGTGGCCTGCTGGTGAGGTTGAGCGTTTTCGCAACGGACAGGAGCCCCGTAATGTGGGGTTCGCTGGTGGATGGACCTACGGTGACCTAGATACAGCCTTTGCTGAAAGCACAACCATCGTCGAAGAATCGTTCGTTGTCGCCGGTACACCGCATCACTGTATGGAACCTCGGAGTAGTATGGCCTATTGGCAAAACGGTAAATGTTATTTCTATGCTTCTACCCAGAGTCAAAGTGCAGTTGTTGAGCCACTCGCAGAACTCCTAGGCATTGCTCCTGAAAATTTATGCATGATTTCTGAAAACACCGGTGGAGGGTTTGGCTCCAAAGGGCGCTCCTATCCTACAATGGCTGTCACCGGACGCTTCTCACAATTGCTAAATAGACCAGTACAACTCCGGATTACCCGAGAAGAAGAGTATTACCTAGGAGTGGGTCGACCTGGTATGCAAGGCTGGGTGAAAACTGGCGTTCGGGCCGACGGAACCGTCGCCGCAGTAGACCTTATAATAATCAGCGACGGCGGCCCCACCGGGCGTAACAGTGCATCGTCTTCTGCACAACATATCTCTGTAGTTTATACGCCCACAGCAATGCGACTCCGCAATATCCCGGTGTTTACCAACACCACACCCCGAGGTGCACAAAGAGGACCTGGGCAGAATGAAATGTCGGCAGCGATAGCCCCGATTATGGACAAGGCGGCACGACAATTAGGTGTGGATAGGGCCACATTTCGACGGATCAATGCTCCCCATAGTGAATCTCCTGTTTATGAAAACCAAGGCCCAGTAACCAGTGCCTTCATGGCTGAAGCCATTGATAAGGCCTCAACAATGTTCAACTGGGCAGAGCGAGACGCAGCGCCGCGGCTTCGCAGTGGCAGCAAAATCCGCGGCCTAGGAGTTGGCCTCGGTTATCACTCTGCGGGTGGAAATGGCTATGACGGGCTAGTTCGAATTGCTCCAGACGGGCGCATATATTTACACAGTGGCGTCGGAAATCTTGGAACTTATTCTTATGCCGGCACTGCCAGAGCTGCAGCGGAAGTACTCCAGTGCCGCTGGGAGTCGTGCGTAATTGAGCATGGTAGTACCGACAGTCACCTACCCCACAGCTCAACCCAAGGTGGAAGCAATACTATCTTTACCCACACCCGAACCAATTGGGTTGCTGCGGAAGATGCTGTATTGAAACTTAAAGAAATTGCGGCCTCGGAATACGGTGGTATTGTCGATGACTACAGCATTGGTGAAGAACGCGTTTTCAAAACCAGTGATAGCAGCCAGGGCATGAGTTACGGTGAAGCTGCCGCAAAGGCTATTGAACTTGGTGGCCGCTACAGCGGACAAGAGTTCCCTGAAGATATACACCCTATTACTCAACGGGCCGTTCAAGGCCTGGCAGGAACTGGACTAATTGGTGTCGCCAAGGACAACTTACCAAAGCGAGGAATCGCTCCAGGACTCATGATCAGCATGGCCGAGATAGAAGTAGACCTGGAAACAGGCAAATACGAAATTCTGGACTATGTGGGTGTAGCAGACTGCGGCACCATTATTCACCCTCAAGGTTTGTCACAGCAAATAAATGGTGGCGGGGTCTGGGGTTTTGGTATGGCTGGATCCGAGCGACATGTCTATGATCCACAGATCGCATTGCCGGCTAACCTGGGTATGTACCAGGCCAAGATACCGACGATTCTGGATGTACCGGCCGAAATGCTAAATGGAGCCGTAGACATTGCCGACCCCTACAATCCGGCGGGTGGAAGAGGTGTAGGTGAGCCTTCCCAGGGGAGCGCTGTTGCCGCCATTACGAGTGCCATTGCTGATGCCCTGGATGGCCACTTGTTTAATCGCGTACCGGTAACGCCTGATATGATTGTTAATCATGCAACCGGTGCTGAGCAGGAATCAAAACTGTTGGCTTTAAACACGTTCTAACTTCTCAATACTTAAAGCTTAGTCCGTCACAACTAAAGTGGCGGAGTGGGCTTCTTGGCTTCACACCTACTGCTTTATCCCTCCAAAACAGAGGTACTTCATTTCAAGGTATTCATCAAGCCCGTGCCTAGATCCTTCCCGGCCCAAACCCGATTGTTTCACACCTCCAAAAGGGGCAACTTCGTTGGACAAAATACCGGTATTAATCGCAACCATGCCAGATTCCACTGCTTCCGCGATTCGCCAAATCCGCGCCATGTCACTGGCATAAAAATAGGCGGCAAGTCCGAATTCCGTGGCATTGGCCATATCTATGCCTTGCTGGTCTTCCATAAATCTGAAAACCGGAGCTAACGGACCAAAGGTTTCTTCGCTGGCGACTTTCATTTCCTGATTTGCGTCAACTAATAGAGTCGGCTCAAAGAAGCTACCACCCAACGAATGGCGACTGCCACCGCACACTATTTTGCCACCTTTAACAACAGCATCTTCTATATGTTCTTCCACTTTCTCGACTGCTGCCAGATCAATAAGCGGGCCCTGATCAATTTCACTGTCTAGCCCGTTACCCACTTTAAGACCTCGTATAGCAAGGTGCAGTTTATCTACAAAACAATCATACACACCGTTTTGAACATAAATGCGGTTGGTACAGACACAGGTTTGTCCTGAGTTACGAAACTTCGACGCCATCACACCGTCGACAGCGTCGTCCAAGTTGGCATCATCAAATACGAGAAATGGTGCGTTGCCACCTAATTCCATCGACACCTTTTTCACAGTTGAGGCAGACTGGGCAATGAGTTTCTTACCGACCTCTGTCGAGCCTGTAAAAGAGATTTTCTTCACCAACGGATTGCTCGTTAGTTCAGCACCTATTTCCGCCGATATACCTGTGATTACATTAAACACACCTGCAGGCAATCCTGCGCGCTCACCCAATACCGCTAACGCAAGAGCAGAATACGGTGTACTGCTAGCAGGTTTCAATACCACTGGGCAACCTGCAGCCAGAGCAGGCCCCGCTTTTCGAGTAATCATAGCAGCCGGGAAATTCCATGGAGTAATCGCGGCCACTACACCTATTGCCTGTTTTATTACCAGATATCTCTTATCATCCTGGGTGTGAGGGATGACCTCTCCATAAGCACGCTTTCCTTCTTCAGCAAACCATTCAATAAATGAAGCTGCATAAGCTATCTCCCCCCTGGCTTCCGTTAGTGATTTACCCTGTTCCAGGGTTATTAACATGGCTAGATCTTCTTGATGCTCAAGTATCAACTCAAACCATTTATGCAGTTTGTTGGATCGTTGTTTTGCAGGTAGTCCAGACCAAGGCTTGAATGCCACATCTGCTGCTTCAATTGCTAGGCGCGTTTCCACCGACCCCATCCGTGGTACGGAACCAAGTACTTTTCCATTAGCTGGATTGATAACTTCTATCGAGGAATCTTTCTCTGCATCACACCATTTACCATCAATGAAACATTGCTGTCTAAAAAGTGTTGCATCGGCTAGTTTCATAATGGGAGCTCTCGTAGTTACTTATTCTTGGCAGACCATTCTCGTATAGTCACCACTATTTGTTCAGGCTGTTCCATAGGAACTAAGTGCCCAGCATTAGCTATCTCTCGATAATCATGTTGTGGCGACATTTCTTTCCATTTAATCCAGGACTTTTCTGACAAAGTATTGGAATCCCGCCCTCGGATAGCGAGCAGAGGAACCTTGACTTTTGGGAGCAAGCTCCAGATGCTGTGAGCCAGCAAATAACAATGGGCTTCCCATTCTTTGCTATAAACAAGCCGAACCGTACCATTTTCACATTTAGCTGTACCATAATTGACATAATCCCAGAGCACAGCATCACTGACATTCTTGAATACCAACTTCGGTCGAAAATGTTCATACGCCTCTTCTCTGGTAGCCCAAGATTCCGTCCGATCCAAAGTTTTCCTTATTAAGGGAATCTTCCTCTTAGCCAATCCACGAAAGAGTTTTAAAAAGTAGAAGTACTTTCTCGACATTATTACAGGTTCAATTAGAACAATTGTCCTAAATAGTTCGGGATGCTTAACAGCTGCCATAACGATAGCAGCTGCTCCCATCGAATGACCGACGCTGATATTTGATTGCCCTAACCGCTTAAGCATAAGCAACAAATCTTCACCAAGCGGCACCCAAGATTTCATCCCAGATGGCTCTGGAGGCGTGTCCCAAATAGGTCTATGTAAACTTGCAATTACCTCGTGATCGATTCGAAATGGATCCAGTAAAGCTCGATAAGTCAGGGGTGGATACCCATTGGCATGGGAGAAGTGGAATAGCGGACCATCGCCTCCAACATTAATATACGGAATAGACATATATACGCCTGAACAGTGCCTCGTTTATCAGCCAGGTATTCTACATGAGAGAACTGTAAGCCGCTAAAAACATGAGAACCCAAATTAAACACTTGGTTAGATTGTAATTTTTAAGATTATCCCGATCTATCATTGAACAGGCAGTGCAAATAGATTAATAATGAGTTTCAGTTAGAAAGGAGACAACCCATGGATTTTGCACTTCTGCCTCTCGAATATTGGCACTGGATCGTGTTCGGCATAGTAATGATAGTTGCTGAAATGTTCTTGGGATCCTTTTTCATATTCTGGTTCGGTGCAGCGGCAGTGTTCGTGGGCTTGCTGTTACTTCTGCCAATTGAATTATCCGAAACCACTCAAATAATTATTTGGGCCATTACCTCAGCTGCGTTTGCATTGGCCTGGTTCAAGCTTATCAAGCCTTTAAATGTGGACAAAACCAAAGCTGGTTTATCCAGAGAAGCACTGGTGGGAGAAATAGGACAAGTACTGAAAGTGCCTACTGGAGAAAAAAGAGGTACGGTTCGATTCCCCGCACCACTACTCGGTTCAGATGAATGGCTGATTATTTCGCAGGATGATCTTGATATTGGGGATCGAGTCAGTGTAGTGGATTTATCTGGAAACTCACTAATTGTTAAAAAAGCATAAGGAGCTCCACTATGGAAATTTTAACACCCTCATTTATACTCGCTATTGCCGTCTTAATATTTCTTCTAGTCACCGTAGCAAAAGGAGTACGCCAGGTACCGCAGGGTTACAAGTGGGTTGTGCAACGTCTGGGAAAGTACAGCACGTCTCTGAAGCCAGGACTGAATTTCCTCATCCCTTACATTGACAATGTTGCTTTCAAGGTTACTACCAAGGACATCGTGCTGGATATTCCTTCCCAGGAAGTTATCACTAAGGACAACGCCGTCCTAGTTACCAATGCAGTAGCATATATCAACATTGTCTCACCAGAAAAGGCTGTCTACGGCGTTGAGAACTATATCATTGCAATTCAAACCCTGGTGCAGACTTCATTGCGTTCGATAATTGGCGAAATGTCACTGGACGATGCTTTATCCTCCCGAGACCATATCAAGTCGAAACTAAAGGCAGCTATTTCGGACGATATTTCCGATTGGGGTATTACACTGAAGACAGTCGAAATTCAGGATATTAATCCATCTCCAACTATGCAAAAGGCAATGGAAGAGCAGGCAGCAGCAGAGCGTGCACGTCGTGCAACCGTGACCCGTGCCGATGGCGATAAACAGGCTGTCATACTCACCGCTGAAGGCGCCTTAGAAGCCTCCAAGCGTGAAGCTGAAGCCCAGGTGATTCTCGCGGAGGCCAGTAAACGTGCAATTAGCCTGGTAACCGAAGCCATTGGGGAAAAAGAACTGCCTGTCATCTACCTACTCGGCGAGAAATACATCAGCTCACTACAAGAACTGTCATCATCGGATAACTCTAAATTTGTGGTCTTCCCAGCTGATATCCCGGGCGCTTTGAAGGGTATGATGGGTAAGAATTAGTGCTTGGCCCGAATTTCAACCAGTCGCATAGAACTGTTTGAGCACTTTAAAGTAAGCATCGGCTAACCTTGTACGCAGTTTCGTTGATGCTCATGATCTCACTGACTGTGATTCGTAGATTTCCGGCTTACGAGTCACTACTGTCCGAATTATGAGATACATTGCAAGGCCGGTTGGCCCTAACATTAGCGTCAAGAACAAACAAGGAAGGACCAACCAGTGCGAGACTCCGAATTTTTGGGAGTCGTAAACTTCCCACGCCCCAACAAAAAGATCAAACGCAAGATAATGAATCCAGCCAGCCGCCAACACATAAGGATTGGAGAACAAGGTAGCAATTTCATTGAGAGAACCGAATCCACCACCTGCCGGCATGCTGCCATATTGCGAAAGAAACAATCCAACATAAACAAGCCCTAGGATGAAGGGGATGATCCCAGTGCAGATTACGCCCAGAGTCCACTTCCATCTAGGGAGGAACACCAGCAAGAGCCATCCAGGCACAACGATGTTATTACATAGTGACAAGATAAAATCGGCAGACATGGGAACCTCCTCTTTTGTTATGCTTAGAAACTCAGACTAGTGTAATTACTCCAGTAAGTAAATTTTCCCGCTAACGGCTTGGTTAGTAGTAGAAACATACATAATTGCAACGTGATATAAACACTTTCCCCCTTTACTTTGCCGAATATTTTCTCGGCAACCAGTGTGCGTTACACTTGAGTTACTGGAAACCGAATCTATGAGCGAACTAGACCAAGCTACAGAAACCAAATCTTTCGACGAACGTTCATTTTTAGCCAAACTACTAGCGGGCGAGTATGGCCTGGCTATCACCTACTGGGCACTATATTTTTTGGGAAGTGGCCTGTTCTTCGTAATGGGTAGCCGAGCGGTTGATAATGAACAATGGCTCGTCTATCTGGTAATGATAGCGTTGCTACTGGCTTATACTGTGATTCTCATCATAGGTATCCGAGGTGCCTATAATGGCCCTCAACTCTGGAAAGTGATGTCCAGAACTTCTTCGGTATTTATGATCGTCAATATTCTGGTGGGAATTAGTACACTAGGTTTTATTTATTAGTTCAAACTCGTATTTTTTGAGATTAAAACTTTGGAACAACAAAAACATCACTATTCACTCGTCGTAAAAAAAGACTGTCCAACCTGCGCGTTAATTGAACCAGTTATCAAGCAACTATCAGATACTTTTAATAATTCTCTGACTATTTATGTCCAAGACGACCCTTCATTTCCAGAAAGTGTCGCTGACAAAATCGATGATTCTTCCCTCGAATTCTCCTACAAACAGAACATAGAAATAGTCCCTACACTCATTCGCTCAAGTGATGGTTTAGATGAGCAAGCGCGCATTTTCGGTTGGGACAAAAATCAGTGGCAAAAATTCACTGGCATCGAAAATCTCGGTGCCAACCTCGTGGACTTCAAACCAGGTTGTGGGTCAAAGACTCAAGACCCGGGAATGACTGAAATTCTTACGCTTCGTTTCGATACAGATCTTCTGCAAGCTAGAAAGATCGAACTGGCAGAATCTGAAGACATCATGGAGGCCTGTTTCGAACGCGGCTGGAGTGACGGTCTGCCACTGGTGCCACCTACCCCGCTGAGAGTGACGCGCATGCTGTCCAGCACAGACCGTTCTGCCAATGAAATAGTTGGTTCTGTACCGCCAGACAATAGGCCTTGCACAATAGAGAAAATCGCTATAAATGCTGTAATGGCTGGATGTAAGCCAGATTACCTGCAAGTGGTGATCGCCGCATTGAGGGCGGCTTTAAAGGATGAATTTTGTATGCATGGACTGCTTTGTACGACCTATTTCTCCACACCAGTAATGATAGTTAACGGACCCATCACCAAACAGATCGGAATGAATTCCGGAGTCAACGCTCTTGGACAAGGTAACCGGGCAAATGCAACGATCGGACGGGCGCTACAGCTTATCGTCCGCAATGTAGGTGGGGGAATTCCTGGTGGCATTGATCGAGCCACACTGGGAAATCCAGGTAAATATACGTTTTGTTTCTGCGAAGATGAATCAGATGCGGAGTGGCCGTCACTATCTATGGATCGTGGCTATACTAGGGAAGATTCAGTGGTTAATCTGTTTGCGGGCAGCGGAGTTCAGCCCTTCGTAGATCAGCAATCCCGTCAACCTGAATCGTTGGCTAAAAACCTAGCCAATAGCCTACGTAGTGTAGCTAATACCCGATCATTTGGAATGGCTGACGCAATCATCGTGATTAGCCCCGAGCACCGACGAGTCTTGAGGGAATGTGGCTGGACCAAACCCAATTTGAAACAAGCTCTATATGACGAACTAAAAACACCTGGAGCTGATATCATTCGTGGAAAAGATGGAATCGCCGAAGGCATGCCTGAGAAATTCAAAGACATAATGCTCAATAAGTTCAGAAATGACGGGTTACACATAGTTGGTGCCGGCGGAAAGGCTGGAATGTTTTCAGCCATAATAAGCGGCTGGCTAGCCTCTGGAGAAAAAGGCAGCCAAATGGTTTCGCAACAAATTAACTGAGAGGAGATCAAGATGAGTGAGTTCTTGCTGGACCCAACGGCGGAGTTAGCACCCGCCAATCGGCAATTGATTCCCCGGCTGCAAAGCTTGAAAGGGGCAACCATCGGACTTCTAGACATTTCCAAGCCCAGAGGCAAGGAGTTTCTGGATGAGATCGAAAACCTTTTGCTTGACGAAGGAGCAGAAGTAAATCGTTACATTAAACCCACATTTGCCCGCATCGCGCCCAGGCAACTTAATCAGCGTATCAGCGCAGAGTGCGATGCTGTTATAGAAGGATTAGCCGACTGAGGTTCGTGTACCTCGTGCAGTTTGCATGACATCATGGACCTTGAAAGCCGCGGCATTCCCTCAGGATTCATCGCCTCTTGTGAATTTGAAGAAGCAGCAGATGCGCAGAGTAAGTCCCTCGGTATAACCCCCGCTAGAGTGTTCGTCCCTCACCCCATTCAGGACCGCACCGATGTCGAGATGGTTGAATTAGCGCGTGAAGCTATCGAAAAAGTAACCGCACTCATTGTTGAGAAATAGTGCAGACTGAAGAATCAAACGGAGATAGTAATGACTAGAGAAGCAGTAATTGTATCTACAGCCAGAACACCAATAGGCAAGGCTTATCGCGGTGCCTTTAACGACACAGACGCTCCCACTCTTGGTGGTCATGTAATTGCGGAAGCGGTGAAAAGAGCCGCAATCGAACCAGGGGAGGTGGATGATGTAATCATGGGGTGTGCCATGCAGCAGGGATCTTCCGGAGGCAATATTGGTCGTACGTCAGCTGTGGCCGCGGGTCTTCCAAATTCCGTTTCAGGCATGAGCATCGATCGTCAATGCTCGTCAGGCATGATGGCTATTGCTACCGCCGCTAAGCAAATTGTGTGTGACAACATACCTGTAGTGGTAGGTGGAGGCCTAGAATCGGTAAGCTTGGTACAGAATGAACACCGCAACGGTTATCGTGCCCAGGATCCCAATGTGGTCGCAAAGTCAGAACACGCGTATATGTCAATGCTGGAAACAGCAGAAACTGTAGCCAACCGCTACAACATAACTCGGGAACAGCAGGACGAGTTCGCTCTTCAGAGCCAGCAACGCACAGCAGCGGCACAACAAGCCGGAAAATTTGATGATGAAATAGTTCCTCTTCCTACAAAAATGATATTCGTTGATAAGGAAACAAAGCAACAAAGTACCCACGAGGTTACATTGGAAAAAGATGAGGGCAACCGCCCTACAACAACTCTGGAAGGCCTGGCAGGCCTAAAAACAGTCTTCGACGATGGTGTGATTACTGCTGGTAATGCCAGCCAACTATCTGATGGCGCGTCTGCTTCGGTCTTGATGGATAGCAAACTTGCAGAACAAAAAGGACTAGAGCCACTTGGCGCCTATCGTGGCATGGCAGTGGCTGGCTTGGACCCTGATGAAATGGGAATAGGGCCAATCTACGCGGTTCCTAAGTTGCTGGAGCGCTTCAAGCTTTCTATCGAAGATATTGGCCTGTGGGAATTAAACGAAGCATTTGCCGTTCAGGTGGTTTACTGCCGAGATAAACTGAACATTCCCAATGAAATACTCAACGTCAATGGTGGCGCTATCTCCGTCGGGCACCCGTATGGAATGAGTGGAGCCCGGTTGGTTGGTCACGCACTTGTAGAAGGCAAACGTCGTGGCGCCAAATATATTGTCTGCACTATGTGTGTGGGTGGGGGCATGGGAGCAGCTGGTTTGTTTGAGGTCTATTAGAAACCGTTACACTTTCCCATATCCGTTTCAAGCATGCTTTATATACATGCCGAATCCAGAAAACTTATTACGCCTGCTTCATCGAATTCCGATGAGGGCAGCCGTTGACTACTCATCGAGGCCGATTTTTTCTGATTCACATTTTCCTGCAGAATACTCCCAAACTCTATCGCTAAATCCTCTTGAAACTGAGCATCTATGACGATGTAATATTGAATCCTGTCTTCCAGGTCTGGTAGAAAACTGAAGCTCAATTTAGCTTTCTCTCCGATCTCCATTCTTCCATTTTCAGGGTCCATATAAAATTGGCACATTGCACTATTACCACCGAAATTATTGGTAAACTCTTGGTAGTAGGTTTCTAATAATTCGATGAATGCCTCAAGATCTGCTCCATCTATTCCAGGATTGTTAGCCAGTCGACCTGTATTTCTAAATGATTGCAATGTGCTCGCGATATAAAGAAAACTTGCCTCTGCGCCGGCCAAATCAGTTTGTGCTCTTCCCCCATTTGGCAATAAGGTGAAAAGTACCAACAAGAATCCAATCGTAGCTTTGTGGTCAATCATTTCTTGCCTTTAAGTCCAACAGCAAACAATCTCAAATTTACGCTTAACAAGTTTTCGATGTCGCCCTCTAACGGGGTTCGACCAGATTATAAGGATTACCATATAGATCTCTAATAATACAGGAAACACCCCACGGAACTTCCGAAGGAGGGTCGACTATCTCCACGCCTTTTGCTTTCAAGGATTTGGCTTCGGCTACACAATCATCTGTGCTTAGAACTGTCATCAAGTTAGTCCCTACTCTCGATTTCTCTTCAGCACTATGCGCCAGCTGAAGAACAACCTGCATAGCGGGATTGCTGGTAGGTGATACTGTTAACCACCTGAGACTCGGGACCACGTCACTGTTATCCATCACCACTTTAAAACCAAGTTTATCAACATACCAGTCAAGAGCTTGCTGCTGGTCTTCAACAAACAGTGTGACATGCGTAATTCCATTAATGGTCAAGTATTACCTCATAAGCGGAAATTTATTCGTGATCTGGCGATCTGACTGCTAACCTACGCTTTTTCTTTTCACCTGTCTGTTTCTTTTCTTTCAGCCTTTTTTCTTTTTCTGCTGTTGACGGTTTGGTAGCAACTCGTTTTTTCTCGTGTGCAGCAACTTTTGTCAGAAGTTGTTCCAGTCGCATGATGGCATCTTGTTTGTTCCTGTCCTGACTTCGATAACGTTGTGCCTTGAGAGTAATTGTTCCATCTTTAGCTATGCGTTTGTCTGGATGGTCCAGCAATTTTTTCTTCAATACTTTGGACAAAGACGAATTTGTAATGTCGAAGCTCAGCTGAACTGCTGTCGATACTTTATTGACGTGTTGCCCTCCCGGACCGCTAGCTCGAATCGCATTAAATTTAATCTCAGATTCAGGGATAGCTATTTTTCCCACTGGATAACTCACAAGAAATTTAAACTGGATTATTATCCTACCTGAATCCTGCTTTTTGCTGAACAGAATTCCTTTTATTCAGAACAATGGAATCTGCGCAATACGAGCTCCCCACTTCATCATGGACTTCTTGCTTCAGCTAGCAGTCTAGGTTAATGTCGATATTCACTCAGCATAGGGCTGACATCGGAATTTTGATCAGAAAATTAAAAAAAAAGACAGATAATGCTTAGTACATTTAGTCAAAATGCGCCGAAATTAAGGACCCTTCTGCTGATTAGCGTAATTAGCATAAGCAGCGCCGCTCGTGCTCAAGAAGCCGTCCGTATCGCTTTCTTGGATCCTCTTTCAGGTGCTTTTGCCTCAGTGGGAACCAGTGGATTAAAACAACTTCAGTTTGCTGCGGACTATCTGTTTAACTCACGGGGAGGTATTTTGGATGGCCGCATGATCGAAATCGTGCCACTCGACAACCAAAACAGCCCTACCCAAACCCAGATCCAATTTCGTCGTGCTGTCAGCGAAGGAATACGTATCATTTTTCAGGGCAACGGTTCAGCAGTCGCCAATGCTCTAAATTCGACTATCTCTCGTCACAATCGTCGAAATCCTGGGCAGGAAATGCTGCAAATCAACTACTCAGCTGTTGACCCGATTCTCACCGAAGACAACTGCAGTTTCTGGCATTTCCGCTTTGATGCGCACGAAGTAATGAAACTAAATATATTGACTGACTATATTGCCAGTAACCCAGATATAAAAAGCGTCTACATAATTGGTCAGGATTATTCATTCGGTCAGATATTATCAGATACTTCAATTGCTTTGCTGAAAGAAAAACGCCCAGATATCGAAATCGTTGGCAATGAATTACATCCCATTGGACAGGTAAAAGATTTCACGCCCTATGTCACCAAGATAGTCTCTTCCGGAGCCGATGCCGTGATCACTGGTAACTGGGGTGCGGACATGGTGTCTCTGGCTCGCTCTATCATAGACAATGGATTGGACGTCCCAGTCTTTACTTTCTATGCCGCCTACGATGGTATTACTGCAACTCTGGGGGCTGACGGTAAAAACATGATTCGTCTTGTTCATAATGAAACATCCAACCCTATACCGACTGAACAACGCAAAGAATTTATCCGTGCTTTTAAGGCAGCTAATCCCAATAACGATGTAACACAACCACGCATCACTAATGCACTTTCCATGATAGTAGCAGCCATGGAAGAAACCCGGAGCACTGATCCTTATGATATTGCTTTGGCGCTTGAAGACATGCGCTTCACTACGTTAAGTGGAGAAGAAATCTGGATGCGGGGTGAAGATCATCAAATTTTCCAGTCACTGCACATCTCAGTGCATACGGATGAAGGTATTGAATTTGACGCAGACAATTCAGGTTTTGGGCTATTTAGCGAATACCACGTGCCAACTGAAGAAACAATTGTACCTACATCCTGTCGCATGAGCCGTCCGAGTCGCTAACCTAGTCTTGAAGAAGTAACAGAGCAGGCGATAACTAAACAATGCTGGAAGTCTTCATCTTTGCCACCCTTAATGGCCTAGTAACCGGACTTTTGTTGTTTATGCTGGCTAGCGGTTTGACGCTGATCTTTAGCATGATGGGTATTTTGAATTTTGCTCACGCCAGTTTCTATATGCTCGGCGCTTACTTCGCCTATTCAATCAGCCTCTACTTCGGATTCTGGACCGGATTGATTTTTGCACCACTGATCGTCGGTGTGCTGGGCGCTCTGGTGGAACGTTACGGATTACGCCGGGTGCACCAATTTGGCCACGTTGCTGAACTAGTGTTTACTTTCGGTATGGCGTTCCTGATAGAGGAAGCCGTACAACTCTTTTGGGGACCTGACACCAAAAATTACCAGTCACCTGACCTTCTAGACTTCCCACTCTTCACGTTGTTTGGTCAGGAGTTTCCCGCTTATCGGGGTTTTATGATCGGAATTTCAGTCACGATTTTTATCGGGCTGTATTACCTGCTTACTCGCAGTCGGATAGGCATCATTATCCAAGCGGCTATTACCCATCCGCACACGGTAGCCAACCTGGGACACAACGTACCATTTATTTTTATGACTGTTTTTGGAGTAGGGACCGCGCTAGCCGGTATAGCTGGCGTTATTGCCGGACCGATATTAACTACCTTCCCAGGGATGGCAGTCGTACTCGGTAGTATTGTCTTTGTCATAGTGGTTATTGGCGGGCTAGGTTCGTTGGTGGGTGCCTTTTTGGCCTCTCTGTTGATTGGGCTGTTACAGTCCTATGCAATAGCCTCAGATGTTGGAGTCCAAGATCTGTTGAATTTACTAGGTCTAGAATTCGACCGCAATCATCCCCTGACTGATCTCTGGACTCTAACACTGCCTCAAATTGCACCTATTCTACCCTTCCTGTTGTTAGTCCTGGTTTTAATCTTCAGACCTACAGGACTCATGGGTAAACGAGAGCAATAGCGAATAAGGTCAAAAATCATTAGATAACGAAAATGACTTTAATCACGAAATCTTCAATGTGGATCTGTTACCTGTTAGTGCTTCTTGCGCTACCACAGTTTTTCGATTCAATATTGGCGATTTCGATATTTAATCAAATGGCCATCGCAATTGTTTTTGCGCTCAGTTACAACATGCTCCTCGGGCAGGGAGGCATGCTGTCATTTGGTCATGCGGTCTATTTCGGATTAGGTGGATTTCTCGCAGTGCATGCATTGATCATGATCGAATCTGAGACGATGTATTTTTCCATCATCTACATTCCCCTTGTGGGAGCCTTTTTCGGATTACTCGCAGCACTTTTCATCGGCAGTTTCTCAACCCATAAGGCTGGGACTGTCTTTGCCATGATCTCTCTCGGTATTGGAGAGCTAGTAGCGGCTTCATCCCTGATATTTGACAGTTTTTTTGGTGGAGAGGCAGGCGTTAGCGGGGACAGAACTTTTGGCCCCCCGGTTTTTGGCGTTGAGTTTTTTCAGGATGTAGAAATTTACTACCTTGCAGCTGCTTGGGTTTTTATTGCGACTCTATTTATGTATTTGTTTACCCAGACTCCCGCTGGACGCATGGCTAATGCCGTGCGAGACAATCCCGAGCGAGCCGAGTTTGTCGGCTATAGCGCCAGAAAAATTCGTTACATCTCTTTCTGTGCTTCCGGATTTTTTGCTGGTATTGCCGGGGGTTTATTCGCACTCAACTACGAGTTCATTACCGAGGAAAATCTCAATGCGGTAACTTCGGGCCGGGTCCTTCTGATGGCATATATCGGAGGGCTAGGTTACTTCATTGGTCCGATCATTGGCGCCGTTATCCTTACTCTGATGAATTCCTTGCTTAGCAATTACAGTGAATTATGGATGTTATACCTGGGCATTATGTTCGTGCTTACAGTGTTATTTCTGCCCAGAGGATTCGCCGGTTTTATCATGATGCACCAGATAGCTTGGGCTCGTGGCAAACTTTCCTCACTGGTTATCCCTTACCTAATTACTGGAATACCTTCTCTCCTATTCCTAATGGCTTGCGTCGCCATGATTGAGATGAGCCATACCGAAGAAGAAGCATTTCACTACTTGTGGATGGAATTGAACCCATCCGGCATCGCGACGTGGCTAATCACCTTGTTTATAGCTTGTTCCTCATTTTATGCCGTTCGCCTTTTACTACCCCAGCTAAACGACACATGGGACGAAGTAAATACAATCCCGGAAAAAGGCAATCACGAATAATGGCTTTACTGTCTCTAAAAGCTGTCTGCAAGAATTTCGGTGAAACTAAAATTGTCCGAGGCGTAAACTTGGACATAGAAAAAGGTGAACGGCACGCTATTATCGGGCCTAATGGCGCAGGAAAATCTACACTCTTTAATCTCATAAGTGGTCTTTATAATGTGACAGATGGCACTATTGAATTTAAAGGACAAGAGATACAAAACAAATCTCCTTTTGAAATTAGCCGACTGGGATTAGCCAGGAGCTTCCAAGTCACGAATATCTTTGCCCGCATGAATGTTTTTGAAAATGTACGCTGTGCCTTGTTTTGGCCAAACGGCTACAATTATTCATTTTGGCATCTTGTGGGCAAACAAACTGAATTGAACGAAAAAGCAGTTCATGTGCTTGAACAGATCGGTCTGAAAGATAAGATGCATTATCCGGCTGGCGAGCTGGCCTATGCCCAACAACGTGCGTTAGAACTCGGTATAGCCATTGCAAGTAATGCTGAGATTATTATGCTGGATGAACCAGTTGCTGGCATGAGCCGCAGCGAAGCGCAAAATGCAGTCGAATTGATAAGGCGTGTCACTGCGGGCAAGACTCTTATAATGGTAGAGCATGATATGAATATCGTGTTCGATGTTGCTGATAGAATTTCTGTTCTTGTATATGGGGAAATCATCGCTAGCGACAAGCCCGAAACCATAAGGGCCAATTCGAGGGTGCAGGAAGCCTATCTCGGCGAGGTGCCAATAGATGCTTGAAGTTTCTGACCTACATGCTTACTACGGAAAAAGCCATATCCTTCAGGGTGTTACCTTTAATGTGCAAAAAGGGGAAATAGTCAGCCTGCTGGGCAGAAATGGTGTGGGTCGCTCCACCACCGCAAAAGCTATCATGGGAGAGGTTCTACCCCAGGGGTCCATAAGATTTAAAGATCAGGAAATTGTGGGCAAGAAAAGTTTTGAAATCGCTAACCTCGGTCTAGGTTATGTACCGGAGAACAGGGATATTTTTCCTACCCTTACCGTCCGTCAAAATCTGCAACTGGGTATGAAATCGACCAAAGCGAATGGCCGTTGGAGCATTGAGGAGATCTTTAACATGTTTCCAAATCTAGCAGACCGCGCAGAGATAGATGGTGGTGTGCTGAGTGGTGGTGAGCAACAGATGTTGTGCATGTGTCGAACATTGATGGGCGATCCCGACATGATAATGATCGATGAACCAACTGAAGGGCTGGCGCCTAAAATCGTCAAACAGGTTGCCAACTTATTACAAGAGATCGCCAATCGTGGTGTAGCAATTTTACTAGTGGAGCAAAAACTTAACATTGCACTAAATATCTCTCATCGGCTATATGTCATGGGTCACGGTCAAGTGGTATATGAAGGTACCTCTGCAAGTTTGAAGAAGGCGGATAACGTTAGGGCTGAATGGCTGGAGGTATGATGAACCGAACGATGACAATGCGCTTGGTCAAATATCAGGCCTGCCTCTAGTAATCAAACGCTATACTTGACCTTTCCAATTTTAAAACAAAGAGAATAAGCAGATGCCAAGAATTAACTCCCGATTGATATTTACTTTCGTAATATTGGTGCTGTCATCCAGCACCACAGTCGCCGCGGATTTTTCCCGTGCCCGCCCAGAAGGGCTAGGCATGTCATCGGAGCGATTGGGCCGGCTCGATACCGTGCTTAATTCTTACGTAGAGAAAGATCAGATTGCCGGCCAGGTGTTACTGGTGCTAAGAAACGGAAGAATTGTCCATTCCTTAGCCAATGGGATGCGTGATATCGGAACTGGAGAGCCCATGACAGAAGATACGATTTTTCGAATTGCATCTCAAACCAAAGCAATAGTCAGCACAGCCATCATGATTCTTCACGAAAGAGGACAACTTGATATCAGTCATCCCCTAAGCCGCTATATCCCCGAATGGGAGAATGTGCAAGTAGCTGTCCCCGATGAAAACGGTAGCTATGACCTAGAGCCAGCGGAACGCCCGATTACCCTGCGACACCTGCTCACTCATACTGGGGGTATGAGCTATGGCACTGGCCCAGCGTCTAAGGAGTGGGAAGATGCTGATTTTCAAGGATGGTATTTTGCCAACAAAACCGAAACCATTGGCGAATCAATAGCCCGCATGGCTTCACTGCCGCTAGATGCCCATCCGGGAACAGCTTGGATTTACGGTTACAACACCGACATTCTCGGAGCAGTGATAGAAAAAGCTAGCGGAATGGATTTAAACAATTTCCTGCAACAGGAAATTTTCGAACCACTAGATATGAGTGATTCCCACTTTTACCTGCCGGAATCCAAGCGTGACCGCCTGGCAGTGGTTTATCAACCGAAGCAAGGAGGCGGAATAGAAGCTATTCCTGCTATAGATGGAATGCGTAGCCAAGGCATGTACATTGATGGCCCTCGGATTAGCCATTCGGGCGGTGCTGGATTGCTTTCAACTGCAAAAGATTACGCCAGATTTCTACAGATGACCCTCAATGGAGGTGAGTTAGATGGTAAAAGAATCCTATCGCGCAAGACGATTGAATTGATGACTACTAATCATCTCGGTGAACTTCCTTTTCGTAGTGGGCAAGGATTCGGTCTGGGATTCTCAATTGTTACCGACCTGGGTGCACGTGGCACTCTTGGTTCAGTGGGCGAGTACGGCTGGGGAGGAGCTTACCATTCCACTTATTGGGTCGACCCACTGGAAAACTTGGTGGTAGTCTATCTGACTCAGATAATCCCTGCTACCGGACTGGATGACTATGCGAAACTCCGCAGTGGTATCTACCAAGCAATTATTGACTAATAAAATATTAAGAAGTGACTTCCTGACAAAAATCAGGGTGGCTCCAAGGCTATCGTTTCAGAACAATGACCAAAAATTTAAAACTTTCCGTCCTTGACCAATCACCAATAAAAGCAGGGAGCACAGCGAAAGAGGCCTTACTAGAAACCATTGATCTGGCACAGTTATCAGATGCGCTGGGTTACTATCGGTACTGGGTCGCTGAACATCATGCCTCTGATGCCTTGGCTGGTTGCTCGCCGGAAGTACTTCTAGGTAGACTAGGAACTGAAACAAAGAAGATTCGCATAGGTTCCGGCGGGGTTATGCTTCCTCACTATAGCCCTTACAAAGTTGCTGAGAATTTCAAGTTACTCGAAACGATGTACCCCAATCGGGTTGACCTAGGGGTCGGGCGTGCTCCGGGCACGGACCCTTTCACAGCGGCGGCACTTCGTTACGGTTCGCGTCTAGGTCCAGAATATTTTCCTAACATGGTGGCAGACTTGCAGGCTCTATTGAACGATAGTGACCCAAAGACCCCTGGCATGGAACACGCCCGCGCATTCCCAACGGTCAAAGTGCCTCCTGAGCTTTGGATGCTTGGTTCCAGTGAAGATAGCGCTATGTTTGCAGCCTTGGCGGGTTTGCCTTACAACTTTGCTTACTTCATCAATCCGCTAATAAGGCCTGATATTTTTGACTATTACAGGGAGCGATTTAAACCTGGGCCCAATTTTGAAGAGCCCCATACCTGTCTCACTGTCTTCAGTATCTGTGCAGATACCGAAGCTGAGGCACTGGAACTTTCGCGAAGCAGAGACCTATGGTTTATTCGTCTCTTAAGAGGCAATCCTGGGCCTTTCCCGAGTATTCAGGAAGCTTCGGACTACGAGTATTCTGATGGCGAACTTGCCGCATTGGCTGACAATAAACAAAAACGGGCAGTTGGAACACCGGATCAAGTCTGGGAACAATTGATAGCATTGGTGGAGCGTTTCAAGCTAGATGAATTAATGATAATCACAATCACCCACGACGCAGAGGCACGGCGAAATTCTTACAAACTAATAGCTTCTTCTGCTTGAAATAGTGTCAATCCGTGCGGACGACATTATCCGAAGTTGAAATGTTTTCGAAACGCGGAGTATTAATTCCCCCGCTCTTTCAAAATTTATTTTTCGTAACGCGCCTCTTGTGGCATAAGAGCGGCACGAATAGTAGAACCCCAGATCAAGTTACCCATATCATTTAAATGTAGATTGTCGTCTACAAAGATATCGGTCATAACTGAACCATTAGCTTTCAAAAATGGTGATGCTGCGTCGATGTAGTAGACCAAAGGATCATTCTTAGCAATCGCCTCGTAACCCCAATTTACTTTTTGTGCATTTGACCACACGTTCTGCCGCAATACACTGGGCTTGACCGACATTACATAAATACGGGCTGCCGGAAGTTGATCGTGAGTCTTGGCAATGATTTCCTTCAGCTGGCCAAGGATTTTACTTTCAGGTATGCCGTAAGATGTATCGTTATCCCCTTCGTAAATAAGGATGGCACGGGGTTTATATCTTAACGCCACTCGCTCGAGGTGGTAGAGCACATCCCCCATCACGCTGCCTCCAAATCCCCGCGGAATAACCGTTAGCGGGGCCAATGCTGCGACGGCCTGATCATTCCATCGCGCAATACTGGAGCTTCCGGTCAATACAATCGCACCTTCTGCCGGAGGATCCAGCCGATCCTGTCGTTCGAATCGCTGCATGGTTTCCTCCCACCGAGTAGGATCGGTACTTTGAGCACTGATCGGAAGAGAAAATACCAACAAGGCCATCGGAAAGAGAAAAATCCGGGAGAGTCGTGATATGAGTGTATTCATTATCTAAACCTTCTTATTTGAACCATTCCTGATAGAACCAGAGTTTAATCTATACGTCCACCGAATTCTAACCAGGCGGCGAGTTCAGAGCCAAGCTCGGCTTGCGCCAGTGAATTGTAGGCTGCAATCTGTTTATCCATTAAAACGCCTTGCCAACGCTTATTGGTACCCTTATGGAAGAAATTACTTGTGTCTTTCCAAACCCCCTCGGTAGCACCAGGAGCCATCTTACTTGCATTAGATTTCATTGAGTCAAACGATACGCCTTCCAAAAGGGTTGGCCAAAGCTCTTCATTAACCGGAATATCCAGAAACGCAGAGATTCGACGCATCTCTGCATCAGTGTCCTTTTTCAGGTCATCGTAATGTACCATCAAGATGTTCGGTCGATGGCGATATTCCCACCAGGTCTTGGCATGATGCAAGTGTGACCACCATGGATAACCATTATTTTCCCAAGGAAACGAACCACGAGTCAGCCATTCATCAAACGCCGGCCCTATGTCTTCTGAAGGGTGCATTAAAGGCGGCCCTTCTCTGCCCGGAGCATTGTTCAAATTCTCTATAATTTCCGATCTCATGTTGTGCCAGTGATTCCACAATGACATCCAGACATCCTTACCATCTCTACCAACGAATATGTACTTGGCCTCTTTAAAAAACCGGAGTCCATCGAGGGGTAGGTGAGTCTTGATATAACGACGGCTCTCGAGTGCTTCCAGTCGAGCCAGAACATCTTCGATAGGACCAAAATTAGCGTCGAGCCAGGGAGAAAGCTGATCTTGTGGTACCGGAGGTTCAGGCGCCTGGAATACCAGTGATGCACAGATGCCCTGCACCCAGGTTGTTCCAGCCTTATAAGAGGTGGTGATGATGATATCGTCATCCCTGGCCTTGAAATTATCCCACCGTTGACCATCTATTAGAGCGCTACGGTAATAATGTTTGATTTCCGACTTTTCGTTAGGTGTCATTGTTATTAGCCAGCTAATAGGAGAACAATTAATTCCGATCTAATCGAACAAAATATCTGGGCGGAAATCCTGTAAGAATTCGGAAAACGAGTCCCAGGCTATGTTCACTGTCAACCCGATCATGTTCTTCTCCTTCTACCGGAATCGCTCTGTATTCGCTTTTTTCTCCCTCATAACTAACATTCATTCTTGGGTTATCCGTTGCTTGACGATACCAGGCTCGAGGCCAGTGATTCGCAGCCACATAAATCATGCCGTTACTCTCAAGTCTTGCGACTACACGATCATTACCATTATTTTCATTGTCGAACGTAGTAATCACCATGGCTGTCCCCGCTTGGGGTTGGAAATAACCCAGCAAAGATTCAAACACAACAACAATTCCAACATAAAAAAGAAAAACAGCGGTGACAATCTTTGCGGCCTTTGCGGCTTTCATAGCTTCTCCCTTTGCTTATTACTCACGATTAATTTTGCGAGCTGAAATCCTAAGTTCTTCAAATGCCGACATTGTAGAATTCTCCAGCTAGCCTCTACACATTGACCAGCACCTGCCGACCGCACACATTGCCGGCTTTAAGGTCGATCAGGGCTTGATTCGCTTCTCTTAGTGGACGTTCAGTAATTTCAATTGGGGCAATCTTGCCCTGTCGCACCATAGCCATTAGTTCACCCATATCCTCCAGACCGCCAACATAGCTACCCTGGATGATACGGGCATTCATCGGAATAAAGGGAATTGGTATTGTTAGAGATCCGCCATAGAGCCCCACAACGATTAACATACCCCCTTTGCGTAGACAGCTAAGACCATAACTGACACTCGCCTCCGCGCCTACAAAATCTAGAGCTGCATAAGCGCCACCTGTTGCTTTCCGGATTTCTTTAGCAGTCTGAAGTTCAGAAGAATTGTAAACTCGGTTTACACCAAGAGCCCGAACAGCCGTCAGCTTGTCCTCATCGATATCAACAACTATTGGATCCATTCCGAGAGCACGGGCAATCTGGATAGCCATCATACCTACACCACCCGCTCCAATAATTACGATATCATCGCCTTCATGAAGTTCACCAATTTTTTTCAGGGCTCCATAAGCGGTCAGACCAGAACAAGCGTAAGTGGCAGCCAGCGAATCCGGCACATCACCTTTATCAAACAAATAACGGCTGTGAGGTACCAGAACATGATCGGCAAATCCACCTGCATGCGCAATACCAAGAGCACAACCTGGAGTGCACAACTGTTCATCTCCCCTCTCGCAGGCTGCACACTCACCACAACCAATCCATGGAAATACCACTCGTCGATCTCCGATCTCAGCATCTTCTGCATCCGGTCCTACCGCAATCACTTCTCCAAAAATCTCATGCCCCAATACCATTCCTTCACGACCAACTTCAAGCTGCTTCCCACCACCAAGGTCAAATACACCTTCATGCATGTGAATATCCGAATGGCATACTCCGCAGGCCATAGTCTTGATCAATACCTCGGTTCCCTGTGGTTCAGGCGTTTTGGATTCCACTTCAATCAATGGTGCTCCGAAAGTGGTTGTTTGATAGGAAATCATTAGCCTGCCTGTTTTTCTTTATCCCATTTTGCAAATGTTTTGCCTTCCTCGGCTAACTTCTGCAAGAGAGGTGCAGGTTTCCAATACTGTTCACCGTAGCGCTCGCGGAACTCACAAATCTTGTCATATACATTTTTCAAGCCCACCTGGTCGGCGTAATGCATGGGCCCCCCTTTAGCTACTGGAAAGGCGTAGCCAAACACATAAATTACATCAATATCACTGGCGCGCTGAGCAATACCTTCTTCCAGGATCAATGCACCTTCATTGATAAGAGGGTAGAAACAACGTGCTAGAATTTCTTCGTCGGTAATTTGGCGCTGTTCGACACCAAGCTTAGCAGCTTCTTCCTTTACTAATGTTTCTACTTCCGAATCAGAATCGCGGCGCCGAGTTTCTGGATCGTACTTATAAAATCCCGATCCAGTCTTCTGCCCATGCCGACCCATTTCGACAAGTAGGGTGCCCATGCGATAGAGCCTGGGATCCTCGGGCAAATCGGCACGCCCCTGACGAGCTTTGTACCCTACATCAAGCCCAGCGAGGTCGCTCATCGCCAGTGGCCCCATGGCCATACCAAAGTTTTCCAACGCAGAGTCTACTTGTTCTGGCGTACAGCCATCGAGCAACAGCATCTGTGCTTCCCGACCGTAACCTCCTAGCATGCGATTACCTATAAAACCATAACAAACCCGCGATAGAGCGCATACCTTACCTATTTTCTTACCGATCCGCATCGCGGTTGAAAGCACATCGTCTGCAGTCTTTTCCCCACGCACCACTTCCAACAGCCTCATTACATTAGCTGGACTGAAAAAATGCATACCCAGCACATCCTGTGGACGCGCTGTAGCTTCGGCGATAGCATTTACATCCTGATAGGAAGTATTTGTGGCCAGAATTGCCCCTGGCTTACAGACTGCATCGAGTTTAGTAAAAACCTCTTTTTTTAGTTCGAGGTTTTCAAAGACGGCCTCAATTACCAAGTCAGCATCAGCGATATCGAGGTACTCTGTAGTCCCGGTAATTGTGCCAATGCGTTCTTCCATTTTATCTTCAGACAATTTCCCTTTCTGCACGGTAATGTTGTAGTTCTTACGAATAATGCCCATTCCGCGCTGTAGCGCGTCATCGTTTATTTCCAGCATAACCACCGGAATTCCCACGTTTGCAAAACACATAGCAATACCACCGCCCATGGTTCCACCACCTATAATAGCGACCTTTTTGATGTCTCGCACCAGCGTGTCTTTTGGAAGATCCTGGATTTTGGCCGCCTGTCGTTCTGAAAAAAATATGTGCCGCATCGCCGCGGATTCTGAGGATGTAACTAGCTCACGAAATAGCTCTCTTTCCCGTTCTAATCCTTCGTCCATTGGCAATTCGACCGCTGCTTCGATACAAGAAACAATCCTATCCTGAGCAATCTGGCCTCGCGCTCTCTTCGCTAAATGTTTTCGAGCATTTTCAAAAAAGCCAGGCTCAACAGTAGCCGGATCAATTTTAATATCGCTAATACGTTTAAGTGGAGCACCTGACCTTATTAGTTCCTTTGCATATTGGATGCCGCCCGCTTCCAAATTATCGCCTTCGACAATTCTATCTATGAGCGTCATTTCCAGAGCTTTGCTGGCCGAAATCGGATTGCCCCGGGTAATCATGTCTAATGCAGCCTTAACCCCAGTGAGTCTAGGAACCCTTTGAGTGCCCCCTGCGCCAGGCAACAAACCTAGTTTTACTTCCGGCAGCCCCACTTTCGCGGAGGTTAAGGCGCAGCGGTAATGGCAGGCAAGTGCGACTTCAAAGCCACCTCCTAGCGCAGTCCCATGAATCGCAGCAATTACTGGTTTGCCGGAATTCTCTATAGCATCAAGCACCAGAGGAAGCCCAGGATCTTGAGGTGGCTTACCAAACTCAGTGATATCTGCTCCAGCAATAAATGTGCGTCCCTCACAGAGGAGCACAATAGCCTCGGAAGCGTCTTCATTTGCAGTATTGATCGCATTTAAAATTCCTTCTCTAACTGCTTGTGCCAAAGCGTTTACCGGTGGATTGTTGACACTAATGACACCGATGTTGTCTTTAAGTTCGTAGCTGACTACTTCCGACATAATTATTCCTTTCTAAATTGGTAACTTACATTGAATTCTAAACGACTCTTTCCAGAATTTCTGCTGCCCATAGAGGTAGAGTAATTCCAATGCAAAGACTGAACTATCTGCGTTAATCTGTAAGGTCCAACTCCTGCTGGAGAACCTCGAATGGGAGCACACAAAGGCGGTCATTCTAGCATAGTAATTCCGCTGTAAGCAGCAGCACAGCGGACCGTCAAGTCGATTAAAGAGAGTGGTTATGCTAGGTTAGCCGCTCGATTCCAGGGGGCGAAAATGATACGAGATCAGGAAACCATCAATCAGCTTGTAGGTTTGGTAGAACGCTTTGTACGGGAGCGCCTAGTACCTAATGAAAAAAAGCTTGAGGAAGAAGCCAAGCTACCAGAAGACATCCTGCAAGAAATGAAAGCTCTGGGCTTGTTCGGACTAACCATTCCGGAGGAGTATGGCGGACTCGGACTCACCATGGAAGAAGAAATACTCATAGCTATCGCTTTGGGCCGGACTTCTCCTGCTTTTCGCTCGATAATGGGTACTAATAATGGAATCGGATCGGCAGCGATAGTGTTCAATGGCTCTGAAGAGCAGAAGCAAAAATATTTGCCACGTTATGCGAGCGGGGAATGGATTAGTTGTTTCTGTCTGACTGAGCCGGAGGCTGGCTCTGATGCCGCATCACTGAAAACCAATGCTCGGCGTGAAGGAGATCACTATATTCTGAATGGGACCAAGAGATACATAACGAACGCCATTATTGCCGACACTTTCAATGTTATGGCGCGCACTGATTCGGCCATTCAGGGTGCTCGCGGTATCTCTTCCTTTATCGTTGAACGTGATACCCCAGGTATAACGCTCGGACCGGTAGACAAAAAAATGGGCCAAGCCGGCTCGATGACCTGTGATGTAACCTTCGAAGATTGTCGTGTACCCGCTGAAAACCTGATCGGAGAAGAGGGTGAGGGATTCATTACTGCTATGAAAGTACTGGATCGCGGCCGCTTGCACATTTCGGGAGTTAGCGTCGGGGTCGCCGAGAGATTGATTGCTGATGCTCTGGATTACGCCTTGCAACGCAAACAGTTCGGCAAACCCATTGCAGAACAGCAACTCATTCAAGCTATGCTGGCGGATTCTCAAACCGAAACCTATGCCGCAAAATGCATGACTCTCGAGACTGCACGCCAGCGCGATAGGGGTGAAAACGTCAGCACCGAGTCATCGGCCTGCAAATTGTTCGCAACTGAGATGGTAGGGAGGGTAGCCGACCGAGCTGTGCAAATTCATGGTGGTGCGGGTTATATGTCTGAGTATGCCGTGGAACGCTTCTACCGCGATGTTCGCCTATTCCGGCTCTACGAGGGCACCTCTCAAATCCAGCAGATTATAATTGCTCGTAACATGATAAAAGAGGCTAGCTAAATCATCCATGTTGAAAAAAGCCAACGCTTCAAGTGAAAGTTACGTAAGTCCGATTTCAAAGTCCTAACTCTAAATATACACAAAGGATTCTCCGCGAGTAATCGGCACTTCGTACTAGAAAAGATCAGGAGTAATTTAAGGAAGACTGAGAGCAATATAGTATTCCTACAAGAAGTCATCGGTGAACACGATATACACAAAGAATCGATCTCGAATTAGCCAGATACTAACCAGTTTGAATTCTTAGCAGAGACAACATGGAGCCATTACGCTTACGGAAAGAATGCCATTTACCAGCATGGGCACCATGGCAATGCGATCCTCAGCGAATTACCATTTGCTAATTTAAATAACATCGATGTTTCCACGTTACGCTTCTCCCAAAGAGGCTTCTTACACGGGCTCTTGGAGAACAACATTCATCTATTGTGCATTCACCTCGGACTGTTTGAGCGTGAACGATGCAAACAAATGAAAAAACTTATGTACTACATCGATAACATAATCCCAGCATCCGAGCCAATTATTCTTGCTGGTGATTTTAACGATTGGCGAAAAACTATCCATCGAAGACTCAAGCAAGCCTACGGTTTAGTCGAAGCTTGTGAGCAGCACCGGCACCAAGTTGCAAATACTTTCTCAGCTAAGATGCCGATGCTACCAATGGATCGAATTTATCTACGCGGTTTTACTGTAAAAAACATCGATGTTTTGTCAGACTATAGCTGGCAACAATTATCCGATCATTGTGCAGTTGTTGCCGAAATTAATCTCCAAACAACATAGAATAAAAAATCGTAAATGTTTGGTTTTTATTTAGAAGCCATCAGAAGCACACCATTGCAATCAAATTAATATTCATCGTTATATTGGCAGCTAATCATGCAATGAGACGAATTCACAACTCAGTCGCTTATCTTTTCACCCTTAATACAGCTGATATTTAATTTTGCCATTAACAGAATCCAAACGACTAGCTGGTAATTACAGATCCAATAAGAACAGAAGATAACCGTAATACAGGCTCTCGAGCTTAGGTACCTGCAAAAATCGGAGACACACATTATGTATAATAAGATACTTACAGCTGTTGATCTTTCCAACGACTCCCAAAAAGTGATTGATACTGCGTTGCAGATGGCTGGCAGCACTGGGAAGTTACACCTAGTGCACGTGGTGGAGCCAGTTGCTGCTGCATACAGCATGGACATTTACGCAGTAAACATTAGCGAGATGCAGTTGGAGGCAACAAATTTTGCCGAGGAAAAATTAAATAAGATTGGAAATGACATCGGGATTGATAATAAGCATATCCACACGTTACTCGGAGCTCCCGCTCCAGAAGTACGCAACCTCGCTAATGAGATAAACGCCGACGCCATCGTAATTGGAAGTCATGGGCATTCAGGCTGGAAGATCTTGTTGGGCTCGACGGCCATTAAAGTGCTACATGGCTCTACCTGCGATGTTCTTACAGTACATGTAGGAAAAGATTCCTGATCAGAGAGATTAAAGAAAAAGTCACCCCCGGTAAGAACTACGGCGGTGTTTTTCATCGTGCTTAAATTGTGCTGGGATCCGAAAAATGTAAGACTATAAAAGCGTTACCTGTTTGTAGCGAAACACATTAATTGAGGCTAAAATCCGCTGGGTCAAAATACTAGATATTGAAACGCTCCATCTAACCATCTTAGCAAATTAAAAACATCTAACTAACGAGTCCGCAATAATGAGTTCTACTGAATTACCATATCCTCGGCTGCTCGAGCCGCTCGACCTTGGCTTCACTACACTGAAAAACCGTGTGCTGATGGGTTCCATGCACACAGGTCTAGAAGACATTCCTGATAGCCACCAGCGCATGGCTGCTTTCTATGGGGAGCGGGCCCGAGGAGGCGTTGGTCTTATCGTAACGGGTGGCTTCATGGCCAGCAGGTATTGCTTACCAGAAGGTGTCGAACCCATATTCAAACACCCCGGTGAGGTTGCAAAACACAAAATCGTTACGGATGCGGTACACAGCGAGGGTGGAAAAATTTGTTTACAGATTCTGCATACTGGGCGTTATTCACGAACGGAAAATTTGATTGCCCCGTCTCCTATCAAGGCTCCTATTAATCGATTCGTCCCCCAGGAGGCAACAACTGAGATCATCGAAGAAGAAATCGAAGCTTTTGTTAACTTCTCGGAGTTTTGTCAGCAAGCCGGTTATGACGGTGTTGAAATTATGGGCTCTGAAGGCTATTTCATCAATGAGTTTATTGTTAAACGCACTAACCGCCGTAATGATAAATGGGGTGGTAGCTACGAAAATCGTATTCGTCTGCCATTAGAAATTGTAAAGCGCGTGCGAGCAAGACTGGGAGAAAACTTCATAATAATCTTTCGGCTTTCTATGTTGGACTTGGTGGAGGGAGGCAGCAACCATCAAGAGGTAATAAAGCTTGGACAGGCTCTTTGCAATTCTGGCGTTACTATTATTAACACAGGTATCGGCTGGCACGAAGCCCAGGTTCCGACAATAGCGATGAAAGTCCCCAGAGCTGCTTTCACCTGGGTGACCACCCAATTCAGGGACAAGTTTTCTGTGCCGGTCATAACCTCCAACCGCATCAACACTCCTGATGTTGCTGAAGAAGTTCTGGCCCGTGGAGATGCTGACATGGTGTCCATAGCCCGACCATTGTTAGCCGATGCGGACTTTGTTAAAAAAGCTGCTGCCGGTAGAGCGGATGAGATCAATACCTGTATCGGTTGTAACCAGGCCTGCCTGGATCACACCTTTAATCGGCAGTTAACGAGCTGCTTGGTTAATCCTCGCGCCTGCCACGAACTTGAACTGAATATTAGTAAGACAAAGCAAAGCAAGAACCTGGGAATAGTCGGTGCTGGGCCAGCCGGACTCGCTTCAGCGATAACCGCAGCAGAACGCGGCCACAAAGTTACTCTGTTCGAAGCCAAAGACAAGATCGGAGGACAGTTCAATCTGGCCAGGGAAATCCCCGGTAAAGAAGAATTTGATGAAACACTACGCTACTACAAGAGGCAACTGGACAGACTTGGTGTCTACGTTCAGTTGGATACAAGAGTGACAATAACTCAGCTAAATAATTCCGACTTCGACGAAATTATACTGGCAACCGGAGTTGTGCCACGTGTCCCAGTAATCGAGGGAATAGATCATCCTACCGTAGTAAATTACACCGATGTAATCAATGGTGTCATAGAAATCGGGGAACGAGTAGCCATCATCGGCGCCGGCGGCATCGGTTTCGACGTGGCCGAATTCCTTTCCCATAGTGGCCACCCTACCAGCCTCAACATACCAGCTTTTATGCAAGAATGGGGAATAGACATGGACTTGCAAGCCCGCGGCGGAATTGAGGGTGTTGAACCCAAATTTACGCCTTCTCCTCGGACGATCTTCCTATGTCAACGTAAGGCAGAGGGGCTGGGCAAGAACCTAGGAAAAACCACCGGCTGGATCCATAGACTGGGCTTGATAAAGCGCGGCATCAAGATGTTGGCAGGCTGTGCTTACCAGCGTATTGATGATCAAGGACTACATTTGTTAGTTGGTGATGAACCCAGAGTGCTCGAAGTTGACAATGTGGTAATTTGTGCCGGTCAGGAACCGCTGCGAGAACTAAGTGAAGGGCTTCAAAAGTCCTTTCATCTTATCGGTGGAGCTGATGTGGCGGTAGAACTGGATGCCAAGCGAGCTATCGATCAGGGCACCCGCTTGGCTGCCATACTATAGAAATTCCGTAACTTCTATTTATAGTAGATGTTTCTTGAACCACTCAAGGCGAGCTGAGTCAGCCCGCTGTGCGTCTTCGCCTTGGAACCCATGCCCTCCTCCAGGAATAGTGATAAATTGTGACTCGACATTCTTTTTCTGAAATTCTTCATGCATGATTACTGAGTTTTCAATGTCGACTAGCCCATCTGCGTCACCATGGATCAATAGGGTTGGCGGATCATCAGGATCAGCGTGGAGGATTGGAGAGATCGATGCTGCCTTGTCTGGATCGAAATTCAAAGCTGGAAATCTCTCTGACCAAGAGCCTGGTCCAGCGAGTTGACGTAGATCTACTGGTGGAAAATAGGCAACAACAGCAGCCACTAAATTATCCTGACGCATGACTTCGTCATCTGAATTCGGATCACCCATATCGGCATCAAGACCAAGCATCAGTGACAAATGACCTCCTGCGCTGCCGCCGGTGACACCAATTCTGTCCGGATCGATACTATGCTGTTCGGCTCGCAATTTGATATGACGGATCGCGCGACTCACATCTGAATAGGCATCGGGAACGTGATAACGCGGTGCACTTCCATGATAAACAGGGATGACTGTGAACCCAGCTTCCAGCATGTCCTCAAAACGCTGCGATAGAAACTCCGCTGGAGTCCAACGTGAAAACCAGCCACCACTCATCATAAAGACTATAGCAGCACCGTTGGCATTATCTGGTTCGATGACATCATAGATCAACGCTAAACCATCTTTGTGCCCGTAAACGACATCTGATTTGATGGTTACATCAGCAAAGCTATAGATGCTGATTGTTAGTATGCAAAACGGTGCCAAGTAGTTTTTTAACTTTCTCATGATTTGATCGAACTCCTATTTGTCTCTTAGTAAATTTCCTGGGGAATACTGATCTGTCAGAATGCGTCGGCTCATGTCCCAATCTACCCGTGTGGACAGGCGTCGAGGATAGTCTAAAACCGGGATGCCATACTTCTCCAAACTTTTAGCAATACGTCGCGCTTCAGCAACAAGTTCGCCTCTTGGGGGTAATGAGCCTAATTGAGTGATAATAATACGATTCCCAGATGTTTGTAGCCTAAAATTGTAAAACTCATTGAACACGCGCTGGTAAGTTACTGATTCGTGGTCATAGAGACGGCTGGTTGAAAATGTATTTGCTACCAAGACACCATTCGGACTCAAGATACGCTTTACTTCTTCTAGAAATTCACGAGTCAACATGTGCTCCGGAATGTAATCGCCACTAAAAGCGTCCAGTACGATATAGTCATAGGTTTCGTTGCGAATAGCAGCTCGCTTGATAAAGGGCCGCCCATCATCTATGGTCACCTTCATGTTCTCAGTTTCTCTAAAGAAGAAAAACTCTTTGGCGACATTAACAACTGCCTCATCGATTTCCACAACATCAATCCGGGTATTTGGTAACAGGTCAGAAAAAGTTAGCGGGATCGAACCACCGCCCAATCCGATAATAAGAATTCGTTCCGGTTCGGGTTCTAGCAGTAAGCCCGCAAAACTCATGCGTGTATAATCGAAAACTAGACGGTCGGGATCATCAATCAGAACACATGTCTGGTTGCGATCACCACGATGCACATTGAACAAAAGGCAACGCCGATTCTTGACCTGGGTGACGGTAATGTCCCGATACTTGGACCGTTCTTCGTGAATGGTTTCCCCCTTAACCGGGAAACTGCTCAAAGTGATAAAGCACATTAGCGCTAAGCTGATTAGTAGATTTGCGTTAAGCCTGTTTGTTTTCATAATGACGAGTCTGCTTGACCGATTTTGCAGTTTGCGCATAGCCTATCAAAAGAATTATACATCCAGTTGCGATCAAGGCTACCACAGCACTCCACAGGATCTGGTTTACTTCGAACCACAATACAAAATAAAAACTGGTCCCCAAAGTGCCAGCCGCACTGCCGATGGTGGAGATAAAATACAAAAGGCCTGCCATATGCCCGCTGTGTTCATGTGTCTCAACCATGAGCCGTACAGAATACGGTGAGATCATACCCAAGATGCTAGTCGGGATAAAAAACAGGAAAATCGAAGCAAAAAGAGATCCGTAACGAGGATCTTCAATAGTAAGGAAGATCGGCTCCATAATGGCATCTGCAAATAGAATTACTGGTAGCGAGAAAACAGCCGCACCTATAAAGAATATTGCGAAGGTTACCGCATTAGGATTTTGCGTCGACAACCTGCCACCAATGAGGTAGCCCATCGCCAGTGCCACCATGAAAATGGTGATAATACTGCCCCACACCGAGAGGCTGCCCCCAAAATAAGGTGACAAAATGCGGGCCCCCAGCATTTCAATTGTCATTATGCAAAAGCCACTAATAAAGGCCACGCAAGCTACCACGTTCCTTGGCAAAAGCTGGGATCTTGACTTACTCAATGGATACCGCCAGTGGGTTGTAACTAGTTATTGTTTTAAGACCGGTAAAAGTACCACTGCAAGGCAAGGAATTAAAAGGATTTAAGTCTATCAATCCGGATTCTGTGGTATTCGACCTGCTACCCAGCGAATTGTTCTTGGTGTGATCCTAAGTTGCTTCCGCCATCGAGAGCAATAATCTGGCCCGTCACGTACTTGGCCGCCTCCGAGGCAAGGTAAATAGCAAGGCCGGCCATGTCCTCTGGACAACCGATTCTGCCCATTGGATTACGAGCCTCAATCTGGCCACGATAATTAGTTAGCATATAATCCATCATCTGACTCTCGAAGGGGCCTGGGGCGATAGCATTTACTGTCAGCCCCTTTGAAGCGAGTCTAACGGCAAGATTCTTAGTTAGAAAATGTACCGCGGCTTTGCTAGCGCCATAAGCAAAGTTATCAGTAGTCGATACACGCAGACCATCGATTGAACCTATATTGATTACCCGGCTCGGGTTCTCCGATGTGGCATTCTTAGTTAACAGCGGCATCAAGTCTCGAGTCAGCATGAAGATAGCCCTCACGTTAATATTCATGACCTTGTCATAACCTTCGTCAGGATATTCTTCAAAGGCTGCGCCCCAAGCCGCTCCGGCATTGTTTACCAAAATATCGAGTCTTTCCTCACGTGATTTTATTTGCCCTACAAAGCTTTCACGGCCTTCTTTGGATGAGAGATCAGCAGGAAATGCGATGCACTCGCCTTTCTTCGATAATTCCTCCGCGGTTCGCAGACAAGCTTCCGCTTTGCGCGCAGTGATGTAAGTTTTTACACCATTTTCTACGTATCCCTCTGCTATCATTTTACCGATGCCCCTGGAGCCTCCTGTAACTACTGCTGTCTTACCCGCGATAGAAAACAATTCGTTAATATTAAATGACATAATTCGGTCCTCAGGTTGTTATTTCGCCGCGGATTATGAGTTCACACATCCGTTGCAGTACATGAGCTTTTTTAAGAAACCCAGCAAAACGCTCGTCCTTGGTGAGGCCATGGTAATACCGATAGTAAATTTGCTGACCGATAACACATAGACGAAACAATCCAAAACAGAAATAGAATGGAAAGTTGTTTATCGCCAAACCAGTCCGTTGTTGGAAGCGATTGATAATTTCGGCACGTACTGGAGCGCCTTCCAAATCTGATGGCATTGTGCGGGATTCTCGGAAAAAATCCGGATCATTGACCTGAGTCCAGTAACCCAGAGTACAACCAAGATCCATCAATGGGTCTCCAACTGTCGCCATTTCCCAATCAAGAACACCGATTACTTTCAGCGGATCCTCTGCATCGAAAATCACATTATCCAGCTTATAGTCATTATGAATCACACTTGCCTTGCCACTCTCTAACGGCATGTTATCGTTAAGCCACTGGATGGTCATATCGCAATTAACTGTATCGGGAGTCACGGCATCTGCCCATCGCCTGCACCACCCTTCGACCTGACGTCTGACATAACCCTCTGGCTTGCCAAAATTCTCCAACCCAGCCTCCGCCAAATCAACAGAATGCAACTCACCAAGCACGTCAAAAAAATTAAACAATTGCCTTCTGATCAGATCCGGCGAAAGGTGCAGATTTTTCGGATAATCCCGCCTAATGATCAGCCCCTGGATATAATTCATCAAGTAAAAATCACAGCCAACAACGCTGTGATCATCACAAAAGTGCAGAGGGGCCGGACCATAGGGATAAACGTCTTTAATTGCCGAGAGAATCCTGTATTCACGCGACATATCGTGGGCACTCTTTACCTTACTGCCAAAAGGCGGTCGTCTTAAAACCCAGCTCTCGTCACCGTCGGTTAACAGGTAGGTCAGATTGGAATGACCGCCCGGAAACTGTTTTATTTCTAGGCCAGCTACTTTGCTACCCAATACAGGCTCAAGATGCTGCTTAAGTGCATCGAGATCCAGTTCCTCTCCTTCTCTGACGTCACTCGCTTTGTCGATTAAATCACTAGCTATCAAAACAATTCCAAGGTTATTTGACCCACCCCGCCAAATCGATCACCGGTAGGTCACCATATGCTTTAACCCTTCCCTTTCAAGGTGCGGCAGGCTATTAAATTGCGTAAGTGAGATCTTATCATTTCCGTATTTAATTCGGGTTACTGAACTGTTATACACCATCCAGTTAAGGGCAATAACCTGCTTATCTGGTAATTGCAATACGCTCTGCAATGCCATGGCGATGACACCTCCAGATGTGGAGATCAACACGCGACTACCAGAGGAATGCGAAGCCATAATCTCATTCAGAGCTCCGTGCACCCGCTCCTGAAACGTGGACCATTGCTCAAACTCAGAATCCTGAAGACTAGGCTTAAGCTGATTTTGTATCCACTTTGCTGTCGCTGCTTCAAAAACCCGCTGGAATAGCTTTTCTTCTCTTATAGGCCAATGTAACTCAGGATCGAGACCTTCGGCGGTTGAGTGATTACGGAGGTAAATTTGAATGAGAGGATCAGCGTTGTATTCATTCAAAGCCGGACGTTCAATCGGTTCAGATTGTTTGTTTTTAAGCAGGGATACTAACTCCGCAGCGGTCTCCTTCTGTCGTTGCAAGGTCCCACTGTACATGAAGTCAAATTCTTGGCCCGTTTGTTGCCAGTGCCGAGCAAGTATTCGTACCTGTTCGAGACCTCGCTCACTGAGCTTGTCATAGGATTCTTGACCGAAGGAGGCCTGCCCATGACGAACGAAAATCAATTCACTCATGACAAAGCGCCACTGAACTAAAGCGAGGAAAATCTTGCAGTGTGATAGTCGGTATTACCAAACTGAATATCGATAGCTGTTACGCGCTTAAACAGATGTCCCACATCGAGTTCTTCCGTCATACCGATACCACCGTGAATCTGTATGGCCTCCTGGCCAACTTTTTCAATGGCCTTACCGACGCGACTCTTGGCGGCGGACACTGCCTTACTTTTTTCCACGTCATTCTCAGTGCTATCGAGCTTCATAGCAGCCATAATCACAATGGATCGCGCTAACTGGCATTCGATAAACATATCAGCCATGCGATGCTGCAGTGCCTGAAAAGTTCCGATCGGCGTACCAAACTGCTTCCGTGTCTTGCTGTATTCCACTGTTTTTTGTAATAGGGCCTCGAGTGCTCCCACTGCTTCTGCGCTGACGGCGACCGTCGCTCGATCAATTACGGCCTCCAAAGCGGGTAGAGCTCCCCCGGCTTCTCCCAACCTTGCGCTCAGTGGAACACTAACCGAAGCAAAACCAATCTGGGCAGCTTTCTTACCATCGACATTGGTGTAAGGCTGAATTGAGAGACCATCACAGCCGTTATCAACAAGGAATATCGAGATACCGTTCCTATCGGTCTGTGCTCCTGATTCCCTCGCTACCACAAGTAACTTGTCGGCATTGGAACCGTTTAAAACATTTATCTTCTCACCATCTAGCTTTACCTGATCACCCTCAACAGTCGCAGTTGTAGTTACGTTGGACAGGTTAAACCGACTGCCAGTCTCAGCATACGCACAAGCAAGTTGTAACTTACCTTCCATGAGAGGCCCTAATAGTTCAGGCTTTTGGCCTTTCTCTCCCAAAGCACTAACCAACCCACCACCAAGAATCGCAGTAGGAGTGAACGGTTCTACAAGGTTAGCTTTGCCAAACTCAACCATCATTACAGTGAGATCCACCGCAGAACCACCAAATCCGCCATCCTCTTCGCAGAAGGGGACCGTTAACCAACCAAGCTCAGCAAACAACTCCCAATTTTCCTTGCTGTATCCCTTTTCACTCGCGATGATCTTCGTGCGTGTAGCGAATTCGTAATTCTTTTGTACAAACTTCTGTACACTTTCCTGGAGCATCTGTTGTTCTTCTGTGTATGAAAAATCCAACTTTTATACCTCATTAACGCCGGCGTATTTTTTCTGGCTTAGTTTTTCCTAAAGACCGAGTACATGCTTACAAATAATATTGCGTTGAATCTCGTTAGAACCACCGTAAATGGACGCTTTACGATTATTAAAATAGTTCAGGGCTGCGTATGCGGAATTGCCTGGACCAAGGGGAACACCTTGAAAACCATCCTCGAATTGTTCTGGTACAAAAGGCAGACAACTATAAGCGGCCAATTCCACAAAGAGCTCATCCATTTCCTGCGCAAGTTCGGTACCAACAATCTTCAATATTGACGATTCCGGCCCCGGCGCTTTGCCTACACTCAAGGCCGCAAGTGTTCGCAATTCTGAATACTCCAACGCTTGCAACTGAATCTCTACTTCTGCGAGCTTGTTTTTGAAACGCGGATTTTCGAGCATAGTGTTACCGAATCCGTCGTCGGTATCAGCTGCAATACGTTTCAATCCACGTAGCCGCCGTTTACCACGAGGAACACCAGCAATATTGCTTCGTTCATGAGTGAGCAATAGCTTGGCATAAGTCCAACCCTTATTCTCCTCCCCAACGAGGTTTTTTACAGGCACCCTGACGTCATCGAAGAAAACTTCATTAACTTCAGGATGACCATCTAGTAAGACGATCGGCCTTAGTGTGATACCCGGCGACGACATATCAATGAGCAGAAAACTTATACCCTCCTGCTTCTTCACTGTGTTGTCGGTTCTAACTAGACAGAAGATCCAATCAGCATACTGGCCATAGGTATTCCAAGTCTTTGCACCGTTGACGATGTACTCATTTCCATCTCTGACCGCGGTGGTTTTTAAAGAAGCAAGATCGGAGCCCGAATTTGGCTCAGAATATCCTTGACACCACCACACGTTGCTTTCGAGTATGTCAGGCAGAAAACGTTTTTTCTGCTCTTCAGTTCCATATTCCATTATGACAGGCGCCACCATCTTCATACCAAAAGGCACAGGCTCAGGAGCACCTATCAGACCCATTTCTGTCGCAAAAATATGCCGCTGAACCTGGCTCCACCCGGTACCTCCGAATTCGACAGGCCAGGTAGGGGCCGCCCATCCTTTTTCGTAAAGAATTTTCTGCCAGCGAATTATTTCCTTTTTACTCAAACGTCTGTTCGCGTCGATCTTGGTCCTAAATTCAAATGGAAACTCATTGTCCAGAAAGGTTCTTACTTCTTTCTGGAACGCCAATTCTTCGATGGTAAAATCAGCATTCACGATTTCTATCCTCATTAGCCAGAATTACTTACATCGGCTGAAACTAGGCTAATTTGGTCCACCCATATGAAGGAGATGGAACACCTTTGGCCATTGTTGGTCGATGTAAAAAAGAGCGAAGATTACCATTTCTGCTGGTTTTTTATAACCGGCAATAGAACAATTACTCTAAAAATACTCGCCAGAAAAATCTCAGTGAATTTGAGTCTCTCCGAGCAATTAAAGCTGAGTTTATGCAATAGATTTACCCAACTAAATGGGGTATGCTTTGCTCTCTATTCAAGATACTGTATTTACGCGTAATTTTCCCATGCCTTTCCAAACGCAGTTTAGGTTAAAGCTTGGTGTTTTTAGAGGAATTTTGGAGGAGCAGCCATGAAAATAAATCACCTAATAAAATTGGCACTAGTGCTTTTTGCCTTCAGTGGATTTGTCGCTTGCAGTTCCAGCAGCGAAGAGGTCATTCCTGAAGAAGTCGCAGAGACCAGCGAATCAGGTGTAGATGCAACCGCCCGTCGTGCCCAAGAAATGGAAGATGAGGCAACGAGACGGGCAGCCGCTGCAGAAGAACGAATGGTGCGCTCTGCCCTAGCAACCAAGGTATTCTATTTTGATTTTGACGTAGCCGAATTTCGACCAGCGGACCGAGACGTTCTAACCTATCATGCACGCGACTTGGCCACCGATGTCAGCAAGCGAATTCGCCTGGAAGGCCATGCCGATGAACGAGGCACTCGTGAATACAATCTGGCATTGGGAGAACGTCGCTCCAATGCTATTATGAATTACCTAATTGTTAACGGTGCGTCTCGTAATCAGATTGAGACAGTCAGCTATGGTGAGGAACGCCCTGCAGACCGCGGCACTGCCGAAGCAGCTTATCAGCGTAACCGAAGAGTTGAAATCATCGATTAACTTTTAACCGTTTTAGGAAGATTAAGTCGGGCTTTCGAGTTCGACTTTTTTTTGCTCGTAAATTAACGACTAAAAAATTTCTGCTGTAACTCATTCCCAATTTCATCGATTAAGTCCATTCCAGCGCCAATACCACCTGAGAACGACAAAAATCCGTGAATCATGTCGGTATAACAAATATGCCTAACCGCCACATCGTATTCAGCGAGTCGATCTGCAAAGGCTTTCCCTTCGTCTCTCAAAGGATCAAACCCCGCGGTAATAACAAACGCTGGCGGTAGTCCACTGAGGTCTTGTTCCAGAAAAAGTAATTCCGGGTCATAAGCTTGCTCTGGGATTTCCAAATAATGACTCCGAAACCACTTCATTCCTTTCTTGGTTAGAAAATAACCTGAAGCAAACTCATCCACTGAGGGAAATCTCATTGGTAAGTCGACACTAGGGTAAATCAACACCTGGAAATCGGGCATTGAGAAATTTTGCCGTTTACAAAGTAAAATGATCCCGATTGTCAGATTACCACCAGCGCTGTCGCCTCCGATAGCGATGCGACCTTGATCTATACCCAGCCTTTCCGCGTTATTGATCACCCATTGATAGGCATTGAAACCGTCTCGATGTATACCTTTAATCTTGTTATCCGGCGCCAAGCGGTAGTCAATTGAAACCACAATACAACCACTGCGAAAGGCAATATGCTGGGCGACAGTATCGTATTGCTCCACATTACCAAGGACAAACCCACCACCGTGGTAAAAAACCAAGGCCGGCAGCAAACCCCCTTTCCTGCTTTTGGGAGTGTATACACGACCCAAAATCGCGCTTTCGGCTAAGCAGATTTCGTGATCGCTAATATTTGCTAGATCACATGATACCGGTGCAAACGGGTTGCCCCTCTCTTCCCGGAGTGCACGAGCTGCATCAACATTACCCTCTTCTAACTGAGGTAGCCGAGCTGCGGCATCGGCAAGTTTTTGAGCGAGGGGGTCCAGCATATCAGCTCGAATAGCGTCAGTGCTTTTTAATATTGTCACTTTAGCTTTGCTCTCATAATAAAAGCACGTCCTTCGGTTTAACTGGTTCGAACCCTAAAAACCAAATCAACAAGGTGTATAGAAAAAATCCAGGTAATACATAGATTGCAATATCATAAATTGATTGGTCGGTGAGGCCAAAAAGCCCGATTGCAGTATAGATAGCCATTCCCGCAATATGCATAAATAAGTAGTAGTGGATAAAAGGAGCACTGTTATGTGTCATTTGCCATGGCTTACAAAAAAATAACCAGCAAAGGGCAATAGGAATACCTAACAAATCGGTTGGCCAGAAAAGCAACAGGTTAAAATTATGATGCGTATCGATATGATCAGAAACAAACCAACTCCCCAGCATCACTGCTCCATATACTCCACTGAAAACTGCAGTTAACAATCCCAGCATTCCTAGAATCCTGAAACTAATCCCGGGGGCTCTTAAGCTAACACGGGAATAACCTGCAAAATATGATCGAGGCACTCTCTTCAAACTTAATATGAGCAATATAACCGCCGCCCATAACAACATTGACGAAACAACGTAACCATTTGTTTTAATGAAAGGAGCAGGAAATTCCATGATGACTTGGGGGTCGTTCAGCAACATTAGCTGTTCACCGTTTTGTGTTACGTCAGATTTAACGTTCAACAACCGGTCTCTAAGCTGCAGAGGCAGATACATATCTTCCCACTCAGTAACTGCTCGATCGATATTACTATTCATCAACACATCGAGCGAAAAAGCTATAAGCGGGACCGATTCATAGTGAGATTGCACCTGTTCCCGAAATGTCTTTTCGGTGACCCCTGTATATTCCCGTCTCACCTTGCCTAACAATGCCTCATCAAGATAATCCCGTACTTTCGTGGTGCAATTATCGAAGAAGTATTGATAGGCATACTCAACATTTTCCGGTTCTAAGTTCCACATAAGCCTGCGGTAAAGTATTTCTTTCTGAGGATTGGTCAGGTTGAGTTTATCCTGCCAGACTGACCGCCGCTGATCCCGGTACATCCCAAATTCTTGCGAAGGTGTGCTAGTTGCCAAACGATAGTTCATTATCCCCTTAAAGAAATTCCATGAAAATGGCACTATGCCGCCGCTCACGTCAAAAACTCCCCAGTTGAAGACAGTGTCGGTGTCGTTATTTTGATCGTAGACACGCAGCGCCGTATGGCCAAAGTTATCCCATATCATATCGCCCACATCTACGGTAATCAGATAAAAATAGACGCCACTCATATCGGTGGGAACCTGGTATGGGCGGATTTCTTCTGAGGGCGGTTGGGAGAGCGCGGGCGAAGGCAAGAAGTAAAGAACAGCAAAAAGCAGAAGCAAACAAGACCGCCCGAAGACTCGCATTAATTGGAAGGCTGGCATGCGCCCATTTACAATCATCCGGTCAGACACTCTTAGTTTTCCAACACATAATTAATCTTATCAAAGAATTAGATTTGATCAACTGAAGTATTAATAATAGGAGTCCTATTGCGGTCGTGATGCAAATAGGTATAAAAAAGGCCAGCAATGCTAGCCTTTTTATTGGGATAATATTGAACTACTGACTGTTCTCAACTGCTCGGCGTTCCTCCATTCTGGCTCCGCGCAAAGTATTCATCATCCCATAGTTTCCCTCATGGCAAGCATATTCATACATTAAGCCATCAACTTTCGCCATAGGCACCACTGCCGTAAACTTTTGCTTGAATGTACTCGGATCATCAACCGTGAACTCATATTCGACGGTATAGGGGTCGACCCGAGTAAAGCGTTCAGTGAGAAACTTATTCTCGGCAGTACCATAAACACCAAAGCTTTGAGTCAAGCCGTTGAAATTTCGGGTTTGCACAACCAAGGTGTTATCTTCCCAGTGTCCTCGAGAATCGCCACTCCACTGGCGGATGGTGTTACTAACATGATCTCTACCATCCAGCGGAACGATACGTGCGTCATGAACCATTTCGGTCATGATAACTACAGTATCCTGGTTTTGGATAATTTGTACGTTGTTATTGTATAGGTTTGGGGTAAATGGGGGGCCCGCGTTAAAACCCACAATGCAGCGTTCTGATAAACCGCGATCTTCCGGACCATCCTTCGCAATCCCACCCACTACCATGCGCACTGGCCGCGTGCCTGGCTCGTCGGGACCAAGCCCTCCGACCTGAACAGGAACCCCCTCAACAGATTCCGGTAACCGTCCATTCTCAGGGTAGGTAATCAATGAAGTTCGATTGTCACGATCTCCGCCCATTTCAACCCAGAAGGTGTTGTAGCCACCGACTCCTATATTGTTGATTGCTTCAAGTCCGGCTTCGGTTTGTGCTGCAAGAGCAGCTATTTCCTGCTCAGTAAGAAACTCCTTATCACCAAAAAACGCAGGGCGCTCCAGTGGGATAAATGAGCTGAAGTTCCAAACTCCCTGAAGATCAGGCTGCCCCCATTCCGTCCGTGGTACCGTGTAAGCTTCTTCTTGCGCTTGTATGAATCCAGCAAGCACTAAAGTTGCAGCCGCTAGCGCCAATACATGTAATTTCATCATTTGCACCTATAAACTCTTTGTTAACCAATTTTTAATCACGCTAAATTCTATCCTATCCAAATAGCATTATCAGGAATAAAGTGGCTTTGAATATGCCAGGTACTGGTCAATTGGTTACACTGATCGCAGTAATGAGTTACTGATTTATAAATGAGCACTAAGACGCGATTTTATTCGTTCTTGTCTGGCTTTTTCGTTCTTTATTGGTCCCGAATTTACGGGCCGCAGCCCTGAGTGCAGCGCCGAACCCTCGATTACCCCATTCCGACATGATCTCCATGCTCTCCATAGCTTCTTCTGGAGCTTGATAGTAGGAGAGTTTCGTTTCCTGGCCCTGCTTTTTATAGGTGAACGGCTGCAAGCCCAGCTCGTCAAATTCCTTTCGATTCTCGCCATCCGCTTTCAGATAAAGTATGTTGTCCGTTATCAATCCGAACATCATGCCATCCAAGAAGACTCCAAATCCACCAAACATCCTTTTCGAATACACAGGCCCGATTGCCTGCATGAGATCAATTATATATGCAGCGAACTCTTTTTCTTCATTGGTAATAGGCATTAGTGTTTAATATTTTAAATGCTATGATACCCAGCTTTTCTAGGTAATCGTTAACTGAATCCGGTCACGAGCATTGAACAATAACATGAACGGCGCTACTGCACTGATAAATACTCTCGCCGATTGCGGCGTTGAGTTCTGTATAGCAAATCCCGGTACTTCTGAAATGCATCTGGTACAAGCACTAGATGCAGTGCCAAGAGTTAAATCTGTGCTCGCTCTATTTGAAGGTGTTTGTACCGGTGCTGCAGATGGTATTGGCCGCATGACTGGCAAACCTGCAGCCACTCTCCTCCATTTGGGTCCTGGTATGGCTAACGGTATTGCCAATTTACACAATGCAAGACGGGCCAATTCACCCATGATAAATATCATCGGAAACCACCCTAACTTTCATGTTGGTCATGACGCACCACTTACATCAGACATTGATACCTTGGCACGGAATTTTTCCTGTTGGATTAAATCTGAATGTACTGCCGATTCTCTCGCACAGGATGGAGCGGATGCCTACACAGCGACTCTTCGACAGTCGACAGGATCAGCCGGACAGATCGCAACATTAATTATGGGCGCCGATGCGGCTTGGGGCAATTCCACTGGGCCAGCTGAGCCTAATGCTGTGCCTCAGAGAGCAAAGGTTAATGAATCGGCCATAGAAAAAGTTGCGAACTTCATCGAAAAAGAAGGCAACAGTACGGTAATTCTGCTCGAACATCATGGCGCCGAACAAGCCGCTATGGCTGCCGCCAGCAAGATCTCAAATAAATATGGTTGCAAGATGTTTAATGGCACATTCCCAGCACGCGTAGACGGTGGGCCAGGCAGAGTGACAATCGATCGCCTACCTTATTTCCCAGAACAAGTATTAAGTACATTAGATGGTGTGCAAAATTTAATTCTTGTCGGTGGCTCGACGCCCGTTAGTTTTTTCGCTTACCAGAACTCACCAGCACAGTTGATTCCTGAAGGATGCAAAGTTACTCGACTATCCTACGTCGAAGAAGATGCTATCGATGCCATGGTGCGCCTGGAAGATCGATTGGGCGCGAGCAAAGAAAACGTTTCTACTTTTGAGAGGAAGGATATTGGTAAGCCGAGCGGTGAATTAAACACGAAGACGATCATCCAATCTCTCGCCGCAACCTTACCGGAAAATGTGATTGTGTGTACAGATTCCGGTGGTGGTAACGCAGCCTATCCATTTTGCCAAAACACTTCCCAGAATAATTGGCTTAGTCTTACTGGAGGTGCCATTGGTCAAGGCGGCCCATGTTCCGTTGGTGCCGCACTCGCCTGCCCTGATCAAAGAGTACTGGCAATGCTAGGTGACGGCGGAGCAGCCTATACCATCCAGGCCTTATGGACCCAGGCACGGGAAAATCTAGACGTGACAACGGTTATATTTGCCAACAATTCATACAACATACTGGATGTCGAATACGGGCGCTTGGGAGTTACCGATGTGGGTAATATTGCCGCGAGCCTGTTTGATATTGGCAATCCTGCTATTGATTGGGTTTCACTGGCGAAAGGATTCGGCGTTCCTGGTGGTAAAGCAGACACAGGAGAAGAACTTTGCGCCTTGCTTGAACAAAGTTACGGGACACCTGGTCCTTTTATCATTCAAGCTAATGGAGAGATAAAACGTTAGCTTGTTTCAGTAGTCCACTTAAAATTCTTCTGAATGCGGCCTAGCTTGCCATAAAAACCGTCATAATTCGCATTCGCTTTCTCGTCATTTGGAAAGAGAATGGTGAACAGGGGCACCACAATCATTGGAAAGATAAACGTAGCAAACGCTGGATCACTCCAGGCACCTATCTGATTGTAAAGCTCGTGGTACCACTGGGCGAATCCACCAGCATTGGCATTCTCGGGGCCGTCGAATAGCACATTAAACAACCACATAGTCAGACCGCCGGCAAAGCCCGAAGCCATGCCGTAAAACGCCGCTTTCTCCGATGTTCGACGCCAATAGAGCACGAAGCCAACTGCAACCGCTGGCGGCACCACAAGGGCAAATGCAATAAGCACCAACCCCAATACGGAAGTGATATTGCCCAGCCCGGCAACCAGTGCAGCACCAGAACCATAGATAACGGCAACAACTTTATACCATCGTAGTTGTTGTTCCTCTGAAAAGTTTTTAGAGACTGGAACCCAATCATTAACAAACATAGTTGAACTGGCTAATAAGATAGGCACACCTGAAGAGATTACTGCAGCCAATACGGCAGCCAAGGCAATGCCTCCAAGAATTGCACCACCTTCTAATGCCAATTTGGCAATATTTTCGTAGCCGCTTAATCCTTCTTCCGATCCGTATGCCGCCATGGTTAAGATCCCGATAAAGCCGGCAATTAAAGGCATTAGGGCGGCAATTACCCCGGCACCGAAAAATCCTGGAATCAAATAGTCTTCCTTAGCTGCAGAGCTTGCATAGTTACAATAAACGGAAGCAGCAGGCGTATGGATTGTTGCCGAAATAAACATAGCAATTATGGTGGCAAAACCAATTCCCGTAAAACTCCACCACGCGACTTCATCACCTCCGGATGCAGCAAGTTGCTCAGAGGTACGCTCAACTACTACTTCCCAACCACCCATGTTGTTCATGGCTATTACACCAACTAATAACAGTCCAAAAATGATCACGGAACAATGCACAATGTTTGCATAAGCGGTTCCTTTCAAGCCACCAAAAACAGTAAAGGAAATAATTAAGAAAGCGCCTATGGCAACACCAACAGGGAATGGAATAAAGTTGTCAGTGACCCCCGATATGATAGTGCCAATAATATAAGGCTCAATAATATTCACTATTAAATACTCAGCCTGCACACAAAGACTTGTTAACCACTGGCAACGGTAAGAACCAAAGCGATGGTCAAAAACCTGGCCAACACTAACAACTTTGAGCCGACGATAGGGAATAACGAAGAATAAACCAACCAGAAATAGTGCAGCGAAGGAATTAAAGCTGTACCACATGTGACCAACACCTTCAGCGATTACATCGCCAGCAACGCCGTAAGTACCTGCTCCCCCTATTCGAGTACCTGCTGCGCCAGCAGCAATCAAGAATATCCCTAATGTACTACCCCCAATCGCCCAATCAGAAGCACTACCCTTTTTTCTATTTAAATAAAGCCCATAGACAACAAAGGCGCCGAGATAGAGAATTATGACGATGTAAGTGATATTCATGCATAGCTCCTACTAAGTTTATTTTAATATATGCCCGGCTATGCCCTGATCTGTATCATAAACGCGTACATTGACTCCGAATACTATACCAGCCAAGCTTTAAGTATCCACTTGCTTATTAGATTGTGGTAAAAACCCAAACCGTTTTAAATATGAGACATTAATCGGGAAATTTACATGGTTGAGATAGAGGCCGGCTCGGATGAATGGTTGGGTCAAGTACAAGAAGACATCATCGATCCCGAGCGTCTTATCATTGATCCCCACCATCATCTGTGGAAAAAACGGTTCGGCAGGAACTACCTTTTACCTGAATTGTGGAGCGATACCGGTTCCGGCCATAATATCGTTAAAACAATGTTCGTTGAATGCATGGCCTTCTATTACAGGGAAGGACCTGACTACCTTCGCCCGGTCGGAGAAACAGAATACATTACCGACTGCTGCAAACAGAGCGCACTAGATCCTAATAACGCCACTATCGCCGGAATCATAGCCCATGCCGATCTCGAACTTGCCGGAGAATCAGAGGAAAAATTGATAGAAGCTCTACATTTACACACCGTCAAAAGCGAAGGGCTACTACGTGGAATCCGCCATTCAGGAGCCAGAGACCAGTATCCTCAAGATTTGTTTATCCCTGGAAATGCTCCGCCCAACCTCTATGGAGAAGAATCTTTCCGTAAGGGCCTGAGTTTTCTTGCAGGGCATGGTTTAACCTATGACACCTGGCACTACCACCATCAGAACTCAGATTTTCTTAACCTGGCTCGGAACGTTCCAGAAACAACTATGGTGCTTGACCACTTCGGCACACCATTAGGCGTAGGCATCTATCGAAACCGTAAAGATGAAATATTCCATAAATGGAAACAAGAGATTTCAGATATTGCCAAGTGTGAAAACGTGTACGCCAAGCTTGGTGGCTTAGCCATGCCCGATAATGGATTCGATTGGCATAAAGCAGAACGACCGCCCAGTTCAGACCAATTCCTTAAAGTGCAGGAAAAGTACTACATGCACACTATTGAATGTTTTGGCCCGGGGCGCTGCATGTTCGAGAGCAATTTTCCTGTGGATCGGCTCTCAATTAACTATCATGTGCTATGGAATGCGTTTAAAAAGATGACAGCGGATTTTAGCGAGGATGAAAAGCACGCCTTATTTTATGGAACTGCCGAAAAAGTATATTCCCTGCAAGCCTGACACCCTAGCGCTTATTAATCCGTTTAATAACAGCACTGCTAGTTAAAATGACGTTTCCCGAAACCCGGAGCGTACAACGGCAAAACACCGTAGATTTACCCCGTTTGACAATTTCGCATTCGCCCTCAACGATATCATTTTTAAAGGCCGGTGCAACAAACTCGTTGTTGCAAGTCATAGTAACCACACTTTCGCTCTGACCCATGTTAGCGCCCATGCACAAGGTGTAATCAGCAAACGCCATCAGCACACCTCCATGCACCGAATCATGCGCATTTAGGTTATGTTCTTGTATTCGAAAAGCAGTGCGAGGTGTATTGCCATCTATCAAAAAAAAGAAAGGCCCAATGTAGTCTTCCGTCTTGTCGCCTACCCAGTGCTTATAGTCAGAAGAAATTCCATAATTTTCCGGCTTGAATTTCATACAGTTTAGATGCTCCTACAATTAATCTTCATCGTCGCCGGGAATAACCAATTCGACCGCAGAACCAACTATCTTGAAGGGCACCTTTGCTACTTCGATTGCTGTATCTAGCACTGCTCCCGTTAACGTGCCTACACAGGCATGGAGAGCCAAGATGAGGACAGTTCCTCCAAGTAAACGCGCTAATTTTGTATTTATCTTTCGAGTCATAAGATGGGCAGCCAGTTGACAATACCGTTCATGTTATCTGATTTAATACCAACAACTTTAATCAGTCCAAATTCCTTAACTCATCGCATTCAATACTGCGTCTCTTTGACTTCATTGGGTTAGGTAGAGGGTGATATAATTGACATTTCCAGTTAAGAAACTTGATCCGGTATGCAAATCACTCAACCCTGTGGTAATTCATCATTAGAAACCAGGCTATGAAATACCCAATGCTGCAAAACCGAAAGACCTTGTTGTATCTCCTCGCTATAGGAAACACGGTCGCGTTTGCTACCTGGCAGGTGATGCTCAATAACTTTGCCGTTGAGCAAGCCGCCTTTACCGGTGAAGAAATCGGCATATTACAAAGCCTGCGAGAAGTGCCTGGTTTTCTTGCCTTTACAGTAATCCTGGTCATGCTTTTCGTTCGTCAACAAAATTTGGCCATCCTCTCCCTGGTTACCCTGGGTGTGGGGACCGCCATCACGGCCTTCTATCCCACTGCGCTTTGGCTTTACTTCACTACAGTGATAATGTCCTTTGGCTTCCATTACCTAGAGACTTTACACAATTCGCTGAGCCTGCAGTGGTTGAGTAAAGAAGAGGCCCCAAAGGTATTAGGTCAGTTACTAAGTACTCGCGCATTTTGTAACTTGGCTGTCCTCGGCTCCATTTATATCTACCTCATGTTCTTTGCAATGAATTATTTCATGATCTATGTGTTGGCAGGCGGCATTACCATCGCAATCGGGATTTTTTGCCTGAAAGCAATCCCCCACTTCGAAGAAAAGGTGATTCAGAAAAAAGCGCTCTTTTTGCGAAAACAATATTGGCTATACTACCTGTTAACCTTTCTCGCTGGAGCCCGCCGCCAAATTTTCGTTGTATTTGCAGGGTTTCTGCTTGTCGAAAAGTTCGGTTTTGCAGTAGAAAACGTTGTATTGCTGACTCTGGTCAATGCTGCTCTCACCTTCTGGCTAGCACCTAAGATCGGCAGCCTCATTGGCTACATTGGTGAACGCAGAGCGCTCACAATTGAATATATTGGGCTTATCATCGTGTTTGTGAGTTATGCCTTCGTAGATACGGTTTCAGTAGCCATTGCACTCTATCTGCTGGACCATCTGTTCTTTGCCATGGCCATTGCTATCAATACCTATTTCCAAAAGATTGCAGATCCTGCGGACATAGCGGCCACATCTTCTATCAGTTTTACCATTAACCATATCGCCGCCGTGGTGTTGCCGGCACTTCTCGGACTGTTGTGGATAATCAATCACAGTGCCGTATTTCTCGTAGGGGCTGCAATCGCTTGCTGTTCTTTAGCCTTATCTCAATTCGTGCCCGACCACCCCCAAACTGGTCTCGAAACACGCCTAAGTACCCAGCAGGCAGCCCAGGGTGCAGATTAAGAGAATAAGGAAGTAATTAACCGTTAATTACTTTAATAAGTATTTGATTTCAAAGAAAATCCCACTATACTCCTCAGCCTTTTTTAAAGAGTTTTCATGCTTGTCCGACAGGAAATTAAATGAATTGTCGATGTGGTCTACTCGCCGTATTGATTACAGTTGTAACACTGGCGTTTACACCAACTATTTTTGCTCAAGAACAGGGTGAGCCTGAGATTGAAGAAATCCATGTCTGGGGCCGCTCCCTGCAACTCCTGGGAATAGCAGACTCTGCTTCTCAAGGAGTTGTCGGTTACGACGATTTCTCTACTCGGCCCATTGCTCGAGTTGCAGAGCTGGTAGAAGTAATCCCAGGTATGATTGCCACACAACACAGCGGTCCTGGCAAGGCAAATCAGTATTTTCTGCGCGGCTTCAACCTAGACCACGGGTCCGATTTTTCTACTTATTTTGACGGCATGCCCGTGAACTGGCGCACCCATGCCCATGCCCAAGGCTACATGGACTTGAATTTCATCATTCCAGAGTTAGTCGAACGACTAGATTTCCAGAAAGGCCCCTACTTCGCCGACACCGGAGATTTCTCCTTGGCAGGCTCCAACCGGATGAAAACCTATGACTCACTGGAGGAAGGATTCTCAGAACTAACTCTCGGCTCGGAAGAGGAAATTCGTTTCCTCACAGCCGATTCTTTCGAAGTCGGCGATGGAATCTTGTTATACGCCCTAGAACACCATCAAACCAATGGATTTTTCGATTTGGATCAGGACGTTCGCAAATACAACGGCATACTGAAATATACTGGCGATATTGGCAACATCCCGAGCCGGATTACCTTTTCCGCCTACGACTCCGTTTGGGTTTCAACTAACCAGATACCGGAACGGGCGGTACAAAGTGGTTTAATCGATCGATTTGGCTTCATTGACCCTGATCTGGGAGGTGAATCCTACCGCTATTCATTGACTGGCATGTTCGAATTAAGCGATTGGGACTTGAACCTCTACGCCAGCTCTTATTATATGAGCCTGATTAATAATCCTACCTTTATGCTCAACAACCCCATCAATGGTGATGAGTTCGAGCAAGAGGACGAACGAATTCTTCTTGGGGGATCCCTGAGCAATGAAGTAGAGACTGAAATATTCGGCATCCCAGTTACACGAAACATCGGCACCGACATGCGTTACGATAATGTGAGCGAACTAAACTTATTTTACACGGTCGACCGAAAGCGCTTTAAAAGTCTACGCGAAGATGAAGCTGAAGAACTCAGCATTGGAGCCTTCGCTGATCTCGAGTTCTCTCTAACAGATCAGCTTAGAGCTACTCTCGGCGTCAGGTTCGATTACTATGATTTTGAAATCGAAGCCCTAAGACCAGGAAACTCAGGCAGTGACAACGATTCGTTATGGCAACCCAAAGTAAGTCTCGCCTATAGCCTTAATGAAAATTTCGAATTATATGCAAATTACGGTCAAGGGTTTCACTCCAATGACGTTCGTGTTTCTGTTAATACTATTGATCCTGTCACCGGTGATCCGTCTCCTTCACTGGATGCCCTGGTGAAAGGTAAAGGCAATGAAATCGGGTTCCGCTATGACACGCTAGAAGGGTTTAATTTCACCATAGCTCGGTTTGAATTAGATCTAGATTCCGAACTAATGTTTGTCGGCGATGCTGGTACAACCGAACCCAGCTTCCCCAGCCGGCGCGATGGAATTGAATTGACTTCATTCTGGGAAATTAACGAACCCTTAGCGTTCGATTTTAGTGTGTCCAAGACTGACGGACATTTCCGGGGATTGCCTTCTGGTGAAAATGCCATTCCGGATGCCCACGACTTGGTAGCGGCTGCCGGTTTGACTTACCACGTCCCGAATGGTTGGACGACCAGTCTGCGTGTACGCCACTTCAGTGATGCCGTGCTGACAGAAGACGAATCTGTAAAGAAATCCAGCTCAACGCTAATCCACTTCGGAGTGTCCTACGAACAGGACTCTTGGGAATTAGGATTGGATGTATTGAATCTACTTGACCGTGAAGACGATGACATTGCCTACTGGTTTGAATCAAGACTCCTAAGCGAAGGGGTTGCTGTAGAAGATGTACATTTTCACCCTTCCAATCGGAGAGCTCTAAGACTACTGCTAAAGTACAAACTCTAAACAAGATTCCACCCGCTCTGAATAGAACTTTGCTACGAAAGACTGGTTCTTTACTATCTACAAAAGGTTTAGAATCACCTCCCTTTACGCGATAGACGCTAATAAATTAATGCGATCCAATTTTTATGCAGACTGCCACCCCTATTGTTAAACACTTGGTCCTCGTTGGAGGCGGCCACAGCCACTTGGCTGTATTGAAACGTCTAGGCATGAGACCAGTTCAGGGTTTGGCGGTTACCCTAATCAGCCGGGATATCAACACTCCCTATTCTGGCTCACTCCCCGGTTTGATCGCTGGGATCTACGAGCATGATGACATTCATATCGATCTGCGACCGCTGGCACAGTTTGCAGGGGTCCGAATCATTCAAGAAGAAATAACCGAGATCGACTTGGTCAATAAACGCATAGCATTGCTGTCTCGCCCAGCCATGGATTTCGATATTCTGTCACTCAACATCGGCTCCAATCCTGACGGGGATTTGATTCCCGGCGCATTGCGCCACGCCACTGGTATCAAACCGATAAGCGAGTTTCTCCTTAAATGGCGGGAAATTTTTGATGCTGCCGTATCCTCGCTAAAGAATCAGGACACTGATTTCACCTTGGTCATCGTTGGCGGAGGTCCAGCAAGTGTCGAACTGGCATTTTCCGTACAGGTTAGTATCCATCGCCAGCTGGGCATCAGCCTCATGGAAAATTCAAACCTGAAGATTCAGATCATCAGCGCCGATGATGATGTCTTGAAATCTCATAATCAAGCAGTAAGAAATTTCACACGGTCTGAATTGAAACAACGAGGCATAGAGCTTGTAGTTAATTCTCTAGTAACAGAATTCAAAACTAATACTGTTATTTGCGAAAATGGAGTCGAATATTCAGCTGATGCAATTGTTTTTGCAACTGGCGCAAAAATTCCGCGATGGCCCGCAGATTGCGGTTTAAGCATTACTGCCGACGGGTTTATAGAAGTCAACAACCATTTGCAATCAACCTCCCACGAATTCGTGTTTGCGGCTGGCGATGCTGCGACTATCAAGGGTGCGAACCGACCAAAATCTGGCGTATACGCTGTAAGACAAGGCAAGCCTTTGGCAGAGAACCTTATACGCTTTGCTACTGCACGTAATTTAAAAACTTACCGACCCCAGCAACATGCACTGGCTTTGATGAGTATGGGCGACAAAAAAGCCATTGCCTCACGTAATAATTTGTTCTTCAAGGGCAGTTGGGTCTGGCATCTAAAACACCGCATCGACACGGCGTTCCTCAAAAAATACTCAGAACTGCCAGTCATGTCCGCTCCCCTAAATTTAGCAAAGGGTTTGGTCGATAAGCAGGTCGAAGAGCAGCTCAGCGCTCATGCTTTGCGCTGCGCGGGATGCGGAGCCAAGGTGGCAGGAAATGTTCTCGAAGAAGTCCTTCAACAATTGCCCGATAACCAAAGCGCTGATGTATTGTCAAGCCATACCTCAATCGAAGATGCGTCCATGATCAAAATGGAAAATGGCCAGGTACTTCTTCAGAGTGTCGATCAGCTAAAAGCATTTACTAATGATGTTTGGCTGTTCGCCAAAATCGCTACAAACCACTGTTTGAGTGATATCTACGCCATGGGTGCAACTCCTCATTCAGCGCTAGCTGTTGTCGGCCTACCTTTTGCCACAAAAAAATATGCCAAATCTCAGCTAAAGGAACTTATGTTGGCTTGTAGCGAAACGCTGCAGGAAAATGAATGTGAGTTGATAGGTGGCCACTCGGCGGAGTCAAGTGAATTGCATTTTGGTTTGTGTGTTAACGGATTTATTGAAGAAGAAAAGATCTTGAGCAAGGGCGGTTTACGGGAAGGTGACTCGCTAATATTAACCAAGCCCCTGGGTACTGGCACCCTGCTCGCTTCGGATATGCGCTACCGAGCATCACACCGAAATATTACTGGTGCATTTCAGCACATGGCGATCTCCAATAAACTAGCCGTTGAGTGCTTAATCCAACATAATGCCAAAGCCTGCACTGATGTCACTGGTTTTGGTTTAGCGGGACATCTCGCCGAGATGCTCTCGGAAGATAATGTTTCAGTAGAACTTTGGCTCGATGACATCCCTGCTATGGACGGTGCGCTAGAATCATTGCAGGCTGGTACACTAAGCTCACTACACCAGGACAACAAACTGGCCAGTGAAATAATCTCCGCTCATGTAACTTCAATGATCAACCCCCGCTACGAGCTTTTATTCGACCCTCAAACGGCAGGTGGGCTATTAGTTGGCATTCCAAAGGCTAACACCAAGAAATGTCTTCGCCAGCTAAGGAAAAACGGATATATGCTAGCCACTGAGATCGGCCAGGTTACCCTGACCGGTGGCGAACAGCCCTGCATAATCCTCAAATAAATCTTAACCATTTGATAAATAATACTTTTTATCCATATCAATTGGCAGGTATACGGACACCAACTGGAAGTCCGCAAACTGGTAGGATATAGTTTGGGGGCTTCTCTAAATAGCCTTTGTGAAAAACTCCATGAAGTTTGGGAAAATCTTGAAAGTATTTACGTATATCTGTATTGCTCAATTAATAGTACTGGGCGAAACGAGTCATGCTCAAGATGGAGCAAACAGCAATGTGCTGGATCGCTTTGGAGGACTGGGTATCGAACGTTCTGCGCCCACGATCAATCGGGAGCTGGCGCAAAAAATGTTTCGACGGGGTAATACCTATAACAATTTGCAGCGTTACGAGGAAGCCATCGAAGAGTACCGCAAGGCCATCAGTGCTGATCCGAACTTTAGCGAAGCTATCCGAACACTGGCGAACATTTATTACTTTCTAGAACGCTTTGAAGAAGCAAAACCTTTACTTGCTCGATTTATCGAATCGCAAGCCAGCACCTCGGCAAGTCTGATTGCCGCTGTTTCAACACTAGGAGAGCTAGAAAGGCAATCCGGTAACTTCGAAGTATCAATCGGTTATGACCTGCAGGCAATTAAGCTTGACCCACAAAACGATTCGCAAATTCATATTATGGCGAATACCTATAACAATTCCGGGGACGCTGAGAAGGCTATACAGATTTATTTAGCTGGGATCGAAGTCTTGCCAACTAACGCTTTCTTCGATCGCAACCTTGGCAGAATCTTGGAACAACAAGGTCAAGTCGAGAAAGCTCTCGTCGCTTATGAAGCCGCCTTAGAGAAAGAGCCCGAATCCGAATTCTACAAAACGCTGGTAGACGACACGCGGCAGCGTCTTCAGAGGTAGCCACCAATCAAAAATAATCCTGCATTCGCTCTTCCCGGTCAACTTTTTCGAGACTGGCTATCTTGCTCACTTCCTCAAAAAAAAGCGTTAGATTGTTGTCCGATTGAACCAACAAGTCATTAAAGAATGGTACCAGATCATTATAGGAACCCACTGTTGAAAGTTGGGCATTATTGAGAGACTGGGAAAACCAGCTATCGTAACCGTCATAACCGTTCCAGCCTTGTTTCAGCTCTTGATAGCCCTGTCTTAAGCCTTCCTGCAGCTCAGCTTTTTTCTTACGCGTTTCGTGATCAAGTAAGTCCGATTCGTAGAGAATATCGAATCTATTACGGTAATCAGTAACTAGCGCGACGAATTGTTGCTGGCGCTGAATGTCCGCCTCTGCAGTACCAATTTTTTCAATTTGATTTCCATGCTTGAGCCACCGCCGGATGCCTTCGCGCTCCACGGAAGTGGCGAAACTTTCATTAAACTTCGTGTCTCCGGATATATAAACTATTTGGTGCGCAAGTTCATGAAAAATTAGTCCCGCCAATTGATAGTCAGCTCGTGATAGCACCGTGCTTAGCAGCGAGTCTTGGAACCAGCCCAGAGTTGAATAAGCATCTATTCCACCGGTGTAAACATCGAGTCCATCCAACTCCAATTCCTTAGCGTATCGAGCGGCACCAGACTCCGTAAAATAACCGCGGTAGGAAGCACATCCAGCTATGGGATAGCACCAATTTACGGGGTCTACTGAAAACTCTGGCGCAGCAAAGACATTCCAAATCGCGTGTTCCCTTTCTATATAGACAAAAGTGGAGTAATTGCTTTCCACTGGCAGGCCTAATTCTTCCAATGCGTACTGACGAATGAGCAATACCTCATTGAATTTATCTCTTAACTCCGTCGGAAGATCACGGCTCGCCAAGAGCCTTTCAATGTTCTCCCGACCAAACACAATAGCCAGCTGGCCGCGAGCAGCTTGGGAATAGTAGCGGGCGGTTTCGCAGGAAATCAACAAGACCGAAAGCAGGACAAGCAACGCCAGTTTCATCCGGTTAGCGCGATTAGAGCGAGAATGCAGACTAGTCGCTGACATCTTCAGAGCTCCCCTGTATTGTAACTACCAGCTTGCGGGAACCCGCATGTTCGCGATGCTCGCCTAGGTAGAGACCTTGCCAATTACCAAGCAACAAGCGCCCTTCCCTGATTGGCAAATTCAATTCACATCCCAGCAAACCTGACTTGATGTGAGCCGGCATGTCATCGGGCCCCTCATAAGTGTGTTCAAAGTAAGGAGCGCCCTCTGGCGCCAACTCATTGAAATGGGACTCCATATCACGCCTTACCGAGTCGTCAGCATTTTCATTGATACTAAGCGATGCCGAGGTGTGCTGAAGAAGGAAATGTACCAACCCAATTTTAACAGACGTAATCTCGGGAATTTCTCGCATTACCTCGTCAGTAATCAGATGAAATCCCCGGCTACGTGGAATGAGTTGAATCTGCTTTTGCAGCCACATGACTAATAGCACTTACCGCTGGATCAGCTCTATCTCGAAGAGATTTGCCCAGTGTTTCCCGGTTACAAAAAGGCGTTTTTGTTCTCCGTCCCAAGCGATGCCATTTAGCACGGCTTCGCTACTCCCTAGCTTTGTTTGTTCAGACAGCCCAGTCAGATCAACGACAGATTTAACAACACCTGAAGCCGGATCGATTCGTACTATAAAATTGGTTTGCCACACGTTCGCCCATATTTCCCCATCTATGTATTCCAGCTCATTGAGATTAGGTAACGGGTTACCATTGAATGTTACGTTGATTTTTCGGCCAGGGAAAAACGTCTCAGCCTCGAGAAACTGAAGTGATGGAGTACCATTGCTGAGAATAAGCTCATTGCCATCGTAAGTCAGTCCCCAACCTTCAGTAGGATTATAATGGGAACCAGTCTGCTCAAATGTGTCCTTGTCATATACGAACACCATGTGCGATTGCCAAGTAAGCTGATACAGCTTGTCATCTACTATTTCTATACCTTCACCGAAGTAGCGCCGATTTAGGCGCTTCGACATCAACACCTCTCCGTCTTCAAGATTTATCTTGCGCAATGTGGACAAGCCGTTTTTCCCAGTCCCTTCAAACAGAAAACCCTCGTGATAAAGTAATCCCTGGGTAAACGAGTTGATATCATGTGGATAAGTATTCACCAGCTTATATGTGAACTCCTGCACGGACTCCTGACAAAAACCGGGAGCAGCAAACAGAAAAAGACAAACAATAATTTTGGTTCGCATGATAGAACTATCCTGAGCTCCCAACACCTTCATCTCTAAAAATCTACTTACTTGAACAGCGCTGTTATAGAATGACCAGCAACTTCGATAGAGTCCAACCACCTGATCCCAAAATAGAGGCGGAGTGACGCATGGCTGACGATTGCCTGTTTTGCAAAATTATCTCAGGGGATATTCCCTCAAACAAGGTGTATGAAGATGATGATGTTTACGCCTTTCACGACATCAATCCCGCTGCGCCAACGCATATCTTGATAATACCCAAGAAACACCTAAATGACATTACCGTAGCCAAGGAAGAGGATGCTGAATTGATCGGTAAACTAGTGCTCCGTGCCAATAAGATTGCGGATAAGGCCGATCTTACTGAAAATGGATTTCGATACGTAATCAACACCGGCTTGGACGGTGGCCAGACTGTTTTTCACATACACCTTCACCTGCTCGGCGGCAAATCCATGTCTTGGCCACCGGGTTAAAGTCAGCCCAACAATTTTTGCAGAGAATCCCGGTTAGCTTCGAATACACCCTGCTCCGTAATAATCCCAGTTACTAATCGTGCCGGAGTAATATCGAATCCATAGTTGCTAATTCTGACATCACATGGAGCGATCCTAACCTGCCTTAAAAGACCGGATTCGTCGATTCCGGCGATACAGCTTACTTCTTCAACTCCGCGCTGTTCTATCGGAATGGCATCGCTACCCGCTGAAAAATCTATACTTGAAATCGGCAACGCGGCATAAAATGGAACATCGTTGTCCGATGCAGCGAGTGCCTTTAAATAGGTTCCAATCTTGTTACACACGTCACCATCGAGCGTAGTGCGATCACTGCCCACCAGCACCACATCGATATCTCCCCGCTGCATCAAGTGCCCACCTGCGTTGTCAACGATAAGGGTGTGCGGAACACCGTATTTTCCAAGCTCCCAGCAGGTTAACGCGGCACCCTGGTTACGTGGCCTAGTCTCATCAACCCAGACATGAACAGGAACCCCAGCGGCCGCGGCCTTGTAGACCACCGCTAAGGCAGTACCCCAATCGACAGTAGCTAGGGCCCCAGCATTACAGTGAGTAAGAACATTCAATACCGACTTTGACGATTGCTTTTCTTTCCAAAGCGCCTTAAGTATTGTAGCTCCATGCTCCCCAATGGACTGACAAATGGCTATGTCTTCCTTTTCAAGCAGTTGGGCTGTTTCCAGAGCCTTTGCAGCGCGCTGTCTGAGGGCGGTTGGGATAAGTACCTGCTCTGTTCTCTGCAGAGCCCAGCGCAGGTTAACCGCTGTTGTCCGAGTAGCCAATAGCTCTTTAATAGCCTGCTCGAGGACAGCCGGGTCTTTTCTTAACGCTAAGTACAAACCATAAGCTGCGGTGACGCCAATGAGCGGAGCACCCCTGACCTGCATCGTCGCTATAGCATGGCAGGCATCATGAAGAGTTTTCAGAGTAATGATTTCGAATTCATGAGGCAAACGTGTTTGGTCGATGATATTAACCGCATCTGTCTCCAAGTCGTACCAGATACTCTGGATGTTTTGGTCGCCAATTAGCACGCTTTTTAGATTCCCTCCCTGCTTTTAGATCACCCGTTCGTTTCCCGCGTCAACAGGAATTTGGGCTCCCGTTGTACAGGAAAATGAATTCGCAGCCAACAGCGTGATTACCGTTGCCACGTCACTGGATGTCACTTCTTTTTTCAAAACATTTTTTAACTTGTACTCTTCCACACTCAAGCCATAGTGCTCTGCCCGTTTCGCTAGCACCTCATCTGTCCATATAGCAGTGTCGTACACGGCGTTTGGATGAACAGTGTTAACGCGAATGCCACTTTCTCCTAGCTCTAGTGCCGCCACCCTTGCCAATTGTGTAAGACCCGCTTTGGCTGCAGAATAAGCTGCTGCACCTGGCCCGGGCGCTAATACATTCTTAGAAGCGACTATTACTACTGACGGGTCGAATCCATTTTTAAGATAACGTACGCAGGCACGCAATACTTTCATGTGAGAATTGAGATTTAATGCCATAGATTGATCCCAATTTTTATCTTGCATGGAGTCAATAGACTGGCTCTCGGCAAATACTCCCGCATTACTCACCAGCATATCGATGCCCCCGAACGCATTAATTCCCCTTATTAAGGCTCCCTCGATGGCGTCGTTATCAGTAATATCACACCGGATAGGTAAAACCGAAGCGCTGAACATTTCCTTTTCAAAGCCTGCTGCTATGTCCAGCGCGATAACGGTAGCACCCTTTCCAACGAATTCTGCAACGCAAGCTTTTCCAATACCAGACGCCGCACCTGTGATCAGTGCAATTTTTCCGTCGAATTCCGTTTTTGTTACATTAGATTTGAGTTTCGCCTGTTCGAGTTCCCAGTACTCTACATCAAACAGATCCTTCCGCGGCAAGGTCTCCCAGCCACCCAGTGCCTCACCCAGTTGTATAGCTTTTAAGGTGTGGCGGGTGATATTCCTCACTATATTTAACCGCTCGGCGTTGCCTGCTAAATAAACCATCCCGCGATTTACCCACACAGCGTAACGGGGCACAGGATCTAGGCAAGTATTTTCAGGCCCGGCATGCTCCTCGTAATAATCGAAATAAGCTTGTTTGAACTCTCGCAAGCCCGCCAAAGGGAAGTCGTTAAGCACTGCGCCAAAAGCCTTGGTGTGAATTGTATGGTCCGGTGTAAGCGGGCCCCGTTTGACTAGTTCTCCGCAACCCGGAAGGCTGGCGAATCCTGCTGCCTTAGCTGAACAATCGGCGCTAACTAGTAAAGGCCCATCAAAGAGATTCCCCGCTGCCTTCCGAAGAGCACTAAGCTGTAGTGCATCCTCTTCATTTACCTCGTAATTACTGAAAGTAATCGCTTTTTCACCGGCATTCTCACGAAGAGAATCTTCCGCCCTGTTAACTAGTTCGATCATATTGTCGTAACTGATTCGGGCGTCATCATTAAAAGTAAAAATGCCATGATGCATTAGCAAAATAGCCTTGAAAGATGACCAGTCTAGCCCTCGCGTTGCCTCTGCCACCTGCCTGGCGAGGACAAACCCCGGCATGATATAAGGCAGAATCAGGACCTCGCCACCATAAATGTTTTTAAGCCGCGTTTCTCCGTCCCGGGTATTGCTTATTGTTACGACCGCGTCAGCATGACTGTGGTCAACATATTTGTAGGGTATCAAAGCATGAAGAATTGCTTCGACAGATGGTGTTGGAGCTCCTGGATCAAGCTGGGCTAGCTTCAACTGGCGCATCATCTCACCATCACTAAGCGTTTCCAGCTCCCCAAGTTGCTTAAGATAATCAAGTTTTACAGCCGGAAATCCCGCCGCTTCTATCGTGCGTAAATCCCAGCCCGAACCTTTTACGAAGAGCACTGCTTCTTGCTCTCCAAAAACGTTTACCATACTGCCCTTCACGGAGGTATTCCCGCCCCCATGTAGCACTAGATTTACTTCCTCTCCCAAGAGATTGGAGCTATATACGCGTAATCCGAGCTCAGATTCTGCGGCTAGCTTTTTCGCCTTGTCGTTATTCCACCTGTTTCGCATGAAGCATCATCTCTCCCAGGATGTCATTCGCAGTTTTTGTAATTGCAATACAAACTCCTTTGACGGGAACAAAAAAACGCACCATCTTTCGATGATGCGTTTTTGTGTGTGTTTCAGCAGTTTCGACTAGTTAGGTTCGACAATTGAAATATTTGCCATGCCAGCTTGGCGTGCTGCATCCATAATCATTACCATGGTGGCTACATCTGAATCATAATTCGGTTGGATAATGACCGACGCTGCCGGGTTTTCAGCTTTAAGCTGATCGATATTGGCTCGGATCTGGGTCGCAATTACAGGACGGGGATTACCGTTCAGGATAATTTCATTATTCGGGCCGATCTCAAAAAGAATATTTTTTAGATCGTCGTCTTCAGGCGGTGTTTCATTTTCATTGTTATCGCTACTAGCAGCACTAATCGCGGTCTCTGAAAGAAACGTAGCCGTAACAACAAAGAAAATTAACAAGATAAACACTACGTCAAGCATAGGGGTCAAATCGATCTTAGCGTCATCTGCTGATTTGCGGCCAGCTATTTTTTTCATTGTTGCACCTTCTAAATCTTATTTAACCGGCTCGGTTATGTTTAATACCGAGCTATTGTTTCTCGCGCAATGAGCACATACTGAATCGAAGAAAGAGTATATCAGCCAGAGGTGCAGAAGCAACCACCTGGATAAACCATTGATAGTAATATAATAAATAACGGATAACGCAGCTTAAACCGCATCAATTGCAACAGTTGAATAAGTGGGTTAGTTTTAAGAGTTGCCGTTATTTTTGTGAGGCAATTGCCTACTTTTTTAATGAAGCAATTGTATGCCTGATTAATTCTTTAAGCTGATTACTGTTCTTACCATCACGGGAATTAACGCGAATACCATGCAGAGCATTAATGAGCACATCCGCAGCAAACTCAACAGTTACACCCTTTATTAACTTGCCTTTCTTCTGGGCTTCTTTCAATCGAACCACCAAGGCTTTGCGAATTTTCGCTAAGGAAGCACGCACTACTTTCTTAATATCTTTGTCGTAGTTGATACTCTCACATAATGAGTTAACCAATAAACACCCCATACTGCGGCGCTTGTTTGATATGTTAAACACTGCCTCGTCGAAATAGGCAGCGATTCCATCCCACGCGTTCAGCTTTTCATTAAGAAGCGAGCTGGCGATTTGTTTTTCTACGATTTTGTTGTATTGATCTACACACGATTTGAAAAAAGTGTTTTTATCACCAAAAGAATTATAAAGAGTACCCCTATTAATACCTGTGCAGTCTAAAAGTTTTTGGACGGAACTTGCCTCATACCCTTCTCGCCAGAACTGCTCCATTGCGTTAGTTAAAACTTGGTTTTCATCGAACTCGACTGGTCGTGCCATAATTCCTACTCAGTACCAATTAATGCATTAAATTCAGAATTCTTCCCAAAAAAAAACACTGACAGACAGTGAATTTTGTACTCTCATTTTTGCGTGCGCATTATTGTATTACAGTCGAATTGGATTTACATCCACTGAATTCAAACAACACTCTTAATTGAATGTAAATTCCATTAACACGACATGGTAAAACTGCCTATTGGTCAAAAAATGACCAACAAGATAATAACCAGGCTCAATAGTTACTTATAACTGTTACAACCAAGCCAATTATTCCACCAAAAGCACAACCCCATACCACCAGCCAGCCAAGGTGTTTACGAATCATCGCCTGTATTATTTCCTTGACCGCCTGGGGAGTCATTTCCTCTAGTCGTTGGTCGATCAGATCTTCCAGTTTGGCGCGAATCGCCTCATCATTGAGAACGGACTTGAACGCGTTCTGTATCTGATTTTGAAATTTTGAATTCGCAAACTGCTCCTTGAAATATTCCTGCATTTTTTCAACAAATGGGGATTTCAGCGAATTAAGAGCTTCCCGTCCCCCTACCATACTCAGCAAGCTACTGAAGGGGGAATTCATTATTACATCCATAAGAGATTCAAAGGCTACTTCCAGATCAATATCATCAATCGCCCTTCTCAACGCGTTGCCCAGCTTCTCCGATGTTTCCCCGGCTCCGTTAAAAAAAGCTTCCAGGTCGGCATTACGGAAGAACTGATCTATGATCAGCGTTCGGATTCCAATCTTGAATTCTTTAAAGTGTATTGGGATTACACCGGACCCGTAGAGAAAAGGTACCCGTTCAAACAGCATGTGAACCGCTAACCAGTTGGTTATACCCCCGGACAGAGCGAACAGGCCAGTATTCAGTATGTAGACCTTGTATGGCTCGGTCATGGAAATTCCGAGCACTATTAGACCAGCAGAGATAAAATTGCTGACTAGGCTCTTATTGATTAGATCACTCCATGGGCAATACTAAAGACGGTGCATCATAAAGGAACAATCTGGAAGAGAGCAAGCTAGCTACAACTTCTGCTGTTCACGCACAGGCATGCGGGCTCTAATGTCGTTAAGATAGTCGATGTCTATATTAGCTAACGCTATTCCCTCGCCTTTCTCTAAACAATCCAACACGTTACCCCATGGATCTATGATCATTGAATGACCCCAAGTTTCCCTCTTCTCGTTATGCCTGCCACCCTGGGCAGCAGCGACAACGTAACACTGGTTTTCGATTGCCCTTGCCCGCAAAAGGCTTTCCCAATGGGCTTCTCCAGTTACCGCGGTGAAAGCGGCCGGTACCGTGACTATCTCCACACCCAACTTAAAGAATTCTCGGTAGAGTTCCGGGAAACGCATGTCATAGCAGACACTAAGGCCCAAATAGCCAAGCGGCGTTTGCAGAGTGACAATACCAGAACCAGGCTCGTAACTGTACGACTCTGAATATTCTGTCTGAGCATCATTTAATATGACGTCGAACAAGTGGATCTTGTCGTAGCGAGCAATCTGATTCCCATGGCTGTCAAATACCAGACAGGCGGCACGAACTTTCTCATCTTCGATGATGCTGTCACCGCTTTCCCGTTTTCCGGGCCGCGAAATCAACGGGATGGTTCCACCGACTACGATCAGCTTGTTGCCTCGAGCTTGATCTGCAAGGAATTCCTGCAACTTCCCTGTTCCTTCCATTTCACCGTATTGCCTCATGGGCCCGCCTTCCAATACAGCAAAGACTTCCGGCAACACTACCAGATCCGCACCTCGTTCAGCTGCAAGAGCAATTAACCTATCTGCCGTAGCAAGGTTTTCGTCAACATCGTCAGTACTTACCATTTGAATGGCGGCGACCTTATTTAGCATTTGCTTATCCAATCCGGTACTTTTTAACTTACTAAATCCCTAAAATGGTGTGTTTACTTTGTCCCTTTGAGCGCCGTTACGGCATTAATTAAAAAGTGGCTATTGGATTCATTGGTGACCCTACCCCGCCTTCTACTGGGATGGGCGAGGCGCTCAACATAAATTCCCAGCGTCCTTGCCTAACCGCTTCCTCAGCAAGCGCCTCTAAGTCTAAATTATCGAACAACCTCACTCCCATAGCTACAATAGTTAGCTGGTGTATGGGCAGAAAAACACCTTGAACATCTGATGGTATGACATCGTTGGCGTAATCTCCTCCCACGATAGCCACATCTCTCTCTCTAAGCCAAGGCGCAACAGACGCATGCAGTCCTGCTGATCCTGAGCCAGCACTCCCTGGCGTAGCCCAACGCCCAGTCCGAACGAAAATCACGTCACCAGAGCTGACATGCACACCGGTTTGTTCCTCCCATGCTTCTAGATCTTCTATATAGACAGCGGTACCTGGAGGTAAGTAATCCACCCCCTTCAGGCGCGGTATGTCCATAAGGATGCCGCGCGTCAGGATACCTTGCTTCACATTTGCAATACCCAGCTTCTGGCAACCATCCTCATTAACATCACTTTTACTGAAACCGTTGTACATTTCTCCCTGCCACAGCACATGACATAACGCGTCGAGGTGGCTATGAATGCCCCCATGGTATGAAAAGGAGACTCGCTCCATGACATATTCACCCGGAGTATTGAGCATAGAAATTTCTTGATCAAATGGCGGCGGTAATCCCAAGTCAGGATTAACCGAATAGTTGTGTGCAAGCGAGACCGAAACTCCGGTCTTCACTAGCTTGGCAGCCTCGACACGTTTCGCAGGTGTAATCAGATTCAACGCTCCTAACTGATCCCCCCTCCCCCAGCGGCCCCAATTGGACAACTCAGTCATCCAATTCTCAACTGTAGCTGCGGTTACGTTGCGATTTGATTGAGCTGTTACAAAAGGCATGAAAGCCACAGCCAATAGAATTGTAGTAGACCAACGACAAATTTGACCTCGAATCTCTTTGCAATCCATTCCTTTGTTCCCCTAAATTTTCGATAAAGAATCAGAATAATCGTTGCAAAACCAGAAGTCTAACAATCACTTTAAGTGTGATTCTGTTTTTCTCAAAAGAAGTAGCTACTTAATATTCTGCAGGGAAACAAAAAATATAAACCATGATAAACTGCAATTGATTACCCTTAGGAATCGAACATGAAACCGAAACCTCTTATTGCAATAACATTGGTTTTATCGAACCTCCTCGCAGTATCCCCTGCAGCTCCCCAGAATGATTCTGGCCCCTTCAATATGGGCCCCGTAATCAATACAACCGCTCGAGATGCCGAACCTACTTTCACTCCTAGCGGGCAAACCATGTATTTCAATTGCTTCGATCGGCACGGCAATTTCGGTGGCGATATATGTGTTACTCAACGCGAAGGTGATTCATGGACAGACCCGAAAATTGTCGAGACTGTGAGTACCGATGAATACCTAGAGGTCGAGCCTCTGCTCTCGCCTGATGGCCAAGAGTTGTACATCATGAGCAACCGGCCTGGTGGTATGGGCAGCACGGATATTTGGGTAAGTGATTTAATAGATGGCGAATGGACAGAGCCAAGGAACCTCGGAGCTCCTTTTAACTCAGCGGATTCAGATCACTGCTTATATTTTGGCGGTGAGAACTGGGACTTTGCCTATTGGACCTCTACCCGACCAGGCGGTTTCGGTGGGAATGACATATGGAAGTCACAGCGCGTTAATGGAGTATGGCAGGACGCAGTGAATTTGGGACCGGAGGTAAATTCTGCAGCCAGTGAACACCACTCACTGCCTTCCGAAGATGGCAAATCACTGTATATAACCACTACCAGGGCAGAGGGCTTCGGCTTGGAAGATATCTACGTGACCACGCAGGACAACAAGGGCAATTGGAGTGATCTGATCAATCTGGGACCGGAAGTAAATTCCGAACGGCATGATCGCTGCCCGGCTTTTTCTCCGGATTTCGAGTATTTTTTCTTCGATTCGGAACGGGCAGGAGGATTTGGTAACAAAGATTTATGGTATGTCCCTTATTCACGAATCGAAAGCATTCGCTGACTATTGTATGCCCGAGTCTCTCTGTTCCGCTGACTCGGGAGAGCCAAACGCTTGCTTGAATTCAGGCTGCAGACCTTCCCAAGGACCCTCCAGGGTATAAACTGCGCTGGTTAGGCTATCCACTTGGGCTCCAAAAATACGATCAAAGAGATAAGCGCCTAAGGCTAAGGGCAGGTTTCCGGTCACCAAACCCACCCACGGAATATTGTCGCTAACTGGCAGTGTTACATACATTTCACCTAGTATTGTTTCTTTCTCCAAATCAATTTCACCGGTTACCTGGTACAAACTAGAAGGCCCAGAGATAACAAGTGGGTCTTCGATTTTGACCAAACCATCGTCTAAAGTGACAAGGGCAGTAATTTCATCGTAACCAAGACCACTGCGCAGCAGATCATCACTAAGTCGCAAGCGGCGCATGATGGCATCGAAGTTAATGATGCTAATTAATTTAAGTGCCCCTGTGCCTCCCGAATCCTGCAGAAATCTTCCTTCGTAGATTTCCAGCTCAATATTGCCACTTAAATTTGATGCAGAAAAGAATGCGGGCGTGCCGGGCCAATTGACATCAGTAATGAAAGAAGCATCATCACTCTCCAGGCTGGGAGCATAACCATTTGCTGTAAGCACATCTGCTATGTCGTCTGCGTACAAAATACCACGCAAAGCACTGACATGTTTCTCACCGTCGTAGTACCAACTGAAATGAGGCACATATCGCGCGATCATTTCACCCGTTTCTTCGTCTACCGGCGGAGGATCATCCAGACCAGCACGCAAGCCTCGGAAATCAAATATTAAACTGCTGAACTCTGCACCGATTGCAGTTGGATCCAGGGTGAACTGCCAACTGCCGTAAGGGCGAGGGCCTATCGTAAAATCGTCCGTGGTAAAACGCATACGTGGCAGGCTACGGGGATCAATTCTGGCCAACACATCGATGCGCTCCTCCTCTAGATCGGTATCGTCGACGATCTTTTCTTCCTCTTCACCCTGCAGATGCAAATAATCGAGGTCAATTTGTAGATAATCCTCACTAAGATATGGAATAGTGACCCAGCCTTGCACTGAATCGCTGGCCAGCTTGGTTAGCCAGCCCTGCCCGATATCGTCAGGCTCGATCCGTATAGCAACATTCGGCAGCTCCTGCTCATAAAGTTCCATAGTGCCGACCACGATATCAGCAAAAGCAATATTATCAGCGAATCTTTCTGCGGGATTTTCGATCGAACCTAACCCCGAGAAAAAATCAGTCCATTCATCTACAACAAGGCGATTTAATTCACCGACAATCGCTAGGCCATCAATTTCACTAGCAAACAAATTAGCACCATCAGATCCTTGGGCCCCTAAGTAAACTACCCCGTCTTCAATCACTCCTTCTAGTAACTTTAAGTCGAACACCAGGTCGGAGCCATAACTGCCCGAAACCGACTGCTCATCCCCAAACTCTATTTCAACGTGTAACGGATATTTGGATGACGCCGTCTTGGCAAACGGATACGGCAGCGAAAAACTAGCTTCTGTTAGATCAGAATCAATAACAAGACGATTTTGATTCACACTTTCAGTAGATTGATCGACACTCAATTCCACAGAGAAGTCAATTAGGCCCTGAGCCTGAGCCAACAAGTCACGGACAAATCCATTCTGCAGCGGCCACTTCACTAAAGATTCTGGACTTGCTGATCCCTTCACATTGACCAGCATCGTTTCAATCTGCCCATTTATCGATTGTGATGAAATCTCCAACTCGGCGGGTTGACCAAACAGCTGCCCAGTTAATTGGCTTGGTTCCAGGCCGTTTGTCGTATCAAAAACTACAGGCCCGGAAAGCTGGTTAACCTCGAGCCCGTAATCAGGGATATTAATAGTGTTCTCATCTAGTTCAATACCCAGACGTACAGTTGTATCATTTTCACCCAGATTCAGGGGGACCATTACGCCTAACCGCGCCAAAAAATTTCCAGCAACCTGCCATCTGTCAAAGGTAGCTTTCAACGAGTCTCCAACCGGCGCTTGTCGTAAATACTCTAGCCCGGATAGTGTTGGTCCAGCTAAACTGCCACTGACCGTTAGTCTGTTTTCACCCAGCTCGTTGCGGCGAATCTCACCTTGCACGCCATCCATTCCAATACCCAAGCTGCTGCCGATCGGCACCTCGATATCGATATTGTTGTCATTAGTTAGGACATACCCAGATAAGGCTCCCAAATGAGGCCATTCTTCGCTGAATTTCAATTCTCCATCACGCAACAAATAAAAACTCTGAAACGTCTTAGTAATGGGGTCAGATCCACGAACCGAAGAACCGCGGAAGATTACGCCGCTGTTATAAACTTCTCCTTCAATAATCGCTCTATCAAGCCATTTAATGCTTTCGCGTAGATTTCCGGTAATAGTAGGGCCATCGGGCAGATACAGAGATTTCTGAGCAGCATCGACTCGTTCAACTCCAACCAATAACTCGAGTTCGGCTTCTCGTTCTCCGTCCAGAAAATCACGAACCCTAGAATTAAATTGAACGCGACCATCCACTACCTCTGATTCTGCGACTATTACGTTGCTGAACAGTTTCACTTCCTGGCCGTTAGAGAGATCGATATGAAAATCTAACTTGCCATTAACAAATGTGTAATCCCAAACCTTAGTAAAGAGGCTCGGAATATTGATACTGAATTCATCTGATTCCACTTCGGCAATACCGATTACATGGTTCAACGAGCTGTCATAATCCAATTGCAGGTAACCATTTATGCCCCACATGTTTGGCGACCCTTTTACCGACCCCATTTCAAGACTGGCTAGGTTGCTTTTCAGGAACAAGTTTTGCTGCGCGGCATTGCCGAGTGGCACATAAAGACTAAAATTCTCCAAAACCCCATTCGGCGCATACTGCTCAATGCGGTACTGGCCATCCGCGCTCAGATAACCACTGCTGGCTGTCAGCTCGGACACAAGCGCTAGATTGATATTGTCCGCTCTGACTGAAAGACTTACATCGGGCAGAAAGTATGCGTAGAGGTTAAATCGGTGCCAGAAATGGTCCTCATAAGTAACGGATAAATTCGCCATGGCCACTTCCCAACCCTTACCCTGAGGGCCCCTGTTAAGACTGGCGACTCCGCTTACGTCCTCCAGCGTGATCGGATCTGAATTTTCTCCAAGAAGAGTTACACTTTCTACCTCTGCATCGGTTACGATTCGATCAACTTGGCCATCCTTAAGCGTTACCCAAAGATTCCCTCCCCCTACCAATTGCTCGACTCTGTAGTCAGCGACAGGCTGATCACGCAACAATCTAGAAAAATCTGTCGGTGGAATATCTATGTAGATCTGGCCATCAATTTCAGACAACTCGTCGCCTTCAACTTCGAAGAAGAAAGCAATCTGCTCACCACTTTGTTCGAGATTTGCGTTTATATGCAAAAAGTGTGACTGGTCCAGATTTTGTACAGTCGCCAAACCATTTCCTAGAGTGAAGCTATTACCCAGATTTGTTTCCACATTTACTACAACATTGCGCAAATTCAGGGTAGATACACGCTGGAAGGCTTCAAAAAAGGTTTCCAGATTAATCCCTCTGTCACCGGCCAGATTCGTCCCACTCAGCTGCCAGTTACCCTGCGCGGTTTGTTCAATATCCACTTCCAGGGTTTCGACTACAAAGTCTGAAAGCACCCACCGCAGTTGCTGCAAGCTGCGCGGTATATCAATGATAATCGTGGCACTGTCAAACATAAGGGCACTGGTGTCGTTGGAAGGGAATCGATTCTGGTCACTGCCAACTAGCAATTGCAATCCATTAATTCGAATTGAGGGGTTAAATCCTTCGAAGTCACCGGTCAGGGACTCTATGCTGACTGGTAATCCTGTGAGCTTGAAGATTTGGTCTTCAAAAAAAGATGCATAGTTCGAAACACCTGGCATAAACAGCCGCCCAGCGCTCACATAAACCGCCAGCAAAACCAATACTACAAGCGCCAGTAATAGTGTTCGCCGGTAAATTCGTTGGATAATGTTAATAAACATATTTATGTATCGTTCTTGTCCCCACACTGGTTGAATCCAGTCCATTTTAACGAAAAGTTTCTCAGACCTTCATTATCCTATTCGTTAATGTAGCGCAGGCTTCCTGACCTGGAACTGAAAGTAAATTGAGGCTAATCAAAGCACAGGAATTCTCTAACCTACTAGAAGAGAACTACGTCGAATTGCTCCTGAGTATACATAGGTTCCACTTCGATTTTGACCGTCTTATTTACCAATTCTTCAAGCTCGGCAAGCATATCCGATTCCGCATCGAGCAGACGGTCCACCACAAACTGGGACGCTGTGACAAGTAGTACGTTATTCTCGTAGGCTCGCACGATGCGAAGAATTTCCCTGAAAATTTCGTAGCAAACAGTTTCGGCAGATTTCAGGGTGCCTCTACCATCGCAAACTGGGCAATAGCTGTTTAGTATTTGACCGAGGCTCTCTCGAGTGCGCTTACGGGTCATTTCGATAAGGCCCAGTTCCGATATCCCAGTTACAGATGTACGGGCATGATCCTCCTCTAGAGCTCTATTAAAAGTGCGCTCCAGCTGACGTTGGTGTTCTGGATCTTGCATATCGATAAAGTCAACGATGATTATTCCACCAAGATTTCTGACTCGTAATTGGCGGGCTATTGCAGTCGCTGCCTCAAGGTTGGTTTTCAGAATAGTTTCGGCATGATTACGATTACCGAGGTAACCCCCGGTATTAACGTCGATGGTGGTCATTGCTTCTGTCTGGTCAATAATCAAATCACCGCCGGATTTAAGCTTGACCTGCCGCCCCAGCGCTTTTTTAATTTCACCTTCGAGGTTGTAAAGATCAAAGATGGGTCGGTCAGCTTCATAGTGCTCGATACTGGCCTTCAAATTGGGAATGAAATCTTCCAGAAATTGGTTGATATCATCAAAGGATTCTCTGTTGTCAATGCGAATATTCTCTACTTCCTGAGTAATCAGATCTCGTACCGCGCGAATATATAAAGGGACTTCCTGGTAAACTCGTTTTATGCTCTTGCTCCCGGTAATACGCTCATCCACCTTGCTCCAAAGGCGTTTCAGGAATCGAACATCTTCAAGAAGTTCTTGCCGGCTGGCCCCCTCAGCGGCAGTGCGAATTATAAACCCGCCTTTGTCCGCAAGACCTTCCAGTTCTAGGCTTTCACGCAACTCATTCAACAGACGCTCGCGCTCTGTTTCCTCTTCCAGCCGCTGGGAAATAGCAAGGTGTGTGCTGCGTGGCAAGTAGACCAAATTTCGCGAAGGCAGCGTTATATGAGTTGTCAGCCTAGCTCCTTTGTTGCTGATGGCGTCTTTCGCCACCTGAACAACTAAGGACTGCCCTTCACGCAAAAGCTCTTGTATAGCTGTATTTCCATTATCCCTGACCTCAAACCCATCATCGTCTATGATCGAAACATCTGAAGCGTGTATAAAAGCCGCTTTTTCCATACCAACATCGACAAAGGCTGCTCCCATACCCGGCATCACACGTACTACACTTCCCTGGAACACATCCCCTACGTGTCCATGTTTGTTATGGCGCTCGACGAAAATTTCCTGCAACAGTCCGTTTCCGATCAATGCCACCCGAGTCTCCATAAGGGTAACGTTAATTAGTATTTCTTTGCTCAATATCCGCTCCGAAACTAGTCACGCAATTAATGCCAAATTCACTTAGTAGCTTAGCCGTTTCATATAATGGAAGACCCATGACTCCACTGTAGCTACCGTGCAGCGTTTTAACAAACACGGCTCCTAATCCTTGGATACCGTAAGCTCCCGCTTTGTCAACCGGTTCTCGGCTTTGCCAGTACGCTTCGGCTTCCTGTTCGCTGATGCGACAGATCTTTACTTTGCTCTCTGACACGCTCACCCGTTTTTTATCCAATGTTGCTACAACCACGGCTGTTAAAACAGAATGGGCCTTGTCCGATAGTAAGCGCAGCATCCGAAGTCCATCTTCTTTATCCTCGGGCTGCCCAAGAACCGAACCCTTAAAGACCACGACGGTATCCCCACCAATAACCAAGCTAGTGGCTTCATCGGTCAGTGCAGCCTGCGCAGCTTGTACTTTTTCTACAGCCATCCGCCGCACGAAATCAATAGGTACCTCGCCGGGATGTTGGATCTCATCAATATCCTGCAAAGCCACGGTGAACTCCAACCCAAGCTGAGACAGTAACTGTCGTCGGCGCGAAGAGGCGGAAGCTAGAATAATTTGAGGACTTGTCATGAATTGCACTACAGCACGCGCTTAGTGCACGTCAAAACTTCGCCGTATCTGTCTGAGCAAGTAAAATAATGAAGGCCAGACGACCGCACTTGTTAATGCGGCCATAAGAAACATCTGATTAGACGGCACGGTTTGTCCAGTCAGGACCTGTAACCAGTGACAAAACATCAGATTCAGCCCAACCAGTACTAGCACCATTCCAGCCTGCTGTAACGAAGAAAACATCCGGAGCCTCAGGTGCAAACTGAGCGTGACGTAAGCAATTATAACCAAAGCCATTGCATTCAGACCCAGGATAGAGCCTTCTAAGATATCTAGGACAAGTCCTGCAACCCAGGCGAAACCGATCCCGATGCGATAGGGAAGGGCCATCGCCCAGTAAATGAGTACCATCGGCACCCATTCAGGACGCCAGTTCATTCCCCATTGCGGAAACGGCAAGATAGCCAGCAAGTAGGCGATAAAAAAAGTGAAAAATATCACCCAGCTAGCATGTGCTTTTCGCTGCATAGCTACTCCTGCTGGCCTGCGGATCCTGTTTCATTTTGCGCCCCCTGGCTATTTCTACCAGCAGGCAATAAAGTTTTATCGGATTCTATGTAATCCGTTGCTGGATCAACGACATCATCCTGATTAAAAACCAGCATGACGTGGCGAGTACTATTTATCTGGGCTAAGGGTCTAGCCCTAACTGTGGCAAATTCCTGACCTGGGTCTACATATACACTGATAATTTCAGCAACTGGGTAATTCTTGGGATAAATCTGGCCCATTCCAGAGCTCACTAACAGATCTCCTGCGAGTATATCTTGAGTCTGGGTAACAAATTCAAGCTCCAGCTCCGTCGGGTTGGTTCGACTTCCTCGCGCCAGAGCTCGTTCGCCATTTCGGTTTACCTCAATCGGTGTGACATGATGAGAATCAGTAATAAGTAATATCCAGCTCGTGAAAGGTAGCACTTCATCTACTTGACCCATTAGTCCATTAGCATCCAGTAGGGGTTGACCGGCAAATACACCATCTCGGGCTCCTTTATTGATCAATACCCGTTTCGAGTACGGATCAGGCGAAATATTAATTATCTCCGCTGGCATTACCTCCCCCTCGATTACCTGAGTCGCATCGTTGAGTTCGAGTAGCCGGCTATTCTCACTGGCTAGGCTTTCTAGCAATTGCAATTCCTGTTGAGCGACCAGTAATTGCTCTCTTAGATATTCGTTCTCTTCCAGCAGATCGGTGCGGGACACGAAGACATCGTCTATCCAAAGGGAAACACGAGTAGGGATATCAGAAACCCAATAGATGGGCGTGGTTGCATAACCGAGACCAAATCGGACTTTTTCAAGATAACCGAAACGGTTATCAGCAAACATGATACACACTGATAATAGGAGAAAGGCGAGAGTCCGGTACCCCAGTGCAACGCCTTTTATGAACAGGGTCTTATCTATGGCTGGACTACCTCAGGTTTGGATAGCAGAAATTATAGAATCTGCCCTAACCGGCGTAAATGAGCGTTTTTCGCTTAGACCATTACTCCAAGCTTGCCAGATCAACGTCGTTGGCATCCATCAGCTCCATGGCCTTACCGCCACCGCGAGCGACACAGGACAGGGGGTCTTCCGCGACAATCACCGGCAATCCGGTCTCTTCCGACAGTAATTTATCAATATCTTTCAAAAGAGCACCACCTCCGGTCAGAACCAAACCGGACTCCGCGATATCGGACGCTAATTCTGGAGGAGACTGTTCTAGGGCACTCTTCACCGCCTGCACAATAGCAGTAAGCGTTTCCTGAAGGGCCCCGAGGATCTCGTCGCTGTTCAGAGTAAAACTGCGGGGTATACCTTCTGCAAGATTGCGCCCTCGCACATCGATTTCGCGCAGTTCCAGTGTGTCGGAAGCATAGCCACAACCAATTTCTTTCTTGATGCGCTCTGCTGTGGCATCGCCTATGAGGCTTCCGTAGTTACGGCGAACGTGTGAGATAATGGCTTCATCCATTCTGTCTCCCCCTATCCGCACCGATTCTGAATATACCACGCCGTTGAGGGAGATAATCGCGATCTCAGTAGTCCCTCCTCCAATATCTACCACCATCGACCCGGTCGCCTGTTCCACTGGGAGCCCGGCACCAATAGCTGCTGCCATTGGTTCCTCAATCAAGCGCACTTCGCGGGCTCCGGCACTGGCAGCTGATTCACGAATGGCACGGCGTTCAACTTGGGTCGATTTACAGGGCACGCATATCAATACACGCGGGCTAGGTGGAAAGAAGCTATTTTCGTGAACCTTATTAATAAAATGCTGCAACATTTTTTCAGTCACCTGGAAATCGGCAATTACACCATCCTTGAGGGGTCTTATGGCCATTATATTGCCTGGTGTTCTACCCAACATGCGCTTTGCATCAGATCCCACAGCAGTCACCGTTTTCTGGCCGTTATGAGTTCGAATAGCGACAACCGAAGGCTCATTTAACACAATGCCTTCATCACGCACATAAATGAGCGTGTTCGCCGTCCCTAAATCGATTGATAGGTCATTGGAGAACATTCCCCGAATTCTTCTTAACATTGATTTCCGTTTACCTTGATATAAAGATTCCAATCCCGACGGCCATTGTTATTAAGGCGGCAAGTACCCCCAATGATTTAGGGTACGCTGAGGAATTGTCGTATTCTTTAGTAACGATCAAATGTGACTAATGAAATCACCTTGAACCTTAGACCGCGAGATTTACTATAAGTTTGGCCTAAGTAGGTGAATTTCAAGTATAATCTCGCCTCTTCGCGATTAGGCGCACTCTAGCAACCGTAAAGAGTTAGAGCAAGTGGCACTCGGCATTTAATTGAGTCAACAAACCCTGCTCCTGCTCTTTCCTAGCACTGGTTTCTTCGGGAGTTATTGGATGGCTTTAGATAAGTCTGAAGTAGAAAAGATCGCCCATTTGGCTCGGCTGCATATCAGTAGAACTGAGGCTGAAGGGGTGATGAGCCGCATTACTGACATCCTGGCCCTTATCGACCAGATGCAAACAGTTAACACAGATGATATCGAACCACTGGCGCACCCATTGGACGCACTGCAGCGCCTACGCGCCGATGAGGTCACTGAAGTAATTCATTACGATGACTTGCAATCTTTAGCACCAGAAGCCCGCGACGGACTGTACTTGGTTCCCAAAGTTATCGAGTAAGACCTGGCTGGTATTACAGAATGAAGGGAACCGTTATCCGATGATCGAAAAAACCGTTGCCGAAATTGCCGTCGCTCTCAACGCTGGTGACATATCCAGCGTTGAACTGACACAGACTTATCTAGATCGCATTACACAGTTCAATGGAGAGCTTAATGCCTATATAACTGTGTGTGCAGATTCTGCCCTAAGACAGGCAAAAACAGCCGATGAGAAACGTGCTAAAGGCAGCAATTCTCCCCTGCTCGGCGTACCCCTGGCTCATAAAGATATATTTTGTACGAATGGTGTAACTACCACTTGCGGTTCACGTATGCTGCATAATTTCGTAGCGCCTTATGATGCGACTGTTGTTGAGAAATTCAATGATGCTGGCGCGGTCATGCTGGGAAAGACAAACATGGACGAATTCGCCATGGGTTCTTCCAATGAGACCAGTTTCTTCGGGCCAGTGAAAAACCCTTGGGACACGAAGCGTGTGCCTGGAGGCTCGTCAGGTGGATCGGCTGTTGCCGTTGCCGCTGACCTTTGTGCCATGGCTACTGGTACCGATACCGGAGGTTCTATCCGACAACCCGCAGCCTTCTGCGGTATTACTGGGTTCAAGCCCAGTTATGGGAGAGTATCTCGCTGGGGAATGATTGCCTTTGCCTCCAGCTTGGACCAGGCAGGCCCATTGTGCAAAACTGCTGAAGATGCTGCTCTTATGACTAATGTAATGGCAGGCTTAGATAAGAAAGACTCTACCAGCATCGATAAACCGGTAGAAGATTATACTGCATCACTGAGTAATTCTTTGGATGGTTTGAAAATTGGCGTTCCAAAACAGCACTTTGCCGAAGGTCTGACCGCAGGGGTGGAACAAACCATACGCGAAGCACTGAAAGAATACGAAAATCTCGGCGCTACGATTACAGAAATCGATCTTCCCAATAATCATTTATCTGTTAGCGCATATTATGTGGTCGCTCCCGCAGAAGCTTCCGCAAATCTTTCCCGCTATGACGGTGTGCGTTACGGCTATCGTTGCGAAGATCCCGCTGATCTTGAAGATATGTACAAACGAACACGCAGCGAAGGGTTCGGAGAGGAAGTCAAGCGCCGTATCATGGTCGGCACCTATGCCCTATCAGCAGGTTTCTACGATGCATACTACAGAAAAGCCCAGAAGATCCGGAGACTAATCAAGAATGATTTTATAGACGCATTTGACGAAGTCGATGTAATTATCGGGCCCACTTCACCTCATACGGCATTTGAAATAGGTACCAAGACTGACCCAGTAACCATGTACCTTGAAGATATTTACACTATTGCGGTAAACCTGGCCGGCCTTCCTGGCATCTCAATTCCGGCGGGCATGGCCGACGGACTTCCAGTTGGTATGCATATTGTGGGCAGTGACTTTGCAGAAGCGAAAGTACTGAACGTGGCCCACCAGTTCCAGCAGCAGACCGATTGGCACCAGCATAAGCCAACTGCATTTGGGAAAGAGAACTGAGCATGGAATGGGAAACCGTTATAGGACTAGAAGTCCACGTTCAGCTCTCTACCGAATCCAAACTATTTTCGAGTGCGCCCACCCAATTTGGAGCGGCACCTAATACCCAGGCAAATATCTACGACCTCGCCCTGCCGGGTGTACTCCCTGTGCTCAACCGAGACGCGCTAAAGCATGCCGTAAAGTTTGGCCTCGCTATCAACGCATCGATCAGCAACACATCGATATTTGATCGCAAAAATTATTTCTATCCGGATTTGCCGAAAGGTTACCAAATCAGCCAGCTGGATTTTCCCACCGTCGGTAAAGGGTCGCTGACGATTACTCTGGAAGACGGCGAAGAAAAAATTATCGGTGTAACACGTGCACACATGGAAGAAGATGCTGGCAAGTCTTTGCACGAAGATTTTCACGGTATGTCGGGTATTGATCTAAATCGGGCTGGCACCCCACTTCTTGAAATCGTTTCAGAGCCGGATTTGCGGAGCGCCAGAGAGGCGGTGACCTACTTAAAGAAATTGCATTCCATAATTCGTTACCTGGACATTTCAGATGCCATCATGGCGCAGGGGTCCATGCGTTGTGATGCCAATGTTTCGATACGCCCCATGGGTGAAACTGAACTTGGTACTCGCACCGAAATCAAAAACATTAACTCTTTTCGCTTCGTGGAAAAAGCCATTAATTACGAGGTCCAACGCCAACAAGAAATTATCCAAGATGGTGGCCGGATTGTTCAGGAAACCCGATTATATGACGCACATCGGGATGAGACACGAACCATGCGCAGCAAGGAAGTTGCGAATGACTATCGTTACTTCCCCGAACCTGATTTGCTTCCGATTGTTATCGATCAGGCGTTTGTCAATTCCATTCGGGCAACATTGCCGGAGCTACCCGATGCCAAGAAAACCCGTTTTGCGAAAGAATTCGGCCTTAATGATTACGATGCCAGTGTGCTAACCAATAACCGCGACATGGCAGACTATTTCGAATGCGTTGCCAAAAGCAGCGGTGATGCCAAGCTTGCTGCTAACTGGGTTGCTGGCGAACTTCAGGCATTGCTGAAAAAGAATAATTGGGAAATAAAGGGGTCACCCATCCAAGCTGATCGTTTGGCAACATTGATCGCACGAATCAAGGACAACACTATTTCAGGCAAGATTGCCAAGGCAGTTTTCGAAGCCATGATCGAAGATTCCTCCAATGTGGACGACATCATCGAGGCAAAGGGATTAAAACAGATTACTGATATTGAAGAGATAGCGAAACTAGTGAACGAAGTCATCGCCAATAATCCCGAGCAAGTGGAGCAATTCAGAGAAGGTAAGGAGCAGGTGCTGAGTTACCTTGTAGGACAGGCCATGAAGTTATCGAGAGGCAAAGCTAACCCTACTCAGGTTAATCAGATCTTGAGAGAAAAACTCAAATAGCAGAACCCATCACAGCAAGCTTCCCTGAAGTGGTAATATTTTATCCGAGCAAAACCTGCTTCATGTGAATACCTGGTCATTACTATCTCCGAGCGGAAAAGAATTCGCAAAAGGCAATTAAACGAATGAGAGAAGGTAAGAAAAGTGGTGCGGAAAGAACACAAATTGCTACTCGCGATGAAGAGTGGTCTGACGAGCGCCTGAAAACATTTCTTTTTCTCGAACCACCTGCAGGTTTCCCAGCTGATTACAATATCCTGCTTAAAGCCTACCGTGGTATGACCGCTAAACTTTTTGCTCGCTTTATCCCTCTCTTCATAGAAGAAGGCAAAGATGTCAACGCTGCCCTAACAGACGATAGTACTTTTCTGGACCTCGTCTCAAAACACCGGAAGTCCACTGACTATGTGGCAACACTAGAAGAAGCAGGAGCCGTAAGGAACAAAACCCCAACTTAAGCACCAGTCGGATCCTATTGGGGCTAGTTGCGGCGTCGCCTCGGCCTGCTCCCTGACTTGGATGAACCTCCAACCACCTTTGATCTGAAACGGGATTCACGCACAACCCCCGGGGCCTGTTTCAGCTGGTTATCTTCTGGGTGTATGCAATCTAGCTTGTTGCCGAGTATTTCTTCGATAGCTGGCAGGAGAAACGAATCCTCTTCGCAGGCAAAGCTGATGGAAGTCCCTATTGCGCCAGCACGACCAGTGCGACCAATTCTATGCACGTAGTCTCCGGCTTCTTCCGGCAACGTATAATTTATAACGTGACTAACATCATTTATATGTAAGCCGCGACCGGCAACATCTGTTGCGACGAGAACTTGTAATTTACCGGATTTGAATGCTTCCAATGTCCGTATGCGTTTAGTTTGTGGAACCTCTCCGGAGAGCATCCCACAATTTACACCATTACGATAAAGATCATCCGCCAGTTTTCTGACCTGATCACGACGATTACTGAACACCATCACCTTATCCGCCCCCGGTTCAGCAATAAGGTTGTAGAGCAATTTGTATTTGTCTGCAGCAGTAACGAGGTAAACAATTTGATCAACCGCCTCAGCGGCAACTTTTTCCGGCTCCGCCTCGATCATAATGGGATCTATAGCCCAACGACTGGCCAACTCAAGTATATCCGGGTTAAAGGTTGCACTGAACAACAATGTCTGTCGACAGTCCTTTTTGGGTGTGCGAGATACAACCTGCCGAACCTGTGGAATAAAGCCCATATCTAACATGCGATCAGCTTCATCCAGTACCAGCAATTCCACCAGACCCAAATAAATTTTATTGTTCTGTATGAAATCCAGCAGCCGGCCTGGTGTGGCAACGACAATATCAACCGGCTTCGCTTCTAAAAGCCTATCTTGCTTGGCATACTCTTCACCGCCCACCAAGGTTACAGTGTAAATATCACAGCATGCGTTTAACTCTTGGGAATCACTGCCAATTTGAATGGCGAGTTCCCGGGTAGGCGCTACTATTAATGCTCGGGGCTCGCCGATATAGCGTTGCTCTTCGATCGGATTGGACAACAGGTCGTTGATGATAGTAATTAAAAAAGCTGCGGTCTTGCCAGTTCCGGTCTGCGCGCGCCCGGTTACATCATGACCGGCAAGAGTATGCAACAAACTTTGGGCTTGGATAGGGGTGCAGTATTCGAAACCAAGCTTATTGATCGCATCCAACAATGGCTTCTGCAGATCGAAATCATTGAAAGATACTACTGCCCTATCGATCTCTTTATTCATCGAATCCGCGCTATTAATCCTCTATCCAGCCTGCGTCTGAGGGCCGCATGATAGCGACATGTCGAAGATTTAGCTACTTCCGTTGGAACCTCCACAAGCAGGACAGCTCGGATCACGGGGAAGTTTCATCTCGCGCCATTGCATAGTGGCAGCATCTAACAGCAACAATCGGCCAACGAGGCTATTACCTATGCCAGTAATAAGCTTGATCGTTTCCATCGCTTGCACTGAACCTATTATGCCAACTAGTGGCGCCATCACTCCGTTTTGTGAACAGCTTGCATCATCATCGTCACATTCACTATATAAACACTGATAACAGGGGCTCTCGGGATTTTCTGAATCGAAAACAGCTACCTGCCCTTCCATTCGAATAGCGGCTCCTGACACCAAGGGTTTTTTGTTTTTCAAGCAACTCTGATTTACAGCGAATCGGGTGTTGAAATTATCGCTAGCATCAACGACGACATCGGCACTCACAATCGCCTGCTCCAAAAGATCGCCCTCCAAACGGTTTTTAATTTGAGTGATGCGAACGTCGGGATTCAGTCCTTTTAGTGTGGCCTCGGCAGAACTTACCTTCGACTCACCCAGGTTACTCTGCTCATGAGCTATCTGCCGTTGGAGATTTGTTATCTCAACGGTATCGTCATCGGCAATAACCAGATGTCCAACTCCGGCCGCAGACAAATACATGGCTGCCGGACATCCTAGCCCTCCCATCCCAACAATTAAAACAGTCGCATCAACCAGTTCCTGCTGGCCAGCCACATCCATCGTTGGCAGCATAATTTGACGACTGAAGCGAAGTAACTGTTCATCTTTCATTTTTTACTCAATGTGCTGCCAAATCATGACCAATGTGCACACACCATTCGATCGTTACCTGCGTAGTCCTTATAGCCCAGCACAGAATCAAACCCTTCCTTTAACAATAAAGCTTTTAAACTACCCTGTTGATTGAACCCGTGCTCTAACAAGAGCCAGGCGTCTTTTTTTAGCACTCTCTTACTTTGACATATTATTCGCCGCAATGATCCCAGTCCTGCACTGTCAGTGATCAAGGCTATTTTTGGCTCAAAAAGCAGAACGCCTTTCTCCAAATGATTATCTCCTAACTGAACATACGGAGGATTGGCCGCAATCATATCGTATTGATTTGCCGCCAAACCATCACACCACGAAGCGAGACTGAACTCAATATTATTCGCTTGCTGTTCTTGCGCATTGAGTTGCGCTAGCTGCAGAGCCCCTTCGCTAATATCCACAGCGGTGATATGCCAGCCAGGATTACTTCGCGCTAAAGCTATCGCGATGGCACCACTACCCGTACCTAGATCGGCAACCTTCGCGTCTTTGCTGTCTAATCGCTGACCCAGCTCCAACGCCTTTTCAACTATCAACTCGGTCTCGGGCCTTGGAATCAATACGCGCTTGTCAACTCGAAGTTTGAAATCCCAGAAACCCGTGTGCCCGATAATATAGGCGACAGGTTCGCCAGCTGCTCGCCTCTCAAGGAATCCTTTGTAAGATTCAAGATGCCGTTCGCTAATCAGCTCATTTGACCAACTGTAGAGATATTCCCTGGTTTCCCCAAGCTCGTGCGATAGAAACAGCTCGGCGTCTAGCTTCCAGCTCGCGCTAACCCTTTTCAGGCTTTCGCCCCTGGCCAGGGCTTGTTTAATCGAAATCGACATGGTCGTTAGAGACTTCAAAATTACTATGAGGTTCCCTATTCCTCAGAGGCAAGCCCCGCAAGTTGATCCGCCTGATACTCATTAATTAGTGGCTGGATGACCAACCCCAACTCCCCAGCCATTATCTCTGAGAGGTTATATAAGGTAAGCTTTATACGATGGTCCGTCACTCGCCCCTGCGGGTAATTATAAGTCCTGATTTTCTCCGAACGATCTCCACTACCAACTAGCTTACGCCGCGTATCTGATTCCTCTTGCTGCTGGGTCGCCTGCGCCTGATCTAGCAACTTGGACTGCAATAGAGACATAGCACGCGCCTTGTTCTTATGCTGGGATCGTTCATCCTGGCATTCCACCACAATACCGGTCGGGATATGGGTAATACGGATCGCCGAGTCGGTCTTATTCACGTGCTGACCGCCTGCGCCGCTGGCACGAAAAGTGTCAATGCGCAGATCGTTTTTATTGATATCTACTTCGTCAACCTCTTCCAACTCAGGCATGATGGCGACAGTGCAGGCCGAGGTGTGAATTCTGCCTTGGGTTTCGGTTTCCGGTACTCGCTGTACACGATGGGCTCCGGATTCGAACTTGAGCTTCTCATACACATTTTTACCTTCGATGCGGGCAATGACTTCCTTATGGCCTCCATGTTCACCTGGTCGTTCAGTGATAATTTCGAATTTCCAGTTCTGTAGCTCAGAATAACGCGCATACATCCGAAACAGATTGCCAGAAAAAATTGCTGCCTCATCTCCCCCAGTTCCGGCGCGAATTTCCAGAAACACATTGCAGCTGTCCTGGGTATTTTTCGGAAGCAGTAGCTTCTGAAGTCTCAAATGTAAGCCCTCAAGTTCTTGATTACTGCTGATTATTTCCTCTTCAGCCATGGCCCGAATTTCAGGATCAGAATCTTTCTCCATCTCTCTGGCTTGCTCCAGATTTCCACTAACCTCTCGGAACCGATTGTAATTTTTAACAATCTCTTCCAGTTCCGCATATTCCTTCGACAAGCCCCGAAATTTGTTTTGATCTGCAATAATCTCGGCATCGCTGAGGAGCGCTTCGAGTTCATCGAAACGATCTTTCAGATTATCCAGTTTTGCACGTATAGAATCTTTCATTGCTAAGTTGCTACCGCTTAAAATTCGTCTGCATCACCCAAGCCATAGAGCTCCTGGGTGAGCCTGAGCAACTCATCCCGACCTTCAGCACTGGCTTTTTTCATTTGCACCGAGGGCGAGTGAATCAACTTATTAGTGATCGCCCGGCCTAAGCTTTCCAACACTTTTTCCGTGGCCTCCCCCTTTTCCAACAACTTGATCGCCCGCTGTATCTCCACGTCCCTAATAGCTTCGGCTTTGTCACGGAAAGCCCGAAGCGTAGCGACCGCGTTCAGGGAACGAACTTGCTTCAGATATTTGCTAACTCCGCGCTCAATGATAGACTCAGCCTGCTCTGCTGCTTCCTCCCGGCTCTTCTGATTGTCTTCAATTACTTCGCTAATATCATCGATGCTGTAAAGGTAGGCATCTGCAACATCACCTACTTCCGCTTCAATGTCACGAGGTACGGCCAGATCGATAAGTAGCATCGGTTCGTGTTTGCGCTGCTTGAGGGCTCGCTCAACAGCTCCTTTACCAAGCAATGGCAACTGGCTGTTCGTGGAGGACACTACAATGTCGGCATCAACTAATTTTTCCGGTATTTCCGAGAGAAGTGCACAATGAGCATCAAACTTGCCAGCAATTTCTAAAGCATTATCCAGTGTGCGATTGGCCACCACAATTTGGCAAACTCCTTTGTCCACGAGGTGGCGAGCAACCAGCTCCACGGTGCGGCCCGCTCCTATCAATAAAATGCGCAGACTGGCGAGATCCGAAAAGATTCGTTCGGCTAGGGTTACAGCTGCGTAGGCGACCGATACAGGATTCTCACCGATAGCAGTTTCCGTCCTTACTTCTTTAGCTATTGAAAATGCTCCTTGGAAAACACGCCCAAGATTCTCTCCAACCACATTCAGGTCCTTGGATACGGCCAGAGCAGATTTTATTTGACCCAGAATCTGAGGCTCACCCAGCACCATGGAATCGAGACCACAGGAGACTTTCATTAAGTGTCTTACAACATCTTCCCCGCCGAAAAAGTAGCTACATTCAAGGATTTCTTCGGGTTCGAGATTATGAAAACCTGCTAACCAGTTGATAATTACTTTTTGGTTATCAACCAGTAATTGATTCTCAACAATCTTCGAATCCAATTTCTCGAGATCTTGGTAGAGTTGATATTCTAGGTACAGCTCCGTCCGGTTGCACGTGGAGACAATCACAACTTCTTCGACCTCTTCCAACCCAAATACCTGCGACAAAGCCTTTCCGACAATCTCTGGAGGAAAGGCGATCTTCTCGCGTAACGCGATATTAGCAGTCGAGTGGTTAATCCCCACCAATAGGAGCGGCATGAATATTCCGTAGGCAAGTCAAATAAAAAGCTCGATATGGTACTAAATATCGGCAGCGGTTCCCATTAGGCTCTGATTCTACGAAGACTTTTGTAGATTCGATATACCGATAAGACTATAACCCAAGGGAGCAATCTTCCTCTTATTCCATTCCTAATGGCTATTTAACAGCTCTGTGATGCCCATTCAACAAGCTGTTACAATGTGAGCCTTTCATAAAGGTATCGATTCTATTCTGGTATTCGCATGACCAAATACATTACAAAATTGATTTTAAGTGGACTGTTAACAGCCTGTGCAGGTACACAGGTCCTTCCCCCACCTACAACTATAACTGTAGAAACGGTATCCGCAGAAGATGGGCCATTGACACCTGTTGAGCCAAGTGAAATCGAATATGGCAGTTTTACCGAGGAGCAGCTCTATCGCGCGATCATAAGTGAACTGGGTGCGCAACGCGGCCAACTTGAAGATGCAGGAGAAAACTACTTCGACCTAGCTGTAGAGACGCGTGATCTGAATATAATTCGCCGCGCAGTACAGTTTGCTTCTGTAACAGGTGATACCAATGCGCTAATGCAACTCGGTTTACTGTGGTCGGATATCGAGCCTGAAAATGCACAACCCCATCTTTTGCTCAGTTTTCAATTTCTGGAAAATGCCAATTTCGATCGTGCATTGTCCCACATGACCAGAGTCATTGAACTGGGTGGCGAAATGGATTTTTCGGCACTAGCAGCGCGCACCGATCAACTCAGCCCCGGCTCACGCGCAACACTGATTGAGAACCTCAGACAACTGACTAGTGAGTTTGCTGAGCAAGAGTCCATCAGGTTGGCCTTGGTTCAACTGTTAGCCCAAAATCGCGAGTTCGACAATGCCCTGTTGGAACTCCGCCTGCTGGAGCAATTAAGTGGCGAAAGCCCTTCATTAGTGCAATTGCAAGCGCAGATTCTGCAAAGCATGAATGACGACAACCAGGCTTTGCAAGTTCTCCGTAGAGGCGTCAGGGAATTCGAAAACGATAAACCCTTGCGCCGCGGCTTCGCCCGCCTGCTGATTCAAAATGAAGAATACGAGGAAGCCAAGCAACAATTCCAGTACATCATGGAGCAGGATCCGCAAGATTGGGAAACTCGCTATTCCATTGCTCTACTGGATTTAGAGATGCAGAACTTCGCGAGTGCAGCACAGGGTTTTAACCTTCTGGTAGGAGTCGGTCAGAGGACGGATGAAAGCCAGTACTATCTCGGTTACATTTATGAAAAAGAGGAGGATTACGAACGCGCCATCGAACACTACCGCCAAGTTGGTATTGGCACGAACAACTTTTTGGCTGCTCAACAACAGGCTACTCGATTCTCGATTCAACTCGAGGAACTCGATGAAGCGCATCAATGGCTGATGAATCTTTCTGGCGGTCAGCCCCGTCTAGAAATCTTTTTCAACACGATCGAATCCAATCTGCTGATTCAGAACGGATACTCCGGTGAGGCCAAGGAGTTGCTTGACATAGCCTTGAACAAGTATCCAAATGAATCCGAACTCTTATTCGCACGCGTTTTGTATTACGATTCCCAGAAACACATGGCTGGGTCCGAAGCTGATCTGCGCCAAATTATTCGCATGAAACCTGAAGACTCTCGGGCACTGAATCACCTCGGATACATGTTAGCCGACCAGACAACGCGCTACGAAGAGGCGCTCGAGTTGATCGAGCGAGCCATTGCTATTTCTCCGGATGATCCTGCTATCATCGACAGCCTAGCCTGGGCGCAGTACAAGCTAGGTCAATACGAGGAAGCTCTGGAGAACCTGCGTCGCGCCTTCGCCGTTTTTCCTGATCATGAAGTGGCCTCGCACCTTGGTGAAGTATTGTGGATGCTAGGTAAAGAAGAAGAAGCAACTCAGGTTTGGGAAGAAGCGCTCAAAGAGACACCGAGCAGTGACCTAATCAAGGAAGTGATGGGGCGATTTCAGCTCTCTCGATGAATCCATTGACCTTACTTTTTAGGGGTTATTCAGCGGAGCCTCCGCCGAAGGATTTTTCCCTGCTCCCTTTTATAAGATCCTCATTCAATAAAGGTTGTGCTACGTTCACATGCCTGCTTATAGTTGCCCTCATTAGCGGTTGCACCAACCTTGCACCTCCGGCCATGGAAAGCAAAAACTGGATAACCCAACGCGATCAGTTACTAGACCTCGAATCATGGCAAATGCGTGGCAGAGTCAACATTCGATATAACAGCGAATCCCACACACCCCGCATCCAGTGGCAACACGAAGATCGGGATTACAAAATACGCTTGTGGGGAACTTTCAACGCAGGAAATACTACGCTAGTAGGTCAGCCAGGCTTTGTCACAATGGAACAGGACGGACGAGTACTGAATGCTCAGAGCCCGGAGGATCTTATCTTGCAACAGCTGGGTTATGAATTACCCGTGTCCTACCTGGAATTCTGGATCAAGGGACTCCCAGCCCCGAATTCCTCTGCTGACCTAGATTTTAACCAATTAAATCAACTAATCACGATTAACCAAGACGGCTGGACCGTCAATTATACCGATCCCCGCCAGTACGGGTCGATCAGCCTGCCTCGTCGAATTGAAATCACTCGCCCCATTAATGATATTCGTTTGCGCTTTATAGGTCTGAGCTGGACTCTCGATAATTCCATTAATTGATGTCTGCAACCAAAATTACCTTTAAGGCTATTGCCAAACTGAATCTGTTTCTCCATATCACTGGTCGTCGGACCGATGGTTACCACGAGATACAGACACTTTTCCAATTGCTGGACCACGGAGATACGTTGGAGTTCGAAACGGCCGAGCCAGGAACTCTCTCATTATATCTTTCAGACGGGCCATTTTCCGGTAAGGTACCAATGGATTCCAACCTCGTGCTGAAAGCTGCTCGTGCACTCCGGAAATTTACCGGCAGAACAGATCTCGGCACCCGTATAGGTCTTACTAAGCACATCCCTCTAGGTGCCGGTCTGGGCGGCGGTAGCAGCGATGCAGCCGCTACCCTGCTGGCACTTAATAGTCTTTGGCAACTCGAACTGTCATTAGATCAGCTCCTTGAAATAGGCACAAACCTGGGAGCAGACATTCCAGTTTTTCTCACGGGTAGAACCGCGTGGGGAGAAGGTATTGGTGATCAATTACACCCGGTGGAACTAGAGACTACGTGGTACCTAGTTGTAACACCTGCTTGCGAAGTTTCCTCGGCCGAAATTTTTTCCCATGAACAATTGACACGGAACTCGCCAGCCATCAAAATTGCCGACTTTCTGGCGGGTAGGGCCAGGAATGACTGCGAACCCATAACCCGAAAGCTATATCCAGCAGTGGATCAGGCACTCAATATATTGAACCGCTTCGGTGAAGCCAAGATGACTGGCACGGGTTCTAGTATCTTTTTGACTTTTCCAGACGAGACCTCTGCCAAGGACGTAGACGCAAAATTACCTGATGGGTTGCAAAGATTTGTAGCACAAGGCATTAATGCTCAGTCAAAAGGTTTTTTTAATGAGTAAATGGCGTTAGAAAAAGAAGAACCACAACTATGTTTTAGAATTAATTGGGGTGTAGCCAAGTGGTAAGGCACAAGGTTTTGATCCTTGCATGCGTTGGTTCGAATCCAGCCACCCCAGCCAATTAAGGGCCTATAGCAAAAATATTAGTCCCGCCATATAGGAAGCAACCGTGGCAAACAACTTAATGGTATTCACCGGGAATTCGAACCCGGCTCTTGCAGACGACATTGCAAAGAACATTGGCGTTCCCTTGGGGCATGCCAGTATAAGTAAATTTAGTGACGGCGAAATTTCGGTTGAACTGAATGAAAATGTCCGCGGTAAGGACGTTTTTATTATTCAGCCAACCTGTGCACCGACCAATGACAGCATAATGGAATTATTGTTAATGGCAGATGCTCTGCACCGAGCCTCGGCTAATCGAATCACAGCTGTGATTCCCTACTTTGGGTATGCCAGACAGGACCGCCGCGTGCGCTCGGCACGAGTTGCCATTAGCGCAAAGGTGGTGGCAGACATGATTAGCGGGGTGGGAGTTAATCGCGTTTTAACAGTTGACCTCCACGCTGAACAGATCCAGGGATTTTTCAGCATACCTGTGGACAACGTGTATGGTTCGCCAGTACTTACTGACGATATTGAGCGTCAGAGATATAAGAATTTAATAGTGGTATCACCAGATGTTGGAGGCGTGGTGCGAGCCAGGGCGGTGGCCAAGCAACTTAACAAGGACTTGGCTATCATTGATAAGCGGCGGCCTACCGCTAATGAAGCACAAATCATGCACATCATCGGAGATGTCGAAGGACGTAGCTGTCTAATCGTCGATGATATGGTCGATACTGCTGGCACTCTCTGTAAAGCCGCTGATGCGTTAAAAGAAAATGGAGCTAAAAAAGTGGTGGCTTACTGCACCCATCCGGTGCTATCCGGCACGGCAATAGAGAATATAGAGGGATCGAATCTAGATGCCCTAGTAGTAACCGACACGATTCCATTGGGCGAAGAGGCAAAACACTGTGCGCGCATCAGGCAGCTGTCGATGGCGAAATTACTGGGTGAATCGATTCGCCGCGTGAGTAACGAAGAATCCATTAGCGCAATGTTTGACAATACGTAAGCTATTCCAAATATTGTGTGGATGACGCTGAGGCTGAAGTTCCAAAGGAACGAGTGCCTTTTTATGAAGCCTTCGAAGTGTTGGTCGCAAACATTTCGAAACTAATTCCACAATCCAGCGACCCTTAATTTGTCGAGACGTATGTGAATTGTGAGGCATGACTAAGTGAGAACCGAGATATAAAGAGTAGGTTAGCAAAATTTATGCAATAGCCATGACGAAACAATATGTATTCATAGCGAGTAACGGGAAGCTTGGTAAAGGAGATAATTATGTCAGAAGGGTTTGAATTAGAATGTTTTATTCGGACCGACCTGGGGAAAGGTGCGAGCCGCCGCCTGCGTCGTATTAACAGTAACATTCCCGCCATTCTCTATGGCGGAGATAAGGCTCCTGTCTCGTTAACCATCGCCCACAAAGACATTGCTAAGGCGACGGAGAGTGAGGTGTTCTTTTCGCAGGTCATTACGTTGAATATCAACAACAAGAAAGAGCCGGCAGTGATCAAAGCTTTGCAGCGCCACCCTGCAAAGCCTCTTATCCTACATGCAGATTTCCAACGAGTGAGCATGGATAAGGAAATTCTTGTAAAAGTACCGATCCACTTCCTCAACGAAGATGAGTGTGTTGGAGTGAAACTGGGTGGGGGCAACATAATCAAATCGCTGAACGAGATAGAAATATCCTGCCTTCCTAAAGATCTACCAGAATATATAGAAGTCGATATGCTGGATATAGAGCTGGGCGGTTCAATACACCTATCTGACATCACCCTGCCAGAAGAAGTAATCAGCGTGGCACTTTCACATGGAGAAGAGAGTGATCTAACCGTAGCTTCAGTGCAAGCACCACGTGGCATCGCAGAAGAGGAAGAGGAAGAAGCAATCGCTGAAGGTGAAGAAGCTGAAACTGAAGAAGAAGCTAGCAAAAGTGAAGAAGCTGACAACGATGATTCTGGTGGAGACGGCGAAAAGTAATTCTCTGCTAGGTAACAACCAATGCCAGGCATTCTTAAATTGATTGTGGGCCTGGGAAACCCGGGCCCACAGCACGATTCTAATCGCCATAATGCCGGCGTAATTTTCCTGCACCAATTGTGTAAAAGTTACGGTGGCAATCTGCGTGGGGAATCTAAATTTTTTGGCGAATTCGGCGCCATCAATATTGCTGGAAACGATGTGAAATTGTTGTTCCCCTCTACCTTCATGAACCACAGTGGTAAAGCCGTCGCAGCGGTTTGCAAGTTCTTCAAGATCGAGCCGAAAAACGCGCTTGTTGCTTATGATGAGATCGATTTCGACGTGGGTATAGCTCGCCTAAAGGAGGGCGGTGGGCATGGTGGTCATAACGGCATTCGCGACATCATCAATGCGTTTGGTGGTAACCGAGATTTTTATCGATTGCGCATCGGAGTGGGTCATCCGGGGGATAAGTCAATGGTTTCCAATCACGTATTGAGTAATCCTTCCCGGTCCGAAGCGGACCTGATTAAGGGGGTAATAGAAGACGCTGTTCACGTTATGCCCAAAGCTGTTACTGGCGAATGGGAAGAAGCTATGCGTCTGCTACATACCCATTAGGGAAAAAAGAATGTCTGTTAAATGTGGAATCGTCGGCTTGCCTAACGTGGGTAAATCGACATTATTCAATGCGCTAACCAAGGCTGGTATAGCAGCAGAGAATTTTCCGTTCTGCACGATCGAGCCAAATTCCGGAATAGTCTCTATTCCTGATGAACGGCTGAACCAGCTTGAGACTATCGTAAAGCCGCAAAAAGTGATTCCCACTACTGTGGAATTTACCGATATCGCGGGCCTGGTTGCCGGAGCATCAAAAGGTGAAGGGTTAGGTAATCAATTTCTCGCCAACATTCGTGAATGTGACGCTATCACTCATGTGGTGCGCTGTTTTGAGGATAGCAATGTGTCTCATGTATCGGAACATATAAATCCTGCTGCCGATATTGAGACGATTAATACCGAGTTGGCCCTAGCTGATCTTGAAACGATCGAGAAAGCTCTCGACAAGGTAATTCGAATTGCAAAAAGTGGCGACAAGGACGCGCAACGACAGGTACAACTGCTGGAGAAAGTGAAACATCACCTAGATGAGGCTAAACCAGTTCGTACCCTAGCACTTCACAAGGAAGAAAAAGCGGATCTGTATTTCCTGCACCTTTTGACGGTAAAACCAGTGATGTATATTGCCAACATAGATGAAGAAGGGTTTAGGAATAATCCCCATCTCCATACAGTACATTCGATCGCTGAGGAGGAAGCGGCGGAGGTAGTTGTCATCTGCAACAAGCTGGAATCGGAGATCGCTGAATTAGAAGACAATGAGAAAATGGAATTCCTGCAAGATCTTGACATGACTGAACCAGGACTCGATCGCGTTATTCGCGCCGGATACAAGTTGTTAGGCCTTCAGACTTACTTCACCGCCGGTGAAAAGGAAGTCCGCGCCTGGACTGTGAAGCAAGGCGCCACCGCCCCAACTTCTGCCGGTGTAATCCATACTGACTTTGAAAAAGGCTTTATCCGCGCTGAGGTCATTTCCTACGATGATTTCATCGAACATAACGGTGAACAGGGCGCCAAGGAGGTTGGCAAATGGCGTCTAGAAGGCAAGGAATACATTGTCCAGGATGGCGATGTGATTCATTTCAGATTTAATGTCTAATCTTGACTTTTGATTTTAGAATAGCCAGAATCCGCGGCCTTTTGAAGGCAACACAAAATGTTTACTAAAGCCTTCCTGCCGAAAATGCTGCCTCAATCGATACCTACAAGAAGTTAAAGAGAGTCTAAGAGAAAAAGAATGTTCGTCAAAATTGATTCCCCAAAATCAATTCCCCGAAATAATGTCGTATAATCGAACATCACAAATATCACGGCTATGTAGCTCAGCTGGTTAGAGCACAGCATTCATAATGCTGGGGTCGGTGGTTCAAGTCCACCCATAGCTACCAAACAATAGTCCCACCAAATCCCA